>Ga0265798_10002284_pt1 | contig 28487 bp, 25 predicted proteins | sample P3T30metagenome_FD_192430 | JGI IMG/M metagenome (GOLD analysis project Ga0265798, IMG submission 192430) | Plant litter microbial communities from East Loma Ridge, Irvine, California - P3 T30 | ecosystem: Environmental > Terrestrial > Plant litter > Unclassified | place: USA: California...
GTTCGGTACCGGCGCGGGCCAGCGCGGCGTCGACCTGGAACAGGCGCGCGAACTGCTCGTCCACGACAGTGGCGCCGGTATCGAGTTCGTAGGCCCAGGTGCCGATGTTGCCGGAAGCTTCGATGGACAGGGCATAACGTTCCTCCGCCTCCTTGTGGCGCGCCAGGGCCAGCACCTTGTCGGTGACTTCGACCACGGTGCACACCAGGCCTGCCACGGCGCCGGTATCGTCGCGCAGCGGGCTGTAGGAGAAGGTGAACCAGGCCTGTTCGGGATAGCCCTTGCGCTCGATCGTGAGCTGGAAATTTTCGAAGAACAGCGCCTCGCCGTCCAGCACCCGCCGCGCCAGCGGCCCCATGGTGTCCCAGACTTCCGGCCACAGCTGGGGCAGCGGCGTGCCGAGCGCCACGGCGGCCTTGTTGCCGAGCATCGGCGTGTAGGCGTCGTTGTGGAAGATGAACAGTTCTTCGCTCCAGGCGATGAAGGTCGGGAAGGAGGAGCCGAGGACCATGCCGAGCGACATGCGCAGCGCTGCCGGCCAGTCCTGCATCGGTCCGAGCGGATGCCCGTCCCAGTCCTGCGCGAGTGTGCGTGCGCCGGCGTCGCCGCCGTTGGCGAGGAAAGCGTCGCGGTGATTCATGGGAGAAGGAAGAATGGCGAAATGAGCAATTCTACAGGACAAGCGCGGGGCCCGCCCGCACGCGCGCGACCTGTGCTTATTGCACCATGGTGGTGCAATTTGCCGCGTGCCGAACCGTGTGCGGTGCAGAGCGAAAATCGACTTAAGATGGCGGCGACACCGGGAAAGGAAGCAAAGCCATGGACGACCATCTGAACGACGCAGCGCCCGCGCAGGACATCGACGCCGCGCGCCGCGAACTGCTGATCGCCGGCGCGCTGTCGGCGACGGCGGCGGCGCTGCCCGGCGCCGCCTGCGCCCAGACACCAGGGGCCACGACGCCGCAGGCCGCATCGACGCCGGCGCCGGTGCTGTCGAAAGTGGCGCTGCGCGTCAACGGCCAGCGCTACGAAAAGGAAGTCGATACCCGCACCACGCTGCTCGACCTGCTGCGCGAGCACCTGCGCCTGACCGGCACCAAGAAGGGCTGCGACCAGGGCCAGTGCGGCGCCTGCACCGTGATCGCCGACGGCCGCCGCATCAATTCCTGCCTCAGCCTGGCGCTGATGCACGAGGGTTCGGAGATCACGACCATCGAGGGCCTAGGCACGCCCGACAAGCTGCACCCGCTGCAGGCCGCCTTCGTGAAGCACGACGGCTACCAGTGCGGCTATTGCACGCCGGGCCAGATCTGCTCGGCGGCGGCGATGCTGGACGAGGTCCGGCGCGGCGTTCCCAGCCACGTCACGGCCGACCTGAACGCGAAGCCGCTGCTGTCGCCGCTGGAGATGCGCGAGCGCATGAGCGGCAATATCTGCCGCTGCGGCGCCTACTCGAACATCATGGATGCGATCGGCGAGGTTGCCGGCGCCGGTGCCGCAGGGAGCAAAGCATGAGAGCCTTCACCTACCAGCGCGTGCACAGCCCGGAAGAAGCGGCGAAGGCCGCGGCGGCCACGCCGAACGCCCGCTTCATCGCCGGCGGCACCAACCTGCTCGACCTGATGAAGCTGGAGATCGAGACCCCGGCCCACCTCATCGACGTGAACGGGATCGGCATGGACAGGATCGAGCCGACCCAGGACGGCGGCCTGCGCGTCGGCGCCCTGGTGCGCAACACCGACCTGGCCAGCGACCCGCGCGTGCGGCGCGACTACGCCGTGCTGTCGCGGGCCCTGCTGGCCGGCGCCACCGGCCAGCTGCGCAACAAGGCGACCACCGCCGGCAACCTGCTGCAGCGCACCCGCTGCCCCTATTTCTACGATACCAACCTGCCGTGCAACAAGCGGGCGCCGGGCAGCGGCTGCTCGGCGATCGGCGGCTTCAACCGCCATCACGCCATCGTCGGCACCAGCAATGCCTGCATCGCGACCCATCCGAGCGACATGGCGGTGGCGATGCGCGTGCTGGACGCCAGCGTCGAAACCGTCAAGCTTGATGGCAACCGGCGCGTGATCCCGATCGCCGACTTCCACCGGCTGCCGGGCGACACGCCGCACATCGAGCACGTGCTGGCCCCCGGCGAGCTGATTACCGCCGTCACCCTGCCCAAGCCGGCCGGCGGCCGGCATTTCTACCAGAAGGTGCGCGACCGCGCCTCGTACGCCTTCGCGCTGGTGTCGGTGGCCGCGATCGTGCAGCGCGACGGCAGCGGGCGCGTGGCGCTGGGCGGCGTGGCGCATAAACCCTGGCGCGTGCCTGCTGCGGAGGCGTTGATGCCGCGCGGCGGCAAGGCCGTCACCGAGCAATTGCTGGCGAACGCCCGCGTCACCGAAGACAATGCATTCAAAGTGCCTCTCGTGCAGCGCACGCTGGATGGCCTGCTGCTCGACGCAAGGAGGACCTGAGGATGAAATTCACCACCCCCGCCGGCACCAATCCGATCGACAAACTCAAGATCGTCGGCCGTCCCACCGACCGCATCGACGGGCCCCTCAAGACCACCGGTACCGCGCCCTATGCCTACGAGCAGCACCAGGCCATCCCGGACGCCGCCTACGGCTACGTGGTCGGCGCCAGCATCGCCAAGGGCCGCATCGTGGCCATGGACCTGGCGGCCGCCAAGCGCGCGCCGGGCGTGATCACCATCGTCACGGCGCAGACCGCCGGCAAGCTGGGCAAGGGCGACTACAACACCGCGACCCTGCTGGGCGGCCCCGAGATCGAGCATTACCACCAGGCGGTGGCGCTGGTCGTGGCCGAGACCTTCGAGCAGGCGCGCGCCGCCGCCGGCCTGATCAAGGTCGAGTACGCGAAAACGAAGGGCGAGTACGACCTGGTGAAAGCCAAGGACAGCGCGAAGCTCGGCAAGAAGGAAGACAAACCCGAGACCCGCGCCGGCGAATTCGACCCGGCCTGGGCCGGCGCGCCGGTCAAGCTGGACGCCATCTACACCACGCCCGACCAGTCGCACGCGATGATGGAGCCGCATGCCTCGGTCGCCAAATGGGAGGGCGACAAGCTGACCATCTTCACCGCCAACCAGATGATCAACTGGGGCAAGAAGGACATGGCGAAGACGCTCGGCATCCCCGAGGAAAACGTGCACCTGCTGTCGCCCTACATCGGCGGCGGCTTCGGCGGCAAGCTGTTCCTGCGCTCGGAGGCAGTGCTGGCGGCGCTGGGGGCCAGGCAGGCGAAGCGTCCGGTGAAGGTGGCGCTGCAGCGCGCGATCATGTTCAACAATACGACGCACCGCCCGGCCACCATCCAGCGCATCCGCATCGGCTGCACGCGCGAAGGGCGCATCACCGCCATCGCGCACGAAAGCTGGTCGGGCGACCTCCCGGACGGCAAGCCGGAGACCGCGGTGCAGCAGACCCGTTTGCTGTACGCGGGCCCGAACCGCTACACGGCGCTGCGCCTGGCCAGGCTCGACCTGCCGGAGGCGAACGCGATGCGCGCGCCGGGCGAGGCGCCGGGCATGATGGCGCTCGAGATCGCGATGGACGAGATGGCGGAAAAACTCAAGATGGACCCGGTGATGTTCCGCATCGTGAACGACACCAGCGTCGACCCGGAAAAGCGCGAGCGCAAGTTCTCGCAGCGCCGCCTGGTCGACTGCCTGCGCATGGGTGCCGAGCGCTTCGGCTGGAACAAGCGCAACCCGGTGCCCGGCCAGGTGCGCGAGGGCCGCTGGCTGATCGGCTACGGAGTGGCCTCGGCCTTCCGCAACAACCTGAACATGCGTTCGGCGGCGCGCGCGCGCCTGGAGCGCGACGGCCAGGTCACGATCGAGACCGACATGACCGATATCGGCACCGGCACCTACACCATCATCGCCCAGACCGCGGCCGAGATGATGGGCCTGCCGCTGGACAGGGTGGTGGTGCGCCTCGGCGATTCGAACTACCCGGTGTCCGCCGGCTCGGGCGGGCAGTGGGGCGGCAACTCCTCGACCGCCGGCGTCTACGCGGCCTGCGTCAAGCTGCGCGAGATGGTGGCGCAAAAGCTGGGCCTTGACCCGGCCACTGCGGACTTCAGCGATGGCATGGTCAGCGCCGGCGGGCGTTCGCTGCCGCTGCGCCAGGCGGCCGAGGGCGGCGAACTGAATGCCGAGGACAAGATGGAGTACGGCGACCTCGACAAGAAATTCCAGCAGTCGACCTTCGGCGCCCATTTCGTCGAAGTCGGCGTCGACGCCGTCACCGGCGAAACCCGTGTGCGGCGCATGCTGGCCGTGTGCGCGGCCGGCCGCATCCTGAATCCGAAGGCGGCGCGTAGCCAGGTGATCGGCGCGATGACGATGGGCGTGGGCGCGGCGCTGATGGAAGACCTGGTGGTCGACAAGCGCATCGGCTGCTTTATCAACCACGACCTCGCGCTGTACGAGGTGCCGGTGCATGCCGACATCCCGCACCAGGAAGTGGTCTTCCTCGACGAGACCGACCCGATGTCCTCGCCGATGAAGGCCAAGGGCGTGGGCGAACTGGGGATCTGCGGGGTCGGCGCGGCGGTCGCCAACGCGATCTACAACGCCACCGGCGTGCGGGTGCGTGACTATCCTGTCACCCTCGACAAGCTGCTGCCGAAATTACCCACCGTGGCGTAAGTACAACCGATCGACATAGAATCGCCGGCTTGTGATTTTCTGTGAGGATCTTGGGCCGGACTCCGGGTAGTATGACGAGCGTCAATCTACCGGAGTCGAATGCCATGCTGACCGTCGAAACCCTGGACCGCATCGAGACGGCAACCGACGAATGGCTGCGCCTTGGCGTACGCATCGTCGTGACCGGGCGCGGCAGCGCCAACAGCCAGGCCGTGCTGCAGCAGGTGCTGGGCCTGTTCTGGCCGACCGCCGAGCTGTACGACTTCTACACGACCCCGTATCCGCGCCTGCCCGATGCGACCGTGCTGCGCATCGCCTTCGACCTGCCGGCTTCGTTCGAGGGCGGCGTCAGCGGCATCGTCCAGACCATCGGCGGCGCCGGCTGGACCGTCGACATCTACGAAGACGGCGAACAGGCCGCCTGCTGGAAGCCGGAGGACGGCGCCCTGCGGCCGCTGTGCGACCACTTCCATTCGGCCGAGATCAACCTGATCCCTTCCTCGCACCTGGCGGATTTCCGCAAGGCCGCCGGCCCGCGCCTGCGCCAGTAAGCCGATGTGACATTTCGCGGACTTTCCGCTGGCCCGGATCGGGTAGCATCGGCGTTTTCGTTCAACGGAGACACCATGCTGCGAACCCTGATCGCCGCCGCTGCCGCCCTCACACTGGCGCTGGCACTGCCGCTTGCCCATGCCGACGCCGATCCTGCCTGCAGCGGCGCCTGCGCCAGCCTGCTGGCCGAAGGCCGGGCCCTGACCGTGCAGGGCAGGCTGCCGGATGCCCTCGCCAAATACCAGGCTGCCGCTGCCGCCGCGCCGAAGGCGTCGGCGCCCTTGTCGGCCGCGGCGCACATGTTCCTGAGCGCGGCCGATCCCGCGAAGCCCGAGCAGGCCGCCGCGCTGCGCAAGCAGGCCGACGGCCTGGCGCGAGGCGCCCTCAAACTGCAACCGGACGATCCCCTGGCCCAGGAGGTGCTGCGCGTGCTGCTCGACGCCACGCCATCGCCGCTGCGCCGGCCGAACGAGGCGGCAGCTGCCGTGCAGGCCGAGGCGGAAGTGCGCTTCGCCCGCCACGACTATGCGGGAGCGCGGGCGTATTACGAGAAAATGATGCAGCTCGACCCGCAATATTCCTACGCCTGGGTCGGCGCCGGCGATTGCTGGTACATGCAGCACGAATGGACCAAAGCCGAGGCCATGTTCCGCCGCGCCACCGACATCGAGCCGCGCAATGGCCAGGCCTGGCGCTTCCTGTCCGATGCCCTGGTCGAGCAGGGCAGGCTGGCGGACGGCGAAGCCGCGCTGGTGTCGGGGATTGCCGCCGATCCCGCCCAGCTGCCGAGCTGGAACAAGCTGGCCGGCCTGCGCGCCCGCGCGGGACGTCCTTTGACGGCGCTGGCTGTGCGGCGCGGCGGCGTGACGATCGGCGCCGACGGCAAGGCCACGGTCAGCCTCGACGCGGACCTGCAGAAAACATCGGGCACGCCGGACAGCGCCGTCCGCCTGGCGCTGGCGGTGGCGGAGGCAAGCGCGCGGACTGCGAAGGATGCCCCGACGCGTTCGCCCTTCGACATCGAGCTGCAGGCCTGGCAGCTGGCCCTGCAGGTAGCCGGTGACGCCACTGCCGCCGGCAAAAAGCTGAGCGACCCGGCCCTGCTGGTCATGCAGGCCTTGCAGCGCGACGGCCAGCTCGAGCCGGCCATTTTCGTCCTGCTGTACAAGGAAGCCTACCGGCCCGACTACGAGCGCTGGCTGGCGGCGCACCCGGACGGCGTCAGAACCTTCATCGACCGCTACGGATTGCGGCCCTGATGCTCAGGCCGCGGCCCTGATCCGGCGGCGGCGCGCCAGCCCGAGCATCACGAGGCCGAGGCCGGTGAGGGGCAGGGCGCCGGGCAGCGGCACCATGCTGACCTGGCCTTCGATCACGTCGTTCTGGCAGGTCTCGCCCCAGTGCATGGCCAGCGAACTGTACTTCAGCAGGTCGGAGGTCGAGGCCAGCGTGATCGTGAACTTGATTTCCTTGTTCGCGATGACGCTCCAGCTGCCGGTCATGCCGGTATAGGCGACGTTCCTGTTGGTCGGGCTGGTGTTGACCGCGGTTGCCTGGCCGTTGCGATAAGTGCAGCTGACACCCTTGACGCAGGTATTGAAACGTTCGGAGTCGAGGACGTTGGCGTCGTTGGTCTTGCCGTTCAGTTGGTAGACCTTGAAGGTGCCGCCGCTGTTGCTGTAGCGTTTGTCCAGCGCGAAGCCATAGGACCACAGGGTGCCGTTGTCGTCGTTGTCGTACTTGTGATTGGGGTCGCTGCCGAACGGGTTCCAGCTCTGGGCCAGGAACAGGTCGCCGTAGCCGACGCCTCCCTGCACGACGTTCGCATCCATCCCGGCATGGCCGGCGAAACTGGTCGCGATGGCGATCGTCAGCACATTGCCGACCCGCGTGATGGTGGCGCCCTGGATGTCATACGTGCTGCCGCCGATGACGTCCCCCGCGTTGTGACTGTCGGATCCCCAGTAGGCGTTGACGCCGGTGTCGCTGATGCCGCTGGCATGGGCGTTGATGGCGGCGAGCAGCGCGATGGCGCCGAAGACGAACTTGCGAAGTACTTTCACGGATCCCCCAGCGGACTGATTTTATTTTTCTTCCAGCACGAATCATGCCATACATTAACTTTCCTTGTAAATCAGGCATTTGACTAAAGGTTAAGCTGTCGGATGTATGCAACTGTAAAGTTTTCCGTCAGGCCAGTAAGGCTTGCAGTGATTCACCGCGGAAATTTTGCTTGCCTGGCCAAGCATGACACCCCGACAATGCACTTTTGATTTCGCGCCCCGCCCGGCGGCAATCGGCCATGCCTGCTCACTCCACTCCGTCACGACGTCTTCCTGCGCTGCTGGCTTCGCTGTTGCTGCCGCTGCTGCTGCCCGCCATGCTGGCCGCCTGCGGCGGCGAATCGGGTGCGCAGCTGCGCGCGAAGGCGCAGGCGTACCGCCAGCATGGCGACCAGCACAGTGCGGTCATCACGCTGAAGAACGCGGTGGCTGCGGAACCGCGCAGTGCCGAGACGCGCTACCTGCTGGGCGCCGTCTACCTCGAGCTGGGCGACGGCCTGAGCGCCGAGAAAGAAGCGCGCCAGGCGTTGGAGCAGGGCTATCCGAAAGAAGCCGCGCTCGCGCTGCTGGCCAGGTCGCTGAACCTGCAGGCCGAATATCGGAAAGCGCTGGACGCGAGCGGCAAGGACGAAGACGCGCACGGCGAACTGCTGGCGCCGCGCGCCGATGCCTGGCTGGCGCTCGAGAAACAGGACCGCGCCCGCGCCCTGTACGAAAAGGCGCTGCGGGCGCGCGCCGACGACGCCGCGGCCATGATCGGCATGGGACGCGTCGCTTTCGTCAATGGCGAGCCGGCCGCCGCGCACGCCTGGGCCGCACGCATCCTCGCGCGCGACCCGAAGCACGTCGATGCACTGATGTTCGAGGCCGAGCTGCTGCGCGCCGAAAACAAGGGCAGCCAGGCTTTCGACATCTACGACAAGGTGCTGGCGCTGCAGCCCCAGCATCGCAGCGCGCACGTCGAAAAAGCCTATACCGCGATCGGCCTGGAGCGCTACCAGATGGCCCAGGCCGAGCTCGACGCGGCGCTGAAGCTGGCGCCGGGCAGCGTGCTGGTGACCTATACCCAGGCGCTGCTCGACTTCTCGCGCGGGCGCGTCCAGGAATCGCACGAATCGCTGCTGAAGGTGCTGCGGGTCGCGCCGGAACACATGCCGAGCGTGCTGCTGGCCGGCGTGGCCAACATGCGCCTCGGCTCCTATTACCTGGCGGAGCACCACTTCCGCCATTACCTGGAGCGCACGCCCGGCAATCTGTACGCCCGCAAGATGCTGGCAGCCAGCCTGCTGGGCAGCGGCCATGGCAAGGAAGCGCGCGAAGCGCTGGAGCCGGTGCTGATCAATCCGCAGGCCAGCGGCTTCAAGGACGCGCAGCTGCTGGCGCTGGCCGGCGAATCCTCGATGCGTGCGCGCGACTACGGCCAGGCCGCCGAGCTGTTCGAAAAGGCCAGCGTCCTCGATCCCGCATCGAGCAGCCTGCGTACCTCGCTCGGCCTGTCGCGGCTGGAGAAAGGCGAGACCGAGCGCGCGCTGCGCGAACTGCAGGCGGCGATCGCGCTGGACAAGGATTCTGTGGAAGCGGCCGTGGCCCTGATCCGCACGGAGCTGCGCCTGCAGCACCTGGACGCCGCCGGCCAGGCGGTGCAGGCGCTCGAGCGGGTACAGCCGCAAAACGCCGTGGTCCACGAACTCAAGGGCCTGGTGGCGATCGCGCGCCGCGACCCGGCCGGCGCGCGCGCGGCCTTGCAGCACGCGCTGGCGATCGACCCGGCGCATTTTGCCGCGGCGGCCGACCTGGCCCAGCTCGCACTGGACGAGAAAAAGCCCGAGCTGGCGCGCCGCCAGATGGAGGACTTCCTGGCGAAAAACAGGGCCAGCGTGCCGGCGCTGACCATGCTGGCATCGCTGGCGGACGCCGCCCACAAGCAGGACGAGGCCACGCGCTGGCTGGAGCAGGCGGCGGCCATCGATCCGAACGCGGTCGGGCCGGCGGTCAACCTGATCGGCCAGTACCTGCGCGCCGGCGAACCGGCCAGGGCCCTGAACCTGGCGCGCAGGCTGCAGGTGGGCCACCCGGACAATCCGGACCTGCTCGACCTGCTGGGCAAGAGCCAGCTGGCGAACGGCGAGCGTGCCGAAGCGCTGGAAACCTACCGCAAGCTGTCGTTCGCGCTGCCGCGCTCGGCCCAGGCGCTGATGCAGGTCGCGGCCCTGAACCTGGTGCTGAACCAGCCGGTGCAGGCCGAGGAAGCGCTGAAGGGCGTGCTGGCGATGCAGCCCGACTTCCCCTCGGCCCAGCTGGCGCTCGCCGAAGTCTATGTGCGCAAAGGCTCGCGCGACCTGGCCCTGCTGGTGGCGGAGCAGCTGCAGCGCCGCCATCCGGAGGCGGCGGCCGGCTACCAGCTGCAGGGCGACATCCTGATGGCCAAGCGGCTGGCGCCCGAAGCGCTGGCGCTGTACGAACGCGCCTTCAAACTGAACCCGGTCAACGAGCTGGCGATCAAGATCGACGACGCGCTGCGCCAGGCCGGCCGCCGGCAGGAAGCCGTGCTGCGCCTGGACCGCTGGCTGGCGAGCCACCCGGACGACATCCGCGTCCAGGCCTACAAGGCCCAGACCCTGATGGCGGAAGGCGACTTCAGGCAGGCAGCCGGCCGGCTCGAAGCGGTGCTCAGGCGCCAGCCGGACAATGCGGTGGTCCTCAACAACCTGGCCCTGGCCTACCAGGAGCTGGGGGACGCGCGCGCCCAGGCCACCGCCGAAGCGGCCTACCGGCAGGCCGGCGAACAGCCCGACGTGATGGACACGCTGGCCTGGATCCTGGTCGACAAGGGCGGCAAGGCCGACGCCGGGCGCGGCCTGCTGCTGCTGCAGAAAGCCCATGCGCTGGCGCCAAAGGCGCGCGACATCCGCTACCACCTGGCGGCGGCGATGGCGAAACGCGGCGACCGCGCCGGCGCGCGCCGCGAGCTGGAAGCGCTGGCGGCCGGCGACATGCGCTTTGCCCAGGCGGACCAGGTGCGCGGGCTGCTGGACGAACTGCGACGCGACTGATTGCGCATGGCGGCTACAATCCTGCCATGACCTATCAAACGACCCTCGAATTCGCCACGCCGGGACGCGGCACCCGCGACATCACCGCCGCCGTCGCCGACGCCGTCGCAGCATCCGGCCTGCGCTGCGGCGTGGTCCACGTGTTCGTGCAGCATACGAGCTGTTCGCTGACGATCACCGAAAACGCCGATCCCGACGTGCGGCGCGACCTGGAAACCGTGATGGCGCGGCTGGCGCCGGACGGCGATCCGGCCTGGCGCCACGACGCCGAAGGCCCGGACGACATGGCCGCCCACGTGCGCAGCATGCTGACCGCCACCAGCGTAAGCGTGCCGGTCGGCGGCGGCCGCCTGCTGCTCGGCACCTGGCAGGGCATCTACCTGTGGGAGCACCGCACCGCGCCGCACCGGCGCCGCGTGATCGTCACCGTCCTCGGTGCCTGAGCGCTTGTTCAGCATCCTCGCCTGAAATTGCGTATAGTTAAGCAATGAATCAGGAGTATGGAATGGCTTGGACTTCAGTGTCCTCGGGCGCCCACGGGCACGGCAACGAGGATCATGTCGCGGTATTCGAGCAGGACAGGATGGCGGACATCGTGGTGCTGGACGGCGCCACGTCGGTGGCGCAGCAGGACTACATCGACAGGGAGGGCGGCGACGTCGCCTGGTTCGTGCGGCGCTTCGGCAGCGCCTTTGGCCTGGCGCTGGCCGGGCGCGGTTCGCAGGAGCAGGCGGTGCGCACGGCGGTCGATGCGGTGCGCGCCGAGTTCGAGGACCGTACCGCGGGCCTGGCGGTGCCGGTGTATGCGTGGCCGATCGCGGCGATGACCTGGGTGCGCATCATGCCCACGGGCGAGGCCGCGGAGCTGATCGTATACTGCCTGGGCGACTGCAAGACCCTGCTGCTGCGCGCGGACGGCAGCGTGCGCGACGTCGATCCCTGGCTGAATCCGCAGGAGGCGGTGCTGCAGGAAGCGATCGCCGGCCTGGTGCGCGAAGGCGTCGCCGACCCGGCACTGCGGCGCGAGCGCCTGCTGCCCATGCTCAGGCGCCGCCGCGAAGAGCAGAACATGGCGCGGGCGCCGCAAAGCCTGTGCCTGGCCCCGGCCGGGCCCTTCGCGGCGCGCCGCTATGCCGTGCGCGCGGAGCGCGGCGCCACGCTGCTGGTAATGACGGACGGCTTCTACCGGCTGGTCGAACCCTACGGCCTGTACACCGATGCCGGCCTGCTGCGGGCCTGCGCCGACGGCCGGCTGGAGGCGCTGCTGGGCGAGCTGCGCGAACACGAGCGGCGGTCCGGCGGCGCCGGCATGGCCGTCAAGCAGGCCGACGACGCGTCGGCCGTGGTCTGGCATTTCTGATTTCTGTTTTCCGAGAGAGGGGGCAAGGATGGATGCACGGCAGAGGGACCTGATCGACCGCTACCTGGCGGCCTACAATGCGTTCGACGTCGAGGCCATGCTGGCCCTGCTCGACCCGGCGATCCGCTTCGAGAATTATTCGGGCGGCCAGCTGAACGCGGAAGCCACCGGCATCGAGGCCTTCCGCCAGCTGGCCGAGCAGTCGAAAGCCCTGTTCTCGGAACGCGAACAGCGCGTCACCGCGCTGACGCAGGACGGCGGGACGCTGGTGGCGGAGATTGCCTGGCGCGGCAGGCTGGCGGCGGACGTCCCGGACGGCCCGCCTGCGGGCACGCTGCTCGAGATGCGCGGCCGCTCCGAATTCGCGTTCGGCGCCGGCGGCATCGTCAGGATCGTCGACCGCAGCTGAGCGGCGCTAGCCCAGCGCCCGCTCGGCGGCGCGGACCCCCCACCAGGCCGCCTCCTCGAACACCGAAAAGCCCGACAGGTCGGCATGCGCGAACAGGATGGGACCATCGGCTTCGCGCAAGGCCCGCACCCCGGCATTGCTGCGAAAGCCGGGCAGCGGCGCCGCCATCGCGTGGCCGCGCAAGGTGAGCTCGACCCGCTCGACGCAGGGTGCGAAGGCCCAGCCGTAGGCGGATTTCAGGTCGCGGCCGGCGGCGTCGACCAGCTGGTCCGGCGTGGCCGTCATCATCCACTTGCGCGCCTCGTCCGGCGTGCGGTCGGACAGCGCGAGGTAGGCCGTGAACACGGTCCTGTCGGGCGGAGCGACGCGGATGTCCTGGTGGGTCGACACCACATAACCGAGCCCCGGTTCCTGGTAGACCACGTTGTCCCAGGACAGCGGCGCATGCGGCAGTTCGCGCGGAAAATCCTTCATCAGGAAGTTGGCGACGATCCAGGGTGCGTAGGCCGGGGTATGGCGCCGCGCATCGAAGCCATAGTCCGCGATCCCGTCCACGACACGCGCCGCCACGTAGAGCGGCATGGCGACAATGGCCTTGCGTGCCCGCACCAGGTAGCTGCGCGCCACGCCGTTCTCCAGGGTGAAGCACAAGACCTCGACCTTGCCGCCGGTCTGCTTCACGTTCACCACGGTGCCGGCATGGCGGCGCGCGCCGGAGCGCTCGGCCATGGACTTTGCCAGCGGCGCCAGGCCGCCCGGCCAGGTCAGCCAGGCGCCGTTGCCGGCATTCGCCGCCTTGCCCCAGCGGCTGCAGTAATAGTGCAGGCCGGCCCAGGCCGAGACCTTGTCGTAGCGGGTGCCGTAATCGTCGCGGCAGCAATAGTTCAGGTACCAGTGCAGGGTCGGCGATCGGTAGCCTTCGCGCTCCAGCCACTGCTTGAGGGTGATGCTGTCGAGCTGGCGCCAGGCCGGGTCTTCGGAGGACAGCACGGTCGGGAACACGAAGATGCGCCGCCCGTCGCTGCCGCGCAGCGCGCGCAGGCGTTCGACCTCTTTGAAGAAGCGCTGGTGCTCGGCGAGCTCCCAGGCCGGCACGCCCTCGGTAGGGAGGAAGCCGTCCTGCCAGGCCCCCTTGAACAGCAGCCGCTCTTCCGGTCCGTGCAGGATGAAGCGCTCGTCATAGGTCGGCTGCTCGGCGTAAGGGTCGCGCTGGATGATGCCGAGGTCGGCCAGGATCTCGCGCACATGGGTCGATTCGGGCGAGGGCAGCGGCAGGTAGTGGGCACCGGTCGGGTAGGCGAGGTCCCCGAAGTGTCCGCCGGCCGCGTTGCCGTCGGGCTGGGGGCCGTCGATCATCAGGAAGTCGCGCTGGCCTTCGCGCGCCAGCTTCCAGGCGGCGGACAGGCCGGCGATGCCGGAGCCGAGGATGGCGATGTCGGTGCCGATCACCTGGCCTGGCGGTGGCAGTGCGCGCCGGTCTCTCAGATAGTGGCCTTCGGCGCGGCCGGGGTAGAGCACCGTCGACGGGATCTCCTGCCAGCGCGCGAAGCCGGCCGCGCTGCCGGCCGCCGCCAGCCCGGCGGCGCCGGCGGTGCGTATGAAGCTGCGGCGGTCCATCAGCGGATCACGTTGCGCCAGTCGTGCTCGAATTCGCGCACCAGCGACTGGGTGTTGAGCCGGTTCGGCGCCATGCCTTGCCGCTGCATGTCGGGCGGGAAGCTGAACATCTCGCGCGTCGTCTCGGCATTCAAATAGCGCATCGGCAGGCCGTAGCTGGCGGGCGGCGTATAGCCTTCGCGCGACCCGGCCAGGATGAAGCCCCATTCGCCGAAGGAGGGTACATAGGCGTGGTAGGGGCGGGTGTGCAGGCCGACTTCGCGCAGCGTGGCGTCGATGGTCCAGTAGGCGTGCGGCGCGAAGAAGGGCGAGGTCGACTGCACCACGATCAGGCCGTTTTCCGCCACGTGCTTCTTCAGGATGCCGTAGAAGGGGACCGAATACAGCTTGCCGAGGGCGAAGCTGGACGGGTCCGGGAAGTCGACGATGGCGGCGTCGAACATGGCGTCGTTCTGCTGGAGCCAGATCGCGGCGTCGGCATTGACCACCCTGACGCGCGGGTCCGAGAAGGAATGCCGGTTCAGGGCCGCCAGTTCCGGGCGCGTGGTGAAGGCGCGGGTCATGGCCGGGTCGAGGTCGACCAGGGTCACCTGCCTGATGTTCGGGTAGCGCAGGATCTCGCGCAGCGCCAGGCCGTCGCCGCCGCCGAGCACCAGCACGCTGCGCGCCCAGGGCAGGCTGGCCAGCGCAGGATGCACCAGCGCTTCGTGGTAGCGGTATTCGTCGCGCGAGGAGAACTGCAGGTTGCCGTTGATGTAGAGGCGCAGGTCGTCCTTCCAGCGCGTGATCACCAGGCGCTGGTAGGGCGTGCTGGTCGAGTAGACGACTTCGTCGCCGAACAGGCCGTGCTCGCCCCAGGCCACCATGCGCTCGGACAGGCCGAAGCCCACGGCCAGCACGAACAGCACCGCGCCGGCGCGGATCGCCCGGCCCAGCAGGTTGTCCAGCTCGCGGCGAAAGGTGTGCAGGGTCCAGCAGGCCACGCCGATATTCAGCATCCCGAACAGGAAGCCGGTGCGCACCAGGCCCAGTTGCGGCGCCAGCACCAGCGGGAACAGCAGCGACACCGCCAGCGCGCCCAGGTAGTCGAAGGTCAGCACCCGGCTCACCAGTTCCGAGAACGCCGTCTGGCGCGCATTCAGGGCGCGCATCACCAGCGGTACTTCCATCCCGACCAGCATCCCGATCAGGAAGACCAGCACGTAGAGCAGGGTGCGGAAGGGCGCGCTCATCCACGAAAAGGTCATGAACAGCAGGGCCGCCGAGACGCCGCCGATCAGGCCGACCGCCAGCTCGATGTCGATGAAGCGCGGCAGCACGTCCTCGTCCCGCACGTACTTCGACAGGTGGGCGCCGACGCCCATGGCGAACAGGTAGCATCCGATGATGGTGTAGAACTGCAGGATGGAGTCGCCCAGCAGGTAGCTGGACAGGGCGCCGGCGATCAGTTCATAGGCCAGGCCGCAGGAGGCGACGACGAATACCGACAGGATCAGAATCTTTTTGGTCATTACTGCTCTTTGCGCTAAGATGCGTTTTGTCTCTTTGGCTATTTCTTCGGAGAATCAAGTGCCCGCCATCCTAAACTATCTGCTGCATCTTTTTACGGCTGTCGCACTGGTTTTGGCATTTTTTGTGGTGTACACGCGCGTCACCCCCTACGACGAGGTCCTGCTGATCCGCCAGGGCAACCACGCGGCCGCGCTGTCGCTGGGCGGCAGCCTGCTCGGTTTTTCGGCGACCATCGCCTCCAGCCTGATGCACACGATGGATTACACCCAGTTCGCGGCCTGGGCCTTCGGCGCCCTGATCGTGCAGCTGCTCGTGTATGTCGTCGCCACCCGCCTGCTGCGCATGGCCAAGGACCAGATCGAAGCCAACAACTGCGCCTTCGGCGGGCTGCTGGGCGCGATCTCGCTGTCGATCGGCATCGTGAATGCTGGCTGTATCTCGTAATTCCCATCTCACCAGGGAGATTTTCATGTCCATCGGTTCATTCATCAAAAAACAGTTCATCGACGTCATCCAGTGGAACGAGGACAGCGAAGGCATGCTCGCCTGGCGTTTCCCGATGCAGGATTTCGAGATCCAGAACGGCGCCCAGCTGGTCGTGCGCGAATCGCAGGTGGCGGTGTTCGTCAACGAAGGCCGCATTGCCGACGTGTTCGCGCCCGGCACTTACACGCTGAATACCCGCACGCTGCCAGTCCTGACCAACCTGATGAACTGGGACAAGCTGTTCGACTCGCCCTTCAAGTCGGACGTCTACTTCTTCAGCACCCGCGTCCAGACCGGACGCAAATGGGGCACGCCGCAGCCGATCACGATCCGCGACAAGGACTTCGACATGGTGCGGGTGCGCGCCTTCGGCATGTACTCCTACCGCGTGCTCGATCCGCGCCGCTTCTTCACCGAGATCAGCGGTACCCGGGAGTCCTATACGCGCGAACAGGTCGAAGACCAGCTGCGTGGCATCATGCTGGCGACCATGGCGACCTCGCTGGGCAGCTCGCAGGTGGCCTTCCTCGACATGGCTGCCAACCAGGCGCTGATGGCGCAGCAGGTCCGCGCCGACCTGGCCGCCGCCTTCGCCCGCTACGGCATCGAGCTGGACGAGTTCAACGTCGCCAGCGTCAGCCTGCCGGAAGAGCTGCAGGCCGCGCTCGACGAGCGCATCTCGGCCGGCATGAAAAGCACCCTGTCGCAAAGCCAGATGGGCACCTACACCCAGTTCCAGGTCGCCAGCAGCATCCCGCTGGCGGCGCAGAACGAAGGCGGCGTGGCAGGCCTCGGTGCCGGCGTCGGTGCCGGGATGGCGGTCGGCCAGGCCATGGCCCAGGGCCTGAGCGGCGCCTTCGCCCCGGCTGCGAATCCGGCTGCCGGCGCGGCCCAGGCCCCGGCGGCGCCGGCGGCGGGCGATCCGATCGAGGAGCGCCTGCTCAAACTCAAAGGCCTGCTGGACAAGGGCCTGATCGCGCAGGCCGACTACGACAGCGCGAAGGCCGAGCTGCTGAAAAAGCTGATCGGATAAGAAGCCCGGATGCAGACCGTTTCCTGTCCGAGCTGCGGCGCGCCACTCGCGTTCAAGTCGCACGCCTCCGTGATGGCGGTGTGCGAGTTCTGCCGCGCCACGGTCGTCAAGGACGCGGACGCGGTGCGCGACCTCGGCAAGATGTCGGCCGTGCTGGAGGATTATTCGCCGATCCAGCTCGGCACCGCCGGCAAGGCGGGCGGCCGGCCGTTCACGGTCATCGGCCGGATCCAGCTGCGCTACGCCAGCGGTATCTGGAACGAGTGGTTCCTGCTGTTCGACGACGGCACCAATGGCTGGCTGGGCGATTCGTCCGGGCTCTACACGATCACGACCCAACGCCCGCTGGGCGAAACGTATCCGGCCTTCGACATGATCCGGCCCGGCCGCGAGGTGGAAATCGCGGCGGGACCGGAAGCGCAGCGTTTCATCGCCGCCGAGAAGCGCGTCGCGCGCTGCATCGGCGGCCAGGGCGAGCTGCCTTTTCGCGTTGGCGAAGGCTGGGAAGCGCGCGTGGCCGACCTGCGCCAGGGGCGCGCCTTCGTCACCCTCGATTACTCGGACGGCGACAGGCCGGTGCTGTATGCCGGCAGCGCCGTCACCCTCGAGGAGATGCAGTGCCAGCTGCTGCGCGACGAGGACGCGATCAAGGCCAGCGCCGGCAGATACCGCGGCAAGGCCTCGTCGCTGCTCTGCCCGCAGTGCGGTACTTCCGTCAAGTTCGTGCCCGGGGTGACGCCCAACGTCGTTTGCCAGAACTGCCGTTCCGAACTGGACGCCGCGACCCCCGCCGTGCAGGTGCTGCGGGCCGGCGAGCGCTCTGGCGACGACCGCTTCACCATCCCGCTCGGCAGCACGGCCAACTTCGGCGGGCGCGAGGTCACGGTGCTGGGCGCGATGCGGCGCATCGACGACGAAGGCAACCGCTGGAACGAATACCTGCTGTTCCAGCCGCGCGGCGGCTTTTCCTGGCTGGTCGAGACCGACGAGGGCTGGTGGCGCGCCGAGGTCATGGCCGAGTGGCCGGCGGCAGCCGGCGCGGCGGCGGTGCGCCTGGACGGCGCGGCCTATACGCACCTGTACGATTACACGGCGCGGGTCGAGCTGGCGCTCGGCGCCTTCAACTGGAAAGTGGCGGTCGGCGACACCGTCCGCGTCTCGGAATACCAGCATGGCCAGGTACGCCTGGCCGGCGAACTGACGCCGGACGAATTCACCTGGTCGCGCTCGACACGGGTCGCCAGCGACCAGGTGCGCGCCTGGTTCGGCCTGAGCAGGAAGGCCGTGCACGCGCCGCCGGAAACCGTGGCCGCACGCGCATCGGTGGGCGCGCAAGCCGGCAAATTCCTGCTCTGGCTGTGCTGCCTGAACCTGGTGCCGCTGATGTTCAACTTCAGCGGCGCCGCTCCCTGGCTCTTCGTCGGCCTGCTGGCCCTCGCGCTGCCGCCCATGTTCATCAACAATGAATAACAAGTACTTCCTCTACGCGCTGTTCGTGACCATCGTCACCACTTTCGCCTGCTGGGCCAGCCTGATCAAGGGTGCCGGCAGTTCCGGCAGCGGCAGCAGCTGGAGCTCGCGCTCGAGCGGCGGCTACGGCAGCTACGGCGGCGGCTATTCGGGTGGCGGCGGGCATAAATGAGCGGTCCGTTCCAGGCTGCCGGGACCCATCTGCTGGCCGACCTGCACGGCATTCCGGCCGAGCCGCTGATGGATGCCGCCGCGATCGAAGCCGTGCTGCGTGCCGCCGCCGGGGCAGCGGGCGCGCGCATCCTGCACGGCCACTTTCATGTCTTCGGCCCGGAACAGGGCGTGACCGGCGTGCTGCTGCTGGCGGAATCGCATATCTCGATCCATACCTGGCCCGAAGCGGGCTTCGCCGCCGTCGACATCTTCATGTGCGGCGCCGCGCGGCCGCAGCTGGCGCTCGATTGCATCGAACAGGCCCTGCGTCCGGCTGGCGCGCAGGTACGCGCCGTGGCGCGCGGGCGCGCCTGAGCCTGGACGTCTGAGATCTAGCGCTGGCGCGGCGCACGCTGGCGCAGCGCGTCCAGCAGCTGGCCGGCGTCGACGGGCTTGACGAAATGGTGTTCGAAGCCGGCCTGGCGCGACAGTTCGCGGTCGCCCTCCTGGCCGTAGCCAGTGAGCGCGATGTAGAGCGCGTCGCGGCAGCCCGGTTGCGCGCGCAGGCGCCGCGCCAGTTCGTAGCCGTCCATGCCCGGCATGCCGATGTCGAGAACGAAGGCGTCCGGCATGGCGGCCGGCGCCGCCGCCAGCGCGCTGCGCGGATCGCTGAAGCTTTCGACCCGGTGGCCGGCCGCCGCCAGCAGCGCCCCCAGCATGGTGACGGCGTCGATATTGTCGTCGACCAGCATCAGCGACAAGGGATTGCCGGCCGCGGCGGCGCCGCCATCTTGGCCGCCGTCGGCACCTGCGCCGGCGCTTGCCGCCAGCGGCAGCTCGACGCTGAAGCAGCTGCCCTGGCCGGTGCCCTCGCTCTGCGCCTGGATCCGGCCGCCGTGGGCCAGTACGATGGTGCGCGCCAGTGCCAGCCCGAGGCCGAGGCCGCCCTGGGCCCGGTCCGGCGTGCGCGTGCCCTGGGTGAACAGGTCGAACACGTGCGGCAGCAGGGCGGCGTCGATGCCGCTGCCGTTGTCCTTCACCGAGACCTGCGCGCGTGTCCCTGCCAGTGCCAGGCTGACCGCGATGCGGCCGCCGGCGGCGGTGTACTTGGCGGCGTTGGCCAGCAGGTTGGCGAACACCTGGATCAGGCGCGCGCGGTCGCCGTGCACCATGACCGGCGCATCGGCCGTCCCCAGCGCCAGCGCCAGCACGTGGCGGCGCGCCTCGACCAGCGGGTGGACCTGCTCGGCCGCGCTCAGGATCACGCTGCGCAGGTCGACCTCCGCTTTTTCGTATTGCACCATGCCGCGCGTGACGCGCGACACGTCGAGCAGGTCGTTGACCAGCGCCGTCATGTGGTTGACCTGGCGTGCGATCACCTCGGCGAAATTGCGTACCTTGCCGGCATCGCCGGGGGCGATGCGCAGCACCTGGGCCGCCGCGCTGATCGGCGCCAGGGGATTGCGCAACTCGTGGGCCAGCATGGCCAGGAACTCGTCCTTGCGCTGGTTGGCGTCCTGCAGCGCGTCCTCGGCCAGCTTCTTCTCGTGGATGTCGGTGTCGGTCCCCATCCACTTCACGATATTGCCGGCGGCGTCGCGCAAGGGCAGCGCGCGCGCCAGGATCCAGCGGAATTCGCCGCTGTGGTGGCGCAGCCTGTAGGTCATCTCGTAGGGTTCGCCGCGCGCCACGCTGCGCGCCCAGATCTCGCGCCCGGCCTGGCGGTCGTCGGGGTGCAGCACCGCCTCGGCCCAGACGCTGCCTTCGACGGCGCCATGTTCCAGGCCGACGAATTCGTAGAACTGGTCGTTGTGGTAGTCGATGCTGCCGTCCGGCAGGGCGGTCCAGACCATCTGGGGCATCGCGTTGGTGATGGTGCGGAAGCGCTCCTGGCTGGCAAACAGCGCATCCTCGAACTGCTTGCGCTCGGTGACGTCGCGGGTGGTGCCGGCCACCGCCTCGACCTCGCCGTCCAGCCCCAGCACCGGCACGAAGATATAGTCGTAGATGCGGCGTCCGAAGGTGCCGTTGAAGGGGACCTCGCCGCGGATCGGGCGCTTGGTCGCCTTGACCTGCTCGATCTCGCGGCCGTGCATCTCGGCGTGCCAGTCGGGGTAGCCGAGCTCCAGGCAGTTCTTGCCGATCGCCTCATCCCAGGTCCGGCCCCACATCTGCAGCAGTACCGCGTTGGCGTAGACGAAGCGGTGATTCAGGTCGAACACGTAGACCAGGTCCGGCGTGGCCGACAGGACCGCTTCGTACAGGCGGTAGCGGCGCGCAGTGTCGCGCTCGCGCAGGTGGCGCTGCACGACCAGGGCGGCCAGGTCGGCGAAATAGACGATGTCCTTGTCCAGCCCCGGCTCGGGCGAGCAGGGCGCGCGGTGATAGAAGGCCAGGGTGCCGATCACGCCGCCCTCGGGCGCGTGCAGGGGATAGGACCAGCAGGCGTGCACGCCGTGCGCCCGGGCCAGCGGCAGCCAGGGCGCCATGCGCGGTTCGGCTGGAATGTCCGGCACGATCACGGGTTCGCGCAGCCAGGCGGCGCGGCCGCAGGCGGCGCCCTGCGCCTCGATGGAAATGCGTGCCAGCGCGGCGGTGAGCCTGGCGTCCATGCCGATCGAGGCCGCCAGTTCGAGGTCGCTGCCGCCGGGGCCGACCGTGTAGATCGTCGCCATCGTCGCTTCGCCGGTCATGCCGCAGGCCGCCTGGAGCAGGCTGGCCAGCAGGGTGTCGAAAGGCGCGCCGCGTACGGCGAGGGCAAGGACTTCCTTCATGCTTTCCGGGTTGAGCCGCGCCTGCATGTTCCGCCTACATGGTAAAAAGAAAACATTTTATCCTAGGAGATGGGTAGGCGAGTGCCGTTCCAATAGAGCCTGCCGGAAAGTGCTGTTGCGGGCTGGAGACAGGGGCGCATGCGCCAGCGCAAACGCATCGTGACAAAGCGGAACCATTCGTAGCGCGGGTTTCGGCCCGGGCGTATTATGATTTTGCATATTCAATGCACATGAAAGGACGCTCATGACCCCCGATAAAGGATTTCGCCTCTCACGTTTTTCCCAGCAGAAGCAGCGCGCGCGCCGTGTCCGCATCGGCGTCGTGCTCGTGCTGTGCGCATTGCCGGTGGCAATGGCCTTGGCCAAGTCGGGCCTGAGCCTGGTCCAGTCGACACCGCTCTGATCCTGCCGCTCCCGTGTGCGGGACTTTTTCTCCGATCCATACTATGATGTCAAGACAAGACATCATCCACCAGGGAAAGAAGGAGACGGCCCCATGCGCGCAATGAACCAGTTCGACGACGCCCGAGAAAAGACCAGCCTGGCCAAGGGCCTGGGCCGTGTCTTGCTGGGCACCGGCGCGATCCTGATGGTGCCGGCAGTGGCAATGCGCTTCACCCGCGAAGTGAACTGGAGCCCCTTCGATTTCCTCGTTGCCGGCATCCTGCTGGCCGGCATCGGCAGCCTCTACGTCCTCCTCACGCGCAAGCTGCGCACCGTGCAGCAGCGCCGCGCGATCGGCGGCGGTCTTCTGCTGACCCTGCTGCTGGTCTGGGCCGAGCTGGCCGTCGGCCTCTTCGGCAGCCCGATTGCTGGCAGCTGAGCGGACAGCCGGGCTGACCGCTCCCTTTACGAGGCCGGCTGCAGGCCGAATCCCACCGCCAGGCGGTTCCAGCTGTTGATTGCCGAGATCGCCAGGCTCAGGTCGACCATCTCGCGCTCGCTGAAATGCTCCCGCAGCGCCGTGAAATCCACGTCCAGCGCCGGCTGCTGCGACAGCCGCGTCAGCGCTTCGGTCCAGGCCAGCGCGGCGCGTTCGCGCGGGCTGAAGAAGGGCGTCTCGCGCCACACGGCCACCGCATGCAGGCGGCGCTCGGTCTCGCCGGCCCGGCGCGCATCGCTGGCGTGCATGTCGACGCAGAATCCGCAGCCGTTGATCTGGGAAGCGCGCAGCTTGACCAGTTCCAGCAGGCTGTGTTCGAGGCCGCTCTCGCGGACGTAGTGTTCGATACCAAGCAGGGCTTTGTAGGCGGCGGGCGAGGCTTGGGCAAAATCGAGGCGTTGCATGAGGTACTCCTTCAGGTTGGTTGGCTTACCATCCTTAGTCGAAGCGGGGGCGGGTTTTGTGACAGGCGCCCGGCCTGTCACGAAATAGCTTCCCATTCCGTCTAATGGCCATGGACACACAAACCGACATTTTCCAGAAGCTGCGCCCGCGCCTGTTCGGCATCGCCTACCGTATGCTGGGCGTGCGCGCCGACGCCGAGGACATCGTGCAGGATGCCTGGCTGCGCTGGCAGCACGCCGGCTTCGAGGAAGCCCGCATCCCCGAAGCCTGGCTGGTGACGGTGGTGACGCGCCTCGCCATCGACCGCCTGCGCGGCGCCATCGCCGAGCGCGAACGCTACGTCGGCCCATGGCTGCCCGAACCCCTGATCGGCGAGGCGGTCGAACCGCCCGAGGCCGCCCTCGAAGCGGCCGGCGACATCTCGACCGCCTTCCTCCTGATGCTGGAGCGCCTCGGCCCCGAGGAGCGCGCGGTGTTCCTGCTGCATCAGGTGTTCGAGTTCGGCTACGACGAAGTGGCGGCGATGGTCGGCAAGACCGAGGCGGCCTGCCGCAAGATCCTGCAGCGGGCCCGCGAACGGGTGCGCGCCGACCGGCCGCGCTTCGAGGTCGGGCGCGAGCAGCATCTGGCGCTGCTGGCCAGGTTCATCGAAGCGTCGCGTTCCGGCGTGCCGGCGCGGGTGCAAGAACTGCTGACCGCGGACGCGACCTACATCGGCGACGGCGGCGGTAAGGCAAAGACGACGGTGCGCGCGGTGCTGGGCGCGGAGCGGGTCGCGCGCCTGGTGGCCGGCATCGAACGCAAATGGCAGGGCAATGGGCGCCACGAGCTGATCCAGGTGAACGGCGGCCCCGGCCTGCTGACCTGGCGCGACGGCCAGCCCGACAGCGTCACCTCGCTCGACGTGCGCGAGGGCCGCATCGCCGCCATCTACGTGGTGCGCAACCCCGACAAGCTGGGTTACTTCGCCAGCCTGCGTTCGAGCAGCGGCACGATGTCGTAGCAGGCGCCCATGGTGTGGTAGTCGACCTTGCCGGCCGGGCTTTTCTCATCCGAGATCCTGCGGTTCTCCCGGGTGAGGATGCGGTACCAGGCGCCGTGCTCGTGGTCGACGAAGTGGTCCCAGGCATAGGCCCAGATCTTCGCGTACCAGTCCCAGTAGCCGGCATCGCCGGTGCGGTCGGCCAGCAGCGCCGCGGCAGCCAGTGTTTCCGCCTGCACCCAGAAGTACTTGTCGCCGTCGCAGACGCTGCCGTCGGGTGCGAAGCCGTAGTGGATGCCGCCGTGCCGCGGGTCCCAGGCGTGGGCCATGGCCTGTTCGAACAGCGCCTGGGCGGTGGGCAGCAGCCAATGAGCGCCGCGCGCCAGGTGCTGTTCGTGGCGTTCCAGCAGCAGGAGCAGTTTGGCCCATTCCGTGAAGTGGCCGGGCTGGTAGCCCCAGGGCCGGAACAGGTTGGCCGGGTCGTCGCGGTTGAAATCCCAGTCGGGCGTCCAGTCGGCGCGGTAGTGCTCCCAGATCCTGCCGCCGGCGTGCCCGGCCTGGCGCCGTGTGATGTTCCAGGCGATGGTTTCGGCGCGCTCCAAGTAGCGCTGTTCGCCGGTCGCGGCGTAGGCGGCCAGCATCGCCTCGCAGCTGTGCATGTTGGCGTTCTGGCCGCGGTAGGACGAGAGCGCCGACCAGTCGGCGGCAGCTTCGTCGGCGTACAGGCCGTGTTCCGGCTCCCAGAAGCGCGCTTCCATCAGCTCCCAGGTCTCGCCCAGCCAGGGCCGCGCTTCCTCGACGCCGGCCATCAGCGCGTGCGCATAGGCCAGCATCACGAAGGCCAGGCCGTAGCAGTGGTTGGTGGCGTCCAGCACGGAGGTGGCGCCGTCCTCGCGGCGCAGCAGCCAGGCATAGCCGCCGGTGTCCGGGTCGCGGTGGCTGTCGCGCAGGAAGGCCAGGCCGTGGCGCACCATCGGCAGGAAGTCCGGGCCGCCGAAGTGCCGGTGCGCCATCGCGTAGTCGAACACGAAGCGCGTGCTCGAGACCAGGTGGCGGGTGTGGCTGTCGTAGACGCTGCCGTCGTCGCGGAAGAAATGGTAGAAGCCGCCGCTCGGGTCGACCGCGCGCGGGTGGTAGAAGGCCATCGTGTGGGCCACGTGGTCCTTCAGGGCCCTGGGATCGAAAAAGTCGGGGTGCGGGGTGGACATGCGAGGGTTCTCCGTTCAGTCGTCATAGCTGCTCTCGCGCACGATCAGCTGCACGGGCAGGGTGTGTTCGGTGGGCGTGACGGTGGCCTTGTCGAGCAGCAGGGCGACGCCGGCCGCGCCCAGCGCTTCCTTGTCGATCGCGATGCTGGACAGCGGCGGGATGGCGCGGGCGGCGGCGCCGATGTCGTCGAAGCCGACGATGGCGATGTCGGCCGGGACCTTGAGGCCGGCGTCCAGGCAGGCCTGCATCGCCGTCAGCGCGGCGCTGTCGTTGTAGCAGAACAGGGCGTCGGGGCGCGGCGTCAGCGCCAGCAGTTTTTGCGTCGCTTCGCGCACGCCGGCAAGCGGGTCGCCGCTGGCCGGGACCTGCAATTCGAGCTCGGGGTCGGCCAGCATGCGCGCCTCGAACAGGGCCTTGCGGTAGCCGCGGGCGCGCTGGTGGATGCTGTAGTGGGCCAGCGAACCGGCGATCATCGCGATCCGGCGGCGCCCGGTGCGGATCAGGTGGCGGGTCGCCAGGTAGCCGCCCAGGTGGTGGTCGGGGTTGGCCGAGCTGAAACCCGGCAGGTGCATGTCGACCAGGGCCAGCGGCTTGCCGCTGTCGCGCAGCACCGCCACCAGTTCGGGCTCGAAGTAGCCGGCGCACAGGATGGCGTCCGGCTGCTGCGCGCGCACCAGTTCGGCCACCGGCTCGCCCGGATGCACCACGCTGAAGGACAGCGTGACGCCGGCGCGGCGGCAGGCCTGCTCGGCGCCCTGCAGCACCGGCGAATAAAAGGGACTGGACGACAGGGTGTTGTGCTGCTGGTGCAGCAGGAAGGCGATGCGCCGGATCGCGCCCAGGCGCAGGCGCCCGAAGTCGTAGCCCAGTTCGCGCGCCGCCGAGAGGATGCGTGCCCGGGTCGGCTCGGCCAGGCCGGGCTGGTTCTTCAGCGCCCGCGACACCGTGCCGATCGAGCAGCCGGCGGCGCGTGCCAGGTCGCGGATCGTGACTGTCATCTCAATGCCGCATGTTCCGATGGCGCCGGAGCGGCCGGCGCCCCTGGATCCGTCGAGAAGGAGTAGGGCGCGTCCTGCTCGCGGATGCCGCGGCGCAGGTTGGGCCGGTCCGACATGCCGAAGTCCAGCCGCGCGCCGCGCAGCAGCTCGTCGTGCCCGATCCAGTTGCGCTCCACCGGCTTGCCGTCGATGCGCAGGGCATCCACGTAGCGCCGGGCATCGCCGGTGCCGGGCGCCTTGATTTTCACGCTGCGGCCATTCTCGAGATGCAGGACGGCTTCCGGGAACAGGGGCGCACCCAGCGCATATTGCGGGCTGCTGGGTGTGACCGGGTAGAAGCCCAGGCTGGAGAACACGTACCAGGCCGAGGTCTGGCCATTGTCTTCGTCGCCGCAATAACCGTCCGGGGTGGCGCGGTACAGGCGGTTCATCACCTCGCGCGCCCAGTACTGGGTCTTCCAGGGCGCGCCGGCATAGTCGTACAGGTAGATCATGTGCTGGATCGGCTGGTTGCCGTGAGCGTACTGGCCCATGCCGGCAATCTGCATTTCGCGGATTTCGTGGATCACTTCACCATAATAGCTCTCGTCGAAGACGGGCGGCAGCGTCCACACGGCGTCCAGCTTGTCGACGAAGGCCTGGCGCCCGCCCATCAGCGCCACGAGACCGGCGACGTCATGGAACACCGACCATGTGTAGTGCCAGCTGTTCCCTTCGGTGAAGGCATCGCCCCACTTGAAAGGATTGAAGGGCGCCTGGAAACTGCCGTCGCGATTCTTCCCGCGCATCAGGCCGGATTCAGGGTCGAACAGCTTGCGGTAGTTGCGCGCGCGTTCGGCGTAGACCGCGATCTCGGACTGCGGCTTGCCCAGGGCCTTGCCGAGCTGGTAGATGGCGAAGTCGTCGTAGGCGTATTCCAGCGTGCGCGCGGCGCTCTCCTTGATGCCGGCATCGTAGGGCACGTAGCCGAGCCGCATGTAGTCGTCGATGCCGGCGCGGCCCACGGCCTCGATCGGGCTGGCGTTGTTGGCGCCGTGGACCAGCGCCTGCCACAGGGTCTCGATGTCGTAGCCGCGCAGGCCCTTGAGCCAGGCTTCCGCCACCACCGAGGCCGAGTTATTCCCGATCATGACGTTGGCATAGCCGGGGCTGGACCATTCCGGCAGCCAGCCGCCCTCCCTGAAATCGTTGGCCAGGCCTTCCTGCATCTCCCGGTTCACCGACGGATACATCAGGTTCAGGAAAGGATAAAGGGCGCGGAAGGTATCCCAGAAGCCGGTGCCGGCGAACATACGGCCGGGCAGCACCTGGCCGTTGTAGGGGCTCCAGTGGACCGGCTTGCCCGCGGCGTCCAGCTCGTAGAGCTTGTTCGGGAACTGCACCATGCGGTACAGGCTCGAATAGAAGGTGCGCTGCTGGTCGATGCTGCCGCCTTTCACGTCGATGCGGCCGAGTACGGCGTTCCAGCGCTTGGCCGCCTTGGCGCGTGTCGTCTCGAACGCGTCGTTGCCCACTTCGCTCGCCAGGTTGCGCTCGGCCTGTTCCAGGCTGATGAAGGAAGAGGCGACGCGCATGCCGACCCGTTCGCCGGCGGCGGTGGCAAAGCCGACGATGGCGCCGGCATGCTTGACGTCCGCTTCGAGTGCGCCGGCGAGAATCCTGTCGCCGTCCCAGACTTCACTCGTCGTGAACGGCTTGTCGAACCGGATCACGAACCAGTTGCGGAAGTTCGGCAAAGGCCCGCGCGCGTAGCGGGTCGAGTAGCCGACGATCTTGCGCTCCGCCGGGATCACCTTGATGTACGAGCCCTTGTCGAAGGCGTCGACCACGACCCAGGCCTGCTCCGTCTTCGGGAAGGTGAAGCGGAACTGGGCCGCGCGCTCGGTCGGCGTGAGCTCCGTCATGACGTCGCTGTCGGCCAGGTAGACCCGGTAGTAGTCGGGCTTGGCCAGCTCCGCCTTGTGCGAGAACCAGCTGGCGCGCGCGTCCTGGGTGAAGCGCTTGGCTCCCGTCACCGGCATGATCGCGAACTGGCCGTAGTCGTTCATCCAGGGCGAGGGCTGGTGGGTCTGCTTGAAGCCGCGGATGCGGTCGGCATCGTAGGTATAGGTCCAGCCGTTGCCCATCTTGCCGGTCTGCGGCGTCCAGTAGTTCATCCCCCAGGGCAGGCCGACGGCCGGGTAGGTGTTCCCGTTGGAGAGTTCTGGCTTGCTGGCCGTGCCCATCAGCGGATTCACGAGGTCGAGCGGTGCCGCGCCGGCCATCGCGGCGGCCAGGCCCAGCGTCGCGGCAAGGACGAAGCGCTTCATTGGTAGGCCGTCTGCGTGTAGGGGCGCGCGCTCTTGTCCTTGCCCCAGGCGGTGTTCGGCGTCGCCTGCATGGTGAACACCAGTTCGCCGCCTGCCAGGATGTCTTCGTAGCGCAGGTAGCTGCGCGCCAGCGGCCGGCCGTTCAGCGTGACGCTGCCGACGTAGCCATTGGCATTCGTCAGGTTCAGCGCGCGCACCGTGAAGCGCCTGCCGTTGGGGAGGTTCAGCGTGGCGCGTTCGACGAAGGGACGGCCGATCACGTATTCGTTGGTCCCCGGCGCCACCGGATAGAAGCCCATCGCCGTGAAGGCCAGCCAGGCCGAAGTCTGGCCCAGGTCGTCGTTGCCGGCGAGGCCGTCGGGCGCATCCTTGTACTGGCTGGCGACGATCTGGCCCAGCCGGCCCTGGGTCTTCCAGGGTGCGCCGGCATAGTTGTACAGGTAGGCCACGTGGTGCGAAGGCTCGTTGCCGTGGGCGTAGTGGCCGATCAGGCCGGAGATGTCTTCCATGTGCGCGTAGACGTTGGCGTCGATCTTCGCATCGAAGACCT
>Ga0265798_10002285_pt1 | contig 28486 bp, 18 predicted proteins | sample P3T30metagenome_FD_192430 | JGI IMG/M metagenome (GOLD analysis project Ga0265798, IMG submission 192430) | Plant litter microbial communities from East Loma Ridge, Irvine, California - P3 T30 | ecosystem: Environmental > Terrestrial > Plant litter > Unclassified | place: USA: California...
CTTATGCCATGCGCGCATTATGTTACTTTTGGATTGCCCGTGTATGGGGTGATGCACCGGTACGCACCGAGCCGTATACCGATCTTTCACAACAAGCATCACAAGCGCGTGACCCACAGGCTAAAGTGTTACAGCAATGTAAAACCGACCTGCAAAAGGCTTATGATCTTACTGCTAAGAACGGTACGCCAAACATTTTTTATTTAGGCGAAGGTGCTATCGCATCTATTATGGCCGATATATACATGTGGGAGAAAGATTATCCAAACGCAATTGTGTGGTTTAAACGTTTATTTGCATCAAAAGGTGCAACCGGTAAAGTGTATAATGCATCGGGCGTTACGGCTACCGGTAGCGGCGGCGCAGCCGCCGATTTGCAGCCCGGCACCACCTGGAATAATCAATTTGTATCTCCGACTACCAGCCCGGAAACTATTTTTACGATCAACTGGGATGTATTAGCCAATGGTTGCGCCTGTATGTCGGGCGTGTCGCGTACCACGAACGAGCCTTTGATTCGTATGGCCGACCCGCTGTGGACCAACTGGCCAAAAGTATCAACTGCTACCTACGGTACCACTGTAGCCACAACCGACTTGCGTGTTAAACAAACCTATAACATTACTTCGGCCACTAACCAGCCTATCCGCGACAGGGCTTTCTGGAAACTTTATCCGGGAACTTATACCGCACCTACAGCTACCGCCGGTTACAATTTTGCCACCAATGTTTTTACCAGCAACTTAGTGGCAACCGATCAAACCAATGTGTTTGTAACCATGTATCGCCTAAGCGGTATGTATTTGCTATATGCTGAGGCGCTCAACAAAATTGGCGACAGAACCAACGCGGTTAAATATCTGAACCTGATTAAAGCACGTGCCGGTGTGCCAACAGTTTTGGAAACACAGTTTGCCGATCAGTCTTCTTTAGAGATGGCCATTTTGCAAGAACGCCAGTTTGAGTTAATTGGCGAAGGTGTACGCTGGTTTGACCTGATACGTACCGACCGTGTGATAGAAGTGATGGACCCTATACTAAGAGCGCGCCAGCTACAGGCAGGTAATGCGCAGGTAGGTTGGGGAACCGATAAGCGCCGTTATTACTGGCCGTTGAGCACAACCGTGCTGTATTCAAATAACTTATTAGTACAAAACGCACCTTACGGAGGTCAATAAAATAGATATAAAGATGAAAAAGTTAAACATAATCTTAGCCAGTCTTTTTTGTGCATCCCTTTTAGGTTCATGTAAAATTGGCGGTTTGGAATTTCAAAAAGATTACGAATATAAACCGGGACAGCCAACCGATGCACATATCAACAAATCTGCCTTACAGTATTTAAGAGATAGGGGCAAAACGCCTGTGGTAGCCAACGATACGCTTTTTAAATACATGCAACTGGGCCTGGAGTACGCAGGCCTTGACCCGGCCGAATACGAAAAAGCAGGCCGTACGTTCATATTTTTAAGTAATAACTCCATTAGGGTGTTGCCCACAAGCACACAAACGGTTAACGGTCAGCCGGTAATTACTACTACCAGTAAAGTGCCTACCGGCGGTTTTTGGTTTGAGTTTCAGATTTTGGATAAGAACCCCGATGGCAGCCAAAAATATGCGGCCGACGGCGTAACCCCAATTACCCATCCGGCAACCTCGTGGAGCGAGTACTCGCCGCAAACGGTTAAAAATTATTTCCTGTCGTTAATAGGCCAGGGCGATTTAGGTTTTAACAACCTGAGCGTTGCTAACCAAAGTTTAACTTCTATATTACCTGTAGGCACGGCAGCGGGTAAAGAATCTAAATTAGGTTACTTCGTGTCATCGCCAACACCTAATTATAACATTAGTGGTAACCGCACAATTGCGTACGACTATGTGAACAATACCGGCAAAGGCTTCGATCCTGAAAGTAAGTTTAATTTAAAGGTTACCAACGCCGATTTTTCGCCTATGGTTTTTAATGATAACGCCAATGTGGCCACGGGCGGTTTATTAGCCACTAATGGGCAAATCCATGTAGTAGCAGTAACCGCTTTTCCCAGCAGATACTAATTTTATAAATATTGAATATTCCTACGAATGGTTAAGGACAATAGTCCTTAACCATTTTGGTAGTTTTACCTTACACCTTCCATGCAAAAAAAGTTTTTATTTACAATTTGCCTGCTCGGTATGGGCTGTGGTTTGTATGCCCAGCAAATGCCGCAAACCAATGCCGCCGGTATTGATGAAAAAGTGGAGCAATTGTTAGCCAAAATGACCCTCGAAGAAAAAGTGGGCCAGTTAAATCAATACACGGGAGACCGCCTGGCTACCGGTCCTGTAACCGCCAATACCACTAAATTTGACGATATTAAAGCTGGTAAAGTAGGCTCCATGCTTAACGTTCGTGGTGCTAAAGATACCCGCATGGTACAGCAAATAGCCATGCAATCGCGCCTTAAAATACCGCTGCTGTTTGGGTTGGATGTGATACACGGCTACCGCGTAACCTTCCCGGTACCTTTGGCCGAGGCGGCCAGCTGGGATTTAAAAGCCATAGAAACATCGGCACGCGTGGCTGCTACAGAAGCCGCCGCATCGGGCCAGCACTGGACGTTTGCACCCATGGTCGATATTTCACGCGACCCCCGCTGGGGCCGTGTAATGGAAGGAGCAGGAGAGGACACTTATTTAGGCTCGCTTATCGCCAGGGCACGGGTAAAGGGCTTTCAAGGTAATGGCTTAGGTAATTTAGACGCCGTAATGGCCTGCGTAAAGCATTTTGCGGCTTATGGCGCTGCCATTGGCGGGCGCGATTATAACAGTGTAGACATGAGCGAGCGCATGCTGTGGGAAACTTACTTGCCGCCATTTAAAGCTGCCTTAGATGCCGGTGCTGCAACGTTCATGAACTCGTTTAACGATCTGAACGGCATCCCGGCCACGGGTAACAGCTACCTGCAGCGTGATATTTTAAAAAGTAAATGGAACTTTAAAGGATTTGTGGTAAGCGATTGGGGCTCCATCCGCGAAATGGTGGCACATGGTTTTGCTAAAGATAATACTGAGGCCGCTGAGTTGGCTATTAAGGCTGGCAGCGATATGGATATGGAAGGTCATGCCTACGTTGCCAACTTAGCTAAACTGGTAACTGATAAAAAGGTAGACGTTGCTCTTATAAACGATGCGGTGAGACGTGTGCTGCGCAAAAAGTTTGAGTTAGGTTTGTTTGAAGATCCTTACCGCTTTAGCAATGAAGAACGGGAAAATAAAATACTCAATTCTGCAGAAAACCTTGCCAAAGCACGCGATGTAGCTAAACGCAGCATCGTCTTATTAAAAAACGATAATAACTTGCTGCCCTTATCTAAAAAGCTGAAAACCATAGCGGTAATAGGCCCGCTGGCCAAATCAAATAAAGATATGATGGGCTTTTGGTCGGTGAAGTGGGATAATGATCATCTGGTTTCGCTTTACGAAGGCTTGCAAAATAAAGTAGGTAAAAATACCCAATTGCTTTATGCCCAGGGCTGCGATTTGGCCGATACCGCCAAGTGTAATTTCGCCGAAGCAGTGGCCGTAGCCCGCAAAGCCGACGTAGTAATTATGGCGGTAGGAGAGGCATACGACATGAGCGGCGAGGCCAAAAGCAAGGCCAATATTCACTTACCCGGAGCGCAGGAAAACCTAATTAAAGCCGTACAGAAAACAGGTAAACCCATAGTGGTGCTCACCATGTCGGGCAGGCCATTGATCTTTAACTGGACCGCCGACCATGCCAATGCTATACTGCATACATGGTGGCTGGGCAGCGAGGCCGGCAACGCCATGGCCGATGTATTGTTTGGCGACTACAACCCCGCCGGCAAGCTGCCGATGTCATTCCCACGGTCTGAAGGGCAAATACCGGTTTATTATAATTATAAGAGTACCGGCCGGCCATCGCCTACGGATATGGCCAGCACGTACCGCTCTGGCTATTTGGATATGCAGAATAGTCCGCGTTATGCGTTTGGCTATGGCTTGAGTTATACTACATTTGCCCTAACCGATTTAAAGCTTGATAGAACTAAATTTAAAGCAAGTGATTCTGTAACCGTAACCTGTAACCTTAAAAACACCGGTCGTTTTGCGGGAGAAGAGGTGGTTCAATTGTACCTGCAGGATGTTTTTGCCAGCGTTACCCGCCCTGTAAAAGAATTGAAAGGCTTTGAAAAACTTTATCTTAAACCTGGCGAGAGCAAAACCGTCAAATTTGTGATAGGCAAGGAGATGCTTTCTTTTTACGACCAACAGATGAAATGGGGCACCGAGGCAGGTGAGTTTAAGCTGATGATAGGAAACTCATCAGACCATATTTTGCTCGAAAGCCGTTTTGAACTGGAAAATTAAGACTGACCAATTAAATTAAACAGAATGAAAAAGATATACATCGTTATAGGTTTATTTTTCGTGACCGCAAGTGTTAAAGCACAGTATGTAAGTTTATCGGCACCGGAGATTAAAACGTTGAAATCGGCTATCCAAACCGATGATAAGGTTAAAAAGCAGTTTGACTCTATAAAGGCGCAGGCAGCAAAGGCATTATCCGAGGCGCCCAATCCTATTGAGAAAGTAACTTCCCAAGGCTTATTACAAGGCAACCCGGCTAAAACTGCAAGTTTAAAAGCGGTGGAAGATGCGCCTAAGATTTATGCGCTGGCCTTAAACTACCGTTTATATGGCGATAAGGCTTATTTGAATAAGGCACAGGAGTTTTTAATCGCCTGGGCCAAAATGAACAAAGCCACCGGCGACCCAATTGATGAAACCAAACTCGAAGACTTTTTTACCGGCTACGACCTCATCAGGAGCGAAGTGAGCCTTGCGCAAAAGACAGAAATTGACAACTGGCTCGAAACCATTGCCTTGGCCGAGATTAACAGTGCTTCGGCAGCGCCCAACAAATCAACCTCAAAAAACAACTGGAACTCGCACCGTATTAAGGTAATTACGCAGGTTGTTTACACTATTCAGGCAAAAAAATACTATGACCAGGTAAACCAGTTGATTGAGCAGCAATTAGGGCAAAACCTCTATGCTGATGGTTCTAGTTATGACTTTTCGGAACGCGATGCGCTTCACTATCATATTTATACTCTGGAACCGCTGTTGAAAGCCATGATTGTAGTCAACCGCGCAACTGGTAAAAATTACTACCGTTTTGAGTCGCCCATTAAGTCATCGGTACAAAAGTCGGTGCAGTTTTTAGTGCCCTTTGTAACCGGCGAAAAAACACACGGTGAGTTTGCTAACAGCAAAGTTAAATTTGACCGAGACCGTGCCGCCAACGGCGAAAAGGGCTACGTAGCGGGTCATCCTTTCAACCCCAAAAATGGCATCGTGGTGCTGTCGTTAGCTAATTATTTTGATCCTTCCATGCTCAATATCATACAAAACGCTGCCGGGAAAGATTATTACGACTGGCAACTGGTACTTAACCAGGTAAGGAAAGCCAAATCTTAAACATCCGACTTCCATGAAGAGATCCGGAATTTTTGGTATACTTATGCTGGCGTGTTTAGCTTTAAGCTGGCGCCCTGTGGGTACTGATGCAGTTAAGCAACAGGTAGCCGCTACCCTGCGCCAATCTATCTTGAAAGAGGCGGCATGGGCGTTGAAGCAACAGCCCATTACGGTTACAGCCGAAAGCTGCCCGCGCAGTGCAGGCGGTAAGCACGATTTTTACTCAGAAGGCGACTACTGGTGGCCCGATGAGAAGAACCTTAATGGTCCGTACATTCAAAAGGATGGCTTGACCAACCCGCAAAACTTCACTGCGCATAGGCTGGCCATGATCAGGCTGAGCCGTATTGTAGGGGCGTTAGCTTCGGCATACCAGCTTACACATGATAAAAAGTATGCTCAACAGGCTATAATTCATTTAAAGGCATGGTTCATCAACCCGGAAACGCTCATGAACCCTAACCTGCAATATGCCCAGGCTATTAAAGGCGTGGCTACTGGCAGGGGTATAGGTATTATAGATACTATCCAGTTGATGGAAGTAGTGAGAGGGGTAGAAGCATTGCAGGGCGCGGGAGTTATTGCCAATGCAGATTTGAAAGCCATCAAAAACTGGTTTAGTCAATACTTAACCTGGCTTACCACGCATCAGTATGGTAAAAATGAAATGAACGCTAAAAATAACCATGGCACTTGTTGGGTTATGCAGGCGGCTTGCTTTGCTCTATTTACCGGTAATGAGGAAGTAGCTAACTTTTGCCGCAACCGGTACAAAGAAGTTTTGTTGCCCGGCCAAATGGCAGCCGACGGCAGCTTTCCGTTAGAATTGAAACGTACCAAACCTTACGGATATTCTATTTTTAACCTGGATGCCATGACTACCATTTGCCAGTTGCTGAGCACCAAAAAAGATAACCTGTGGAAGTACGAAACGCCAGACGGGCGGTCTGTTAAAAAAGGAATCGCGTATTTGTACCCCTATTTGAAAGATAAAAGTAAATGGCCTTTTCCGCACGATGTAATGCATTGGGACAGCTGGCCGGTAGCACAGCCTGCCCTGGTGTTTGGTGCAGCAGCCTATCAAAACACCGAATGGCTCAATACCTGGAAAGCTATGGAGCACGAACCCTCTAACGAAGAAATAATAAGAAACCTGCCGGTGCGGCACCCGCTTATCTGGCTTAACAATACATTATGAACAAATTTATCCCAATAGCACTATGCCTGTTAAGCACAGGTGCCCTTGCGCAAGAGGCCAAAAAGGCCATCCCTTTTGCCGAAAAGCAAACCGATGTAATGCTCAAAGCAATCCCCGAGGCTAAGGCAACGGCAACCAAACCAAACTCCGTAGTACCACGCACACTGGATAGTAAAGGTAATTTGGTACTCATTCCGTCTAAAGATTGGGTGAGCGGCTTTTTTCCTGGAGAGTTATGGTATTTGTACGAATATACCCACAACAATAAATGGTTAACCGCAGCTAAAGAATACACCGCTTTTATTGAGCAGGAGCAATACGACAAAGGCACACACGATTTAGGTTTTAAGATCTATTGTTCGTTTGGTAACGGCTACCGTTTAACTAAAGATGCGAAGTACAAGGAGGTGATCGTTACTGCAGCTAAAACGCTGTCAAATCGTTTCAGTCCTAAAACCGGTGTTATTAAATCGTGGGATAACCGTAAAGAATGGAAGTACCCCGTGATCATCGATAATATGATGAACCTCGAATTAATGTTCGAAGCCACCAAGCTATCGGGCGATTCGTCTTTCTACAAAATTGCGGTAAGCCATGCCAATACCACCATGAAAAACCATTTTAGGCCCGATTACAGTTCTTACCACGTTATTGATTACGACCCGGAAACCGGTGCTGTATTGCATAAACAAACGCACCAGGGCTATGCCGATGAATCGGCGTGGGCCCGGGGGCAGGCTTGGGGCTTGTACGGTTATACCATGTGCTACCGCGAAACTAAAAACCCGGCTTACTTAAAACAGGCTGAAGCTATTGCTAAGTTTATCTTCAGTAATCCTAACTTACCAAAGGATAAAGTGCCTTACTGGGATTTTAACGCACCCGATATTCCTAACGCACCGCGTGATGCTTCGGCAGCGGCCTTAATGGCTTCGGCGTTGTTTGAGTTAAGTACTTATAGCGCTAACGGCAAGCAATACCGCAAAACAGCCAACCAGATACTGAGCAGCCTCACTAGAAGCTACCAGCCCAAACCCGGCGAAAGCAAAGGTTTTATTTTACTGCACAGCACGGGCCACAAGCCTGCGAACAGCGAAATTGATGTGCCAATTAGCTATGCAGACTATTATTACCTCGAGGCACTGTTACGTCAGAATAGGCTGGCCAAGGGGCAACCGGTGGTTGCAATATAATAAGTAGTTTTATGGGAAAGCCGGTTCGTTATGCAAACCGGCTTTTTTTAGAATTAGTGGTTTCAATATTTATAAACGGCTACATCACATTTAAACCAGCTAACGTTTTTGTAGACTTCAATTAAAGGATTGCCTAAACTCCAACGGCGAAAGATTGGTTTTTGCTCTGAACAACTTACTAAACGATTGAGGATGTTCAAACCCCAGTGCGTAAGCAACTTCGCTTACAGATAAGCTGGTGGTGGATAGTTTTTCTTTTGCTTTCTCAATAAGTTTTTGATGGATGTGCTGTTGAGCATTTTGCCCGGTGAGTGAGCGCAACATATCACTTAAGTAACTTGGCGAAATATTCAGCGTTTCTGCAAGGTATTGAACCGTTGGAATGCCATGGCTTAAGCTTTTTTCATCGGTAAAACAGGTTTCCAGCGTTTTTTCTAATTGTTGTAAAATATCATGATTAATTGCCTTGCGGGTGATGAACTGGCGTTTATAAAAGCGCTCGGCATAGGTGAGCAACAACTCTACTTGAGAAATTATCACATCCTGGCTGTGGTCGTCTATACGGGCGTCAAGCTCTTGCTCAATCATCTTTAAAACAGAAATTATGGTTTCCTTTTCCTGTTCAGACAGGTGCAGGCCTTCATTAGCAGTATAGGAGAAAAAGCCAAAAGTTTTTATCTTTTTAGCCAAAGGGTAGTTCCACAAAAAATCAGGGTGAATAAGCAAGGTATACAAAGAACACTCTCTAACCTCATCATCGTTATTACTGCCAATTACCTGGTTAGGCGCAGCAAACAACAATCCGCCATCATCAAAATCATAGTGTCCCTGGCCGTATTTAATTTTTCCGCTAAGTTTAGGCCTGTACGAAATCTTGTAAAATTTCAGTACATGAGCTTGAGAGGGTTGTGTAAATGCTGTCCGCGGAGTGGTATTGCTTATCAGACTAATCAATGGGTGCTTAGGTTGAGGCAAGCCTAAAGCTCTGTGCGCCTCAGCCAAAGAATTAAATTGATGAAGGTTGTCTTCTGCCTTTTTCATTTTTACTAACCTGATGCAATAATAGCCGATAATATTTTCGAATATCGGCTATCATTAATTATTTACTATTAATTAATTCTAATTCCCCTGTGCAGATGCAGATATGTGCTGCCATTCATCCCAGATAGCCAGCCGCTCTTCATAAGCAGCGCGCACCAAAGGTAGGTTATAACTGCCAAGATTAAACCGCAATGGAGGGTTTTCGGCATCAACTATTTGAAATAATGCTTGCGGCGTAGCAGCCGGATCGCCTCTTTCCGAACCTCTTAGTTTATCGAAGAACTGCGTTTTAAAATCTGCATAGACGTCCATACCCGCAGTCATTTTCAAAGATTCGGGGCTGCCAAATTCAGTTGCATAGGCGCCCGGCTCAATTATGGTTACTTTAATGCCGAAGTCTTTAACCTCTGCGGACAAACTTTCGTGAATAGCTTCGAACGCCCATTTGGACGAACAATAATAGCCAATTACCGGCAGGGTTACATGGCCCAAGCCGCTTGATGTGCCCAATATATGACCACCTCCCTGTGCCCGCAATAGGGGTAAAGCTGCCTGTATAACGGCAAGTGTGCCAAATATATTGGTTTCGTAAAGCGCCCTTACATCCTCTGCACTGGCTTCTTCGATGGTGCCCACCAGCGAATAGCCGGCGTTATTAAGCACAATGTCGAGTCTGCCAAAGTGCTCATGCGCCTGTGTAACTACTGCTTTAACCTGATCGGCGTTGGTTACGTCGAGTGCTAAAGTCAGTACGTTGTCGCCATACTGCTCTTTTAAGTCGGCAATGCTGGCCAACGAGCGGGCAGTAGCGGCTACTTTATCGCCACGCTTTAGTGCGGCATCGGCCCAAATACGCCCAAAACCTCTGGAAGCGCCGGTAATAAACCAAACTTTGCGCGAATTATCATTTTGTTGTGTCATGATTTTAATGTTTTAATTATATAACAAAGGTCGGTAGACGTGAACGCGAAGCTGTAGCCTGATTGAGGGAATGCGTAGCCAAAATGAGAAATGTGTTTGGATAGTTTTGAGTAGAATTGATCCATAGCAGCAATCAGTACAATCCAATTATCATCCAATATTGTCAACGTACGGATATGGGATAAATAGATTTGAGCACAACGTGCGTAGATTTGATTACGTGTAAGCGTTTTAAAAGGAAGAAGTTTGTGACTATAAAATTATTACTTATGAAAATCATCGTAACCGGATCTTTAGGTCACATTAGCAGGCCGCTAACCCAGGAATTATTAAAAAATGGTCATAGTATAGTGGTTATCAGCAGCAGGCAGGACAATCAGGCCGCCATTGAAAACATGGGTGCAGCTGCTGCCATTGGATCAGTTCAAGATGTAGATTTTTTAACCGGAGCTTTTGCAGGTGCAGATGCTGTGTATACCATGGTGCCACCCGTAAGTTATCTCCAGCCAGATCTCGATCCCATTAAACATTTCAGCGAGATAGCGCAAAATTACAAAGCGGCTATTTTAAATGCTGGTGTAAAGCACGTGGTTAATTTAAGCAGCTGGGGGGCGCACCGCAATAACGGCACGGGGGGAATTGCAGGCACATATTACTTCGAAAAAATCATGAATGAGCTGCCTGCCGATGTAAGCATTACTCATATTCGCCCCACATCTTTTTACTATAACTTACTTGGCTTGATACCCGTTATTAAATACACCGGCAGAATAGCGGCTAATTATGGTGGCGATGACCGTACGGTGCTGGTGGCCCCTGCAGATATTGCAAAGGCTGTTGCTGAGGAGTTGCAAAGCCTTACCGAAGGCAGGAAGATACGTTATGTAGCCAGCGACGAACTGACCTGCAACGAGGTGGCCCGCGCTTTGGGCGAAGCTATTGGTATGCCTGATTTACAGTGGGTGCTAATTTCGGATGAAGAGGCGAAGCAGAACCTGTTAAATGCCGGTTTGCCGATGCGCTCGGCTGAACTCTTGGTTGAATTACAGGCCGGGCATCACCGGGGTATTATTGCAGAAGATTATTACCTGCACAGGCCGGAGGCGCTGGGCGCGATAAAAATTGCCGATTTTGCGAGAGAGTTTGCCCTGGCTTACCATAAATAATAAGTACATTGTACTATGACTGGCAATCAACCTTACTGTATAAAATCTATTGCAGAATTTCACCGCCTTCGTGGCTTACCCGGACCTGTACATCCGCTCATTAGTGTAGTGCGCTTTGAGCATATCAGGACTCTGGTTTCCAACCATCCTCAAAGTTGGGTGCTTGACTTTTATGCCATTGCTTTGAAAAAGAATTTCTATGCCAAACTTAAATATGGCCAGCAGGTATATGATTTTGACGAAGGGGTGATGACGTTTATGGGTCCGGGTCAAAAAATAGGTATCGAGGTTAACGCAGACGAACCCGTTGAACATGAAGGCTGGTTGCTTATTTTTCATCCTGATTTTTTATGGAACACAACGTTAACAAAAACTATCCGCCAGTATCAATTTTTTGATTACTCAGTTAAGGAAGCGCTGTTTCTTTCCGAGCAGGAAGAAGTGATGGTAACAGCCATTATTGAGCAAATTGCACAGGAGTATAATACGAGTATCGATCAGTATACGCAAAAGATCATTGTAGGTCAGCTGGAAGTGTTACTCAGTTATGCGCAGCGTTTCTATCAGCGTCAGTTTATTACCCGCCAAATTAGCAACCATGATGTGCTTAGCCGGCTGGAAAGTGTGCTGGCCGCTTATTTTGAAAGCGACCGATTGGCGAAAAAAGGACACCCTACAGTAACAGACGTTGCCCAGGCACTGCACGTATCGCCTAACTACCTTAGCGGCTTGCTCAATGCGCTAACCGGCAAAAGCACCCAGGAACACATTCATGAAAAGCTGATCGAAATTGCAAAAGTAATGCTGTCAACAACTTCACTTTCGGTAAGTGAGGTGGCCTATGCATTGGGCTTTGATTATCCGCAGTCTTTTAGCAAGCTGTTTAAAAATAGAACACAACTTTCTCCCAATCTATTCAGGCAATCTTTTAACTAAGTTGGTTTAAATAAATTCTTTAGTTAAAACTGAAAAAACTTTTTTAGGCGGGTTGTACAATCTGTTTAAAAATAACAAAGCCTGTAGATCTTATGATCTACAGGCTTTAGTTTGGTATCGCTTTGTTGTCGGGATGGCAGGATTCGAACCTGCGGCCTCCACATCCCAAATGTGGCGCGATACCGGGCTACGCTACATCCCGTTTGGGTTTGCAAAGGTAAGATTTTAATATACGTTTGCAAATATTTTTACTTCTTTTTTTGAGAAGAGATTTTTTGGAAGCAAGCGTTTTCGTTAACGAGTATCTATCCCCTAATCCTTGAATCTGCTGCAAATATAGCATCCTCATGGGTAAATACAAATCAAACAAACGCTTTGTCTAAGTTTATTTTAATAGAAATCGTTGGGTCAAAAAAGCAAGGACGCGTTAAGTATTGATAGTCAGTTATAAAGGCAATCACTATACATCTCAAAAATTAATTAAAAAATTTTTCTTCCTAATCTGTATTTAGGATGAGACACGGGCAGCAATGGGCGGCCCCAACACTCGTTGATGATGGCTATTTACATAAGGTATTGTAAATAAGATAATTGCAAACAAAACCAGTTAGCGGCCCTGATTTGATGAACGGCAAATGATTTATATTTATAATTTAGTGCACCATTATAAGTTTATTGATTGTACGTTATGGAAGCAACAGAAGATATAGTTTTGGGCATTGATATAGGCGGATCGCATATTACGGTCGCCCTGGTAAATATGGGTACGCAGTCTATTATGGAGCATACTTACTACCGGGCCTATCTTAATACAAGAGCAGACCTTGAGCACATCATAGATATTTGGGTAAACGCCATAAATCATACATTTGCTAAAGAAAACATAAGCAACAAGCGTATTGGCATGGCTATGCCCGGCCCGTTTGATTATGCAAATGGGGTGTCCTACATCCGTGACAATAAAAAGTATGATGCCTTATATGGTCATAATATTAAAGAGCTGTTGGCTCAACGTTTAAATATCGATGTTGAGCAAATAAGAATGTTTAATGATGCCGCTTGCTTTTTGCAAGGCGAAGTATTTGCCGGTGTTGCTAAAAATTATAATAAAGCGATAGGGTTAACCTTAGGCACCGGATTGGGTACCGCCGTGCTGAGCAATGGTGTAGCGCATGACGCCAATTTGTGGAACAGCGAATTTAAGAATGGTAAAGCCGAAGATTATATCTCATCCAGATGGTTTGCCAAGCGGTACTTCGAACTGTCGGGCATTAATTTGCTTGACGTAAGGGCACTAAATGAAATAGCGGCGGAATCGCCCGTTGCCAGGGCCGTTTTTAAAGAATTTTCAGAAAATCTTACACTCTTTATTAAGAACTTTATTGAAGCCGAAACACCCGAAGTTGTAGTTTTAGGCGGTAACATTACTAAAGCAGCGGCTTGGTATATGCCTGCCGTTAACCGCAATTTAAAACGTTATGGCATTGAAATTCCCGTGCACATTTCAGATTTAAAAGAGAATGCTGCTTTGCTCGGCGCGGCAGGTTGCTGGCAGAACAACCGAATATCACTAACAACATAGAGCTTGGCCAAACTCCTGAAAAATCTATCGGATCTAAATAAATACCAGTTAATTTGTTGCATGTTGCAGGAAGCTTTTTACTGCAAGCAAAGATCGGCAGGTAAGATTTTGAATAAGGTGGGCTTAACAGTACAAAGTTTCGAACACTTGCAGTGTTCAAAACTTATGATGCCTGGTAAAAATTAGCTCACTCCAGCAGTAATATCTTCTTTTACCGGTTTAGTGGCTTTTAAGATTTTTGCAGCCTTTGCTTCTTCATTTGCGGGTTTAAGCGCCTCTTTATCAATCTTAATATCTTTAGCTAAAAGCTTAGATAATTGTTTAGCACTTTGCTCTATTTGCTTGGTCAGTTTTTTTGAACTTTTGCCAAAGCTGGCGGTAGCTTCGGTAATAGCGGTTACCAGTCCGGTTTTAATATCTTTTTGAGCGGTTTTGCGTTCTGCTTTAACTAACGACTTTAGTTTGCTTTTTTTCATATGATTACGGTTCCTGATTTATTGTGCAAAGGTAAGTTATCATAAAGTTAATCCAATGTTATCATTATGTTAAGCGCTGGCGTCTTTGAACTCAATTTTGCATCGTTCCTTACTAATTAAATCAATCGCTTCAGCCAGTTCGGCATCATTGCGTATTTCATTATGTTGCTGTTCATAATAGCGTTTTAGCTCCTTGCGGTGATACGCTTCGTAAAAGCGCTTAACCTGAAGGTGATCTTCCAGGACGAGTGCGGGCACCTGCGCCGGCAAAAAATCTTCGCCCATGGCTACCATGGTAAAGTAACTCGAGTTGGTGTGTTTAATTTCCTGCGTCTTGATATTCTCGGTTTGCACCCTGATGCCAATCACCATAGACGACCGGCCTACATAGTTAACCGATGCGAGAAGCGACACCAATTCGCCCACTTCTACAGGTGCTAAAAAGTTTACCGTATCAATAGAAACGGTTACGCAATAATTACCCGCATGCTTCGCCGCGCAAGCATAAGCCACCTTATCCATCAAACCTAACACCACGCCGCCATGTACCTTGCCGCCAAAGTTGGAGTACGAAGGAATCATGAGTTCGGTTAACGTAGTTTGTGATTGCTTTACGGTTTTGTAGGTTTCTTCCATAGGTTGATGCTTATTTGTTACCACACATACTCAAATGCTTATGGTAAAATTAAAAATAAATATGGCTTGTGCTAATTCATGAGCTCAAAACAAAAAATCTGTCCTTGCCTTGTTATAGAGTAATTTGCTATGGTTATGGCTCTGTTTGCTTAGCCGCAAATAGCTTTCTCTTAAAAAATAAATACAACAATGAACGAAGATAATGTACCCAAAATATTAATAACAGGTGCTACCGGCCAGGTAGGAAGTAAGGTGATAGACTTTATTAGCAGCAACAGTGAGGAGGCAAACAAAGTAGAGATTGTTGCCGCGGTACGCTCGCCCGAAAAAGCTAAACCATTTACCGACCGAGATATTAGTTCGGTCATATTTGATTTTGATGATGAAACCACCCACGCCGCTGCTTTAAAGGGTATTGATAGAGTTTTAATCGTGACAGGTTACACCGTAGATATGCTGCGCCAAAGCAAAGCCTTGTTAGATGCGGCCAAAATTGCCGGCGTACAGCACGTAGTACACCTGGGTGCATGCGGTCGTGATGATACCACCGTTGCCCACTGGGCCTGGCACCAGTTGGTGGAGCGCTATATTGAATGGTCGGGCTTTTCGTTTACACACCTGCGCCCCGAAACTTTTATGCAAAACATGCTGAGCTACGGAGGCAAGCCGGCCATTACCAACGGCGTATTGCACCAGTATGTACAAGGTGCCCGCAAAAGCTGGGTAGATGTTGATGATGTGGCACAAGTAGCTGCCCTGGCCCTGCTGCACCCCGAAAAGCATGCCGGCCAGGTGTATAGGTTAGGGTACGATGCCAAATCTTATTACGAAATTGCTGAACTATTAACAAGCTTGGTTGGTCAGCCCTTTGAATACCAGCCGCAGGCACCCGAAGTGTTTTTGCAAAACATGAAAGATGCCGGTGCCGAAATGGCTTACATGAGTTGTGTATACGACCATTACAAGCGCTATGCCGCCGGTACCATACCCGGCGCCGATGACACGTTCGATAATTTTCCGCAGATAACAGGGCAGGAGCCAACTCGCTGGGCGGATTTTATTGAAAAGCATAAGAGCGAGTTTGCTTATTAAAACAGCTTGTCAGTTTGGTTGAAGTAACCGGTCATACTGTTATGGTATTAAAGACAAGTTCGTTGCGACGAGGCGACCGTACGCATGCTTATCTAAACGCGTGCGGTGGCCGCGCTACCGCTCAAATGACAATTTTGAAATTTAATGCAGTTAATTGCATCTTTTTGAGCTAAAGATTGTAGTCGGAAATCCGGAATGTAACGTAGCGGAATGAGGATTTGTAACGGATAGCCTGGGCTGAAGGCAACGCCCTAAATACTTCTTCTAATAAACAGCAACCGGCTACACTTAATTTATGCTATAAAAAAATGCATTTTGTTTAAACAGGTTTCTTGAATTTTAAGTTACTTAAGTATGTTGTTAAAAGATATAAGCAGGTATACCCAATACTTCGTAATTTAATGATACCTTTACACAATACGCATGGAAGAAAGAAAATATTTAGCAACGTGGAAGAAATACCTTCCAATTATTCGTTTGCACATTAAAAAGAGCCTTACCGAAGATCAGAACTTTAAACTGAACATCACCGATTTTGAATCGGCAGGTGACAGAGGGAAATCTGGTTATACCTTTACCATTACTATTGAGAATGGTAGGGTCATCAACAATATCAGCGGTTCGGCCGTTGCGCGCGATCTGTTTGAAACACTGAAGAACGACGAAGTCGTGAAAAGTATCTTTCAGGATAAGAGCATCAAAATTGCGGTAGGTAAAACCTTCGTACTGAGTATCAAAACCACCCATATTTCGGCTTACAAATAGTCGATTTTTTAAAGAATAATAAAAAGCGGATACCCTGGGTAGCCGCTTTTTGTGTTTTGGGTTACGCCGCGGGTTCCCCTCTTGAGAGGGGGCAGGGTTGTGTTAATTCGGCAAACACACCCCTGCCATTACACATTCCTTTCCGCCCCCTCTCAAGAGAGGAATTAAAATGTAGCGCTTATCACTAAAATTCTTTACGCTGTACCATAACTCCTACTTTTGTTGTAATATACCGCCAGCATGACTCCGGCACCAATTAACGAGACTAATCAATTTTCGCAAAGCGTTTACGTTATACCCAACATTACGGTGGGTACGCTTACTGCATTAATTGTGGCACAACATAGCGCAGGGTTTGGTGATTTGCCTGCTGAGCTGTTATTGGCTCAGGAAATTGATTTGAACCAGGGAGCTTTTACCGGTAAATATAACGCAGGCTTCCCGCTGGTACAGGTGATGCAGCAGTTGGACCAGTTAATGCTTATTTGCCCATGCCATGAGCCTAAAAACAAGCTTTGCAGTCATCAGAGCCAGGTGTTAGCGCAATTGCTGCAAAAGGAAGATTTTCGGTTATTTTTTGATGATGGCCTGCGGCAGGAAAAACTGAAGAAGTTTGCTGTTGATTATGGCTTGCAAAACGAGGCTGATCTGGATAGTTACTTCAAACTCCAGCATCAGGAGGGTAAAACAACCATTATACCCAGGCAGGCTTCGCTATTCCCGGTAACTCCCGATAGTTTGGATGCTATAACCAAACTGATGCTGCCTTCATCAGAACTGGTTTTAAAGCAGTCGGGGGCTACAGAGAGTGGTGAGGTGAGGTGCATTGTTTTAAAACAGCACAAATACTATAAGCACCTGATCGTTGAACTGCACGATGCGCCGGTAACTAAAGACGGCAAGATCAAGAACCCGCTGGTACCGGTTAACCCGCTCGAACTGGTTTGGGAAAGTAACGACCCGCTTGAACTTAAATTTTTTACAGCCATATCGCGCTTTCAAAATAGTGTGGACAGCAAGGTGACGGCATCGGTGTTGGATAGCCTGCGGGTGATTGTCAAGAATCCGCTGAATTTTAGTTGCTACATCCACCAAAGCCAGGTATCTGAAAAAGTAACGGCCAACGCCTTGCAGCTGGTTAAACTTGACCGCATTGTAAACGACATTGAACTATCGGTAAATGAAAAGGGCCAGTTTTACGAGGTAGGGGGTAAGCTCAAAATTGGTAACGATGATTACAATTTGACCGATGTGGACCTGCTGTTCAATTACTTTGTACAGGCAGATAACAATAATTTATACCTGGTTAGAGACCTGCAGATGCTTGGCGTTATCCAGTTCTTTAAAAGGCGCAAGGAAGATTTGCTTATTCATCAATCGCAATACGGCCGCTTTAAAGACAAGATATTGGACAAGCTGGAAGAGCGTAACAAGATAAATTACAATAACAGCAAGCCTGCCACTGCACGGCAAATGGCCCAGTATGGCTTGGATAAGGATACAGAAAAAATTATTTACCTGTCCGACTTTGGTCCGCATGTGATGATCGTGCCCGTGATGCGCTACGGCGAAATCGAGATCCCCATCCGTACGCAAAAGCAGATCAACATCATGGATAGTAAAGGCAAATACTTTACTATGGAGCGTAACGAAGCGGCCGAACGCGAGTTTACCGCCTTATTGCTCAAGCAACACATTTATTTTGAAGAACAACTAACCGACGACCTGCAATATTTCTACCTGCATAAAAGCCGGTTTATGGATGCAGACTGGTTCTTGAATGCGTTTGAAGCATGGCAGGCCTCTGGCATCACCATTTTAGGCTTTAATGAGCTCACGGGTAATAAGCTGAACATGCACAAGGTTAAAATATCGGTGCGGGTTATCAGCGGTATTAATTGGTTTAATACCGTAATTGATGCCCGCTTTGGTAAGCGCAAGGCATCGTTAAAGCATTTGCACAAAGCCATACGTAATAAAACCAAGTTTGTGCAGTTGGACGATGGTACGATGGGTATTTTACCTGCCGAATGGTTGGAACGCTTCACCGAATATTTCAACGCCGCCGAAATTACCGACGACGATATGCTGCGTACACCTCGCATCAACTACGCCGCTATTGCGCAGCTTTACGATGATGAAATGCTGGATAGTGAGGTAAAGGCCGAGCTGTTGAACTATCATCAAAAGTTAGCCAATTTTGAGGCGATTAAAGAAGTCAGTGTTCCGGCAGACTTGAACGGGGAACTGCGACACTACCAGCACCAGGGATTAAATTGGCTTAACTTTTTAGACGATTTTAATTTTGGCGGCTGCCTGGCCGATGATATGGGTTTAGGTAAAACCATCCAGATTATCGCCTTTATTTTATTGCAGCGCAGCAAAGTTGCACAAAACACCAATCTGCTGGTGGTACCTACATCGCTCATCTTCAACTGGCAGGCCGAGGTGGCCAGGTTTGCGCCTACCCTCAAACTACACACCATTTACGGTGCCGACCGCATCAAAAGCATTAATGATTTTGATGCTTATGATATCATCCTTACCTCGTACGGCACGCTGCTGGCCGATGTGATGTTTTTGAAAGAATACTCCTTTAACTATATTTTTCTGGATGAGTCGCAAAACATCAAAAACCCCGATTCGCAGCGTTACAAGGCGGTAAGATTATTGAAAGCGCGTAACCGCATTGCCATTACCGGCACGCCTATAGAGAATAATACTTTCGATCTGTATAGTCAATTATCCTTTGCCTGTCCGGGCTTGTTGGGCAGTAAACAGTATTTTAAAGACATTTACTCGCAGCCTATTGATATGTTTAAGGTGAGTAAGCGCCGTGATGAATTGCAGCAAAAGATCAACCCTTTCGTGCTGCGCCGTACCAAACAGGAGGTAGCCGGCGAGCTGCCCGACAAAACCGAAATGGTGCTCTACTGTGAAATGCAGGCCGAACAACGCAAATTATACGACGCTTACGAGCGGGAGTTCAGAGAGCTGATTTCGGCCACCACGCAGGAGCAATTGGCTAAGAAGTCGATGCACATCCTGAAGGGTATCACTAAGTTAAGGCAGATCTGCGATTCGCCTTTACTCTTGAGCGGCGATAAGCTGCCCGGCAATGCCTCGGCTAAAATTGACGTACTGATGGAACAGATAGAGAGTAAAGCGCCCAATCATAAGATACTGGTGTTTTCTCAATTTGTAACAATGCTTGACTTGATTCGCAAGGAGCTGCAAGCCAGAAAGATAGGTTATGCCTATTTAACCGGTAGCACCCGTAACCGCGAAGCGGTAGTTAACCAGTTTCAGGAAAGTACCGATACCCGGGTTTTCCTCATTAGCCTTAAAGCAGGCGGCACCGGCCTCAACCTCACCGCGGCCGATTATGTATACCTGGTAGACCCCTGGTGGAACCCTGCTATAGAAAACCAGGCCATTGACCGCTCGTACCGGATAGGCCAGCACAAGAATGTGGTAGCGGTCAGGCTCATATGTCCTAATACGGTAGAAGAGAAAATGATGCAACTGCAGGAAACAAAAAAGGAACTGGCCGGCACGTTAATTTCTTCGGATACGTCCGTGTTTAAATCGCTTACGAGGACCGATTTACTGAGTTTATTAGCTTCGTAGTCATCTTATTTCTACAGAAATATTCATTTTATTGCCTGAGTACAGCAGAAAAGTTCATTAAAGTTCAAAAAAGTTCCCCCTCCGGGTGCAGGCGCTTTATTGTCCAAAATAGCCCGTTATAATGTCTGCTTTGCACCCCTTTAGTTCTAACTAAAGATGCTAAGATTGTCGTGCTAAGATGAACTTTAAATTCTTACATATGAACAACTCGAATTACACCCAAAACTTTTTATTAAATCAAACTCCGGCAGAAGTATTTAACGCTATCAATAATATAATCGGATGGTGGTCAGAAGACTTCATAGGTCACTCGGAAAAGCTTAACGACGAATTTGAAGTCAGCTTTGCAGATATGCATTATTCAAAGCAAAAATTGATCGAATTTATTCCCGATAAAAAGGTGCTATGGCTGGTTACAGATAGTTGTTTGAGCTTCCTTGAAAACAAAACGGAATGGACAGGCACTAAGATCAGTTTTGAGATTTTGCAGTTAAGCGGTCAAACTCAGCTCCAGTTTATTCATCATGGTTTGGTGCCCCAAATAGAATGCTTTAAAGACTGCTCTAAAGGGTGGAATTATTATTTGCAAAGTAGTTTAATTCCATTTATCACTACAGGCAGTGGCAAACCCAATAAGCTTGCATGAAATACATACTTATATAGTTCTAAACTCCTGCACATCTGAATTCATTCGACTATTGTTGTAGCCAGTTTGCACTAATGTAAAATCCAATTGTTAAGCTTTATCTACACTCATCACCTTATGCGTCCGGTGCTTATCGGAACGCTCTAATATTATAACATGCATTAAATTTGTTTCCGGTTAACTTAATAATCACGATATTTACAGGAGTAACCAATTATAAACGTACTTACTGTAAATTACTGAATGACTAACCGGGATTTTTTCTGTGGTAAGCATTGGCACCTTTTAATAGGGTTGCTGCTTTTGTCGTTTAGTGTGGCGGCGCAGCCCAAATACAATTTAAAACATTACTCTACTGAAGACGGCCTCTCGCACGACCGTATCACGTGCATTATTAAAGACCATGAAGGTTTTATGTGGTTTGGCACCTGGGACGGCATTAACCGGTTCGACGGGCATAATTTTGTACCGTATAAAGGCAGACCGGGAGACAGCTCTAACCTCGAAAATAATAAGATCAGGATCATTGTAGAGGATAAGCCGGGCTATTTGTGGGTTAAAACCTTCGATAACAAGATATACCGCTTTGATAAAAAGAAAGAAGCGTTTCTTTCTATACAGGACAAAAAAAGTCCGGTGTACATCAAAGACGTGGTTGTAGACCGTATTATCCCTATTTCCAATGGTGATACCTGGCTACTTAGCGCAAAACAAGGGGTACTATGTTCCTTTGTTAACCAAAAAGGAGGCTTGCCGGTAATTAAGGCTTTCAACAAATCCGCTAAACCGCAGTTCAATATCGGTGATGATCAGGTTTCTTTTCTATTTGAAGATAAATTACATCGGGTTTGGATCGGAACCAGGGCGGGTGTTACCTGCTTTGTTAAAAATGGAGCAGAAAGTTATCAAAAAGTTGTATTCACCAACAATAAGACGACTATAGCCGCTCAATACAATTTTACAAGTTATGCGCAGTATTTAAACAATGTTTTCCTCGGTACCGCGCAGGGTCTTTTGTTGGTGTTTAATATGCAAACAAAATTATTTAAAGAGATACCTATTGCGCCAGGTGCATCTTTAAACGGAATTTTGGTTGATTACGATCACATTTATGTTACTACCACGGGCAAGGGGCTAATAGCTTATAACACTAAAAGCGGAGCCAGCGAGTCTTATCTTGCAAATTTTAAATCGCTCAAGAAAATCTACCGTGATAAAAAAGGCTTATTATGGTTGGAACCAGAAAGCGGAGTTTTAAAATTTGACCCTGTTAATTCGAGCTATAAATTATTCACTCAAAAAAAGGATGCAGAAGCATTAACCATACATACCACCTACCAGGTATTTGAAGATGCCTATAATACCTTTTGGGCTTGCATGGAGGGTGGGGGCTTTGGCTACTACGACCGGACAACCGACGAAATGAATTACTTTCATAACGAGCCCGGCACACCTAAGCAGCAGTTTTCTAACGTGGTGACCGCTATGTATGCCGACCCCACAGGCGTATTGTGGTTTAGCGGTTATGACCGTGGGATAAACAAGGTTATTTTACAACCCGATATATTTAACCATTACGTTATAGACCCCAATGCCACCTCCAAAACAGAGAACGAGGTAAGGGCCCTTTGCGAGGATCATTTGGGGCGCTTATGGGTAGGCACTAAAGCAGGCAAGGTTGCGGTATACAAAAACGGACATTTAATAGCTAACCCCTTTGTAAACCTGCCTTCCTCTTACATAGGTAAGGTGTACACCATTTACGAAAGTAAAAACCATACCATTTGGTTAGGAACCAAGGGCTATGGCTTACTTGAAGCAGTACCTCTGACCGAAGATAGCAGCCGATACCGCGTTTATAAACATCTGAACAATCCAAACAACGCTAACAGTATAAGCAGTAACATGATTTACACAGTGTTAGAAGATAGCAAGCGGCGAATATGGATAGGCACGTTTGGAGGTGGTTTAAACTTGCTCGAAAGAAGCGGCAATAGCACTGTATTTAAAAACCACCGTAATGCTTTTAAGAATTACGCGGCGGCCAGGGCAGCGGGCGTGAGGCATTTACAGGAAGATAAAAAGGGAAACATTTGGATGGCCACCACCAATGGCTTAGTTGTATTTGATCCGGAGGAAGGTGTAGAAAGGTTCCGCTTTCACCGCTATACTAAAGTTAGAGGCGATGAAACATCACTGGGAAGTAATGATGTGCAGTTCATCCATTGCGACAAAGCAGGAACCATGTGGCTGGGTACCTTTGGCGGCGGTTTACAGAAGGCTGTTACTACATATAATGTAAAAGATAAGATCAGTTTCAAGGTTTATACCGCCGGTAATGGCCTCCCTAATGATATTATACTGAGTATAGCCAGCGACAGCAAAGGCCGGTTATGGATTGCTACCGAAAATGGCCTGTCGGAGTTTAATCCAAAAACCGAGGCTTTTAAAAATTACAATACAGATGACGGGCTGCCCCAAACGCAGTTTTCCGAATCGGCCATGGTTAAATCGGCCTCGGGCAAATTGTACCTGGGTTGTGTGAACGGTTTTATCAGCTTCGACCCTTTGCATGTAGGAAGCACCCGTTATAACACCAATATTGCTTTAACTAACTTCCAGGTATTTAACAGGAGTATTGACCCTGGTGCTGCGGATTCCATCCTGAAATACGCAATTGATCAAACTCAGGAAATTGAACTGAGGTACAACCAGAATTTAATTAACATAGATTACACCACACTCGATTATAAAACAGCACAGAAAATATGGTACGCTTATAAACTCGAGGGTTTTGATAAGCAGTGGAACCAGGTAAAAACGGCACGTCAGGCTACCTACACCAACTTGCCACCGGGGCATTATGTGTTTAAAGTAAAAAGTGTAAGTAACTACTTGTTTAACAATGTGCCTTACAAAAGTGTAAATATCACCATACTGCCTCCACCCTGGAAAACATGGTGGGCTTATCTCGCTTATATGGTATTGGCAGTTATTGTCATAGAAATTGCCCGCCGTATCATCGTTACCATGATTAACCTGCGCAACCGTATTGCAGTAGAACAACGAGTGGCCGAATTAAAGCTCGATTTCTTTACCAATATATCGCACGAATTGCGCACGCCTTTAACCCTAATTGTTAACCCGCTCAAAGAAATTTCGCAACATGAGGCCCTGTCATTAAAAGGCCGGGAATTTATCAACCTTGCCAACAAGAACGCTAACCGTATGGTGCGGTTTGTAAATCAGCTGCTCGATTTTCGGAAACTGCAGAACGGTAAAACCAGGCTGAAAATAGCAGAGGTAGATTTGGTGGCCGTTGTGCAGAATACGATTACTTACTTTACGGAATTGGCGCACGAAAAAAATATCAATTTAAGCTTCAAGCCACCCATGCCGTTTTTTTATGTGTGGATTGATGATGAAAAAATTGACATTGTAGTTTACAACTTATTAGCCAATGCGTTTAAGTATACCCCGGAGGGGAAAAATATAACTGTATTGCTGGAGCCTGTAACGGCAACCGGCCATGTAAACATAAAAATTATAGATGAAGGCACCGGCGTACCGGACGATAAGCTGAAAGAAATATTCGAACTTTATTATGAGGCTTCGAACAACCAGGCACATCATACTAAAGGGACAGGGATCGGTCTTGCATTTTCTAAAGAATTGGTTGCAGCACACCACGGCTCTATTACCGCCGCAAACAACGAAGGAGAGGGGATGACTTTTACAGTACAGCTAAAAACAGGTAAACTGCATTTCCAGAATAACGAAGCCGACTTTGTACCTTCACCCGCAGAGAACACAATTATGCCTGGTGCCAACCTATCGGTACCCGTACCGTTTTTAGCGATAACCGAAGAACAGTCTGAAACAAGCAAACCATTGGTATTGATTGTGGAGGATAACAACGAGCTAAGAAAGTTTTTGGGTAGCCAGTTAAGTGCACATTACCGGGTAGAAACTGCGGCCGATGGTGCCATTGGATTGCAAAAGGCCATAGAACTGGTTCCCGAACTCATTATAAGTGATGTGATGATGCCTAACATGAACGGCATTGAAATGCTGGATGCTATCAAACATCATATCACCACCAGTCATATCCCGGTGGTATTATTAACAGCCAAATCTTCTGTTGAACACCAAATGGAGGGTATGCGCTACGGCGCCGACTTTTATGTAACCAAGCCTTTCAATACCGATTATGTTTTGGTACTGGTAGAGAGCCTTATCAGGCAGCGTAGGCAGCTTTTTGATACCTTTTTAGGCAATAAAAACCTGGTGCAGTTATCGCCCGGCGAAATACTGATCACATCAAAAGACGAGCAATTGCTTAAGCAGGTTATAGAAACGGTAGAGAATGGAATGGCTGACCCTGCGTTCAATATAGACGACGTAGCCAGTGGGATAGGCTTAGGCCGGTCAACCTTTTATAAAAAGCTTAAAAGTTTAACCGGTTTGGCCCCGGTTGAGTTTGTTAAAGAAATGCGCCTTAAACGAGCCAGGCAAATCATAGATTCGGGCGAGTATACCATTGCCGAAATTTCTTACATGGTTGGCTTTAGCAGCTCGGGTTACTTTAGTACCTGCTTTAAAGAGAAGTATAATCAAACTCCTTCTCAATACTTAAAATTTTTTAAAGCAACGCATCCGGCGGGCTAACTCCAGTTGAAAAAAAAGTTTCTCAAGAAGACCAATAGCTGAAACCACAACTTGCATGTAAATGGTGAGGGCATAACCCGTGGCAATGCAATTACTCCACTTGTGCCCATTATAGATTAATCAATTTAAATTGCATTATCAGTTGTGCGCTGACACTACTTTTTATTCTTAAAAAGTTCATTTCTGAAACAAAAACGCGCTTTTACCAAATTTTAAATCTTTTTTCTCAATTTTTAAAACCTCTTCAACGCGCTTTCGCCCTATGTTTGCTTAACAATTATAAACAGTAACAGTCAGTTTTTCGGTATTTAGGTAAGGCTTCCAAATAGCCAGTTTACCGCTATAACATATTCGAAATTACGCGCTGGATTTTTTAGTTAACCAATTATAATGCCCGCTCGCCAAAGCTGGTATTTGAATATTTAGTGCATTTATGAGGAGAATTTTACAAGGTGCATCTGTATTATTATTAAGCCTGTTCGTATTAGCGGGCTGTAGTAAAAAGGAGTTTAACGAGCGTTACGACCGACCCGAAAACCTGGCCGATCCCATCTATCAGCAACTGCAGAGTATGGGCAGATACAGTAGTCTGTTAGCCTGTATTGACAAAGCCGGTTACAAAGACATTTTAAGCAAAGCTGGTTACTGGACTATGTTTGCCCCTAATGATGCCGCTTTCGCTTTATACTTTAAAGAGAAAGGCATTAACAGTGTTGCAGACATTGATGCAGCCACCGCTCAAAAAATAGTCAAGTACAGTTTGGTATTTAATGCTTTTAAAACCGACCGTTTGCCCGATTTTCAGGCTTCTACCGGCTGGATCCCTAACATGGCTTTCAAGCGCCGTACCGCTTATTACGATGGTACCAGCGTAATTAATGTTAACGGTAAAGACATTACTTATGTAAACTCTAACCGTAACAACAAAGGGAGCAACAGCTACTATACAACTGCCGACAATAACAACAAGTATATACCCTACTTTTTAGACCGCTTTTTCACACCGAAGAATCTCAATTCTTCCGACTATAATTACTTCTACGGTCAAAATCCTTACATAGGTTTTAACGTGTCTGATGCTCAGGTAATCAACAGCAATATTATTGCCGAGAACGGTGTAATTCATGAAATTAACCGGGTAATACTTCCGTTGCCTTCAATAGATCAATACCTCGGGACTAATACACAATACAGCAAGTTTAAATCGCTGTTTGATAAATACATGGTGTCTTATTTAATAAGCCCCGAGGCCACTGCTAAAAACTTGGAAAATACAGGCAAGCAGCAGGATATTTATGTAAAAACCTACGATGCCGGTTTAGCGTACTCGCCTAATAACGAGAACTATCTTAAGGTAGACGACAACGACGGACAAATGGAAGGGTACACCATGTTTGCGCCTACTAATGATGCCCTGAACGATTACATTAATACTGTATTGTTAGAATACTACCCATCGCTTGATGCATTGCCTAAAGAGATTTTGTACGATTTTTTAAATGCTCACATGTTTACTACCACCGTTTGGCCGAGCAAGTTTGCCACCACCACCAACGGACAGGGGCAAGGTGCTTTATTTAACAGTGCAACCGATGTGGTTGATAAAAAAGTATTAAGCAACGGCGTATTTTATGGCACCAGTAAAGTGCAGAATGCCAACGTTTTCAGCACCGTGTTTGGGCGTGCATACTTAAATCCTAATTATTCATTGATGACCCGAGCCTTAAGTGCATCACTCAAGGCAAGCATTATCAATACCAACTTAAAATATACCTTGTTTTTAACATCCGATGCTACCATGAAAGCATTGGGCTTTAGTTATGACATTGATGCTACCACCTGGCGCTACACACCACCCGGTGGAGGCGCTTCTTTATCAGGTTCATCCGCTTTAGATAAGTTGAATCGTATCATTAATACACAAATTGTAAGAGAAGACGTAAAAAGTTTGGCCGGAAGCGGCATACTGGAAACCTACGAAGGGGAATATATCAGGTATAACAATAACACGGTTTACTCTGCCGGTAACCGCGATGCAGGCATTGCGTTAAATGCCACAAACCCACGTGTAGCTCAAAACGGGACCGTTTATTTTATAGACGGTTTATTATCCGAGCCTTCTTTATCGGTTGGTAAACACCTGGAGGCGTTGGCTACACCGGCTGGCTCCAATTACAAAAAGTTTGTTGATTATGTAAAGGCATCAGCCATATACAATACCACAAATGGAGAAATTTTAGGTATTACCGCCGGTTCTTTTTATACGGTACTGGCACCAACTAACGCGGCTATTGATGCCGCCATTGCACAAGGTTATTTACCGGCTACTACCACACCTGCAGATCAGGCAGGTAAAGATAAGGTTGCCAATTTTATAAGGTATCATATTATTCAAAAGGCTACCGTAGTGCCCGACGGTAAAAAGGCGGGTGGTTTCTTAACCCTTTTGCTAAAAAACAACGGCGATCCAACTTCTGTAGCGGTAACCAACACAGGCCTCAATAACATGCAGGTAAAAGATATGCTGGGCAGTACAGCCAATGTAATACCGGCACAGAGCAATAACTTATCTAACCGAACGGTGATCCATTTATTAGATACGTTTTTAAAGTTCAACGTCAATTAAAAAGCTTAATAACCCTTACCTATTACATAAATGTACCGGTGCAAGCCGCCGGTACGTTTTTAAAACCGATTTAAAATCTTGTTAATGGAAAAAATATATACCCGACTTTTTTTCTTCTGTATTGTACTCATAACGGCGGCTGGTGCAGGCAACGCAGTTAAAGCACAAACGGCCGCGCCTTTAGCAACCGTACGCGGAAAAATCACCGACAAGAAAGATAAAGCTCCGCTGATTGGAGTAACCGTAGTTGAAATTGATAAAGAGAAACGTACTGTTGGTGGCGTATCAACAGATATTGACGGAAACTTTGCATTAAAGCCGAAGAGCCGGCTAAATAAGATCTCTGTTTCCTTAATAGGTTATAAAACGGTAGTGGTTGATATTAACGACCGCACCACATTTAATATTCAGTTAGAATCA
>Ga0265798_10002290_pt1 | contig 28439 bp, 17 predicted proteins | sample P3T30metagenome_FD_192430 | JGI IMG/M metagenome (GOLD analysis project Ga0265798, IMG submission 192430) | Plant litter microbial communities from East Loma Ridge, Irvine, California - P3 T30 | ecosystem: Environmental > Terrestrial > Plant litter > Unclassified | place: USA: California...
AGCGTCGCGGGCACGGTGACGCCTTGCGCCGCCAGATATGTCCGCATCGCTTCGGCGTTGGCGGTGTTGAATGCGACGTGCGCCAGGCGGTTGATCGAAGGCGCACCGGGGGGCAGCGGCAACACCTCGACGAACTGGGACGGCGCGAAATAATAGCGCGCGCCCGACGGCTGTTCGGGGTCGGGAAGCTTCACCGCACCCAAGTCATGGACGTTGAAACGTTCGCTTTTTGCCGGATCCTGCGCGTAGACCGCGATGTGCGACACGCTGGCCAGCGGCGGGCGGGCGGGGCCCTGCGCTGCGACCGGTGCCGTCAGTACGAGTGCAGTCAGCGCGGCGCTCGTCCGAGCATTGGTTAGCCATTTCATTCGCTCCACCCTCTCCGTGCGCTGTTTGCGCTATCATCGATGGGTGTAGATCGGACCCGCGCATTTGGCGAGCATCGTGAGCGGGCCGAATACGTTTACATCGCGCCGCCCTGTATCGACGCGCGCGAGCTTCGTCATCGCTGCTGCGCAACCATGGTTTGTCGGTGTTCGGCGCGAGAACCGTGAACGGCGCGGTCGCCAGCGCTTCATTCTGGCTCGGAATGTTCTGGAAGCGCTATGGTGATGCCGAACCACCTTATGATCTGTCCGTTGGCGTCGCGGGCGGGAACAGCGTGCACCCGCATCCGCCGGTACTGACCGTCCTGCCGCCTTAGTCGATACTCCGCCTCAACCCCTCGTTCGCTCTGAACGGAGTTCCGCCACTTTTCCATCGTCACCAATCGGTCATCGGGATGGATTGCAGTCAGCCATCCATAGGCTTTCCAGTCATCGTAGCTCTGACCCGTGAAAGCGCGCCACGTCGGACTGTCAGTTTCGACGATACCATCCGGTGCGCTCTCCCAAAGTATTGTTGCAAGCTGATCTATCAGGAGTTTGGCGTGTGCGGCTTTGTCGCGATCGCCGGTATTCCCGTCAGCGCTCCCCTCGGTATGGAGGCGAGCGGCAAGCTCGACATATATGTCGTCCGGAAAGCAATGGGCTGTCATGCGTGCAGGGTCCGTCACGCCTTCCATTTCTACGGTCAGAGGGTGAAGGGAGTATTTCCGAACACCCCAATCGAGCACATTTCAGCTTAGTTTGGATCAAGTTAGTCGACAGCTCCGCGAGACAGCGACGAACCTCTGAACGCCCGGTGAGCGACGTTGGTAGATCTGACGGGCCTCTGGTCGTTGAGACCCGCCGCATCGCCGGGGCGGCCAATTGTCGGTCTGAGCGGCGAACGGGCGTGGTGTCAGGGGTGGCCTAACTGGCTCCACGCCCTAAAAGAGCCCGATGGCCGGCCTGTTCAATCGCCTTTTACCATCCAAACGCTGGACGCCGTCGCGGTATCGGGCATTGCTTCGTAAGCGCGGACCACGATCGACACAGTTTCGAACGCGGGGTGCGATCCTTGCGGGGGCGATCCTGATCGGGATCGTCGCGACGCTGTTTGCGGAGGCGGCCGATTGGGCGGGCGAGGTTTTTAGCGACTTTGCAAAGACCTGGCACTGGATGCCGCTGGTCACGACGCCACTGACGTTCATGGGGCTGGTCTGGTTGACGCGTCGCTATGCGCCGTTCGCGCGCGGATCCGGTATTCCCCAGGTGATCGCAGCACAGGCCAATCCGAACGATGCCACGGGCACGCTGATTTCGATCCGGACCGTCGCAGCCAAGGCGGTGTTGACGATCGGCGCGGTACTGGGTGGCGCATCGGTCGGCCGGGAAGGCCCGACCGTCCAGCTGGCAGCGGCCGTCATGGGGTTTACGCACCGTCTCGTTCGCGTGCCGTTGCGAGGCGGGGTCCTTATCGCCGGTGGTGCGGCGGGCGTCGCGGCGGCGTTCAACACGCCGCTCGCCGGGCTGCTGTTCGCGATCGAGGAGCTCGCGTCCGCCTATGAGCAAAGGGTGACGCTGCTCGTCCTCGCCGCGATCGTGATCGCAGGGATGGTCGCGCAGTCGGTGCAGGGCGACTATATCTATTTCGGCGCGATCGGCGCGCATATGCCGCTGCTGTCCGCGCTGATCGTTGCGCCGGTTGCCGGCATCGCGGGTGGCATGACCGGTGGGTTGTTCTCGCGCATTCTTCTCGCGATGGCGGTCAGCCGCAACCGCGTGACGGGGTGGACGCGCGCGCATCCCGTCGCGTTCGCGGGTGTCTGTGGCGGCGTCGTCGCGGTGCTCGGCGTCGTGACCGGACTGACTTGGGGAACCGGCTATGCGCCGGCGCGCGCGATGATCGTCGGGGTGGATGCGCCGCTCTGGTTCGGGCCGGCCAAGCTGGTCGCCACGGCCGCGACGGCGATCGCTGGCCTGCCGGGCGGGATCTTCGCGCCTTCGCTCGCCGTCGGCGCTGGCGTCGGCAATCTGCTGCGCGAGATCTTCCCCGGTGAGCCCGCCAGCGCGGTCGTGATCCTGGGCATGGTCGCCTATTTCGCAGGGGTCGTCCGCGCGCCGCTCACCGCGGTCATCATCCTGTCGGAGACGACCGCGAGCCGCGGCCTGATGCTGCCGATGTTCGCGACCGCGTTCATCGCGGATGCGGCCAGCCAGTGGGTATGCCGCGAGAAGCTGTACCATGGTCTGTCCAAGACCTTCGCCATGACGGAGACGACCCGATCCACCTGAACCCTGCAAAATTCGTTACGCTCCCCCGGGCGTGGATGGCCAAGGCCACCGAAGGCGTCGACCATGACGGCATCCTGCGACAGATTGCCGAGGAAGCGGGGTGGTCGGGGCGCTATGCCTTTCTGATCGTCATTTCGGCCGCGATCTCGTTGCTCGGGCTGCTGATGCCCTCGGTCGCGGTGCTGATCGGCGCCATGCTCCTGTCGCCGCTGATGATGCCGATCATCGGACTGGGCTTCGGCATCGCAACGCTCGACTTCCACGAGATCCGCCGTGCGGCGACCGCTTTGACATTGGGTGCAGCGATCGCGGTGGCGCTGTCGGTCGTGCTGATCCTGCTCTCCCCGGTCCAGACGATCACGAGCGAGATCGCCGGGCGGACGCAGCCGACGCTGTTCGACCTGCTCGTCGCTTTGCTTTCCGCAATCGCCGGCGGCTATGCGCTGATCCGGGGGCGTGGGGGTACGGTCGTCGGCGTGGCGATCGCCATCGCTCTGATGCCACCGCTGGTGGTGGTCGGGTTCGGCATCGCGACGTGGAGCTGGGTGGTGTTCTCGGGCGCGTTGTTGCTGTTCCTCACCAATGCCATCACCATCGCGCTGACCGCCGCGCTCGTCGCGCGCTGCTACGGTTTCGGCAGCCATCTGTCGCCGCACCATACCGGCTGGCAACTCGTGCTGTTTGCGGTTGCGATCGGGGTCCTCTCCATCCCCCTTGGCGCCGGTCTGCGTCGCATTGCGTTCGAGGCGGTCGCACAGCGGCAGGTACGCGATGCGCTGGGCGAGGATTTTCCTCCCGGCGCGCGGCTGAGCCAGGTCGAGATCGACCATGGCGCGAACCCGGTCCGCGTCCGCGCGGTCATGCTGACGCCGCGGATCGAACCGGGGGCGGATCGCAAGCTCGCGGCGGACCTTCGCCGCCGACTGTCGCGGCCGGTCGATGTCCATGTCGACCAGGTCCGCATCTCGCCCGAGACCGGCGCGGTCGAGGCGGCGCAGATCGCGCGGGCAGGCAATGGCGATGCGCTGCGCGTCGCACGCGAGCGCGATCGTGCGATCGCGGACGTTGCACTGGTCGCAGGCATTCCCGTTTCGTCCGTGCAGCTCGATTCAGCGGGGCGAAAGATCCGTGCGACGGCAGCACCCCTCAACGGTCTTGGCATTGCCGGCTATCGCGATCTGGAACGTCGAGCGGACGCGGCGGTCGCCGATTGGGATGTCATTCTCAATCCGCCGAACGATGTCGCCTTGCCGGACGTCGGAATCAAATCCGGCGTTATCGACGATCAAGCGCTCGGAGAAGCTGGCTGGGTATCCGCCCGGTTAGCGCGGAGGCTCAATGTGGTGGGAGGGACCCTGCGTCAGCGTACCGCGATAGCGCAGGGTATCACCGCGCGAGGGGGCAGTGCCGCTCCCGGGCGTGCGGGCGGTCGTCTGCGCTTGATATGGTTGGCCGATACGGATCCATCTTCCGCTGAATAAGGGAAGCGCAGGGCATAGCCGATCGCAGTTCAAGCAACGCCCCTCGGACTGTTCGGATTCTCTACCAGACAGCTTTGCCCTTCCAAAAGCCGCCGTTCCGTTTTCCTCTCATTCACGGCATTCATCGACCGCGCCAGCGTGCGGCCAAACGTCCCTCATCGCTAGCGTTGCAGGAGTTTTTCCTTGTCCTTTCAGCCCAATGGCAATTTAGAGTAGTCATCCATTACCGCGTACAAGAGGACATATTATGAAGCTGGCCATGGCAAGCCTGGTCGTGGGACTGAGCATCGCAAATCCGGCGAATGCGCAACAGGCGAACCGGTCGTCCTCCATTTCGGCAACGGACCGACAGCAGGGCGCTGCCGCCAACCCGCAACTGATCTCGCAGTTCGGCGGAGCCTATACAGGACCGCAGGCAGCGTTCGTCGAGCGGGTTGGCAAGCGCGTGGCGACCCGGTCCGGGCTATCCAACGCCAGCGGTGATTTTGTCGTCACGACGCTGGACTCGCCTGTGGAAAACGCCTTCGCGATTCCCGGCGGCTATATCTACATAACCCGTCAACTGCTCGCACTGATGAATTCCGAAGCGGAGCTGGCCTCCGTGCTTGGCCATGAGGTCGGCCATGTCGCGGCACGCCACGCCAACAGTCGCAACACGCGCTCGACGATCGGCGCCCTGCTGGCGGCGGGAGCGGCTGCCGTCACCAAGAGCGACGTCGCCAGTCGTGTCGTTGGCACGGGAGCGCAACTCTACACGCTCCGGTACGGGCGCAATCAGGAATATGAGGCGGATGCGCTCGGCATTCGGTACATGACGGCCGCGGGCTATGACCCCTTTGCCGCCGCCGATATTCTGGGGGCGCTCGATGCCTCCACCAGCCTCAGCGCCCAGGCAACCGGGACGCCCGCCCGGTCGGTCCCCACCTGGGCGTCGACCCATCCGAATGGCGAGGATCGCGTGCGTCGTGCCGTCGAACTCGCAACAGCGACGGGTCAACCGGAAGTCCAGCCCGTTCAGGACACGGCATTCCTTCGGATGCTCGACGGACTGCCCTATGGCGCAGCGACGGACCGCAAGCTGGTCCGCATCGTCACCGTCCGCTCGGGCGACACGATCGCCTCGCTATCCGCCCGCATGGCTTTTCCCGACCTGCGGGAAGAGCGCTTTTCCACTCTCAACGGTTTGAACCCGGATCAGCCCTTGAAGGTCGGCACGCTCGTCAAGATCGTGGTTGCGCGCTGAACGCAGGGCGTGGGGGCGCAGCCGCAGGGAACGGATGCGTGTCGCTCCGGCCAGCCGTTATGGCTGGTCGGCTACAGCGTTGACGACTGTCCTGGCGATATCCCAGGCGATCGCGGTCGCGCGAGCTGTGCCCCAGCCTTCAGAAATCCACGATTGGCCAACTGCCCCCGCTATCGACCAGCTTGCGCATTCCTCGGCGCGAAGTCACCGTGTGCCACACACAACAACAAGGTTGGACATGCTTGATCCCGATATGCGCCTGCAAGCTGCTGCTGCTGGAGACACAGCCGTCGCCTTTGCCCTGTTTGAGCACATCGCAGCAACGGACCCTGATGCCGTCGCCAACAAGAGTGACGCAATTGCTGTCTTTCGCGAGTGCATGGAGGCTGTTTCCTGGCGACAGGAAACGTTCTCGCATGAACCGCGACCAATCCGACTGGGAGGTGAATGACTAATTCACCATAGCAGACGCCAGCTATATTTGGAAAACGCTGTTCAGCTAAGGATAAATAGCCGCTGTTCGTCGATCGAGCTATGATGCCGGCATGCTTCTCCCGCTGATCTGTCTGGCAATGCTAACCTCTATGGCTTGGATCACGCTCCAAGGCTTCCGTACCGGCACGATGGAAGCGCTTGCCGAAGGTTGCCCCTGAGTGCGGAGCCGTTTTTGTTCTGGTCCGCCGCCACTCAGAACCTTGCCTGGACCGTCCTTTGGGGCGCTATCGCCTCCGCCGACGGTAGCTGACGGCAACTTCCTACGCGTTTAGGACGTACCGGCGGCCAGCTCAGTCGCCGAGAAACTGCCGTCCAACCAGATGCATGAGTGGCCGAAAGGGGGAGGCGGGGAAGGGCGTTCGAATGTCCCCTTGTGGGTCTTCGAACCCGAGGGTGGGGGGCAATTCTGGCGGGGCCTAAGCGCGTTCGGTTGCTACCCTCTCAGTCACGGGCGGTCGGGTACGATTGCGTGTGAGATCCCTGCGTACGCTTACGATCACCGCGATCAAGCCGAGCAGGGATGCGGCAGCGCCTGCCAGCGCCACGGCGGGGTAGCCCAAACCGGCTGCGATCACCCCGCCGCCCAGCGCGGCACCGATGGCATTTCCCAGATTGAACGCACCGATATTCATCGCCGAGGCCAGGTTGGGCGCATCGGCGGCTGCGTGCATGACGCGAACCTGAAGCGGCGGGATCAGGGCAAAGCTGGCGACGCCCCACAGGAAGACCAGGATGGCGGTCGGTGCCTTGAACGGCATCAGCATTGCAAAGGCCACCAGGATCAGCGCGAGCAACGTTAGCGTGACGATCAACGTGCGATCCACAGAGCGATCCGCATAGCGACCGCCCAGCCAGTTGCCGACGGTCAGCCCGACTCCATAGGTCACGAGCATGGCAGTCACGAAGCCGAGCGACGCATGCGTCGCTTCGCGCAGGATGGGCGTAATGTAGGTGAACACCGTGAACATCGCGCTCGCCCCGACGGCGGTCAGGCCGAGGGCCCCGAGCACCGGGCCACGGGTAAGCACCCGCAACTCCGCCATCGCGTTGCTATCCGCCGGTGCCGGCAGCGGCGGGAGGGTCAGTCTGAGCGCCGCCATCGTCGCGACGCCAAGCGCGGAGACGCCCCAGAACGAAGCGCGCCAACCGAGATGTTCGCCCGCCCAGGTCGCGAGCGGGACCCCGACGACATTGGCGATCGTCAGTCCCATGAACATCGCCGCAACCGCACCCGCGCGGCGCTCGGCAGGCACGAGGCTGGCGGCCACCACCGAGCCCACTCCGAAGAAGGCGCCGTGATTGAACGAGGTCAGTATCCGGGCGCCGAGCAGCATGCCGTAACTGTCCGACAGCGCCGCGAGCACATTGCCCGCGGTGAAGATACCGGCCAGCAGGATCAGTAGCGTCCGCCGGGGAACGCGTCCGGTCGTCAGCGTCATGAGCGGAGCGCCGATCACGACACCCAGCGCGTAGGCGCTGATGAGCAGTCCCGCGCTGGGGATCGATACGCCGAGATCAAGCGCGATGACGGGCAACAGCCCCATCGGTGCGAACTCGGTGACGCCGATGCCGAACGCGCCGACCGCGAGCGCCAGCAAGCCTGGGTTGAGTTTCATCATCTGTATCCTCAGACCAGCGGCGGGTTCAGGCGGGCAAAGCCCTCCTGTTGGTGATACGGGGTGTGGGGGTAGGGCGGCAGCACTGCGCTTGCCGCATCGAGCACGGCGACCTGTTCAGGCGACAACGCCCAGCCGACTGCACCCAGATTGTCGCGCAACTGCGCTTCGTTGCGCGCACCGATGATGACGGAGGCGACCGTCGGACGGCGTAGCAGCCAGTTGATCGCGACCTGCGGCACGCTTTTGTCCGTCTCGGCAGCGACGGCTTCCAGCGCGTCGATCACGCGGTAGAGGTGTTCGGCCTCGACTGGCGGAGCGAACTGCTCCGTGTCATGCAGACGGCTGCCCTCGGGGATCGGCCGGTCGCGTCCGATCTTGCCCGTCAGCCGACCCCAGCCGAGGGGGCTCCACACCAGTGCGCCAACACCCTGATCGACGCCGAGCGGCATCAGGTCGGCCTCATAGGCGCGGCCGATCAGCGAATAATAGACCTGGTGTGCGACGAGACGCGGCCAGCCGTTGCGTTCGGCAATGGCTTGCGCCTTCATCAGTTGCCAGCCGGGATAGTTGGACACCCCGGCGTAACGCACCTTTCCGGCGGCAATCAGCATGTCGAGCGTGCCCATCACCTCCTCGGCCGGCGTGAAGGCATCGAGCGCATGGAGCTGGAGCAGATCGAGATGATCGGTCCCCAGCCGGCGCAACGAGGCCTCGACCGCGCCGATCAACCGCGCGCGCGACGTGCCCCAGTCCTGCGGCCCGTCGCCCATCGGCAAGCCGGTCTTGGTCGAGATCAAGACGGCGTCGCGTCGCCTCTTGATCGCGGCACCCAGCACGGTCTCGGATGCGCCATCGGAATAGACGTCGGCCGTGTCGAACATCGTGATGCCCGCTTCCAGGCAGACGTCGATCAGCCGTCGCGCTTCGGTTTCGTCGCTTCGGCCCCACGCGCCGAACAAGGGGCCCGTGCCGCCGAAAGTCCCCGTTCCGAAGCTCAACGCGGGCACGCGCAGGCCCGATGATCCCAATTGCCGATAGTCCATGAGGGCTTCCTAAATACTATGTGTGTGCAAAGATGGCGGATATGGCCGCGACTGATAAGGCGGTCGCGGCGCGAAGGACTTTTGAGATGGACGCAAAGGTGGGCATGGGTGCCGATCGTGCTCGAGCGCTCGAGATATTCGCGGCGGTGATGCGCGAGGGCAGTTTCTCAGCCGCAGGGCGCACCCTCGGTCTGACTCCATCCGCCGTCGCGCGATCGATCGACCGGATCGAGGCGCGGCTGGGCGTCCGCCTGCTGCTGCGATCGACCCGGGCGCTGACGCCGACGGCAGAGGGACTAGCCTATCTCCAGACCGCGCGGCGCATTCTCGCAGACCTCGACGATGCCGAGCAGCAGCTCGCTGATCAGGGGGCCCCGCGCGGCCGGTTGCGGATCAGCGCCGCGCTATCGCATGGCCGCCTCCGGATCGTACCGCTGCTCGGTGCATTCGCGGCGCTCTACCCACACATCCTGATTGATTTCGCACTGAGCGATGGCATCGTCGACATCGCCGCCGGGCAAGCGGACGTCGCGATCCGGTTCGGCGCGCTTGCCGACAGTCTGCTGACCGCACGCAAGCTTGGCGAAAGCGGTCGCATGATCGTTGCCGCCCCGGGCTATCTCGCGCGATATGGTACGCCGGTCGTTCCCGAGGACCTCCACGCCCACAACTGCCTCAACTTCAACTTCCGCCGTGCCGAGCCGATCTGGCCGTTCCGTCGGGACGGCAAGGACATCGTTCTGTCGGTTAAGGGGAACATCGAAGCGAACAATGGCGAAACCCTCGGCCAGCTCGCGGTCGCCGGCGTTGGTGTGGCACGTGTCGGCGCTTTCAGCGTCGTCGACGATATCGCAGCCGGGCGCTTGCTTCCCGTTTTGGAGGACTTCAATCCCGGCGACGTCGAACTCATCCACGCCGTATTCGTCGGTGGTAGCCAGACCCCCGCACGCGTTCGCGCGTTCGTCGACTTCCTATCCGAGCATCTTGCAGATCGACTGCCACATGTAGCGGACAGGCATTGACGCCAACGAACTGGCCGGTGGTCGCAACCAGCCTGTCGGTACCGCGCCCATCTTTCACCCGGCTCAACGCGAACTATCGGACGACGACGGTCAATTCGACCCGAGACAATACCGTGTGCCGAACGGGTGTCGGGCAACTGCGCTGCAGAGTTGCCCAAGCAGATCGCGGGCTGGCTCTACCTCGGTTTTCCGGGCAAAGATCAGCGGCGCGTGTCTCACGGGACGATCTGCAAGAGAGCAGCGTATCCCGGTCGTGACTGGCAGTCGGTGCGCTTCGTTTGATAATGCCGGCCACACGATAAAATGGAGGCAGGTCGGCGTAGTGCCGAACCTGCCCGAGTGCTCCCCGGCAGGGGGACGTCAGAAGTTGAAGCGAACGCCTGCCCGGTAGATGCGGCCGAGCGTCTCGTAGAGCGCCGGATTGACGTCAAGACCGGTGTTGGTCTGCGGCGACGGGGTCGGATCGTTGTCGAAGACGTTGTCGACCTTGCCGTACAGGCTGATCTTGTCGGTGATATTGAATGCTGCGCCGAGATCCAGGTAGAACTCACCCTTCATCGCGTTGGTGTTGACGGTGTTGAAGTTACCGGTCGAGACCGGGCAATTCGTCTGGCAGACCACATAGTTGTTGTTGAACACGCCGTCCGAGAACCAACGCTCCTGCACGGTCAGCGTCAGGCGGCCGCTGTCGTAGGTCTGCGTCGCCAGCCACTTCCAGTCCGGGATGGCGCCCGTGTTGGCACCGGCATCATCGCGTTTCGCAACACCGGCGATCCCAGCGTCGACGATGAATTCGCGAACGTGCGTACCAAGCGCGCGCACCGTGAAGGCGCCCGGCAGGCCGAGCGGCGCCTTCCACTGGTAGCTGGCCTCCAGGTTGAAGCCGCTCGTCTTCCACGACGCCAGATTGAACGGCTGGACGTTGACGAAGTTGGTACCCTGCGCGCCGTCCAGTTGGAAGCCACCGCAGAAGGCCTGGTTCCCCTCGAAGCAGAAGCGGACGATCTGATCGGGCGAAAGCGTGGAGACGACTCCGTTTAGCTTGATCTGATAATAGTCCACCGACAGACTGAGTCCCGGCAGCCACGATGGGCGCGAATAGACGATGCCGAGTTCGGTATCGCGCGCGGTTTCGGGCCGGAGGTTCGGGTTGCCGACCGTATTCTGGAAGACCTGCACCGCAACGTTGCGGAACGGATCGTTGAAGCTGGGCAGCGTGGTTACGGTCGGTGCGGCGAACAGCTCTGACAGGTTCGGTGCGCGAACGTCGCGGGACGTGACGGCCCGCAGCGTGAGGCCATCGACCGGCGTGCTCCAGGTGCCGCCGACCTTCCAGGCCCAGATTGTGCCGGACGTGCTGTAGTCGGTCACACGAGCAGCGCCGTTCAGGTTGGCACGACCGAACCCGTCGCTGTTCCACAGCGGCAGATTGACCTCGAGGAAGCCTTCGTAGACGTGGTACGCGCCGGTGCCGTTCTTGTAATTACCCGCGGCCCAGTTGCTGCCCTGGGCGGAGTTCAGGAGCGTATCGGCGGGGTATAATGCGCTGTTCGGGCTGAGGTCGGTCACGCCAGCGCCGTATGCGTCGCCGCGCACCTTGTAGTATTCGCGCCGGTACTCACCACCGAATGCCACGGACAGGGGGCCTGCCCACAGGTCGAACGGTTGCCCGGAGAAGTTGAGGCTCGCCACGTCCTGCTTCAGGGTCGTGCGCTGCAGCGGGCCTGCTTCGGGCATGATGTAGGCCAGCGCCGCCTGACTGGGTGCGAAGTTGCCGAAGATGTTGATCGGCTGGCAGCCGAGCGCACGGGCGGCCGGATCGGCGCAGACGATCGCTCCGTTCAGCGAGACAGCGTTGGTCGCGGCGACGTAGCGCGGCTGAAGCACGATCCGATCGACGTCGATGGCGACCTTGGTCGTGCCGTGCTGATAGTAAGCGTCATAGTTCCACTTGGATTCGCCCAGGTTGAACGCCCCCTTGGCGCCAATGACGAAGCGGTACTGGTCGCGATCGGTTTGGACGAGCTGGTTCGGAAGCTGGCCGTTGCTCGTGCCGAAGTTGAAGGAAGTGATCCCTGCGGCCGAGCACCGATCGCGGATGAGCTGCGGCAGGAAGGGGTTGGCACATTGTACCGTCAGGTTGGGACGGTTGTATCCCGGGCTCGGCTGGTTGCTGGTCCGGACCTGTGCGATGTTGACGGTGCCGTAGATCTCGCTGTTCGGGGCGAATTCGTAACCGATCCGGCTATAGCCGTTGATCCGCTCGAGTTTGGATTTCAGGGATGCGCTCGAACCGGGCGCGCCGGACAGGTCGCCGCCGACGCAGAAAGCGTTGCCAGGATAGCAGTTGGATACGCGTCCGTTGCCGAGCGGAGTCCCGCCTGACCCGTAGTTGAAGTTGACCGGCGTGCCGTTCGGATCGAACGCAATGCCCTGAAGCGGACCGTTGTTGATCAGGCCGTACTTGGCATACTGATACGGCTGCGCGAAATCGGAATAGGTGAATTGCGGTCCAGGTCCGCTGGTGATCCCGGAATTGAGCAGCGTCGAGGCGCGGTGCCAATCGCGGCCGCCCGCGAGGTCGGTGCCGTAATTGCCCGGGCCCACGCCGCCTTCATGGTCGTATTCGCCACTGACGATCACGTGCAGGCGATCGCCGAACAGCGACGTACCATAGGCCGCCTGGACGAGCGCGGTCTCGTCGTCACCATAGTTGGTGATGCTGCCGAGGACGTTGCCCTTGAAGCCCTTGAAGCGGGTATCGGTGATGAAGTTGACGACGCCGCCGACCGCGTCCGAGCCGTAGGAAGCCGACGCACCGCCGTTGACGATGTCGACGCGCTTCACGAGCAGCTGCGGGAACATGCTGATGTCGGGGACGCCGGTCACGTTCGCGCCGACGACGCGCTGGCCGTCGAGCAGGGTCAGCGTACGGATCGGCTGGAGCCCGCGTAGCGAGAAGGAGCTGAGCCCCTGCGTGCCGCTGGAGGTGCTGAAGGTACCGGTCGACGCGCCGGTCGAGCCCTGGAGCGACGGCAACTGCTGAATCGTGTTGAAGATGTTCGGCTGCGCGTTGTTGGCGATCTGCTCCGCACCGATGACAGTGGTGGGCGTCGGCGCGTTGAACCCGTTGGCGATGATGCGGCTGCCGGTGACCGTGATGTCGGACGTGTCCTCCGCCTGAGACTGAACGGGCGCGGCAGGGAGCGTGGCCGGGGCCTCCTGCGGCGCGGCCGTCGCGACATTCGGTGTTGTTTGCGCAAATGCCGGCGACGCGGCAAGCCCGAAGGCCAGGGCAAACAAGCTTGACGCGGTGCCGAGGCGGCAGCGATCAGACGAAAAGCGGTACATCATCCATCCCCCAAGATTTATGCTGATCGGTACGTCGCCTGCACGGGCCCGCACTGTTGAATTCGCTGTAGCGGATAGCCGCCGGGCCGACATCTACGACCTTAGTCGCGGCCATCGCCGGCGGGTCGTATCAAGGGCGTGCGGAGTACAGTGCGTGATGCGTGAGGATGTACAGCGTCCGCTTGTCTTCCCCGCCGAACAGCAGCTGGAGCGGTCGATCGGGCACGTCGATCCGGCCGATCTCGCGACCGGCGGCGTCGTACACGAACACGTTTCCGTTCGCGACATAGACGCGGCCGTCAGCACCGGTCGCCACGCTTTCTCCGCCACGTTGCGCAAAGGGCTTGAGGTCGCGCACCGCTCCGCCTTGCCCGAGCAGCCCGGTGTAGGTGCGGTTCTCCGACGCGTTGGCGAGATGGATGCGCTCGCCGACGCGACCGGTCACCCAGCCATAGGTGTCGAGCGTGTCGGAGAAACGCCAGCCGAGCTGGTTGGCCGGGCCCTGCTGCCAAACACGATAGGCGGGCAGAACGAGGCTTCCATCCGGGGAGACATATTCGCGCGGCTTGGGCACCGCCACGTCGCGCGCGAACATTTCCGCCAGCGTCGTGAAGTGGTCACGCTTCGGATCATATTGGTCGCGGAACTCGCCATTGTTCCAGAAGCTGCCCGGCAGCGCCACCCGCGCCTGCGACCGGTCGCGCACCGCGGTCGGCACGATCGGGCGTACCGCGTTCGGCTTGTCGGGGTCGATCGCGTAGACCGTGCCTTCCGGTCCGTCGGAGGAGAGCACCATCAGCGTGCCTGATGCGTCCACCGCCAGGTTCACCGCATCGAGCGGCGCATCGGCAACCACCGACAGCCGCCCGGTCTCACTCCAGCGATGGATGCGCTGATTTTGCCGGTCGATGAAGTAGAGTTTGCCGCCCGCATCCACTGCGCCGCCGCCGATCGAGTAGAAGCCGTCGGCCAATTGGCTGACAGGGGCGATCGGTGGTGTCGCCGGGGTCGCGGTCGTCGCATCGGTGATGTCGAGCACGGCGAACTCCCGCTCGCGCACGTCGCCGCCGCGCGTCACGTCGGTGATCGCATTGGCATAGGGGAACTTGCTCGCGCGCAGATAGGTGCCACAACCCCCCGCGTCGCAGGTCGAAAAGCCGCTCTCCGCATTCACGTGGACGTTGCGGAAGCGAATGTCGGTCGAACCGTAAAGCTTTACCGCCGCCGGTGAAGGCTGGATCGAGCGCGTGACGCGGTAGCCGTGGAAGTTGGCGAACAGGATGTTGCGCGCGTTGCGCACCTCCAGTGCGATCGCGTTGCGGCTTTCGCCCGCCTCTTCCTCCGTTTGCGGCGCAAAGAACTGCCAGTTGCGGACGCGGTCCAGCACGATCTCCGCGCGGACGTGATGTTCGGCCGACATTTCGTAGACGTAGCCGGGCGTGCTGGTGTCGGACACGTAGAGTCCGGCATTGGCGTAGGTGTTGGGCGTCCACAGCCCGTTGAACGTGCCGCCGCCGCCGTCGGTGACCCATAGGCTGGCGAACTGGCCGTCCCAGCGTTTTCTGACATCGGCATCGGCAGTGTGGTTGGCGTTGTACGGGTCGAAACGGCTGCCGTCGGCAAGCGTGGTGCCGTGCCCGCCCTGGAACTTCACATCATCGACCAGCGAGCGTTCGCCTGCACGCCACAGCAGGGCGGTCGCGCGCGGATTGATGCCGCCGGTGGACAGGCCGAAGCCGCTGACGATCGCGTCGCCGCCCTTAGCGCTCTCGATCATCGCCTTGGGCGAGCCGACGCCGCGATAGTCGGGCAGGTCGTCGGGGAGGCCGATCTGTGTCATGCCGGGATGCAGCCCGATCAGCACGCTGTCGGGCCGTAGCTTAAGCGTGTTGGTGACGCGATAGAAACCGGCGGGGAAGTAGAGCACCCGGTGCCGGTCGATCGCCCGCTGGATCGCGGCGGTGTCGTCGGCGCTGTTGTCGCCCTTCACGCCCAGCGTGCGCACGTCGACCCAGGCAGACACGGGCGGTAGCGCGCGGATCGCCGGATCGCGTCGCTTCGGCAGCCCGGCAACCGCCGTCGCGGCCATGCGTGTCTGGTACGTGCCCGGCTGGTTGAGCCCGGCGACCGTCAGGCCGTAGGTGAACTCCGCCACGCGGTACGATTTGCCCCGTCCTTCCACCGTACGTCCGCTATCGCGGAAGCGGGCGAACACGGGCGTGTTGCTGGCCAGCGCGTTGGCGAAGCCGATCTGCGTGAGAACGGAGTTTTCGTTGCTGATGACGACGCCTGCCTGCGAGACATTCTCGAACCGCACGTCGCTGCCCCACAGCGATTCGCCGTAACCGCGATCGATGTCGATCCCGACCGGCGTGTTGCGGATCACGGTGTTTACCAGGGTAAGCCCCGCCTCATGCTCGCGGATCGCGGCATCGCGTTGTCCGTCGAAGGTCGCGTCGAGGAGGGTGTATTGCCAGGCGGGGGAGGTCTTCTCTGCAAGAATCCCGTAGCGGCCGCCGAAGAAGCGCAAGTCCATGCCGATGTTGCCGACCTGGTAAATGCCCGCGAGCGAGGAGCCGAGGCGAAAGTCGATGTGCGCGAGGTAGGTGTGCTGGGCGGTGTGCTGGCGTACGCCGGTCGCTGCCGGATTTCCCTCGCCGATCTCGAAGTCGACATTGGAGAGTGCGGAGTAGAAGGTCCCCGAATTGGCGTCCGCGATGCTGGCGTCGAACGGCACGCTGGTGGGCGGTGGGACCGGCACGACCTTCGCGGCCTTGATCGGGTTGCCCCAATTGTCGAGCGTGGTGCCGCGCGGGTTGTTGCCGGCGAAGAACACCATGCTGCCGACGCCCTGCTGAAAACCGGGGGTCTTCGGCGCCAGCAGCAGCACGGGCCGCGTCCGCCCGACCCCGAACAGGCGAACGCCCGGCCAGATGTAAAGCGTGCGCGTGATGCGGTGGCGTCCCGCGGGGAGGAAGACGATTCCGCCACCCGGTTTCGCCGCGGCGGCGTCGAGCGCCTGCTGGATCGCGGCGGTGTCGTCGACGCGGCCGTCCCCGGTTGCCTTGACCGCGATCGCCCGCGGATCGTTCGGCGCCGTCTCGAACGCCGATGACGAGCGGACAGACTGCGCCGTGGCGGGGGTGCCAAGGAGCAGGACGGAGACCAGAACACCGCGCCGGATCGTACTTGCCACGGTGTCCATCAATCGTCCCCATTCATCGCGCGTTACAACCTTCTAAGCATGATGCGTTGCGCGTGCGACTGCGACAAAGGTCGCGATGGTCACCGCGTGCGGCAGCGGGCACTGATGACGATGGAACGCGGGCCGAGCCCCGCGATTAGGGCGAAAGCCAGGAAGAGGAACGTGCCACCGCTGTCGATCACCGCTGCCCTGCCGCGTTGCGCCATCATCGTCATGGGGGTGAGCGGCTGTGGCAAGTCGACCCTGATGCAGGATCTCGCGGTTCATCTGGGCTGCGCTGCGTTCGAGGGAGACGACTTCCACGGCGCGGCCAACGTCGCGAAGATGCGGGCGGGCGACCCGCTGGACGATGCGGACCGCTGGCCGTGGCTGGATCGGCTCGGTGCGGCGATCGGCGCGGCGGTACGGGACGAGGGGCAGGCGGTTGCCGCCTGCTCGGCACTGAAGCGCAGCTACCGGAGCCGGCTGGAACATGCCGCGGGCGTGCCGCTGCTGTTCGTGCTGCTCGACGGCGGGCGCGACGAAATCGCCGCGCGGCTCGCCAGCCGCACGCGCCATTATATGCCTGCCAGCCTGCTCGACAGCCAGTTCGACGCGCTCGAACGTCCCGGACCGGACGAGCGCGCGCTGATCCTGCCCGGTTCGTGGTCGGTGGAGAAACTGCGCGATGCGGTGCTGCATCGGGTGCGTAGCGACGTCGCTGCCTAGGGCATCAACCGCTTGCGGCCCTGCCACAGGTGCCAACGCATCGCCAGCGCCGCGCCGTCACCGTCCTGCGTCCTGATCGCGTCGACGATCGCAGCGTGTTCCTCGGTCATCGCCTCGATCACGTGCGGCGGACGCGTGCGGGAAATGTCCACGCCGGCGCGCAGGATGCGCATCACCTTGTCCTGCAGCTGATCGAAGATCGCGACGAAGGCGTCATTGCCGGTTGCCTCCAGGATCGCACGATGGAGCAGCCAGTCCTCGTCATGCGCGGGTGCGCTCGACAGGAGTGCTCGGCGTAGTGCCGCCATGCGCTCTTCGATCAATGCAAGGTCATCGCTCGAGCGGCGCTGCGCCGCCAGTCGCGCGGCCTCTGCTTCGACCACGAACCGCACTTCGTAGGTGCCGAGCGTCGCCGCCAGCCCGTCGAGCGGCATATAGGCACCGAGCCGTTCAGATGGGCAACGCGTCACATAGGAGCCGGCGCCACGGCGCGCCTCCGTAATGCCGTCGGCGGCGAGCCGCACCAGTGCTTCGCGAACGATGGTGCGCGACATGCCGAACGTTTCCGCCAGCCGCGCCTCCGACGGCAGCCGGTCGCCGGGCGAAAGATCCTCGTCGGTGATGATTCCGACGATCGCCGTATAGGCGCGATCCGCCAGCCTTTCCCCCTTCACGAGCGCTTGTCCTCTATCGTCACATCGACACCAAACCCGATCATATCATGTAGCTGAGCCCGGCGACCATGACGAGACCGGCGACCGAGATGACCGTTTCAAGCAGGGACCAGGTGCGGAACGTATCGGCGGTGCTGGTGCCCATATATCCCTTTACCAGCCAGAACCCCGGATCGTTGACGTGGCTGAAGAACACCGATCCCGCACCGATCGCCAGTACGACCAGTTCGGGGGAGGCGCCCGACGCGGCAACGACGCCGGGCATCACGCCGACCGCCGTAATGGTCGCGACCGTTGCCGAGCCGGCGGCAAGCCGGATGCCGACCGCGACAAGCCAGCCGAGCAGCAAGGGCGAGATCGAGTACATCATGACAACGCGCGCGAGCAGGTCAGAAAGCCCTGCGCTCACCAGCACCTGCTTCAGCGCACCGCCTGCGCCGATCGCCAGCAGGATCGCGCCCGCTGCGCCCATCGTCTCGTGCCAGATCGACTCCTGAATCGCTGCCTCGCTCATGCGCCGCCCGAACAGCAGGGGCAGCGCGAGCAGATTGGTGATCAGCAGGGCGAGCACCGGGTTTGCCATCGCGGCGAGGACGACCGAGTCTCCCAGCCCTGGTATCAGCTTGCCCAACTCGCCCGAGGCGATCAGCACGATCGGCAGCAGGACGATGAACAGCGCGCAACTGTGCGACGGGGCGACCAGATCCGTCACCGGTTCGCTCAGCACCGGTTCCGTCAGACGGACGCCGGGCGCCACGACGCGGGCCAGTACGGGGCCGGCGAGCACCGCGATCGGAATTGCGATCAGCACGCCATACAGCATGGTGAGACCGAGGTTCGCGCCCAGCGCCTCGACCGCGAGCAGCGGGCCGGGGTGCGGCGGGACGAGCGCGTGCACGACTCCCAGGCCAGCGAGCGCCGGCATGATGAGGCGCAGCTTTGCAGCGTCTCGCTCGGCGGACGTGCTGCCGCTGGCCATTTCCTTCGCGGCGGCGACCACGATCGGCAGCAGCAACACCAACCCGGTTTCGAAGAACAGCGGCAGGCCGATGACGATCGCAATGCCGAGCGTCGCCCACGGTGCGGCGCGTGGACCCGTAACGCGGAGCGCGCTGCTCGCCAGCGCGACCGCCGCGCCTGACAGGTGCAGCATCGCGCCGAGCGACAGGCCGAGCGCGACGACCAGACCGGTGCCGCCGACGATGTCGCCGACGCCCTTCTGAACCGCCTTCGCGGTGTCGGCGAGCGGCATCCCGGCGAACAACCCGACGGCGAAGGCGCCGCACAGCAGTCCGATGAAAGGGTGCAATCGACCGCGTACGATCATCACGATCGCGAGCGCGATACCGGCAATCGCTGCCGCTACCAGTTGCAGATCACTGCCGCTGGTCACAAGGCGCGCCCACAGACGTTCAGCTTTGACACCACTATCCTCCCCTGGCGCAGTTGCCGCGCTCCTGAGGCAGAAGTTGTCCAACAGGTTTGGAAAATACAAGTAAAAAAAGGCTTGAACATGCCTATCATACTCGAACATACTAAAATCTGTCCAACCGATTCCGGGTTAACCGGAACGTGGTGGACGCACCCGGCGGCACGTTGCGACGGCACGTCTGGTTTTGAACGACGAGGGAGGATGCGATGATGGGATCCGGACAGGGAGCAATGGTAGCGTTCGCCGAAACGCCATCGCCGGCCCGCGACGACGGTATGGCGGTGCAGCTGACGCCGAAGCAGATCAAGGTGCTACACGGCGTCCGTTCTGGACAGCCCAACAAGCAGATCGCCTATGATCTCGGTATCGCGGAAGCGACGGTAAAGACGCACGTGACGGCGCTGATGCGCAAGCTGAACGTGCACAACCGCACGCAAGTCGCGATCGCGGCGGAGTCGCTGATGCTTCACGGCGCCTGATTTTCCCTCCAGCGGTCGTAGCCGCCCCTCATATTACGGAGCACTCCCATGAAGGCGTCCGGCCTGCTGTTGATCGCGCTTGTTCTCGCGCCCGTCCCTGCCTTGGCACAATCCACCTCGGTCTTCCTGACCGCTCCCGACGATCCCCGCGCCGTGACGGTAAAGGGCATCGGCGACGGGCGCGCGGACGATACCGCCGCGATCCAGGCGGCGATCGATGCCGTCGCGGCAGACCGGCAGCGCGGGGGAGGCGGCGTCGTCTTCCTCCCCTCGGGTCGCTACCGGATTGCGCGAACCGTGTTCCTGCGCTCGGGGGTGCGGATGTTCGGTGTCGGACCGACCCGCCCCGTGCTCATTCTCGGGGACAATACGCCGGGCTATGCCAAGGGTATCGGTGCCATGCTGAGCTTCACGGGCGAGGACCAGTATCGCGCCGGCAAGCCGCCGGTGCCGCCGCCCACCACCGTGCCCTTCAGCGACGCGATCTTCGACGCGACCTCGACCACCTTTTACACGGCGCTCGCGAACGTCGATTTCGAGATCGGCGATGGGAATGCGGGCGCGGTTGCGGTTCGCTTTCGGGTCGCGCAGCACGGCTTCCTGCGCCACGTCGATTTCCGCCTGGGTTCGGGCTTCGCCGGCATTTATCAGGCGGGAAACGAGGCGGACAACCTGCGCTTCTTTGGCGGCCGCTACGGTATCGTGACCGAGAAGACGTCACCCGCGTGGCAATTCACGTTGATCGATTCGGAGTTCTCCGGCCAGCGCGACGCCGCGATCCGCGAGCATGAAGTCGATTTGACGCTCGTGAACGTCACGATGCGCGACACGCCGGTCGGGATCGAGATCGACCGCGGCTATTCCGATTCGCTGTGGGGCAAGAACGTCCGGTTCGAGAACGTCAGCCGGGCGGGCGTCGTCATCTCCAGCGAACAGAGCGCCTTCACCCAGATCGGCTTCGACAATGCGGTCGGGGTGAACACCCCGGTATTTGCGCAGTTTCGCGAGAGCGGCCGAACGATTCCGGGCAAGGGCGCCGGGTGGCGCGTTAGCGACTTCTCGCATGGGTTGAAGATGGCCCGTGTGGGCGAAATGGGCAAGATCGCGACCGACATCACCATGACTCCGCTGACAGCGCCCCCCGCGCCGCTGGCACCCGCGCTCCCCCTGCTGCCGCCCGTCAGCGAGTGGGCGAATGCCCGCACGCTCGGTGCGAAGGGCGACGATCAGACCGATGACACCGCCGCGCTCCAGCGCGCGGTCAATGCGCACCGCGTCGTTTACCTGCCGACCGGCCGATACCGCATCACCGACACGCTGAAACTCAGGCCGGACAGCGTGCTGATCTCGCTGCATCCGAACCAGACCCAGCTCTACCTGCCGGATAACACACCGCGCTTCGCCGGTGTCGGCGGGGCCAAGGCGATGGTCGAGAGTGCAAAGGGCGGCAACGCCATCGTCTACGGCCTGGGGCTCTACGCCGGGGGCGTGAACCCGCGCGCCTCCAACATCATCTGGCGCGCCGGTGAGCGGTCGATGATCAACGACGTGCGAATCCACGGGCCGGTCGTCTACACCAATGGCAAAGCGCATGGCGGCGGGATCGACCCCGAGGCGCGCTGGGACGGGCAGCAGGCCAGCATCTCGGTCACCGACGGCGGCGGCGGCACCTTCGCCGCGATCTGGACCCCGAACGGGCTTGCCTCCACCGGCTTCTCCGTGAGCGACACCAAGACTCCTGGGCACGTCTACGAGCTGTCGGCGGAGCATCACTTCAAGAACGAGATCGTGCTGCGCAACGTGGAGAACTGGGAGTTCCTGGCGCCGCAGACCGAGCAGGAAGTGCGCGACGGCGTGTATGCGGTCTCGACCGAGTTCCACAACAGCCGCAACATCCTGTTCGCCAACTATCACGGCTATCGCGTCACCCGCACCGCCAAGCCGATGGACACCGCCGTGCGGATGGTGAATTCGGGCGACATCCGCTTCCGCAATATCCACGTGAACGCCGAGAGCGCCTATGCGCACTGCGACACCGAAGGGTGCGGCACCTACGTTCGCGCGAGCAAGTATCCGTTTGAAAACGCGATCAAGGACCTGACATCCGGTCAGGAAGTTCGGGAGCGCGAGTTCGCGAAGCTGGACGTGCCCGCCGCCAGTGCACGCCCGGCGACGGTTGCAGGCGTTCCCGTGACGCCTGGTGTCACGAAGCTGGCGGATGGCTTCTACTCGATCGCGGGCGGCGCGGTCGATGCGCAAGGCAAGCTCTACTTCATCGACCGGTTCCATCAACGCATCCACGGTTGGTCGTCGTCGGAGGGGCTCACAACCGTCAGCCAGGCGACGCTCGACCCGGTGAACCTGACGGTCGACCGGTCGGGCCGCCTGCTCGTGCTGTCGGGCGCCGGGCGCGATGGCACGGTCTACAGCATCGATCCCAAGGCGCCCGACGACGTCCGCACCATCGCCGCCACCGCACCCCGCGCTGGCAGCGCCGTCGCGCTCCCGTTCAACGTCTGGGCAAATGGCGAGTTCGCGGATCGCATCGACCAGAAGACGTACGAATATCCGCCGCTCTCCAGCTTCTTCACCAGCAAGATGGGCGAACCGAAGCGTCAGGCCTATGTCTCGCCCGACGGCTCGGTCGCGATCCCCGCGTTCCGGGTGTGGAACCAGGGGCCAGACGATCACCAGGGGTGGCGCTGGTCCGACACGCTCGACAGCTACGGCCTGGTGACCGCGCGCCCGGGCGAGCGCGTCACCCTGACCAACGGTTCGGAGAACCTGACCTACAGCGGTAAGGTGGCGGCAAGCGGCGCGCTCGGCGACCTGCGCGTCGTGGCACCGCGCGGCGGCGAGAGCGTGGCACGCGATTCCACGGGCAACCTGTATGTCGCGAACGGGCAGGTGTGGGTCTATGACGCGAACGGCGGTGAAGTGCGGCGCATCGACGTTCCGGAGCGGCCGCTACAGGTGCTGATCGGCGGCCCCGACATGCGCACGCTGTTCATCCTCGCGCATCACGCGCTCTACTCGGTCGGCCTCTGAGCCGACCACCGGGCGCGCGTTGCCAGCGAACGACGCGCGCAGAGGGTGAGCCGAACGGTCGTCCGCTTGCGGGAAGCGGTTAGGCATATGTCAGAAGTTTTTACGCTCCAGCATCAGCCGCGGATCGTTGCAGAGGCCGCATGCGGGGCCGGTGAATCGCGCTTCGGCAGCCTTTGCCCCTTTCAGCTTCCAGTCGAGCCATGCCGTCACGACTTCCGCCCCGACGCCGCCATGCGGTTGCATGTAGGTGCCGCCATGACCGACCGGGATGTTCACCATTGCCGCGGGAATGGTGTCCAGTCGCCGGTAGTCGTCGGTGCCGTTGGGATAGGCAATGTCGGTCGGGCCGCCCAGGATATAGAGGACCGAGCCGTGCAGCGTCTTGAGCAGCGCCTTGTCTGATACTACCCCGCTCAACGGGTTGGTCCCCTCGGGGAAAAAGCCGCTGTTCATAATGACCGATGTCGTGACGCGCGGGTCCTGTGCGGCGTTGAGCGCCTGCAGGCCGCCGCAGCTCCAGCCTGACACGGCGATCTTGTCGGTCGCAATCCGGCCCTCAAACGGGCTGCCGGCGCGGCGGTTCTCGCGCTGGGCCCAGTCGATCGCGTCGGTGAGCAGGCGCGTTTCGGTTTCGGTCGTCAGCTTCGCACCGGGCTTCGGCGGGGCAGGGGCCGCAGGCCGGGTGCCGCGCGGGATCGTACCCGAGGCGATGACCAGATATCCACGCGACGCGATCTCGAGCAGATGGTTGCGCGAACTGGTGCCATCGGCGCTGCATCCGCCATTGCCGAACACATAGATCGGCAGCCTGTCCGCGCGCGCCGGTGCAAGATCGGTCGGGCGATAGACGACGTGGTTCGGCAGGTCGTCCCGCTCTTCGAACATCGCAGGATAGGGGCCGCTGCCGCGTTCTACTTCCTGGCTATGGACGACCGAACCGATCGATAGCGCTGCAAACGCCAGCACAAGAGGTACAACACGCATCCGATATTCTCCGCCACCTTTCGCACATATTGTATGAGTATTGACGCGGTGGATAGCCGCTTTTACGCTTTGCTTCACACACGCCCGACACGAGGCGGCGATAGGAGCGCAGGATATGGCCGGACCGATGATCGACCGTCGGCGTGCTTTGATTGCATCGATGGCGGCAGGCGCCGGACTGGTCCTGCCTGCGGCGCAGGCGCAAAGCGCTGGCAGCGTGTCGCGCAGACCCGGGCGGGACGGGACGACACCGCGCAGCGCGATTGCCAAGACGCAATATGGTCCCGTGCGCGGCTATGTCGCTGGCGACGTTTTCACCTTCAAGGGCATTCCTTACGGGCAGGACACCGGCGGCGAAAACCGTTGGTTGCCCGCCAAGCCGCCGCAGCCGTGGACTGAGCCGTACAATGCGCTCGTCTATGGCGCGAACAGCCTGCAAACGACGCATAGTTTCCGCGCGATCGAACATACGTTCCTGCAGCAATGGGACGACGGCTTCCAGGGCGAGGACATGCTCAAGCTGAACGTCTGGACGCCATCACTCAGCGGCAATCGCCCGGTGATGGTGTATTTCCATGGCGGCGGCTTTGCTTTTGGATCTTCGTATGAACTGGCCTCGCACGATGGTGCGCAGATGGCACGGCATCACGATGTGGTGCAGGTGTCGATCAACCATCGGCTGAACGTGCTGGGGTTCCTCGATCTCGTCGAGGTGGGTGGATCGGCCTATGAAGAGTCGGTCAATGTCAGCATGACCGATTGCATTGCGGCGTTGCGCTGGGTGCAGGAAAACATTGCCGCATTCGGCGGGGACCCCGACAAAGTGATGATCTATGGCCAGTCGGGCGGCGGGTCGAAGGTCACCACGCTGCTCGGCATGCAATCGGGCAAGGGGCTGATCCACCGGGCCGCGGCGCAGTCGGGTGGCGGCGGCGCATTGCCGACGGCGGAGCAGTCGCGGGAATACTCACGGCGTTTGGTCAAGCATCTCGGAATCGCGCCCAACGACATCGCTGCGCTTCAGAAAATAGCATGGGCTGACCTTTCTGCCGCAAGCAGCACCGTGGCGAGCGAGATCAACGGGCCGATGGTGCGGAGCCTGGGCGGGCCGCCGGCAACACCGCGGGTGGGCTGGGGGCCGACGCTCGACGGGAAGGTCATCGACGTACGGTCGTTCGCCGATGTCGCGCCCGAGGTATCGCGCACCGTGCCGATGCTGATCGGCAATACCAGTGAGGAGGGGATGCGCTGGGGCTCGAACCCCAGCGAGGCCGAGTGGCGCAAGGAGCTGGCCGGGCAGCTCGGCGCGGCGAAGGCCGACGCCCTGATCGCCTCGATGCGGAAGGCGCACCCGGAGAAGGCGGTTCGCACGCTGTCCTACGGGGTGCAAAGCATCGCCTATCGCAACCGGGTGCAGGATATGGTGCGCCTGAAACACGCGCAGGGCGGCGCACCTGTCTACCAATATCTGTTCCAGTGGCAGTCGCCACAGCTCGATGGACTGGCGGGAGCGTGGCATACGGCCGACCTCGCCTTTTGTTTCGACAACACCGCGCGCTGTGAACAGGGCACCGGCAATACCCCCGAGGCGCAGCGACTGGCGCGCACCATGGCCGGGGCGTGGGCGACCTTCGCGCGGACGGGCAACCCCAGCCAGCCGGGGCTGAACTGGAGCCCTAGCGACCCGGTCCGTTGCCAGACGATGGTGTTCGACGACCGATGCCGAATGGTCGACGATCCCGAAGGCGAGTCGCGCAGGATCCTGTTGAGCGCTTAAAGATTAGCCTCCGCATTCCGGGAGCCTGGAATGCTCGCTCGACTGTTAATCATTACCGCATTGATGCTGTCAGGCACCGCGTAGGCGTAGCGCACCCCGGCCACGGTATGGGGTGATACTGGGCGGATTGCGCAGCTCTTTTGAGAACATTTCCACTGCCCGCGTCCCGTTCCTTGTCATCAAATTGACTGGATGGCTCCGTGCAGCGCGAGCTTTCACGATTGCGAACCCTTAGCGCGACAGCGGCCCCGCCCAATGGCGCTGACAGCCTTCAGGTTTGGGCATTTTCGTGACATGGATTCCCGACGCCGTCTCTCAACATTGCCGCTTGGGGATGTTAGATCGGGATCCATCGTGTTGAACGGATGTCCGCTTTCGAGAGGCGGTCGGACTGCTCAAGAGTGCATACGTTTTATCGGCCGCAGGTCGATCTAGGTGACCGGCACAGCATCAAAAATGGCATCGTCAAATATCTCCAGTCTGTCCGGCCTTTGCAGTGATCTGTCGCCGTTCAGGCGGGCGAGGAGATAGGTCACTGCGACGATCATTTGGGCGGAATGATAGGGCTTTGGCATTGAGCCTATCGCGACCGTCTTGGCAGACCTGGCCCGGCTAACCTGTCCACTGATGAGCAAGACCGGTATCCCCATAGCCTTCAGATGCTTCGAAAGCTCGACGCCATCGTCACCCTCGGCAAGCGAAATGTTGACGAGCGCGAGATGGGGTCTTTCCGCCCTAGCGACTTCGAGCGCGTCATCCTGGCGGTCCGTAAGGTCGAGAACCTTGTATCCCGCCAGTTCCAGTTCGTCGCGAAGGTCAATCGCGATCATTGCCTCATCCTCGACGATCATCAGGGTCTCAGATTTTTGACTGACGTGTGCTGCAGTCATAGTTCACCTAAATTCGTCAGCTACCAATCGGACAATTCCGAGCAAGTGAGCTGCTTCAAACGCGTTGCAGGACTGCAAAGTTGCTGATTGAAAAACAACGCTTGCTGCTGTTCGATTAGCTGGAATTGGGCAAACCGTGAGCGAACCGACGACATCGTCAGATCTTTGTCGACACCCCGGCCGGGCGTCGAAAATATGGCTACCGACATCACTCGCTGCTTGCTTATTGCCGGCTTAACAAGGCCTGCAAAGCGCGTCCAACGTCTTGGGACGAGAACGGCTTGCCGAGGATGGGTTGTCCGACAAAGCGCTCCGGCAGGATGGTCGTGCTGTCGTAGCCGGTCGTGAAAACGAACGGAATCTTGCGATCTTGCAAGACGGCAGCTGCTTCCCACGACATTTCGCCATCGAGATTGACGTCGACCAGAGCGGCATCGATCACCGCCTCGCGCGAAAGCTTCAAAGCTTCCGGCAGCCGCGTGGCAGGACCGACGACTTCCCAGCCCAAGTCGAAGACCACATCTTCGATGAGCATCAGCACCATCGCAGAATCTTCAACGATCAGGATACGCGGCGGGCTTTCGGTGGGCATGTCCGGGGCTTTCGTAGGTATGTTATGGGGGGTAGGGGCGTTGGAGGCTCTGCCGCTGGACTGTGCCACCGACGCGGGCATGATGATCGTGCACGTTACCCCGCCCGGGTCGAAGGTCAGGGTCGAACGTCCGCCGGTCTCCAGCGACAGGGCGCGTTCGATCAGGGTCGATCCGAAACCGCGCCGCTTGGGCTTGTCGACCACAGGCCCGCCGCTCTCCTGCCAGTGCAGATCCAGTCCGTCGCGCGGGTCGAACTGCCAGCGAATGTCGACATGTCCGTCGGCGACCGACAACGCCCCGTATTTGCCGGCGTTGGTGGCAAGCTCGTGGATGGCCAGCGACAGCGCCAGTGCCGCCTTGGGAAGCAGCATGACATCTGGACCGCTGATCGTGACGTTCGCATGTTCCGCCCGGTAAGCGTCGAGTTCCTGATGGATCAGCACGTCGAGTGACACGCCTTCCCATCGGCTTTGCGTCAGCAGGCTGTGCGCGCGCGACATCGAGCGGATGCGCCGGTCTAGCCCGTGGGTGAAGGCGGCAAGCGACGATGCACTCCGGCTCGTCTGCGCCACCATTGCCTGGATGCTGGCCAATGTGTTCTTCACCCGGTGATCGAGTTCGGCCATCAGCAATTGTTCCTGCTGCCAGGCGCGCAGCCGTTCGCGTGCGGCAGCATCGATCCGGCGGAGGACGACCTCCAGCAGCGACACCCGCAGATCGAACGCGGCATCATTGTCGGAGGGGGACCAAGGCGTCGACCGGCCGCGCACGGTCTCGGTCCAGGCCTCGAAGGATTTACGCGGGGTCAGCCGGATGCCGTTCGGACCGACGTCCATGGGCTTGTTCGGATCGCCGCCCCATTGCACGGTCTCGATCACCTCCGGCCTGAACCACAGCACGAAGTCGCGCGGTTCGCGCGAGACGGACACGGCAAGCAGCCCGGAGGCGACTTCGGCATAGGCCTGGGCCGGCGGATATTCTTCGCCCAGCCGATCCGTGGCATAGACGCCTTCGAACGTGCCCATGCGCATGGTCAGCCAGTCCGTCAGGGCGGCGATCTGGGCGTCATCGGGCGTATTGCCCAGCGCGGTGATCCCGTTGTTGACGCGAATGGCAACGCCGCCACGCGTCTGCCCGACCCGCAGCGCAAGTCCTCCCGCGGATATGTAATCGAGCAGCGGCTGCTGCTGCGCGACCAGCCCGGCGCCGTAATCGTCCTCGCTTGCCAGCGCGTGCATAATGCTCGACAGCGCCTTGCGCGACAGCAGCCGCGCCTCGAGTTGCTCCGCGCGCAGCCGCACGTCGAGTTGCAGCGAAAACATCGATCCGAACAGCTCGCAGACGCCGCGGAGATGCCGCGGCAGACGGCGCGGCGTATGATGATGACAGGCGATCAGCCCCCAAAGCCTGCCTTCGAAAATGATCGAGATCGACATCGACGCATCCACGCCCATGTTGCGCAGATATTCCCGGTGGATCGGCGACACGTCGCGCAGGGTCGCGTGGCTCATGTCGAGCGGTCGACCGCTGCGCGGGTTGATCGACGGCAGCAGCGGCGCGGGCGTGTAATCGACTTCGGTGATCAGCCGCAGCCAGCTGGTCAAATACAGCGTACGCGCCTGTTTTGGGATATCCGACGCGGGGTAGTGCAGATCGAAGAATGGCGTGATGGCGGCGTTCCGGGCTTCGGCGAACACCCAGCCGGAATCGTCGGGAATGAAGCGATAGACCATCACAC
>Ga0265798_10002292_pt1 | contig 28408 bp, 28 predicted proteins | sample P3T30metagenome_FD_192430 | JGI IMG/M metagenome (GOLD analysis project Ga0265798, IMG submission 192430) | Plant litter microbial communities from East Loma Ridge, Irvine, California - P3 T30 | ecosystem: Environmental > Terrestrial > Plant litter > Unclassified | place: USA: California...
CCGCACAGCAGTGTCGGCCGCGCCGCGACTCCCTTCCGCCCGAACCATCCACCGGCCCCCGCACCCGGCCTGGGCGCGGTTCCCCGCCCGGCCAGTGGTTCCGCCACCCGCGGCGCGCCGCCCGAACCACCCGACGGCGCCTACACACGGCCTGGGCGCAGTTCACCGCCCGGCCAGTGGTTCCCCTTGCCTGCGCCACCCGCGGTTCCACCGCCGACCGCGCGGACCACCTGGCGGCCTTCGCACCCGGCCCAGGCGCGGTTGCCCGTCCGATCCGAGGTCTGGGTCCGGCCCTCACCCGGGAGCTCACCGCCGGCTCTCGAGGCCGCCCCGCTGCCGGACGCGACAAGTCGGCCCCGACACGCCGCGACTCCTGCCGTCGAGGGCACCAGGCCCGGCCCCCTCGTCGCCTTCTCCGCCACCAGACCGGCCGACCCGACGGCCGCCCGACCTTCCGGCAGCCCGACCCGCGGACCGGGCCCGCGCGCGCGTCAGCGCCAGGCGACGCCGGGGCCGACCTCGCCGGAGCCGCGGCGCACGAGCACGGTCGACAGCACCTCGCGCCGGGGCGCCTCGGCGGCCGGGCCGAGCGCGAGCACGGCGGCGCGGCGACCCATCTCGACGGGGTCGTGCGCGACGACGCTGACCCCGAGCACGTCGGCGAGGTCGAAGTCGTCGAAGCCCACGAGCGCAGGAGGCGCGGCCACGCCCCGCAGCGCCGAGAGCGCCCCGATCGTCACCCGGTTGTTGCTCGTGAACAGGGCGGTCGGCGGCTCCTCGAGCTCGAGCAGCTCCCGGACGCCGCCGCGGGCCGACGCGGCGTCGTGCCGGTCCTCGCGGACCCAGCGCCGCCAGCCCTCGACGCCCGCGGCGTCCATGGCGGCGGCGTGGCCGTGCAGCCGGTCCCGGTGCGTGGGCAGGCGCGAGAAGTCGCCGACGAAGCCGATGCGCCGGTGCCCGTGCGCGAGCAGGGCCTCGGTCGCCCTCCGTGCGCCGCCCTCGTCGTCGAGGAGCACGGCGTCCGCGTCGAGGCCGACCGGGGGACGGTCGGCGAAGACCACGCGGATGCCACGCTGCTGCACCGTCTCGAGGTCGGCGTGGTCGGGCCTCGTCGAGACGACGACGAGGGCGCGCACCTGCCGGTCGACGAGCTCGGCGACGAGGTCGCGTTCCCGCTCGGGGTCCTCGTCGGTGCTCGCGACGGTGACCTGCAGGCCGCGGCCGCGCGCCTCCTGCTCGAGGCCCTTGGCGATCGCGGCGTAGAAGGGGTTGGCGAGGTCGCCCATGACGAAGCCGACCACGCCGGGGCGCAGCCCGCGGCGGAGCATGCTCGCCTGGCTGTTGAGCCGGAACCCCAGGGCCGACGCGGCCTCGACGACCCGACGGCGGGTGGCCTCGGCGACGTGGGGCTCGCCGTTCACGGCACGGGAGGCGGTCTTGATGCTCACGCCCGCACGGGCCGCGACGTCGACCAGCGTCGCGGGCGGGGCCTGGTCGTCGCGGGGCCGCATGCGCCCATCATGCCAGCGCCGCCGATCGCCCCGCGCCGCCCGTCGCCCAGCCCCGCTGGCCACTCAGCACCGCCGCCCGTCGCCCACCGCCGCCGATCGACCAGCGCCACCCGCTCGGCCAGCGCCACCCGCTCGGTCGGCCAGCGCTGCCCGCCAGCCGGTGCCACCCAGGGCCTGCCGCCATCGCCGCCTGCCCGCCGGCGCCGCCGACCCGGCCGCCCGGCGCCGCCCGTCTGCGAGGATCGCCGGGTGCAGCCCCTCGTCGTCAGCGCCCTCGCCCTCGTCCGCGACCGACGCCTCCTCATGGTCACCGCGCGGGGCAGGAGGCTCTGGTACCTGCCCGGCGGCAAGGTCGAGCCCGGCGAGACCGGGGCCGCGGCGGCGGTGCGCGAGGCGCACGAGGAGATCGGCGTGGTCGTCGACCCGGCGTCGGTCCGCCCGCTCTTCACCGTGGTGACGCAGGCCGACGGCGAGCCGGAGGGTCGCCTCGTCGAGATGACGCTCTTCGACGGTCGGCTCGCGGCCGGGTCGCCCGAGCCGACGCCCTCGGCCGAGGTCAGCGCGCTGCACTGGGCGACGAGCGCCGACGCCGAACGCTGCCCGCCCGCGGGCGTGGCCACCCTCGACCGCCTCCGCGCCCTCGACCTCGTCGACTGACGGGCACCGGGCGGGCACCGCGCAGTCGCCGCGCGATGGCCGGACGGGCACCGCGCAGTCGCCACGCGGTCGCCACGTGATCCCCTGACGATCGCCCGGCGCCCCCTGGCAGCCCCGCAGGATGCCCGACACCCGTCGTGCGGGTCACCTCGCCCACCAGCCTGGGAAGGTCCCCGGCGTCCGCTGACAGGGCTCACGGACAAGGGTGGGATCGTGTGCCGGTGAGCCGAACCCCGACTGATCTGCTCCGACCGTCCGTCGCCCTGCTGGCCCTGACCGCGGTCGCCGCCCTCGCGGGCTGCGCCGCCGTGTCGCCCTCCGGTGCCTCGCCGCTGGCCGGGCCGTCGTCGTCGACGCCCGTCCCCACCGACTCCCCCACGTCCGCCACCCCCCAGGCCATCGCCCCCGCGCACGGCGGGGCCAGCGCGAGCACGGCCGCCGACCGGTGCCGCACCGACCAGCTCGAGGGGACGCTCGACGACGACGACGCGACCCTCGGCGAGGACGCCCGGGTGACGATCGTCCTCACCAACACCGCTTCGTCGGAGTGCACCCTGCAGGGCTGGCCCGGCGTCTCCCTCGTGGGCTACGGCGACGGGACCCAGCTCGGCGCGGCCGCCGAGCGCGACATCGTGAGCCTCCCGCACGACACCGTGTCCCTCGAGGCCGGGGGCAGCGCGACCGTGCTCGTGCTGCTCGCGCCGGCTGTCGACTGGGCCGCGCAGCAGTGCCGGCCCCACGTCGCCGACGGGTTCCGCGTCTACCCGCCCGGCGAGACGCGCTCGCTCTTCGTCGAGGGCGACTACACGGCCTGCACCGACACGGCCGTGTCGCTGCTGACCGTCAACGCCGTCCAGCCCGCCTGACCCGGCCGCCGCCCCGCCGCGGCCGCCCCGCAGCAGCGGCCGTCAGTGCACGTGCTCGAGCAGCTCCGTGCCGATGACGCGGTAGGCGTCGAGCACCTGCAGCCGGTGCCCGAGGGTGAGGTCGTCGAAGGTCACCGTGACCGCCCAGGCCACGCCACGCCGGGGCCCGCGCAGCACGCCCGCCTCGCTGCGCACGCCCTGCGCCGAGCCGGTGACGTGCACGAGCTGGAGGTCGTGGTCGCGACGGCGGTGCGACCCGGGGTCGAGGCCGAAGGCCGACGCGGCCAGCGACAGGTCGCTGGAGAGCGACGCCCAGCCCAGCACGCGGTCGCTGACGGCGGCGTCGACGACCTCGCCGCGCACGAGCCGGGCCCAGAGGTCCGCGAGCTCGTGGGCCGAGCCGACGGCGAGGTCGGGGGCGTCGTCGGGCCCGCGCTGCGGGCGCGCCGTGTCGAGCAGCGCCGTGCGCCGGAGGCCGAGCTGCTCGGCGCGGGCCCGGACGGCGTCGAGGCCGACCCGGGCGACGAGCGCGTTGATGGCCGACGCGTCGCGGAGCGCGCCCACGAGGGCGGCGGCGTCGACGACGCTGAGCGCGTCGCGGCGCAGGTAGGGCCAGAGGCCGGAGGCGCCGGGCAGCACCTCGTCGCCGACCGGCCCGGTGCGGGCCACGCTGGTCAGCGGCGAGAGGTCGCCCTGCTCGAGCTGGGCGGCCACCTCGACGAGCAGCAGCACGGCACCGACCTGCGCGACGGGAAGGGCGACGCGCTCGTCGACGGCGAAGAGCTCCTCGCCGGAGTCGAGGTCGAGCACCGCGGCCGAGACGGTCGCGCCCCGGTGCGCCAGCTCGGCGAGCGCCCCGAAGGAACGGTCGAACGACGCCCCCGCCCGGTCGCCGCCGTGCCGGGCGCCCCCGTCGCGCCCGTCTGCCCCGCGCCTCCTGCCGGCGCGACGCTCGTCGCCCCCGGTCACCAGATCGTGACGCGGTCCTCGGCCGGCAGCCAGAGCGCGTCGCGCTCGGTGACGTCGAAGGCGTCGTAGAACGCGTCGATGTTGCGCACGATCTGGTTGCAGCGGAACTCGTTCGGGGAGTGCGGGTCGATCGCGATCAGGCGGATCGCCTCTTCGTCGCGGAGCTTCATCTGCCAGGCCTGCGCCCAGCTGAGGAAGAACCGCTGCGCCCCGGTGAGGCCGTCGACGACCGGCGGCTCGGCACCGTCGAGCGAGAGCAGGTAGGCCTTCCAGGCGATGGCGAGCCCGCCGAGGTCGCCGATGTTCTCGCCGATCGTGAGCGAGCCGTTGACGTGGTGGTCGGGCACCTGCGCCGGGGCGAGGGCGTCGTACTGCTCGATCAGCGAGGCCGTGAGGCGCTCGAAGGCGGCACGGTCGTCGGCGGTCCACCAGTCGGTGAGCCGGCCGTCGCCGTCGTAGCGCGAGCCCTGGTCGTCGAAGCCGTGCCCGATCTCGTGGCCGATGACGGCGCCGATGGCCCCGTAGTTGGCGGCGGCGTCGCGCTGCTCGTCGAAGAACGGGAACTGCAGGATCGCGGCCGGGAAGACGATCTCGTTGAAGCCGGGGTTGTAGTACGCGTTGATCGTCTGCGGCGTCATGAACCACTCGTCGCGGTCGAGCGGGCGCCCGATCTTGCCGAGCTCGCGGTCGAAGCCGAAGGCGGCGGAGGCGCGCACGTTGCCGAGCAGGTCGGCCGGGTCGACCTCGAGCGCCGAGTAGTCGCGCCAGCGGACCGGGAACCCGATCTTGGGCGTGAACTTCTCGAGCTTGTCGAGGGCGCGGGCACGGGTCTCGTCGGTCATCCAGGCCAGCTGCCCGATGCTCTGCCGGTAGGCCTCGACGAGGTTCTCGACGAGGACGTCCATCGCGGCCTTCGCCGTCGGCGAGAAGTGGCGCTCGACGTAGATGCGGCCCACGGCCTCGCCGAGGGCGCCCTCGACGAGCGAGACGCCGCGCTTCCAGCGGGCCCGCTGCACGGGCGTGCCGCTGAGGGTGCGGCCGTAGAAGCCGAAGTTCGCCTCGACGAAGGCGCTCGAGAGGTAGGCGGCCGACGAGCGGACGACCTGCCACCGCGCCCAGTCGCGCCAGGCGTCGAGCCGGTCGGCGGTCAGGAGGCCGGCGAGGCCGGTGACGAAGGACGGCTCGCGCACGACGACGGTGTCGAAGGTGCCCTCGGGCGCCCCCACCGCGTCGCGCCACGCGGCGAGCTCGACGCCCTCGGCGAGCGCCGCCGCCTCGGCCCACGGGAGCGGGTTGTAGGTGGCCTGGCTGTCGCGGGTGCGGACGTTGTCCCAGTGCGACGCGGCGAGCGCCGTCTCGAGCTCGACCACCCGGTGGGCGCGGCCCTCGGCGTCGTCGAGCCCGGCGAGGCCGAGCAGCTGGGCGACGAAGGCGCGGTACGCGGTGCGGACGCTCTCGAACTTGTCCTCGCGGTAGTACGACTCGTCGGGCAGGCCGAGGCCGCCCTGCTCGGCGAAGAGCACGTAGCGCTCGGGGTCGCCCGGGTCGTTGTCGACGAAGAGCTGCACGAAGCTCGGCAGGCCGCGGCGCTCCCACGAGCCGACCAGGCGCAGCAGCGCGTCGACGTCGGCGACGGCGTCGACCTCGGCGAGCAGCGGCGCGAGGGGCTCGGCGCCGAGGGCCTCGATGCGCTCCTCGTCGAGGAAGCTCGTGTAGAGGTCGCCGACCTTGCGCGCCTCGGTGCCGGGCTCGGCCTCCTGCGACTCGTGCACGATGTCGCGGACGGCCCGCTCGGCCTCCTCGGCGAGGAGCGTGAAGGAGCCGTAGCGCGCCTTGTCCTCCGGGATCTCGGTGCGGTCGATCCAGCGCCCGTTGACGTGCCGGAACAGGTCGTCCTGCGGCCGCACGTGGGGGTCGAGCTCGTCGGTGGTGATCCCTGAGGGCAGCGCGTCGTCCGTCATGCGCACCACCCTAGGCGAGCCCTCCGACGCCGCACCGGGCGATACAGTCGGTTCCCATGGCGCTCCCCTGGAACCTGCACGGCGACGGCCGCACCGTCGAGGCCACGACCGTCGTCCAGCCGGAGGAGCGCCTCACCTGGGGCAGGACCGTCGGCCTGGGCGGCCAGCACGTCGTGGCCATGTTCGGCGCGACCTTCCTCGTGCCGATCATCACGGGCTTCCCGCCCAGCACGACCCTGTTCTTCTCGGGCGTCGGCACGCTGCTGTTCCTGATCATCACCCGCAACCGGCTGCCCTCCTACCTGGGCTCGTCGTTCGCCTTCCTCGCGCCCGTGGGGGCCGCGACCGAGATCGGCGGGATCCCGCTCGCGCTGAGCGGCATCATCGTGGTCGGGGCGATGCTGGCCCTCGTCGGGGTCCTCGTGCACCTCGCGGGCTCGCGGTGGATCGACGCCCTCCTGCCGCCGGTCGTGAGCGGCGCGATCGTCGCCCTCATCGGCTTCAACCTCGCGCCCGCGGCGCGCGACAACTTCACCGAGGCGCCGGGCGTCGCGGTGATCACCCTGCTCGCGGTGATCCTCAGCGCGGTGCTGTTCAAGGGCCTCCTGGGCCGCCTGTCGATCTTCGTGGGCGTCGTCGTGGGCTACGTGGCCGCGGTCGTCGCCGGGCAGGTCGACTTCTCGGCGGTCGGCGAGGCCGCCTGGTTCGGCCTGCCGACCTTCACCGCGCCGGCCTTCGACGCCGCGCAGCTGCCGATCTACCTGGGGTTCCTGCCGGTCGTGCTCGCGCTCGTCGCCGAGAACGTGGGCCACGTCAAGGGCGTGGGCCAGCTCACGGGCCGCGACCTCGACCCGCTCACCGGCAGGGCGCTCTTCGCCGACGGCCTGAGCACGATGCTGGCGGGCCTCGGCGGGGGCTCGGCGACGACCACCTACGGCGAGAACATCGGCGTGATGAGCGCCACGCGCGTCTTCTCGACGGCGGCGTACTGGGTGGCGGGCCTGGTCGCGATCCTGCTCGGCCTCTCGCCCAAGATCGGCGCCGTCATCTTCACGGTGCCGCCCGGCGTGCTCGGCGGGGTCACGACCGCGCTCTACGGGCTCATCGGCGTCATCGGCATCCGCATCTGGGTCGAGAACCGCGTCGACTTCTCGAAGCCCAAGAACCAGCTCACCGCGGGCGTGGCGCTCATCATGGGCGTCGCCGACTTCACCTTCGTGCTCGGCGGGGCGAGCTTCGGCGGCATCATCCTGGGCACGGTCGCCGCGATCGTCGTGTTCCACCTCATGAGCGCGCTCGGTCGCCTGCGCGGCACCGACTGACGTGCCGGGCGACGTCCCGGTCGCGGGTCCTCCGCCGACGAGCGCGCAGGAGGCGCCGGACCGCGGGCAGCGCCGGTCCGGCCGGCGCGCCCTCGACCGGGAGATCCTCCGGCTGGCCGTGCCCGCCCTGGGCGCCCTCGTCGCGGAGCCGCTGTTCCTGCTCACCGACACGGCGATGATCGGCCACCTCGGCGCGGTGCCCCTGGCGGGCGTCGGGGTCGCGGGCGTCGTGCTGCAGACGGCGATCGGGCTGCTGGTCTTCCTCGCCTACGCGACGACGCCGACCGTGGCCAGGAGGCTCGGGGCCGGAGACCGCACCGGTGCGGTCCGCGCGGGGATCGACGGGCTGTGGACGGCCCTCCTGCTCGGCGTCGTGCTCGCCCTCGTCGGCCTCGTCACCGCCCGGCCGCTCGTCGGCCTCTTCGACACGACCGCGCCCGTCGTCGACGCCGCGACGACGTACCTCACGGTCTCGCTCGCCGGCATCCCCGCGATGCTCGTCGTCGTCGCCGCGACCGGGCTGCTGCGCGGCCTGCAGGACACCCGCACCCCGCTCGTCGTCGCGACCGTCGGCTTCGCGGCCAACGCCGGCCTCAACGCGGTGCTGCTCTACGGGCTCGGCTGGGGCGTGGCCGGGTCGGCGGCCGGCACGGTCGTCGTCCAGTGGGGCATGGCCGTCGTCTACGTCGTCATCGCCGTGCGGGCCGCCCGCGCCGTCGGCGCCCCGCTGCGACCGGGACTCGCCGGGCTGGGCCGCACGGCCCGCTCGGGGGCGTGGCTCCTCGTGCGCAACGCGAGCCTCCGGGTCGCCATGATCGCCACGGTGTCGGCCGCGGCGGGGCTCGGCGTGACGGGACTGGCGACCGTGCAGATCGCGCTGACGCTCTTCTCGACGCTCGCCTTCGCGCTCGACGCCCTCGCGATCGCCGCGCAGGCGATGGTCGGTCACGCGCTCGGCGCCGGCGACGCGCCGAGGGTGCGGGCGGTGACCGGGCGGCTGGTCGTGCTGGGGATCGCCTCGGGCGCGGTGCTCGGCGCGGCCCTGGCCCTGCTGGCGCCCGTGCTCGCCCCGGTGTTCACCTCCGACGAGGGGGTGCGCGCGCTGCTGCCCGGCGTCGTCCTCGCGATGGCGGTCGGCGTGCCGCTCGCGGGCTTCGTCTTCGTGCTCGACGGCGTGCTGCTCGGGGCCGGCGACGCCCGCTACCTCGCGGTGGCCGGGGTCGTGAACGTCGTCGCCTACCTCCCGCTCCTCTGGTGGACGACGTCGGCCGGCACGGGGGCGGTCGGCCTGTGGCTCGCCTTCGGGCTCGGCTACGTCGGCGTGCGCGCGCTCACGCTGGGCGTGCGCGCCGTGGGCTCGCGCTGGCAGGTGACCGGCGCCTCCTGACCGGCCGTCCCGGTCCTCGCCCCCGTCGAGTTGCCCCAAATGGGGCAACTCGAGGCCCGCCTTGCCCCATTTGGGGCAACTCGACGCCCACCTTGCCCCCGATGGGGCAACTCGTGGAGGACGGGCCGGGCAGGATCGCTGACGGGCGGCCGGGCAGGAGGCGCGTCAGGCCCCGCCGGTCAGGCGCCGGCGGGCACGGGGCCGGTGGTGCTGCCCCGGCGGAACTCGCAGCGGAAGGCCGCGGGCGGCGGTGCCTCCCCGGCGAGCATCGACAGCACGGCGCGGCCGGCGGCGCGGCCCTTCTGGTGCGAGGGCTGCACCATCGTCGTGAGGCGGGCCGAACGCGGGTCGTCGATGCGGACCCCGTCGAAGCCGACGACGCTGAGGTCGGCCGGCACGGCGAGGCCGAGCTCGTCGGCGGCGGCGACCACGCCGGCGGCGAGCAGGTCGCTCTGCGCCACGATCGCCGTCGGCCTGCGGTCGGGCGGCACCGCGAGCAGCTCGTGCGCCGCCCGCCGGCCCTCGTCGACGGCGCTGCCGGTCGTGGCCACGCCCACCGCGTCGGGGAACACCGCGCGCACGCCCCGGAGGCGCTCCAGCGCGGCCCAGCCGGTCCCGGCGGCCTCGCGCTCGGGAGTGAGCGCCCCGACGAAACGGGTCGGGCCGAGCTCGAGGGTGACCACGCCGACCCGGCGGTGGCCGAGGTCACGGAGGTGCTCGGCGAGCGCCCGCGACGCGTCGGCGTTGTCGAGCGCCACGTCGTGCACGCCCTCCATGGGCGGGCCCTCGATGGCGACGACGGGGATGCCGCGGCGGCGCAGGATCTCCACCGACTCGGTGATGCGGATCGAGCAGCCGAAGAGCACGACGGCGTCGAGCGGGGCGTCGAGCAGGCGGGAGGCCTCCCCGGCCTGCTCGGGCAGCAGCAGGAGGGAGGCGCCCGCCGCACCGACGACGTCGGAGAGGCCGTCGAGCATGGCGATGTTGACGGGGTCGCGGAAGGCTCCGCTGAGGGAGTCCTCGATGACGGTGCCGACGATGCCGCTGCGGCCCCGGCGCAGCGAGCGGGCACGGGGGTCGGGCCCCGCGTAGCCGAGCTGCTCGGCGGCGTCGAGCACGCGCCGCTTCGTCTCGACCGAGACGGGCCCGCCGCCGCTGAACGCGAGCGAGGCGGTGGAGGCCGACACGCCGGCGAGGCGCGCGACCGCGGCCAGCGTGGGGCGGGCCTCCGGCGCGGGGGCGTCGCCGCGGCGCTCCGTCGCGTCGGTCGGGCTCATGGGGCGGAGCCTAGCCGACGGCCCCCGCCCCGCCCCGGGGGCGCGGTCCGACGCCCTGGGGCACCGCGCAGGAGTCCCGCCCCGCCCCGGTGCGTCAGCTCGCGCGGGCGCCCGCTCGGCCCGGCACCTCCGGCTCGAGCGCCTCGGCGAGGTCCCGGACGATCTCGCGGACGGCCTGCCAGTCGCCGAGGTGCGCGGCGAGCTCGAGGCGGTCGACGACGACGTCGCGGACGGGGGCGGGCAGCGAGCGCCGCGACCCGTCGACCCGGAGCGCCTCGTCGCTGCAGGCGACCTCGAGGAGGTCGAGCAGCTCGGGGCCGCTGCCGCTGCGGACGGGCTCGGGCAGCACCGTGAAGAGGGAGCGGAGGAGCGTCACGGCGCGGGCGACGTCCTCGGGCAGGGCCAGGCCGAGGGCGTCGGCGAGGGCCGGGCGGGCGGGCGGCTCGGGCAGCGCCTCGAGGTCGGGGGCGCGGTCGGCCACGGCCTCGACGAGGCGCACCAGGCGGCGCAGCAGCAGGCGGACCTGGCCGGGGTGCCAGGCGACCACGGCGTCGGAGCTGAACGGTGCCCGCGTGAGCAGGCCCGCGTCGCAGAGCCGGGCGACGGCGAGGCGCGCGGCTCCCGGGGCGACGCCGTGCTCGCGCTGGAGGTCCCCGACGCGCACGGCCTGGCCGAGGCGTCGGCGGCCGTGCACGAGGTCGAGCAGCAGCAGGCGACGGGCGTGCTCGACGGCGGCGGGCGAGGTGCGGCCGGCGGCGTGGTGACGGGCGGGTGCGGACGCGGCGGCCGGCGTCGCCGGGGCGACGGGGGCGGAGGGGGCGACCGGGGCGACGGGGGCGACGGACGGGGACATCGGGACTCCTGCGGGATCGGGTGGTGACCGGGTGGACGATCCGACCCTAGCGCGTGTGACATTTCAGTGCAAGACATTTCCGGGGATCCTCCTCGAGGCGGTGCGCGGTGCCCGAGGTGGGCCGCGGTGCCCGGGGCGGCTACGCTCGTCCGGTGCGCCTCGTCATCGCCCGTTGCTCCGTCGACTACGCCGGACGCCTCTCGGCCCACCTCCCCCTCGCCACCCGCCTGCTCATGGTCAAGAGCGACGGCAGCCTCCTCGTGCACAGCGACGGCGGCAGCTACAAGCCGCTCAACTGGATGAGCCCGCCCTGCACGCTCCGCACGATCGAGCCCGACGACGAGCAGCGCGCCGCGGGCGTCGTCGAGGTGTGGAAGGTCAGCCAGGCGAAGACGGCCGACATCCTGCTCGTGTCGATCCACGAGGTCCTGCACGACTCGTCGCACGAGATGGGCGTCGACCCGGGCCTCACGAAGGACGGCGTCGAGGCCGACCTGCAGAAGCTGCTCGCCGAGCAGATCGAGCTCCTCGGCGAGGGCCACGTGCTGGTCCGTCGCGAGTACATGACGGCCATCGGGCCGGTCGACATCCTCGCCCGCGACGCCTCCGGCGCGGCGGTCGCGGTCGAGCTCAAGCGCCGCGGCGACATCGACGGCGTCGAGCAGCTCACCCGCTACCTCGAGCTCATGAACCGTGACCCGCACCTCGCGCCGGTGACGGGCGTCTTCGCCGCACAGGAGATCAAGCCCCAGGCCCGCACGCTCGCGCAGGACCGCGGCATCCGGTGCCTGCTGCTCGACTACGACGCGATGCGCGGCCTCGACGACTCGCACTCGCGCCTGTTCTGAGGCCGCGGACGACCGGGGCGAGCCCGGGGTGCCGCGGCGCTCCTAGGCTGAGCGCATGAGCTTCCCGTACTCGGTGGTCCTCTTCGACCTCGACGGCACGATCGCCGACTCGGCGCCCCACATCACCGCCAGCCTCGCCCACACCATCGCCGAGCTGGGGATGCCCGTGCCCGCGCCCGCCGAGCTGCTCGAGTGGGTCGGCCCGCCGCTGCCGCAGAGCTTCGAGCGGTTCCTCGGCCTCTCCGGCGAGCGCCTCGACGAGGCGCTGCGCGTCTACCGGGCCCACTACCTCGAGCGCGCGGCCGAGAGCTCGATCTTCGAGGGGGTGCCGGAGGTCCTCCGTGCCGTCCACGAGGCCGGCATCCCGTCGTCCACGGCCACGTCGAAGCCCGAGACCCCGGCGACCGCGATCCTCGTCGCGGCGGGCCTCGACCGCTGGCTCGACGTCATCACGGGCGCGAGCGACGACGAGGTGCGCAACACGAAGGCCGACGTGGTCGAGGAGGCGCTGCGCCGCCTCCGGGAGCACGGGGCCGACGTGTCGCGCCCGGTGCTCGTCGGCGACCGGCTGCACGACGTCGAGGGGGCCGCCGTGCACGGCGTGCCGACGATCTTCGTCGAGTGGGGCTACGGCTCGCCCGCCGAGCAGGCCGGCGCGGTCGCGGTGGTCGCGACCCCGGCCGAGCTCGCGGACCAGCTGGGCGTGAGCCTCCTGCGCGGCGCCGCGTGACCCGCGGCGCGGCCTCCGCGGTCCGCTCCCCCGCGACCTGGCTGCTCACCCTCGCGATCGTCCTCATCGCGCTCAACTACCGCGGCCCGATCGTGGCCGTGGCCCCGGTGCTCGACGACGTGCGCAGCGACCTGGCCCTCTCGGCCGTGGTCGCCGGGCTGCTCACGAGCATCCCCGTGCTCTGCTTCGCGATCGCGAGCCCGCCCGCGTCGGCCCTCATCGCCCGCATCGGGCCGGAGCGCGCCGTCACCGTGAGCCTGCTCGGGGTGCTGCTGGGCACCCTCCTGCGCTCCGTCGGCGGCGAGGCCTGGCTCGTGCTGGGCACGGTCGTCATCGGGCTCGCGATCACCATCGGCAACGTGGTGCTGCCCGTGGTGATCCGCCGCGACTTCAGCCCCGCGCGGTCCGGCCTCGCGACCGGCGTCTACACGTCGGCGCTCAACGTGGGGTCGATGCTCACGTCGCTGGGCACGGCACCGCTCGCCGGGGTCGTGGGCTGGCCCGTGGCGCTCCTCGCCTGGGGCGTGCTCGTGCTCGTGGCGGTCGTCGTCTGGTCGGTCGCCGTCGGCCCGCGCACCGCGTTCGGCCGGCAGGCGCTCGACGAGGCCGAGGCCGCGGGCGTCGACGTCGTCACCGGCGAGGTCGCCGTCGTCACCGAGGCGGAGGCCGCGGCGGCCCGCCGTGCCGCGGTGCCGCTGCTGCGCCGGGCCACGACCTGGGGCCTCACGCTCGCCTTCGCCGGGCAGGCGTTCGGCTACTACGGGCTCACCGCCTGGATGCCCACGCTCCTCGCCGACGAGGTCGGCCTCACCCGCGAGGGTGCGGGCGCGAGCTCGGCGGTGTTCCAGATCCTGGCCGTGGTGGGCGCCCTGGGCGTGCCCCTGCTCGCGCTCCGGGTGCGGCCGGCGGTCGTCATCGGCCTCGTCGCCGTGCTCTGGACCGCCATGCCGCTCGGGCTGCTGTTCGCCCCGCAGGCCTGGCTGCTCTGGTCGATCATCGGCGGCGCGGCGCAGGGCGGCGGCATCACCATCGTCTTCATCGTCATCGTGCGCATGGCGACGACCGACACCGACGCCCGACGCCTGTCGGCGCTCGTGCAGGGCGGCGGCTACGCCCTCGCCGCGCTCGGGCCGCTGGCGATCGGCGGGCTGCACGACGCCTCCGGCGCCTGGACGGTGCCGCTGCTCGCGGTGTTCGCCTCGGTGCTCGTGCTCGGCGTGAGCGGCGTGCTCTCGTCCCGCCGCGTGGCCTGACCCGGGTCAGCCCGGCACGGGCGATCGTCCCGCCGCGTGGCCTGACCGTCACCGCAGGAGTCGCGCCCTCAGCCCGCCAGGACGTCCTCGAGCCGTCGCGGTGCCCGCCCGGTGAGGTCGCGCACCGTCGTCGACACGGCGGCCACCTCCCCCGCGGCGATCGCGGTGTAGGTGCTCACCCAGGCGTCGGCCTGCCAGGGCTCGGGCTGCCAGCGCTGCCGGGAGGCGTAGGCCTCCTCGACGGTCTCGGGCGCGTACGTGGTGGGGCGGCCGGTCGCGGCGCCGATCCGGGCGGCGACCTCGGCCAGGGTGAGCGCCTCGCCGCCGGTGACGTCCAGGACGGCCCCTCGGTGCTGCTCCGGCGCCCGCAGCACGGCGGCGGCGACGGCCGCCACGTCGGCGCGGGCGACGCCGGCGACGCGGCCCTCGCCGGCCGGGCCGCGGAGCACCCCGTGCTCGTCGACGAACTCGACGAGCGAGTCGAGGTAGAAGCTGTCGCGGAGGAACGTCGTGCCCATCCCCGAGGCCAGCAGGTGCTGCTCGGTGGCGCCGTGGTCGCGGCCGAGCGTGAAGACGCTGTCCGGGCCGGCGCCCTGGAACGACGTGTAGACGACGTGGCCCACGCCGGCGCGGGCGGCCGCGTCGACGAAGGTGCGGTGCTGGTCGAGGCGGTCGACGGCCTCGGCGGCCGACACCATGAAGAGGACGTCGATCCCGCGCAGGGCCTCCTCGGCCGCGGCGCCGTCCGAGTAGGAGGCGACGGCCACCTCGGCACCGGGCAGGGCGGGCGCGCGTGAGGCGTCGCGCACGACGAGGCGCAGCGGCACCCCCTCGGCGGCGAGCTCGCGGGCGACGGCGCCGCCGAGGGCTCCGGTCGCGCCGGTCACGGCGAGGCGGGCAGGGGTCACGGGCGCGTCGGTCATGCCCCCAGCCAACGCCGCCGCACCCCCTTCTCGTCGCACAAGGCGACAGGTCGGCCCCGACACGCCGACCGGCCCTCCGGCGAGACCGCCGCGCGGTCGCGGGCGGTCGCCATCTCCAGGGGAGCCCCCAGGAAGGCCCCGAGCCGCACCGGGGAGCACACTGGGCGCATGTGCGGCCGCTACGTCATCGCCCGGGCCACGTCCGAGCTCCTGCCCGACCTGCTCGACGGCCTCGGCCCCCTGCCCGACGACTTCAACGTCGCGCCGACCACGGTGGTGCCCGTGGTCCGCGAGCGCCACGGCGCCCGTGAGCTCGCGGGCGTCCGGTGGGGGCTCGTGCCGCCGTGGTACCCCGACCTGAAGAAGCGGCCGCAGCCGATCAACGCCCGCATCGAGACGGTGGCGACGAGCGGCATGTTCCGCCGGCCCTTCGCGCAGGCCCGCTGCATCGTCCCGGCCCAGGGGTACTACGAGTGGGTCGTCACCGAGACCGGCAAGCAGCCGCACTTCGTGCACCACCCGGGCGGCGCGCTGGCCATGGCGGCCGTGGGCAGCGCCTGGGCCGACCCGACGAAGGAGCAGGACGACCCCGAGCGCTGGGTGCTCTCCATGGCGATCGTCACCCGTGACGCGCACGTCGCCCCCGGCGAGGTGCACGACAGGATGCCCGCCCTCCTGGCACCGGACTCCTACGACGACTGGCTCGGGGACCACCTGGGCACGGCCGAGCTGCTCTCGCTGCTCGACCGCGACTCCCACGCCCTGGCGCACGACCTCGCCCACCACGAGGTGTCCCGGGCGGCGAACTCGGTGCGGAACAACGGCCCGGAGCTGGTCGAGCCGATCAGCTGACCGACCTGAGCCGGCACGCGCCGACCCGAGCCCGAGCCGGCTCGCGCCGGCCCGACCGCCCCGCGCCTCCTGCTCAGTCCTCGTCCGGGAAGAACAGCTCCTCGATCGGCCGCCCGTGCAGCGCCGCGAGGCGGAACGCGAGCGGCAGCGACGGGTCGTACCTGCCGGTCTCGAGCGCGTTGACCGTCTGCCTCGAGACGCCGAGCAGGTCGGCGTACCGGCCCTGGGTCCAGCCCTGCTCCTCGCGGAGGGCCCGCAGCACGTTCCTCATCGGACCCTCGCCGCGACGCTGCCGACCGCCCAGCCGGCCATGCCGACCGCGAAGACGACCCAGCTCGACCACCAGCCCTGCAGCCCGGCGAAGGCGAGGAACCCCGTGGTGAGCGCGGCGAGGATCGCGGCCCCGAACCCCACGGCGAGCGCCTGCAGCTGCAGCTGCCGCTGGTACTCGTCGAGGCGGGGCAGGAGGCGCACCACCGACACGAGGACGAACGCGAGCGGCAGCACGGGCAGCAGCGCCCAGGCGAAGCGCCACGGGCTGTCGCCCTCGAGGTCGCCGAACAGGATCGCCGCGGCGAGCAGCACGCCGTAGGCGACCATGCCGATCACGAGGTCGCGGTAGTAGGGACGGTAGGCGACGCGCTCGGCGCGGCCACCACGGTTGTCAAGGTCGCTTGTCATGCCGCCAGCCTGCACCGGTCGACGTCACCCTGTCAAGCATCCTTGACAGCCGAGGGCGAAGAAAAAGGCCCTCCCGGGGGAGAGCCTTCTCGTCCGTGCGCGAGGGGGGACTTGAACCCCCACACCCTTGCGAGTACTGGCACCTGAAGCCAGCGCGTCTGCCAATTCCGCCACTCGCGCGAACTCGTCGACACTACCACGGATCACGACCGCCGCAGGGCACGGCAAAGCGTCCCGTCGGCGCGTCCGGGTAGGATCGGGCGACCAGCTGACCGACCTGGAGACCCATGGGACTGCTCGACAACTTCGAACGCGGGCTGGAGCGCGCCGTCAACGGCGCCTTCGCCAAGACGTTCCGCTCGGGCGTGCAACCCCTCGAGATCACGAGCGCGCTGCGCCGCGAGCTCGACACCAAGGCCGCCGTGGTCTCCCGCGACCGCATCCTCGTGCCGAACGAGCTCGTCGTCCGCCTCTCGCCGCCCGACCACGCCCGCATGGCCGAGATCGGTCGGCCCCTGGTCGACGAGCTCACCCAGCTGACGCAGCGGCACGCCACGGCGCAGGGCTACCACTTCGCCGGCCCGCTCGGCATCCGGCTCGAGCGCGACGACGAGCTGAGCGTCGGCCTCCTCGCCGTCGACTCGTCGAGCGTGCGCGACGACGAGGTGACCTGGGCGCCCGTCCTCGACGTCGACGGCACGCGGCACCGCCTGGCCCAGGGCCGCACGGTCCTCGGTCGCGGCAGCGAGGCCGACATCACCCTGGCCGACACCGGCGCCTCGCGCCGGCACGCCGAGATCCTCTGGGACGGCACCCGCGCCCAGGTGCGCGACCTGGGCTCGACGAACGGCACGAAGCTCGACGGAGCCCCCCTCAGCAAGGCCCTCCTGCAGCCCGACTCGGTGATCCAGATCGGTCGTACGCGTATGGTGTTCCGGGTGCTCCCCCAGTCCGCGCCGAGCGACCCCTTCCGTGAAGGGGGCCGACGGTGACCAGTGAGATCACGCTCTTCGTCCTCCGCCTCGCGTTCCTCGTGGTGCTCTGGGCCTTCATCTTCGCCATCGTGGTGGCGCTGCGGTCCGACCTGCTGGGGCAGCGAGCGCGCAAGCTGCCCGAGGCGGCGTCCGGAGGCGCGCAGCAGCCCGCCCCGGCCGCCCGGCCCGCGCCCCGTGCGCCCGCGCCTCCGGCCCCCTCGCCCGAGGCCGACGCGACCCCGCGTCGCCTCGTCATCACCAAGGGCGCCAAGGCGGGCCTCGAGATGCCGCTCGGCGACGGGCCCCTCACGATCGGCCGCTCGCAGGAGAGCAACCTCGTCATCCGCGACGACTACACCTCCACGCACCACGCGCGGCTCATGCTCTGGAACGGCCGCTGGGTCGTCCAGGACCTCGACAGCACGAACGGCACCTTCCTCGCCGGGGAGCGCGTGACCGTGCCCACCCCCGTCCCCCCGCACACCCCCGTGACGATCGGCCAGACGAGCTTCGAGCTCCGGCGGTAGGGCCATGACGACGACGCAGGTGAAGAGCGCCGCCCTGTCCCACGTGGGCAAGATCCGCTCGAACAACCAGGACAGCGGGTACGCGGGCACCCAGCTCTTCGTCGTCGCCGACGGCATGGGCGGCCACGCAGGAGGCGACGTCGCCTCCGCCATCGCCATCCGCCGCATCCGCGAGACCGACCGCGCCTACACCTCGCCCGGCGACGCCGAGTTCGCGCTGCAGTCGTCGCTCATCGCCGCCAACCAGCTGCTCGCCGAGACGGTGTTCGAGCACCAGGAGCTCACCGGCATGGGCACCACGGTGAGCGCACTGCTGCGCGTCGGCGACAGCATGGCCGTCGCGCACATCGGCGACTCCCGCGTGTACCTCTTCCGCGAGGGCGAGCTCAGCCAGATCACCGCCGACCACACCTTCGTGCAGCGCCTCGTCGACAGCGGGCGCATCTCGCCCGAGGAGGCCGCCGTGCACCCGCGCCGCAGCGTCCTCATGCGCGTCCTCGGCGACGTCGACGCCGCCCCCGAGATCGACACCGCCACGCTGGGCACGCAGCCCGGCGACCGCTGGCTGCTCTGCTCGGACGGCCTCAGCAGCTACCTCGCCGAGGAGCGCATCAAGAAGGCCCTCGCCAGCGACCTCGACGCCGAGCAGGTCGCCAAGCGCCTCGTCAAGGAGACCCTCGACCACGGCGCCCCCGACAACGTCACGATCGTCGTCGTCGACGTCGACGAGTCGGGCGACAGCTCGAGCGAGCCGCCGGTGACGGTCGGCTCCGCGGCGACGCCCCTCACCTTCGAGGGCGAGGCCGGGCGCAAGCCCCTGCGACTGCCCACGATCCTGCTGCACCCTCTCAAGGTGGCGACCACCCCGGAGGACAGCCACTTCGAGCCCGAGTCCGACGAGTACCTCGCCGAGCTCATCGCCGAGGACAAGCGCCGCCGGCGGCGGCGGCGCACCACGTGGTCGATCGCCGTGCTCGTCGCGCTCGGCGCCCTGGTCGCCGGGCTGGTGCTGGCCTACCAGTGGACCCAGGACCACTACTACGTCGGGGCGGAGGACGGCACCGTCGTCATCTACCAGGGCGTGCAGCAGGGACTGGGCCCGTGGAGCCTGTCGAGCGTCCACGAAGAGACGTCCGTGCGCGTCGCCGACCTGCCGAACTACACGCAGCAGAGCGTCGCCGACACCATCAGCGCGGACGACCTCGCCGACGCCCGCGCCATCGTCGAGAGGCTCGCCGATGCCGCACGATGACTCCCCCACCGAGGCCCTCGGCAGGGTCTCGACGAAGAAGCCCCGCCGCCCGGTCGAGCCGACGGCCTTCACTCAGGCCATCACGATCAAGCTGCGCCAGCCCGCGAAGCTGCGCAACCTCGAGCTGCTGCTCCTGCTGCTCGCCTGCGCCGTGTGCGGCGGCGCCATGGTGCTCGTCCAGCTCGGCGCCCTCGGCCGCGTCGACGTGCCGCCGCTCGTGGCCGGCTCGAGCGTGCTCGGCCTGGCCCTCGTCTTCCACGTGGTGCTGCGCGTCGTCGCCCGCGAGGCCGACCCCTTCGTGCTGCCCATCGCCCTGACCCTCAACGGGCTCGGCATCGCGATGATCTACCGCCTCGACCTCGCCGAGGACCGCTCGGGCTGGGCAGCCCTCGGCATCAAGCAGATGGTGTGGACCGTGCTGGCCATGGTCCTCGCCCTGGCCGTGCTGCTCGTCGTCCGCAACCACCGCGTGCTCTCGCGCTACCGCTACGTCGCGATGGCGTCGTCGATCGTGCTGCTGCTGCTGCCGCTCGTCCCGGGCCTGGGCCGGACCGGCCTCAACGCCCGCGTCTGGATCGACATCGGCCCGTTCTCCTTCCAGCCCGGCGAGATCGGCAAGATCACGCTCGCGATCTTCTTCGCGGGCTACCTCGTGACGGCGCGCGACAGCCTGTCGCTGACCGGCCCGAAGATCCTCGGCATGCGCTTCCCGCGGCCCCGCGACCTCGGTCCGATCCTCGTGGTCTGGGCCGTCGCCATGGGCGTGCTCATCTTCCAGCGCGACCTCGGCACCTCGGTGCTCTACTTCGGGCTCTTCCTCGTGATGCTCTACGTCGGCACCGGTCGCGGCAGCTGGATCGTGCTCGGCGTCGGGCTCTTCGTCGGCGGCGCGCTCGTCGCCAGCACCTTCCTCGGCTACGTCCAGGGCCGGTTCCAGGCCTGGCTCGACCCCTTCGACCAGCAGACCTACGACGCGGTCGGCGGGTCGTTCCAGCTCGTGACCGGGCTCTTCGGGCTCGCGTCCGGGGGACTCCTGGGCACCGGCCTCGGCCAGGGGCGCCCGGACACCACGCCGCTCGCCGAGAGCGACTACATCATCGCCTCGCTCGGCGAGGAGCTCGGCCTGGCCGGCCTCTTCGCGATCCTGGCGCTCTACCTCCTCTTCGTCTCGCGCGGCTTCCGCATCGGCTTCGTCGGGCAGGACGACTTCGGGCGCATGCTCGGCGTCGGCCTCAGCTTCCTCGTGGCCCTGCAGGTCTTCGTCGTCGTCGGCGGGGTCACCCGCGTGATCCCCCTCACGGGCCTCACGGCACCGTTCCTGGCCGCCGGCGGCTCCTCGCTCGTGGGCACGTGGATCATCGCGGCACTGCTGCTCCGCCTGTCGGACGGCGTGCGGGACCAACCGAGACTGGTGATCGGCTGATGAACAAAGAACTCAAGCGGGTGAGCTTCGTCGTGCTGGCGATGTTCGTCGCCCTGCTCGCCTCGAGCACGTACATCACGGCCTTCCAGGCCGACGCCCTCCGCAGCGACGGGCGCAACTCCCGCGCGCTGCTCGAGAGCTACAGCGCCCAGCGCGGCGCGATCCTCGTCGACGGCACGGCGGTGGCCGAGTCGACCCCCGTCGACGACGTCTACGAGTTCCAGCGCAGCTACGCGCAGCCCGAGCTCTACGCGCCCGTGACCGGCTACTACACGCTCGGCCAGGGCTCGCGCGGCCTCGAGGACGCCCTCAACGACGAGCTCACCGGCAACGCCAACTCGCAGTTCTTCGACCAGGTGAACTCGCTGCTCACGGGCCAGGACCCCGTCGGCGCCACCGTCAACACGACCATCGACCCGGTCGTGCAGCAGGCGGCCTGGGACGCCCTCGGCGCGAACTCCGGTGCCGTGGTGGCGATCGAGCCCTCGACGGGCAAGATCCTCGCCATGGTCTCCAAGCCCTCCTACGACCCGAACCGGCTCGCGAGCCACGACCGGGCGGCCGTCACCGAGGCCTACGACCAGCTCGTCTCCGACCCCTCCGACCCGCTGCAGAACCGGGCGATCCAGGGCGACCTCTACGTGCCCGGCTCGACCTTCAAGCTCATCACGACGGCGGCGGCGCTCGAGAGCGGCGACTACACCCCCGACAGCGCGTTCCCCAACCCGGCGACGCTCACGTTGCCCGGCACCTCGACGAACATCAACAACGCCGAGGGCGGGTCCTGCGGCGGCGGCGAGACCGCCACGCTCGCGACCGCGCTGCGCCTGTCGTGCAACATCCCGATGGCCGAGCTGGGCCAGGAGCTCGGCGCCGACGCCCTCGCCGACCAGGCCGAGGCGTTCGGCTTCGGCCGCACGGTCGACATCCCCCAGCGCTCGACCGCCAGCCAGTTCCCCGTCGAGGACGCCGACGGCGACCCGATCGACGACGCGACGCTCATGCTGCAGTCGTTCGGCCAGGGCTCGGACCGCGTGACCCCCCTCCAGATGGCCATGGTGTCCAGCGCCGTCGCCAACGGGGGCACCGAGATGACCCCGACGCTCGTCGAGAGCATCCTCGACCCCGACCTGACCCCCGTCGAGGAGTTCTCCCCCGACGTGTTCTCACGCCCGATCAGCGCCGGCACCGCCGCGACGATGACCGACATGATGGTGCAGAACGTCTCCGACGGCGCCGCCAGCGGTGCGAGAATCGGGGGGGTCCAGGTGGCCGGCAAGACCGGCACGGCCGAGAACGGCACCGGCGAGCCCTACACGCTGTGGTTCACCGGGTTCGCCCCGGCGGACGACCCCCAGGTGGCGGTCGCGGTCGTCGTCGAGAACGGGGGCGGACGAGGACAGTCCGCCTTCGGCAACCAGGTCGCGGCCCCGATCGCGCAGAACGTACTAGAGGCGGTGCTGAACAAATGAGACCAACCGGCGGACTCACCTTCGGTGGGCGGTACCAGTTGTCGACCAGGGTCGCCATCGGCGGCATGGGCGAGGTCTGGGAGGCCACGGACCTGGTGATCGGTCGCACGGTGGCCATCAAGATCCTCAAGGACGAGTACCTCGGCGACCCCGGCTTCCTCGAGCGCTTCCGCGCCGAGGCCCGGCACGCGGCCCTCGTCAACCACGAGGGCATCGCCAACGTCTTCGACTACGGCGAGGAGGAGGGCAGCGCCTACCTCGTCATGGAGCTCGTCCCCGGCGAGGCCATGTCGACGGTCCTCGACCGGGACCGGTCCCTGCCGACCGACAAGGTGCTCGACATCGTCGCGCAGACCGCGTCGGCCCTGCAGGCCGCGCACGCCGCGGGCCTCGTGCACCGCGACATCAAGCCGGGCAACCTGCTCATCACGCCCGACGGTCGCGTCAAGATCACCGACTTCGGCATCGCCCGCATCGCCGACCAGGTGCCCCTCACGGCCACCGGCCAGGTCATGGGCACGGTCCAGTACCTCTCGCCCGAGCAGGCGAGCGGCCACCCGGCCTCGCCGAGCACCGACATCTACTCGCTCGGCATCGTCGCCTACGAGGCACTGGCCGGCCGGAGGCCCTTCACCGGCGAGTCGCAGGTCGCCATCGCGATGGCCCAGATCAACGAGACGCCGCCGGACCTCCCCACGAGCGTCCCCGAGCCGGTGCGCCGCCTCGTGCTCTCCTGCATCGCCAAGAAGCCCGCGGAGCGGCCGAGCTCGGCCAGCGCGCTGGCGACGGCGGCACGGGCCCTGCGACGGGGCGACGTCGCGGCCGCGACCACCGCCGTGCCCGCGATCGGCCTCGCCGCCGCGTCGACCGACCAGGCCACGCAGCTCATGTCCACGCAGGACGCCGCGACGCAGCTCTTCGACCCGACGGGCGCCACGGCCGCGGGCGGCACCGCGGCGACCGCCTTCGTGCCCGGAGACGCCGATCCCGACGCGCTCCGCGACGGCGATGACGGCGCCGACGAGAAGAAGCAGCGCAGCCCGTGGTTCTGGCCGCTCATCGTGCTGGGCATCCTCGTCGTCCTGGGCCTGGGCGCCGCCATCGCCTACGCGGTGGTCAACTCCGAGCCCGAGGCGCCCGCGAGCACCACGGCGTCGAGCACGCCCACCCCGACGCGGACCACGCCCACCCCGACGCCGACCCCCACCGCCGTGGCGATCGACGAGGCCGACTACGTGGGCCGGCCCGAGGCCGACGTGCGCTCCGAGCTCGGTGCCCTGGGCCTCCAGGTCGACAGCGCCGACGGCGGCAACACGGCCCCCTCGCCCGAGCAGGTCGGCACCGTCTACCGCCTCGACCCCACGGGCACGGTGCAGAAGGGCCGCACGATCACGCTGTACGTGTACCAGGCCGCCCCGACGCCGGAGGCGCCCCCGGCCCCCACGGCCTCGGTGCCGGAGATCACGGCCGACGGCGACGACTCGTCGGACGTGACCTGGCCCGCCTACACGGCGTGCCCCGCCGGCTACTCGTTGACCGGGTACACCTACACGATCACGGGCGGCACGGACGGCAACGGCCAGACGACCGGGACGGTCGGCACGAACGTGCTCCGCGTCCCCGTCCAGTCGACGACCCCCGGCAACCTCACGGTCTCGTACACCGCCTCCTGCGGCTCGCTCGTCTCGCCGGCCTCGCCCGGCGTGACGGTGACGGTCGTCGCCGCGGAGACCGCCGAGCCGGAGCCGACCCCGACGTCCACCCCGCCCGGGGTCGGCCAGCCCGACCCCCGCTGACCCGGCGAGATCGTGTCCGGCGCCGTGTGACGGCCCGGACACGATCCACTGACAATCATCCCCGCGGACGACCTCCCGCACCCGGACGGGTGACGGCCCCGACGTAGACTGGGCGCGGCCCCGCCCCGGGGAGAGGGCTCGGCCGTAGGGAGAACGTGGCGTGACTGACGGTGTGCGCGAAGGGTTGAGCCTGCTCGCCAACCGCTACCAGATCGGCGAGCTGATCGGTCGTGGGGGCATGGCCGACGTGCACGTGGGCACCGACGCGAGGCTCGGCCGACGCGTCGCCATCAAGCTCCTCAAGCCGCAGCTCGCCAGCGACCCGGCGTTCCGCACGCGGTTCCGGCAAGAGGCGCAGGCCGCCGCCCGCATGGCCCACCCCACGATCGTCCGCGTCTACGACGCCGGTGAAGAGACGGTGCGCGACCGCTCGGGCCACGACGTGCAGGTGCCCTTCATCGTCATGGAGCACGTGCAGGGTCGCCTCCTCAAGGACCTCCTCCACGACGGCCCGCTCGACCCGGCCGAGGCCGTCCGCGTCACCGCCGGCGTCCTCACCGCCCTCGAGTACTCGCACCGCGCGGGCGTCGTGCACCGCGACATCAAGCCCGGCAACGTCATGATCGCCGACGGCGGCCAGGTCAAGGTCATGGACTTCGGCATCGCCCGGGCCATCTCCGACTCCTCGGCCACGGTCGCGCAGACGACGGCGATCCTCGGCACCGCGCAGTACTTCAGCCCCGAGCAGGCGCGGGGCGAGACCGTCGACGCGCGCTCCGATCTCTACTCCACGGGCGTCCTGCTCTTCGAGCTGCTCACGGGTCGCCCGCCGTTCCGTGCCGAGTCCGCGGTCGCCGTGGCCTACCAGCACGTCAGCGCGGTGCCCGTCGCTCCGAGCACGGTCGAGCCCGCGGTCACGCCGCCCCTCGACGCCGTCGTGCTCCGCTCGCTCGCGAAGGACCGCTTCGACCGGTTCCAGACCGCGGGCGACTTCCGCACCGACCTGCTCGCGGCCGCCGAGGGCAGGGCCCCGGCCCGGCGCGCGCCGGTCGTCGACCCCTCCGCCACCCTCTTCGGCGTCGACCCGTCCTCCCGGGCCGGCAGCGACGCCGTCCTCCGCGAGCTCGCCTCCGACGACAACGACCGTCCGCAGCGCACGCAGACCCGGCCGCCCGTCGCCTGGATCTGGGTGGGCATCCTGCTCGTCGCGGTCGTCGTCGTGGCCACGGCCTTCTGGGTCCTCAACCTGCAGCCGCCCTCGCTGGCGGGCGACCGGGTGCAGGTGCCCGACGTGGTCGGTGCGAGCTACGAGGACGGCGAGCGGACCCTCGACGAGATGGGCCTGGTGCCCACCCGCATCGAGGTGGAGGACGACCAGGTGCCCGAGGGCGACATCGTCTCCGTCGACCCCGCCGTCGGCACCGAGGTCGACGAGACCCAGCCGGTCCGCGTGACGGTGTCCTCCGGTCCGGCGACGGTCACCGTGCCCAGCGTCGACGGCCTCCCCGTGGACCAGGCGTGGGCCGCCGTCGTCGAAGCGGGCCTCGCGCAGGGGGAGCAGTCCAGCGACTACTCGCCGTCGATCGCCGCCGGGGCCGTCCTCATGGCGAGCCCGGAGGCCGACAGCGAGGTCGCGCCGGGCACGCGGGTCGACGTGGTGGTCTCGAACGGCCTCGTCCAGGTGCCCAACGTCATCCTGCAGTCGCAGGAGGCCGCGGTGCAGACCCTCGGTGACGAGCTCGACCTCGACGTGCAGGTGCGGCCCGACCTGGGCTGCACGGGTGGCTCCGTCTCGACGCAGTCCGTGCCCCCGGGCGACGCGCCGCAGGGCTCGACGGTGGTCCTCACCGTCTGCAGCGCAGCCTGACGCGTCGCCCCGGCAGGAGTCGCGCCCGGCGCAGCCCGGCGCAGCCCGCGTCAGCGCAGGTCGACGAGCGGCGTGAGGTCCGCCGCGCGCACCGCGGCGTCGGGCAGGCCGGCGACGCCGAGCCAGTTGCCGATCATCCGGTAGCCGCCCTCGGTGAGCACGGACTCCGGGTGGAACTGCACGCCGTAGACCGGCGCACCTCGGTGCTGGAGGCCCATGATGACGCCGCCCGCGGTGCGCGAGGTCACCTCGAGCGACTCCGGCACGGTCTCGTCGACGACCGCCAGCGAGTGGTAGCGGGTGGCCGTGAACGGCTGCGGAACGCCCGCGTAGAAGGCGCCGCCGTCGTGCTCGACCTGCGAGGTCTTGCCGTGCATGAGCTCCTCGGCGTGCGTCACCGTGGCGCCGAGCGCCTCGGCGATCGCCTGGTGCCCGAGGCACACGCCGAGCAGGGGCTTGTCGACCTCGAGCGCGGCGTGGACGACGTCGATCGAGACGCCGGCCGCGGCGGGCGTCCCGGGGCCGGGCGAGAGCAGGACCGCGTCGTGCTCGGCGATGCGCGCCGCGATGTCGGCCCGCGAGAAGGCGTCGTTGCGGACCACCTCCGTCTCGGCACCGAGCTGCTGCAGGTAGCCGTTGAGCGTGTAGACGAAGCTGTCGTAGTTGTCGACGACGAGGACGGAGGTCATGGCTGCTCCACGGTGACGTCAGGGGCGGGGACGAGGGTGTTGACGTAGGGGAAGACCCACTCGACGAGGGCGTACAGGGCTGCGGCGAGCAGCACGAGCAGCAGCACGAGCTTCACGATCCAGGGCCCGGGCAGGGCCCTCCAGAGTGCTCCGTACACGTCAGGCACCCACTCCCTGTGCCGCCAGCTCGGCGGGCACGTCGCTGAGGGGCTGCCAGCCCTCGAACACCGCGTAGGCGATGATGCGCTCCTGCGCGGTGAACATGGGGTGGCAGCTGGTCATGGTGAGCAGGCGGTCGCCGGAGGCGGCACCCACGTCGGGAGCGTCGGGCACCGGCTGCAGCACGGACACCTGGCTCGCGGGCACGTACTGCGAGTTGCGGTACGCGTAGGTGTACCAGCCGTCGGCGGTCTGCACGTACACCTTGTCGCCCTCGCGGAGGTCGGCGATCTTGTTGAACGGGGCCCCGTAGGTGGTCCGGTGCGCGGCGACGGCGAAGTTGCCGACCTGTCCGGGCATCTGGGTGTCGTCGTAGTGGCCGATGCCGTGCTGGTTGAGGGTCCGCACCGTGCTCGTCCCGCCGGCGATGGGCACGGCGTAGTCGGCGCCGAAGCGGGGCACGTAGAAGTTGGCGAACTCCTGGGCCTCCTCGGGCGCGGCCGTGACGGGGGGCTCGCCCCCGGGGGCGGGCTCGGCCCCGGCCTGGGCGGCGAACTGCTCGCTGAGCGCGGCCGCCTGGTCGTACTGCTCGCCCGCGACGACCTTGTCGTTGAACCACTGCTGCCACCCGATGAAGAGCAGCACGAGCACCCCGGAGGTGATGAGCAGCTCGCCGAGGACGCTCACGACGGTCGCCCGGCGGCGGGGCCTCTCCCGACGGCGCGAGCGACGGGGGCGACGGGGGTCGTCGGTCATGCGTCGATGCTAGCCGTCCCGCTCGTCGCGCCGGTGCGAGGTCGCCGCACGGGCACCCGGTGCGCTCCGGGGGCGGAAGGTACACTGTGCGCCATGGCCACGAAGAACGCACAGCGACCGTCCGAGCCCGAGCGCGCGGGGGCCGGCACGACCGGTGACCCGCGGCCGAACCCGGTCTGGTTCAAGCCGGTCATGTTCGGCTTCATGCTGCTCGGCCTCATCTGGATCATCGTCTTCTACGTGAGCCAGAGCCAGCTCCCGGTGGCCTCCCTCGGCTCCTGGAACATCGTCATCGGCTTCGGCATCATGTTCGTCGGGTTCCTCATGACCACCCGCTGGCGCTAGAACACGGCTTCGAAACCACAGCTGTGTAAGTTCTCCCCACTGTGCACACACCTGTGGAGAGATCTCTCCACAGGTTGTGGACAGGGGGTGGAGAACCCCCGGTGAGCGCCGGGCACGACGACGAAGGGCGGTCCCCCTTGTGGGGAACCGCCCTTCGTCGTCTGTCCGACGAGGTCAGAGCAGGCCGACGAGCTGAGCCGCCCGCGCCACGACGATCGCCACGAGGGCGACGCCGGTGGCGACCAGCGCCCCCACCTGCAGGGGGAGCTTCGAGCGGTGCCTCGTCCGCGTGTAGATCCACGCCACGAGCGCGCCCACGACGATGCCGCCGAGGTGGGCCTCCCAGGCGACCCCGGGCAGCACGAAGCCGATGACGAGGTTGATGCCGACGAGCACGAGCAGCTGCACCGAGTTGCGGCCGAGGCTGCGCTCGATGACGAAGAACGCGATCATGAGGCCGAAGATCGCGCCGGACGCCCCGACGACGGGCTGGAACGGTGCGATGAGGGCGACCGCGGCCGAGCCGCCGATGCCCGCGAGGAAGTACAGCGCCGCGAACCGCGCGCGTCCGAGGGTGCGCTCCATGTGCCCGCCGAAGATGAACAGCGTGTACATGTTGAACAGGATGTGGAAGATCCCGCCGTGGACGAACATGGTCGTGACGGCTCGCCAGGGCTCCGTGAGGCCGTAGGGGCCCGCGAAGAGCAGGGCGTTCGTCACGGCACCGCCGCTCACCTGCTGCAGCAGCCAGACGACCACGGCCGTGGCGATGATCCCGTAGGTGACGACGGGGGCGCCGCTCCGCGCGGCGGAGCGGACCCGTCCGATGACGGGCGAGGTGACGCGAGGCGCGGACGCCCGCGCCTCCCGCACGCACTCGGGGCAGTGCACCCCGACCGCGGCCGGCGTCTGGCACTCGCCGCAGATGGTCCGCCCGCACCGCTGGCAGAGCACGTAGCTCTGGCGGTCGGGGTGCCGGTAGCAGGCGTCGCCGGAGGCGCCGGCCGACTGGTCGGGAAGGGTCACCTAGACCTCGTCGACGGTGACGCTCTCGAGGA
>Ga0265798_10002295_pt1 | contig 28377 bp, 22 predicted proteins | sample P3T30metagenome_FD_192430 | JGI IMG/M metagenome (GOLD analysis project Ga0265798, IMG submission 192430) | Plant litter microbial communities from East Loma Ridge, Irvine, California - P3 T30 | ecosystem: Environmental > Terrestrial > Plant litter > Unclassified | place: USA: California...
CGTCATATGCCTGCGGCAGGCTGTCGCAGGTGCGCGTTTCTGCGCATTCCAGAAATGACCGCAAAGTCGCGTTTTCTCGCGGCTGGCGCGGCATTTGACAATCGCCCGCAATTCCGTGAATGTACACGCAGCCCAATCAAACGGGCGTATGAATCGAGCGTTTTTCAGTCACGCTCCAGCACTATCCCGACTACCGCGCTGACGGGTATGCCTGGCTACAGAGAGCGGCGGCCATGTATCGCCCCCTTTTATCCAGCGTCAGGCGTGTACTGTTCAGCTTCCATATCGTGGAGATCAGTGGATGATTTACGAAGGTAAAGCCATCACGGTGAAGGCTCTTGAAAGCGGCATCGTCGAACTTCGGTTCGACCTCAAGGGCGAGTCCGTCAACAAATTCAACCGCCTCACGCTCGAAGAGCTGCGCGAAGCGATCGCGGCAATCAAGGCCGACGCTTCGATCAAGGGCGTGATCGTCGCCAGTGGCAAGGACGTCTTCATCGTCGGTGCGGACATCACCGAATTCGTCGAGAATTTCAAGTTGCCCGAAGCCGAGCTGGTCGCGGGCAACCTGCAGGCCAATCGCATCTTCAGCGACTTCGAGGACCTCGAAGTGCCGACGGTCGCCGCCATCAACGGCATCGCCCTGGGCGGCGGCCTGGAAATGTGCCTGGCTGCCGACTACCGGGTCATGTCCAGCGAAGCGAAGATCGGCCTGCCCGAGGTCAAGCTGGGCATCTACCCAGGTTTCGGCGGCACGGTGCGCCTGCCGCGCATCATCGGCGCCGACAATGCCATCGAGTGGATTGCGTCGGGCAAGGAAAACGGCGCCGACGATGCGCTCAAGGTGGGTGCGGTCGATGCGGTGGTGGCGCCGGACAAGCTGGAAGCTGCTGCTTTAGACCTGGTCAAGCGCGCCATCAGCGGCGAGTTCGATCACAAGGCCAAGCGCCAGCCCAAGTTGGTCAAGCTCAAGCTCAACGCCATCGAACAGATGATGGCGTTCGAAACCGCCAAGGGCTTCGTCGCCGGCCAGGCCGGGCCCAACTATCCGGCGCCGGTCGAGGCCATCAAGACCATCCAGAAAGCAGCCAGTTTCGGTCGCGAGAAAGCCCTCGAAATCGAAGCCGCCGGCTTCGCCAAGATGGCCAAGACCTCGGCTGCGCAAAGCCTCATCGGCCTGTTCCTCAACGATCAGGAGCTCAAGCGCAAGGCCCGTGGCTACGACAAGGTGGCACGCGATGTGAGTCAGGCGGCCGTGCTGGGCGCTGGCATCATGGGCGGTGGCATCGCCTATCAGTCGGCGCTCAAAGGCACGCCGATCCTGATGAAGGACATCAACGAGAAGGGCATCGAACAGGGCCTGGCCGAGGCGTCCAAGCTGCTCGGCGCGCGCGTCGAAAAAGGTCGCCTGACCCCGGCGAAGATGGCCGAAGCGCTCAACGACATTCGTCCGACGCTGTCCTACGGCGATTTCGGTCATGTCGACATCGTCGTCGAAGCGGTGGTGGAAAACCCCAAGGTCAAGCAGGCAGTGCTGGCCGAAGTCGAGGCGCAGGTCAAGGACGACACCATTCTGGCGTCCAACACCTCGACCATTTCCATCAACCTGCTGGCCCAGGCACTCAAGCGTCCGGAAAACTTCGTCGGCATGCACTTCTTCAACCCGGTGCACATGATGCCGTTGGTCGAAGTGATCCGTGGCGAGAAGTCCAGTGAGGTTGCCGTGGCGACCACCGTGGCCTATGCCCGCAAGATGGGCAAGAACCCCATCGTGGTCAACGATTGCCCCGGCTTCCTGGTGAACCGCGTACTGTTCCCGTACTTCGGCGGCTTCGCCCGGCTGGTCAGCGCCGGTGTCGATTTCGTGCGCATCGACAAGGTCATGGAGAAATTCGGCTGGCCCATGGGCCCGGCCTACCTGATGGACGTGGTCGGCATCGACACCGGCCATCATGGCCGTGATGTGATGGCCGAAGGCTTTCCGGATCGCATGAAAGACGAGCGTCGCTCCGCCATCGACGCGCTGTACGAGGCCAATCGCCTGGGGCAGAAGAACGGCAAGGGATTCTATGCCTACGAAACCGACAAGCGCGGCAAGCCGAAGAAGGTGGCCGATCCTGCGGCGCTGGACGTGCTCAAGCCGGTGATCTACGAACAGCGCGAGGTCTCCGATGAGGACATCGTCAACTGGATGATGATCCCGCTGTGCCTGGAAACCGTACGCTGCCTGGAAGACGGGATCGTCGAAACCGCGGCCGAGGCCGACATGGGCCTGGTCTACGGCATCGGTTTCCCTCCGTTCCGCGGCGGGGCGCTGCGCTACATCGATTCGCTGGGCGTGGCCCAGTTCGTCGAACTGGCCGACCGCTACGCCGAACTGGGTCCGCTGTACCAGCCTACGCAGAAGCTTCGTGAAATGGCGCGTGCTGGCCAGACCTTCTTCGGGCAAGCGGCCAACGTACAGAACAAGGGTGAATGACTGATGAGCTTGAATCCTAGAGACGTGGTGATCGTCGACTTCGGTCGCACCCCCATGGGCCGTTCCAAAGGCGGCATGCACCGCAACACGCGCGCCGAGGACATGTCGGCGCACCTGATCAGCAAGCTGCTGGAGCGCAATGCCAAGGTCGATCCGGCCGAAGTCGAGGACGTGATCTGGGGCTGCGTCAACCAGACCCTGGAACAGGGCTGGAACATCGCCCGCATGGCTTCGCTGATGACGCAGATCCCGCACACTGCGGCCGGCCAGACCGTCAGCCGGTTGTGCGGCTCGTCCATGAGCGCGCTGCACACTGCCGCCCAGGCGATCATGACCGGCAACGGCGACGTGTTCGTGGTCGGCGGCGTCGAGCACATGGGCCATGTCGGCATGATGCACGGCGTGGATCCGAACCCGCACATGTCGCTGTACGCCGCGAAAGCCTCGGGCATGATGGGGCTTACCGCCGAGATGCTCGGTAAAATGCACGGAATCACTCGCGAACAGCAGGATGCCTTCGGCGTGCGCTCGCACCAGTTGGCCCACCAGGCCACGGTCCAGGGCAAGTTCAAGGACGAGATCATCCCGATGCAGGGTTGCGACGAAAATGGCTTCATCAAGGTCTTCGACTACGATGAAACGATTCGCCCCGACACCACCCTGGAAAGCCTTGCGGCGCTCAAGCCTGCCTTCAACCCGAAGGGCGGTACGGTCACGGCCGGTACTTCGTCGCAGATCACCGACGGTGCCTCGTGCATGATCGTGATGTCGGCGCAGCGCGCCCAGGACCTGGGCATCACGCCATTGGCGGTAATCCGCTCCATGGCAGTGGCCGGCGTCGACCCCGCGATCATGGGCTACGGGCCGGTTCCGGCCACTCAGAAAGCGCTCAAGCGCGCAGGTCTGGGCATTGCCGACATCGACTTCATCGAACTCAACGAAGCCTTCGCCGCACAGGCCCTGCCTGTGCTGAAGGATCTGAAAGTGCTCGACAAGATGAACGAGAAGGTTAACCTGCATGGCGGCGCGATCGCCTTGGGGCATCCTTTTGGCTGTTCAGGCGCACGAATTTCCGGCACTTTGCTCAATGTCATGAAGCAGAATGGCGGCACTTTCGGCCTGTCCACCATGTGTGTAGGCCTGGGGCAGGGCATCACCACGGTCTTCGAGCGCGTCTAGTCCTGACGAGCGAGTCGAACGAACCGGGGCCCAGTGTCCCGGTTTTGTTTTTTCCCGGTTCATTCGAAAAAGTATTTCAAGCGAGGCGCAACATGCATATACAACCAGGGCTCTATCGTCATTACAAAGGCCCCGAGTATCGTGTCTACGGCGTCGCGCGCAGTTCCGAGGACGAACAGGAAGTGGTGTTCTACCAGGCGCTGTACGGTGAATTCGGCCTCTGGGTGCGCCCGCTGAGCATGTTCCTGGAGTCGGTCGAGGTTGACGGCGAGAGCGTCCCGCGCTTTGCTTTGGTGAAGGCCGAACCCAGCCTGTTTTCCGTTCCGCAGGCGCCGACCGCTTGAACCTCGGCGCTTGACCTCACGTTCTCACCACTATATATAGCGGGGCCTCGCAAGGCGCCGCATGCCTTTCATTTCAAGTATTCAGGAATTTTCCGATCCATGGGCAAATCGCTGGTCATTGTGGAATCCCCGGCTAAGGCCAAGACCATCAACAAGTATCTGGGTGACCAGTACGTGGTGAAGTCGAGTATCGGCCATATCCGAGACTTGCCCACCAGCGGTTCGGCGAGCGCCAGCAAGGAGCCGGCCGCCAAGCGCGGCAAGGCTGCGGCTGCCGACGCGCCGGCTCTGTCGCCCAAGGAAAAGGCCCGCAAGCAGTTGGTGGCACGCATGGGCGTCGATCCAGACCAGGGCTGGAAGGCCAAGTACGAGATCCTTCCCGGCAAGGAAAAGGTCATCGAGGAACTGCGCCGGCTGGCCAAGGACGCCGACACCATCTATCTGGCGACGGACTTGGACCGCGAGGGGGAGGCCATTGCCTGGCACCTGCGCGAAGCCATCGGTGGCGATGACAGCCGCTACAAGCGTGTGGTGTTCAACGAGATCACCAAGAAGGCCATCCAGGAAGCTTTCTCTCGCCCCGGCGAGCTGGACATCGACCGTGTCAACGCCCAGCAGGCGCGGCGTTTCCTCGACCGCGTGGTTGGCTACATGGTGTCGCCGCTGCTCTGGCAGAAGATCGCCCGCGGGTTGTCCGCTGGTCGCGTGCAGTCTGTCGCGGTGAAGCTGGTGGTCGAGCGTGAGCGTGAAATCCGCGCGTTCAATCCCGAGGAATACTGGGAAGTGCACGCCGACCTGGCGTCGGCCAAGGCCGCCAAGGTGCGTTTCGAAGTGGCTCGCGAGAACGGCGAAGCCTTCAAGCCCCTGAACGAAGCCCACGCCATGGCCGCGCTGGCCAAGCTCAAGGATGCCAGCTACAGCATCGTCAAGCGCGAAGACAAGCCGACCAGCAGCAAGCCGTCGGCCCCGTTCATTACTTCCACGCTGCAGCAGGCCGCGAGCAACCGCCTGGGCTACGGCGTGAAGAAGACCATGATGATGGCGCAGCGCTTGTACGAAGCTGGCTATATCACCTACATGCGTACCGACTCCACCAACCTGTCGGTCGACGCCGTGGAGATGGCTCGGGCCTACATCGAGAGCGAGTTCGGCAAGAAGTACCTGCCGGAATCGCCGATGGTCTACGGCAGCAAGCAGGGCGCCCAGGAAGCGCACGAGGCCATTCGCCCATCGGACGTGAACACTCATCCGAGCAAGCTGAACGGCATGGAACGCGATGCCGAGCGCCTCTACGAATTGATCTGGCGCCAGTTCCTCGCCTGCCAGATGCCGCCTGCCCAGTACCTGTCGACCACCGTTACCGTCGCTGCCGCTGATTTCGAGCTGCGCGCCAAGGGCCGTATCCTCAAGTTCGACGGCTACACCCGTGTGCTGCCACAGATGAGCAAGCCGGGCGACGACGACGTGCTGCCGGAAATGAACCAGGGTGAGCAACTCAAGCTGCTGCAGCTGGACCCTACCCAGCACTTCACCAAGCCGCCTGCGCGCTATTCCGAAGCGAGCCTGGTCAAGGAGATGGAAAAACGCGGCATCGGTCGTCCGTCGACCTACGCGGCGATCATCTCGACCATCCAGGACCGTGGCTACGTGGCGCTGCACAACCGTCGCTTCTACTCGGAAAAGATGGGCGACATCGTCACCGAGCGGCTGTCCGAAAGCTTCTCCAACCTCATGGACTACGGCTTTACCGCCGGCATGGAAGAGAACCTCGACGATGTGGCGCACGGTGAGCGCGACTGGAAGAACGTTCTCGACGAGTTCTACGGCGACTTCAAGGGCAAACTGGACGTTGCCGGTGCGGCTGACAGCGGCATGCGCGCCAACCTGCCTACCCTGACCAACATCGCCTGTCGCGAATGCGGCCGGCCGATGATGATCCGTACCGCGTCCACCGGGGTGTTCCTGGGCTGCTCGGGCTATGCGCTGCCACCCAAGGAACGCTGCAAGGCCACCATCAACCTGATTCCAGGTGATGAGATAGCGGCCGACGACGAGGGCGAGTCCGAGTCGCAGATTCTGCGCGGCAAGCACCGCTGCCCGGTCTGTGCGACCGCCATGGACGCGTACCTGCTGGATGAGAAGCGCAAGCTGCACATCTGCGGGAACAACCCCGACTGCCCGGGCTACGAGATCGAAGAGGGCAACTACCGCATCAAGGGCTACGAAGGGCCGAGCCTGGAGTGCGACAAGTGCGGCAGCGAGATGCAGTTGAAAACCGGCCGTTTCGGCAAGTTCTTCGGCTGCACCAATCCGGAGTGCAAGAACACCCGCAAGCTGCTCAAGAGTGGCGAAGCGGCGCCGCCCAAGATGGACGCGGTGAAGATGCCCGAACTCAAGTGCGAGAAGGTCAACGATACCTACGTGCTGCGCGATGGCGCATCCGGTCTGTTCCTGGCGGCCAGCCAGTTTCCGAAGAACCGCGAAACTCGCGCCCCCCTGGTGCTCGAGATCATCCCGCACAAGGATGAGATCGATCCCAAGTACAGCTTCCTGTTCGACGCGCCGATCAAGGACCCGGACGGCCGTCCGACCGTGATTCGCTACAGCCGCAAGACCAAGGAGCAGTACGTGCAGAGCGAGGTCGAGGGCAAACCGACCGGTTGGAAGGCGTTCTACGACGGCAAGACGTGGAAGGTCGAAGACAAGCGCTGAAGCGCTGTCAGCACCAAGGCCGCACCGTCCCCAGGGCTGTGCGGCCTTTTCATTTGTGGCTTGCACTGGCTGGGCAGGTTCCCGACACTGTGGCAGTCGAGTGTTCACTGCGGAGATCGCCAGCATGGCCTATGAGCTCTATACCCGTACCAACCAGAAAATCTATTTCGCCGGGCTGGCGCTGGAAGCCATGGGCAAGGCCGAACTGGGCCAGTCCATCAATGCGCAGGCTCAGCTGCAGGCGCAGCGCGAATCCGCGCTGTTCCACCTGTACGGTGCATTGTTGGGGCTGTGTCACGAGATCGCTGGTTATTACCGCCTGCCTCAGGCCGGCACTGCCCGTGCGGAAAACCTGCTGACCCCGCAAGCGCTCGACGGCACGTCCATTCCCGAGCTGGCGGAGTTGGTGGAGCTGGCCCAGCATTCGCATACCTGGCTGGCGCAACTGCTTGCGGCGCACAGCGCGCTGTTCGTGCCGCCCAAGGCGCCCAAAAAGCCCAAGGGCGATGTGACCCAGCCACTCATCCAGGCAGTCAATCTGGATGAAGTCGAAGAGCCGGAACTCAGCCGCGAGGTGCTCGAAAGCTGGCGTCAGCAGCTCAAGGGCTTGACCGTTCGTTTCCGCGAAGGGCTGAGTGAGTGCTGATTTGCACTGGCACTGCTACAATGCCCGCCTTTCGTGGAGAACATGTCCTTATGCCAACGTCCTTTCTTGAGATTGTCGAGCTGCCTGACGGCCGCATCGAGTTGCGTCGTGCCGAGGACGAAGGTTCGCTGGTGACGCTGAATTTTTCCGAAGATGCCAAGGCATTCCTGCAGGGCCAGCACGTGGAAGTGGCCAAGGCCATGCTCAGTGTCGGTGTGCAGATGGCCGGCAAGCTGGTGGAAGGCGAAATCGACAAGGACGACGGGCCGCACGTCCTGCACTGATCCTGCCACGCAGCGAGCGTCTTGCGCTGGCCTTGGCGGGCAGTATCGTTTGACCGCAGGTATCACCCCAAACGGATGTTCAGGCTCTGTGCGCTGCCCTGGCGCGCCGCTGCCATCAATTGCTGCCTCGCCACGGACGGCAGTGGGTTGAGCCAGCTCACCACGGTATGGCTGCGCCCCAGGCGCAGCGCCTCGCACGCCAACTGCTGGGCGCTTTGCATACCGCGCGGCTGCAGCAGCAATATGCGTTCGCGATTGAGCCCTGCATCGCGCAGCCAGGCCTGCGTCAGGCTTGCCGGCGGAGCGATCAGCGTCAACCAGCGCGCGTCTTGCTCTTCGCTCAATTCCCGCAGCATGGGTGCCAGCAGGTTCAGGCAGTTCCCCGCGGCACCACGCAGAGACATCTCGCTGAATACATCCGGATCGGCGACAGTCCAGGGCGATTCTACGGCCTCCTTGAACAGCGGCGTTACCGGTGCAGCCATGAATGCTTCGAACAGCGACATTTGTGCTTGTTGGGGTGACAGGGGAAACTGCATGATGCCTCCTTATCGACGAATGACGCCGACGCTCAGACCTTCAATGACCAGATCCTGATCCTTGAGGTCGACTTCAATGGGTGCGAAGTCGGGGTTTTCCGCGACCAGGAAAACCTTGTTGCCTTCGCGCTGGAACCGCTTCACGGTGACTTCGTCGCCGATGCGCGCCACCACGATCTGCCCGTTGCGGACTTCGCGGCAGGTGTGCACGGCCAGCAGGTCACCGTCGAGAATGCCGACGTCACGCATGCTCATGCCCTGTACGCGCAGGAGGTAGTCGGCGCGAGGATGGAAGAAGCCCGGGTTGATCTTGCAGGACTCTTCGATGTGTTCCTGCGCCAGAATCGGCGCACCTGCAGCAACGCGCCCGACGACTGGCAGGCTGGCGTCGTCGTTGCGGGCTTCGGAGCCGGGGATGCGAATGCCGCGCGAGGCGCCCGGGGTCATCTCGATGGCGCCTTTTCGCGCCAGTGCCTTGAGGTGTTCCTCGGCCGCGTTGGGTGACTTGAACCCCAGTTCCTGAGCAATTTCCGCACGGGTAGGTGGAAAGCCATTGTCGTCAAGGCAGCGCTTGATGAAGGCCAGAATTTCAGCTTGGCGTGGCGTCAATTTCAACATGTCGATGGCTCTGTCTTTTTGTACAGTGACTGGGATTATATACAGTAGATGGCCCTTGGCAATACCGTTTTCCGGGCGCGTCGCCTGCCGAAGTTCGCATGCTGCGCTAAGGCGATGAATTTGTATGCTTTAATACGTGACCCACGGCCACAAAAAGGCCGTATGGACTTGACAGTTACGCACTTTGAAACGTATGTTTCAAACAAGTGTTTGTCAGGCGGAGTTGCCATGGCCCAGTCGGAAACCGTTGAACGCATCCTCGATGCCGCAGAACAGCTTTTTGCGGAAAAAGGCTTCGCGGAAACCTCGCTGCGCCTGATCACCAGCAAAGCCGGGGTCAACCTGGCGGCAGTGAACTACCACTTCGGTTCGAAGAAAGCGCTCATCCAGGCGGTATTCTCCAGATTTCTCGGACCCTTCTGCGCCAGCCTCGACCGTGAGCTGGAGCGGCGGCAAGCCAGCGCGATGCCCAAGGCCAGCCTGGAAGAGCTGCTGGAAATTCTGGTAGAGCAGGCACTCGGCGTTCAACCGCGCAGCGGTAACGACCTTTCCATCTTCATGCGCCTGCTCGGCCTGGCCTTCAGCCAGAGCCAGGGCCACTTGCGCCGTTACCTGGAAGACATGTACGGCAAGGTCTTTCGCCGGTACATGCTGCTGGTCAACGAAGCCGCACCACGCATTCCCCCTCTGGAACTGTTCTGGCGCGTGCATTTCATGCTGGGTGCTGCGGCGTTCAGCATGTCCGGGATCAATGCGCTGCGTGCCATTGCGGAAACCGACTTCGGCGTCGATACCTCGATCGAGCAGGTGATGCGCTTGATAGTGCCGTTTCTTGCCGCAGGCATGCGCGCGCAGAGCGCGGTAACCGACCAGGCCATGGCCGCCGCTCAACTGCGGCCACGCAGCAAGAGCACCCCGGCTGCTGCCAAGGCCTGACGTGTGCCGGGTCGCCCTCCAGCTCCCTCTCTACAAGGAAAATCCATGAGCGCTCGTCTGCAAGGCTCCCTGATGGTCGACGTCGCCGGTACCTGGCTCAGCGCAGAGGACCGCCATCTGCTGCGCCAGCCCGAAGTGGCCGGGTTGATCATTTTCGCGCGCAACATCGAGCATCCGCGTCAGGTACGCGAGTTGACCGCCGCCATCCGCGCGGTGCGGCCCGACCTGATCCTGGCGGTGGACCAGGAGGGTGGACGCGTGCAACGGCTACGCCAGGGCTTCGTGCGTCTGCCGGCCATGCGCGAGCTGGCCTACCACGCGGATGCGGCCGTCCTGGCCGAGCACTGCGGCTGGTTGATGGCCGCCGAAGTACTGGCGGCTGGGCTGGACCTCAGTTTTGCGCCGGTGCTGGACCTGGATCACGGGCACAGCGCCGTGGTCGGCACCCGCGCGTTCGAAGGCGATCCCGAGCGGGCCACGCTGCTGGCGGGCGCGTTCATCCGTGGCATGAATGCGGCAGGCATGGCGGCATGCGGCAAGCATTTTCCCGGTCACGGCTGGGCGGAGGCCGATTCTCATGTAGCAATTCCCACCGACGAGCGCAGCCTCGAGCAGATTCGCGCCTGCGATCTGGTGCCATTCGCGCGGCTGGCGGGCAAGCTGGCGGCGGTCATGCCGGCCCATGTCATCTACCCCCAGGTAGACAGCAACCCAGCCGGCTTTTCGCGCCGTTGGCTGCAGGACATATTGCGCGGCGAGCTGGGCTTCGAAGGGGTGATCTTCAGCGACGACTTGTCGATGGCCGGCGCCCATGTGGTCGGCGACGCCGCCAGCCGTATCGAGGCGGCCCTTGGCGCTGGTTGCGACATGGGCCTGGTGTGCAACGACCGCGCGGCGGCCGAGCTGGCCTTGAGCGCGGCGCAGCGCATGGGCGTGCAGCCCTCGCCACGCATCGCCGCCATGCGCGGGCGGAGCCACGCCGACGTCGAGTACCGCCGGCATCCGCGTTGGCAGCAGGCGACAGCGGCATTGCGCAGCGCCGGCCTGATCGACTGAGGCCTGATCGACTGAGGGTTGCGGTCAGCGGGTCAGCAGGCGCACTGGCTGGCCCGAATGCCAGGCCAGTATGTCTTCGATCATCTGGCTGAAGAACAGCCGATAGTTGTTGCCGCTGACATAGCCGATGTGCGGCGTTGCCAGCACATTGGGCAGGGTCCGGAACGGATGGTCCAGCGCCAGGGGCTCCTGATCGAACACGTCCAGCCCCGCGCCGCCCAGGTGGCCATCACGCAGGGACTGAATCAACGCTGCTTCGTCGACGATCGGGCCGCGCGACGTGTTGACCAACCGCGCGCCCGGCTTCATCCACCCCAGCGCCTGGGCATCGACCAGCCCCCGGCTGCGTTCGCTCAGCACCAGGTGCACGCTGAGCACATCGGCCTGCTCGAACAGTTGCTGCTTGCTCACGTATTCGACGCCCACCTGCGCGGCACGCTCGGGTGTCAGGTTCTGACTCCAGGCAATCACGCGCATGCCGAACGCCTGACCGAAGCGCGCCACCTTTTCACCGATACTGCCCAGGCCCAGCAGGCCCAGTGTGCTGCCGTGCAGATCGCCACCCAGGCCGATCTGCCAACCGCCAGCGCGCAGCGAGTTCGCTTCACCGAGCAGGTCACGGGTCAGCGCCATCAGCAGTGCCCAGGTGAGTTCCGGCGCGGCATGCTTGTAGCTGTCCGTGCCGGCCACCTGGATGCCCAGCCGGGTCGCCGCCTGCAGGTCGATGGCTGCGTTGCGCATGCCGCCGGTCACCAGCAGCTTGAGCTGCGGCAGTCGTTCCAGCAGGCCGGCGTCGAACAGCGTGCGTTCACGCATCACGCAGATGATGGCGTAGGGCGCAAGGCGCTCGGCCAGCGCCGCGCTCCCGCCGCTGTAATCGTGAATGAAGTCGAGGTCGCCTACGGCCTGCAGCGGGGTCCAGTCGACCACGTTTTCAGCGACCGATTGCCAGTCGTCGATAACGGCTATTCGCATGGGGGGTTGCCTCTTGTCAAAGCGGTTTCTGGGGAGTGTCCAGCCAGTCGAGCAGGGCCTTGTGGAAGCGCGCCGGCTCCTCCATTTGCGGGGCGTGGCCAAGCCCGGCAAATTCCACCAGGGTGCTGTGAGGAATCAGCTGGCTGGCCTGCTTGCCCAGTACGGTGTATTTGCCCAGCGTGGCCTTGACTTCGGGCGGTGCGATGTCACTGCCGATCGCCGTGGTGTCGGCGTCGCCGATCAGCAGCAGGGTCGGCACCTGCAGGTCCTTGAACTCGTAGACCACCGGCTGAGTGAAGATCATGTCGTAGATCAGCGCCGAATTCCATGCCACCAAGGTATGCCCCGGACCCTTGTTCAACCCCGCAAGCATGTCTACCCAGCGGTCATACTCAGGCTTCCAGCGACCACCGTAGTAGGTGGTGCGCTCGTAGTTGCGGATGCCTTCGGCGGTGACCTTGGTTTCACGGTCGAACCACTGGTCGACGCTGCGATAGGGCACGCCCATGGCTTTCCAGTCTTCCAGGCCGATGGGGTTGACCATGGCCAGGCGCTCGGTGTCTTCGGGGAACATCAAGGCGTAGCGAGTGGCGAGCATGCCACCGGTGGAGTGGCCCATGATCACCGCTTCCTTGACCCCGATACGGGTCAGCAGGTCATGGGTATTGTTGGCCAACTGCTGGAAGCTGTATTGATAGTGCTCAGGCTTGCTGGAGGTGCAGAAGCCGATCTGGTCGGGCGCGACCACCCGGTAACCGGCATCGCTGAGCGCCTTGATCGAGCTTTCCCAGGTGGCGCCGCAGAAATTCTTGCCATGCATCAGTACCACCGTGCGGCCGTTGGCCTTGCCGTTGGCAGCAACGTCCATATAACCCATCTGCAGGCTTTTGCCCTGGGACTCGAAGGCGTAATGTTGCAGCGTGTACGGATAATCGAAGCCCTGCAGTTCGGGACCATAGGTGGGCGATGAATCGGCGGCCAGCAGTGGCTGGGCGAAGACGCTGGCAAGCGCCAGCATGGACAGGCGAAGCATGGGGGACCTCCTGGAGTGGGCTGTGAAGTGACGTGGACACGCGGGCGCAGGGTGTCGCAGGTCTGCACCGTAGCATCCATTGGAGGTTTGCACGGCCAGGTGGTGCCGAGCTGCGGCGAAAGAATGTCCGCTATCAGGTTTCAGAATGCTACAAACACGACGCGATCCTGGGCAGTTCGCCGCCCAGGGGTCGATACAACAATAATCAGCGAGGCAGACAATGCCTCTATCTGGAGACATGCCATGGCTTTTGAAACCATCCTCTTGGAAACTCGCGGTCGCGTGGGCCTGATCACGCTCAATCGGCCGCAGGCGTTGAATGCCCTCAACGCCCAGCTGATCGATGAATTGAACCAGGCGCTCGATCGCCTGGAAAGCGATCGCGAGATCGGTTGCATCGTCCTTACCGGGTCTGCCAAGGCGTTTGCCGCCGGCGCCGATATCAAGGAAATGGCAGAGCTGCGCTACCCGCAGATCTACCTCGACGATCTGTTCCATGAGAGCGACCGGGTCGCCAATCGGCGCAAGCCGATGATCGCTGCCGTGGCCGGCTTTGCCTTGGGCGGGGGGTGCGAGCTGGCGTTGATGTGCGATTTCATCCTGGCCGCCGACAATGCCAAGTTCGGCCAGCCGGAGATCAAGCTGGGCGTGCTGCCGGGCATGGGCGGCACCCAGCGCCTGACCCATGCGGTGGGCAAGGCCAAGGCCATGGAGCTGTGCCTGACCGGTCGTTTGATGGGCGCCAAGGAAGCGGAGCGGGCAGGGCTGGTTGCCCGTATCGTGGCCGCCGACCGACTGCTCGACGAGGCGTTGGAAGTTGCGCAGCAGATCGCAGCCAAGTCGCTACCGATCGCCATGATGGTCAAGGAGAGCGTCAACCGCGCTTTCGAAGTGAGCCTGTCCGAAGGCGTGCGCTTCGAGCGGCGGGTGTTCCACGCGGCGTTCGCGAGTGAAGATCAGAAAGAAGGCATGGCGGCGTTCATCGCCAAGCGCGAGCCGCAGTTCAAGGGTCATTGAGCAAAAAGGGGGACTGGTCGTCGACCAGCCCCCCTCGATGGCAGGTGTTGCATGCGGCACTACAACAGATAGTTGCGCAGCTCGCGCGCGATCAACATGCGCTGGATTTCGCTCGAGCCTTCGTAGATCTGGGTGATGCGTGCATCGCGGTAATACTTTTCCACGGGGTAATCTTCGAGATAACCGTAGCCCCCGTGCACCTGTACGGCGCTGGAGCAGACCCGTTCGGCCATTTCCGAGGCGAACAGCTTTGCCTGCGAAGCTTCGGACAGGCAGGGCAGACCGGCACTGCGCAGGCGTGCGGCGTGCAGCACCAGCAGGCGTGCAGCGTTGACCTGCACCTGCATGTCGGCCAGCAGGTTGGCCACGCTCTGGTGTTCGATGATCGGCTTGCCGAACTGCACGCGTTCACGGGCGTAACCCAGCGCCGCTTCGAAGGCGGCCCGCGCGATGCCCAGCGCCTGGGCAGCGATGCCGATGCGGCCGCCTTCGAGGTTGGACAGGGCGATGTTCAGGCCCTTGCCGCGTTCGCCGAGCAGATTGGCGGCCGGCACGCGACACTGGCTCAAGGTGATTGCACAGGTGTCAGAGGCACGGATGCCGAGCTTGTGCTCGCTGCGGTCGATGGTGAAACCTGGGGTGTCGGTGGGCACCAGGAAGGCCGACAGGCCTTTCTTGCCCAGCTCCGGGTCGGTGACCGCAAACACGATGGCCAGCTTGGCACGTCGCCCATTGGTGACGAACTGCTTGGCGCCGTCGATCACCCAATGTTCGCCGTCGAGCACGGCGCGGGTGCGCAGGTTGTTGGCTTCGGAACCGGCCTGGGGCTCGGTGAGGCAGAAACAGCCAATGACCTCGCCGCTGGCCAGCCCGGCCAGCCAGGTGTCCTGCTGCGCCGGGCTGCCGTAGTTGAGCAGCGGGCCGCAGCCTACGGAGTTGTGCACGCTCATCAATGCACCCAGCGCGCCGTCGGCAGCGGAGATCTCTTCGACGGCCAGGGCGTAGGCGACATAATCGGTGTAGCTGCCACCCCATTGTTCGGGCACCACCATGCCCAACAGGCCGAGGGCACCCATCTGCGCCACCAGGGTATCGTCGATCCAGCCTGCCTGTTCCCAGGCACGGGCATGGGGCGCCACTTCGGCGCGGGCAAAGTCGCGCGCCATGTCGCGGATCATGATCTGTTCTTCGCTCAGTTCCAGGTCTTGCATGGCAGACTCCGGCCTCAGAGGCCTTGGAAGAATGGCTCGACGCGTGCGCGGGTAAGCCGGTCTAGCGTCGGTGGGTTCCAACGCGGGTTCTTGTCTTTGTCGATCAGTAAAGCACGCACGCCCTCGATCAGGTCACCCTGTTCGAACCACTGGCGGTTGAGATGCAGCTCCAGGGCAAAGCATTCCTCGAGGGAGCAGTGGCGACCGCGGCGCAGCAGCTCCAGGGTGACCGCCATGGCCAGCGGTGAGCGGGTGCGCATCAGCCGCGCGGTGTTCTGTGCCCACGCCTGGCTGTCGGCGACGTTCACGTGTTCCAGCTGTTCGACCAGGCTGGTCAGGTCGTCCTGGCCGAAAAAGTGGTCGATGGCCGGCCGCAAGCGATGCAGCGGGGCATCCGCGAGCGTTTGCACACCAAGGCGGGCAAGCACACCCTGCAGGTCCTTGAGGGCGTTGTCGCTCCATTGCAGTCTGTCCAGGCGCTCGTCCAGCAGGCCCAGGCGGTCGCTTTCCAGGTACCAGTCGGCCAAGCCGCAGTAGAGTGCATCGGCCGCCTCGATCTGGATGCCGGTAACCCCCAGGTAAGTGCCGATTTCGCCGGGGATACGGCTCAGGAAGTAGCTGGCGCCGACATCGGGAAAATAGCCGATGGCCACTTCGGGCATGCCCAGTTTGCTGCGTTCGGTGACTACCCGCAGCTCGGCTGCCTGCGCCAGGCCCATGCCACCGCCCAGGGTATAGCCGTCCAGCAGCGCCATGACTGGCTTGCGGTACAGATGCAGGCATTGGTCCAGCGCATATTCTTCGTTGAAGAACACTTCGCGCAGGGCGTCCTGGTTGAGATGGCTGTGGTAGAGGCTGCGGATGTCGCCACCGGCGCAGAAGCCACGGTCGCCGGCGCCGCGCATTACAACGGCATGGATGTGCGGATCCAGCGCCCAGGCATCCAGGTAGCCGCGCAGGGTACGGATCATGTCGAGGGTGAGTGCATTCAGACCGGCTGGCCGGTTGAGGGTCAAGTGACCGATATGGTTGCGGACTTCGCCGAGTACCTGATCGTCGAGCCCCAGGGAAGAGCGCTGGGGCGGGGGAAAGACCTGAGCTGTCATCGCTGAATCCCTGCTTGTTATTGATTTCCTGAGATAAATAAGCGGACCAGGCGATCGTGACAGGCAAGTTTGCAGCTTTCAATGCAGATTAATGCAGGCGTTGCCTGCAAATTTGCACGGGTTGCACGCGCTGGTCGGCATTCAGTAGACCGACCCCAACCAGCGTTCGTTCGCCCGCGCCCTGCGGCAAGTACCCCGTAGGAGCGGTCATCGGCCGCGAAAGGGGCACCGCGGATTGACAGATGCGCCGCGGCGCTCGTTTCGCGGCCACGGACCGCTCCTACAGGAGGGCGGTCACCGTAGGAGCGGTCATCGGCCGCGAAAGGGGCACCGCGGATTGACAGATGCGCCGCGTCGTCCGTTTCGCGGCCACGGACCGCTCCTACAGGAGGGTTGCGTTCCCCTGTAGCAGCGGCGCGAGCCGCGTCGGCGATCAATGCGGTGGATCAGGCCACCGCTTCGATGACTTTGCCTTGCTTCTCGTAGAGGAAGCTGAGCACCGCCAGGCGGTACTGGTTGTACCTCGGGTCGTCGGCCAGGGCCAGTCGGCTGCGCGGGCGCGGCAGGTCGATGGTGAGGATTTCGCCGATGGTCGCCGCCGGGCCGTTGGTCATCATCACGATGCGATCGGAGAGCAGCACTGCCTCGTCCACATCGTGGGTGATCATCATCACGGTATTGTGCAGCTCGCTCTGGATGCGCATCACCTCGTCCTGAAGGTGCGCCCGGGTCAGTGCATCGAGGGCGCCGAACGGCTCGTCGAGCAACAGCACCTTGGGCTGCATCGCCAGCGCGCGGGCGATGCCGACGCGCTGCTTCATGCCGCCGGATATCTCGCTCGGACGCTTGTGCAGGGCGTGGGTCATGTTGACCATTTCCAGGTTGTGCAGGGTCCAGGCGTGGCGTTCGCTTTTGCTCTTGCTGCGTTTGAAGACCTTGTCCACCCCCAGCGCGACGTTTTCATAGACGGTCAACCAGGGCAGCAGCGAGTGGTTCTGGAACACCAGGCTGCGATCGGGCCCCGGCTGGCGCACTTCCTTGCCGTCGAGGATCACCGCGCCATTGCTCGACTCGATGAGCCCGGCGACGATGTTCAGCACCGTCGACTTGCCGCAGCCTGAATGGCCGATGATGGAGATGTACTCACCGCGCGCGACGTTGAGGTTGATGCCGCGCAGCACCTGGCTGGTAACGCCATCGCGCTCGAAGTGCTTGTCGACGTTTTCGATACTCAAGTAATGGCTCATGTTGCCTCCTCAGCTTTGCGAAGTACCGCGGGTGACCAGGCGTCCGACCATCGCCACCAGGCGGTCGAGGCAGAAGCCGACCACCCCCACGTAGGCCAGGGCGAGGATGATGTCGCTGATGCGCGAGGCGTTCCAGGCGTCCCAGATGAAGAAGCCGATGCCGACGCCGCCGATCAGCATCTCGGCGGCGATGATCGCCAGCCACGACAGGCCGACGCCGATGCGCAGGCCGGAAAAGATGTAGGGCGCGGCAGCGGGCAGCATGATCTTGCTGAAGTATTCCGCGCCATTGAGGCGCAGCACCTTGGCCACGTTGCGGTAGTCCTCGGGGATGTTGCGCACGCCGACCGAGGTGTTGATGATGATCGGCCAGATGGCGGTGATGAAGATCACGAAGATCGCCGAAGGGTAGCTGTCCTTGAAACCGGCCAGCGACAGCGGCAGCCAGGCCAGGGGTGGCACGGTGCGCAGGATCTGGAACAGCGGATCGAGCCCGCGCATCGCCCAGGTCGACTGCCCCACCAGCACGCCCAGGCTGATCCCCACCACCACGGCCAGGGCGTAGCCATAGGCGACCCGCGACAGGCTCGCCAGCAACTGCCAGGCCATGCCCTTGTCATTGCCGCCGTTGTCGTAGAACGGATCGACGATCAGTTCCCAGGTGTCGGTGATCACCTGGGTAGGCGGCGGCAGCGCAGCGCCCTTGCCACTGCAGACCAATTGCCAGACCAGCAACAGCAGCGCGCCGATCACCACCGGCGGCAGACACTGCTGAAGCACGAAGCGCCGGGTGTTCTTCAGCAGGCCCGCCAGTACCAGCGGCTTGACCTGAGCCTTGGCGACCGCTTGCGCGGCGCTGTGCAGCTTCTTCACTTCAGCATTCATGATGACCTCCGGTGCGTGCGGGAAACATCAGGCCAGGGCCTTGATGGACAGGCTGTCGAGATAGGCCTGGGGGTTCTGGGGATCGAAGGTCTTGCCGTCGAAAAAGGTTTCGATACCGCGCGAGTCGGAATCGGGAATCTGCGCAGCGGGCACGTTCAGTTCCGCAGCGGCCAGGCGCCACAGGTCGGAGCGATTGACCTTGGCGACCAAGGCCTGGCTGTCGAAGTCCTTGGGCAGGTAGCCCCAGCGCTTGTTCTCGGTGAGGAACCACAGGTCGTGGCTCTTGAATGGGTAGGAGGCGAAGTCGTCCCAGTAGCGCATGATGTGTGGACTGTCGTTGACCACCTTGCCGTTGCCGTAATCGAAGTTGCCTTTCATGCGCTCGGTGATGTCGGCGACAGGCGCGTTGATCCAGCGCCGCTTGGCGCAGATCTGCGCGACTTCTTCCTTGTTCTGTGGCTGCTCGCAGAACATCTGCGCCTCCATCACCGCCTTGAGCAGTGCTTTGGTCGCGTTGGGGTTCTTGTCGACGTAGTCGGCGCGCAGGGCCAGGGCTTTCTCCGGGTGCTTGTTCCAGATCTCGCCGGTGGTGTTGGCGGTGTAGCCGATCTTCTGGTTGATGAGCTGGGCGTTCCACGGCTCGCAGACACAGAAGCTGTCCATGCTGCCGACCTTCATGTTGGCAACCATCTGCGGCGGCGGCACGACGATGGTCGACAGGTCCTTGTTCGGGTCGATCCCGCCTGCGGCCAGCCAGTAGCGCAACCACAGGTCGTGGGTGCCGCCGGGGAAGGTCATCGCCGCGTTGACGGCCTTGCCGCTGGCACGCTTGCTGGCCAGCGCGGCCTTGAACGGCGCGGAATCCAGGCCCAGTGCCAGGTCTGCGTGTTCGTTGCCCACCGAGATGCACTGGCCGGCCAGGTTCAGCCGCGCGACGATGTACATCGGCACCGGCTGGTTGTTGGGGGTGACCTTGCCGGCCGCGATCAGGTAGGGCATGGGGGTGAGAATGTGTGCGCCGTCGATGCCATTGGCGGCCGCGCCCAGCACCAGGTTGTCCCGCGTGGTACCCCAGGAGGACTGCTTGAGCACTTCCACTCCGGTCATGCCATGCTTGGCGAAAAAGCCTTTCTCGTCGGCGACGAACAGCGGCGCGGCGTCGGTCAGGGCGATGAAGCCCAGCTTGGCCGTGGTGGTTTCCAGGCCGTCGCTGCCCGCCGCCCACACCGCCGAAGACAGCCCCGGTGGCAGCAGGCCGAGGGCTGCGCCGGCACCGGCGACGGTCAACGACTGCTTGAGAAAGTGCCGACGCCTGGCGTCGTGTGCGCTTTCCGGGTGTCCTTTGAAAGGCTTGTCATCCATCGCTGATTCCCCTGCTGGTGGCGGCCAAAAAAAAATGCAAAAAAAACGGCGTTCACCCGTTCCCGGCAATGCTGTCGGGAGCGCGTGGACACCGTTGTCCAGGATTTGAAATGTCGACCACAGGTGGCTGCGGTCCTGTTGGTCTCAAAGCAGGTTGCGTGCCAAGGCGGCCTGCGCCAGGCGCTGCGGCCGTTTGCCAGCTTCAGGCCGCGTCACCGTGCACGGATGCGGAGCATGCCGCCCGTGGGATGTGCAAATAGGGCGCAATGTCGGCATCAACCCTTGCCGGCCACGGCCAGTACATTCTGCGCCATGTCGACCATGCGCAGCCCGCGCGACATCGCCGATTGCCGCAGTCGGGTGTAGGCCTCGCTCTCGCTCAACGCGTATTCGTTCATCAGCAACTGCTTGGCGCGCTCCACCAACTTGCGTTCGTTGAGCGCCTGGCGTGCTTCGTCCAGCTGCAGGTTGGCGTCCTGCAGGCGGTGGGTCTGGGCCTGCAGCAGGTCCAGCAACGAGCGGCCCATCTGCGGGCCGTGGCCGTCGGGCGCCGGGCTGTCGAGATCGCTGGCCTGCACGCTGAACAGGCGGGCATCGCCACAGCCCATGGTTTCCAGGCTGGCCAGGCGTTGCAGCAGCACGCGGTGGTTGTCCAGGTCGGCATTGGCCAGCTTGATGCTGCTCTGGCAGCTGGCGAGCAGTTGTTCGGCCAGGTGTGTCTCTACCTCGTGCATCTGGTCGATGCGCTGGCTGTGCAGCTCGAACCACAGCTGCGACAGGCCGGGGTCCACGGGGTGTTGCGCCGAGGTGCGCATACCCACTTCGCGCAGGCGTAGCAATTGTGCGGTGATCTCGCTGTGCTGCAGGTCGGCCCAGCGCTGCCCGGCCACTGGGTCGGCGAACTCGCCGAAGGTCTGGAAGCAGCGCTGCTGGCTTTGCGTCAGGTGCAGGATGCGCTCCTGCACACCGGCATCGAAGAAGCCTGCCGAGAAGCCCGCCACGCCGGTGGCGCGTTCCTGGCCGGCCAGTTCCTTGCCCTGCATGAAATTGAACAGCGCCACCAGCACTCGGGTGATACTCGGATCAATGGCGGTGTCGGCCGCTTCGAACACCACGGCCATGAGTCCACCCACCAGGCGGGTCAGGGCCGCCGTGGCGACGCTGGGGCTCAGCAGACGTTCGCGGATGCGACGGCGCAGGCCGGGCAGTTCGTCGAAGCCGTGCAGCACGTAGGCCACACGATTGAACAGGCGGGCACGGTCGGCAGCGCTGGCCGCGTTCAGGTCCATGGCCTGCAACCGCTGCAGCACGTCCTGTTCGAGTGCCCGCGCCTGTTCCGTATGCAGGTCGAGTTGGCTGCGGTAGGTTTCGACCTGGCTGCCCAGGTAGACATTGGTGTAGCCCCGCTCGCGCTGCAGCGCATGGACCAGACGGCTGATCAAGGTCACCAGTTCGCAGGTGTCGGCAAGTCCGCGCAGACCTTCCAGCTCGCTGCGGCGGGCGGCCAGCATGAAGCGCAGGGCAGGGGGCATGGGGCGGTCTGGCAGGGCGCGGTCGGGCATGGCGGGCTCGCAACTTCGGTGATGGACAGCCGGACTGCATGCAAGTCCCGGTCCGATCCCCGTTGGCCGCTTGTACGCCGCTGCGTATGCCGGCAGCCGCGTAACTGCTATAACGCCCCAGCCAAACAATAAAAAAGGAGTTCACGATGTCCCCCATTCGTCTCGGCGTGGTCGGCTACGGCAAGATCGCCCAGGATCAGCATGTGCCCGCCCTGCGCGACAACCCGGCCTTCGAGCTGGCCGCAGTGGCCACGCTGGGGGCACCTTGCCCCGGTGTCGCGCACTTCGGCAGCCTGCGCGAGCTGCTCGATAACGGCCCGGACATCCAGGCGCTGGCCTTCTGCACGCCGCCCCAGGGCCGTTATGCACAAGTGCGTGAAGCCCTGCAGGCCGGCAAGCATGTGCTGGTGGAAAAACCACCCTGCGCGAGCCTCGGTGAGGCCATGGCATTGGTCGAACTAGCCGCCGAGAAGGGCGTGACGTGCCTGTTCGCCTGGCACTCACGCTTCGCCGCAGGCGTCGAGGCCGCGCGGGCCTGGCTGGTGGGCAAGCAGCTGCAGGCGGTCACGGTTCAGTGGAAGGAGGACGTGCGCAAGTGGCACCCGGGCCAGCAGTGGATCTGGCATGCCGGGGGGCTGGGTGTGTTCGATCCGGGTATCAATGCCCTGTCGATCATCAGCCACGTGTTGCCCGAACCGCTGTTCGTCACCCACGCCAGCCTGCGCTTTCCCGGCAACCGGCAGGCGCCGATTGCGGCCGACCTGACCATGAGTGACGCCACCGGCCTGACGGTCAGCGCCGCGTTCGACTGGGACCACGGCCACGACGAACTCTGGCAGATCGAGGTGCGCTGCGCCGAAGGCTGCCTGCGCCTGACCCATGGCGGTGCACACCTGCTGATCGACGACGTGCCACAGACGCTCGCCACGACAGGCGAATACCCATTGCTCTACCACTACTTCGCGCAGTTGATCGAGGCCGGTCGAAGCGATACCGACTTGCAGCCTCTGCGCCTGGTGGCCGATGGGTTCCTGCTGGGGCAGCGCGAAACGGTCGCCGATTTCCTCGACTGAACCTGCGTTCAGCGGCGCTGGGAGGGAGGGCTGGGCAGCGGTGCGAGCAGGGCGTCGATATCGTCGCCCTGCAGGCGCCAGTCGCTGCCTTCGCGGGCATCGAGAACGCCCGCCGCCAGGGCCGACTTTTCCTGCTGCAGGCGCTGGATCTTTTCCTCTACCGTGCCACGGGTGATCAGCTTGTAGACGAACACCGGTTTCTCCTGGCCGATTCGGTAGGCGCGGTCGGTGGCCTGGTGCTCGGCTGCGGGGTTCCACCACGGGTCATAGTGAATGACCGTGTCCGCCGCCGTCAGATTCAGGCCCACCCCGCCGGCTTTGAGGCTGATCAGGAAGATCTGCAGCTTGCCGTCCTGGAAGTCCTTGACCGGTGCCCGACGGTCGCGGGTGGTACCGGTGAGCAGCGCATAGGGCACGCCGCGCTTGTGCAGCTCCTGTTCGATCAGTCCCAGCATCGAGGTGAACTGGGAAAACAGCAGAATGCGTCGACCGTTGCCCAGCAGTTCGTCGAGCAATTGCAGCAGACTGGTCAGCTTGCCCGAGCTGTGCCCTGGTGCAGGCGGCGCAACGCTGTTGACCAGACGCAGGTCGCAGCAGACCTGGCGCGGCTTGAGCAACGCTTCGAGAATGATGATCTGGCTGCGTGCCAGGCCCTTGCGGTCGATCTCGGCCCGGACCTTCTTGTCCATGGCCAGGCGTACCGTCTCGTACACGTCGCGCTGTGCGTCATTGAGTTCGACCCAGTGGACGATCTCGCTCTTGGCCGGCAGCTCGGTGGCCACCTGCTCCTTGGTCCGACGCAACAGAAACGGCTTGATGCGCGCGTTCAGATGCTGCAAGCGTGCCTCGTCGCCCTGCCTTTCGATCGGCACGCGGTAGTTGCGGCTGAACTGTTTGCTGTCGCCGAGCCAGCCGGGCATGAGGAAATGAAACAGCGACCACAGTTCGCCCAAGTGGTTTTCCAGGGGCGTGCCGCTCAGGCACAGGCGTTGCCGCGCGTTGAGCTGGCGCGCCGTCTGCGCGGCCTTGCTGCCAGGGGTCTTGATGTACTGGGCTTCGTCGAGTACCAATACGTGCAGCGGCACCCGCTCGAGCACCTCGATGTCCTTGGGCAGCAGGGCATAGGTGGTCAGCAATACGTCGTAGTCGGCCAGATGGGCGAAGTGTTTCTTGCGCGCGGCACCGTGCAGCGCGAGGACCTTGAGGGTCGGCGCGAAGCGGGCAGCCTCGTCCTGCCAGTTGGGCACCAGGCTGGTGGGCATCACCACCATGGCCGGGCGATCCAGGCGCCCCGCCTGTTTCTCGATCAGCAGGTGGGCGAGGGTCTGCAGGGTCTTGCCCAGGCCCATGTCGTCGGCCAGGATGCCGCCCACTTCCAGCTGCCGCAAGGCCTGCATCCAACTCACGCCCTCCAACTGGTAAGGGCGCAAGGTTGCATTCAGGCCCTCGGGCGCTGCCACCGGGCAATGGCGAATGTCACGCAGCCGTTCGGCGAAATGGCGTACCTGCTCGCCGCCTTGCCAGTCCAGGGACAATGCCTGCAGCCCTTCCAGGCGCGTGGCATCGGCTGTGGCCAGGCGGATCGAGGTTTCCCCAGGCTCGCGCAGGTAGAAGTCGCCCAGGGTGGCCAGCACCGGCTTCAGCCGCCCATAGGGCAGGGCGACCTGCAGGGTTCGTTGGAAGCCAAGGTGGGAGGTGTGGATGGGCACCAGAATCTGCTCGTCGTCGCGCCGTCGCGCCAGGTGCGCCGAGTTGAGCAACTCAGGGTGGCTGCGCAGCAGGTTGAGCAGGATCGGCAGCAGGCTCAACGGCTCGCCGTCGACCACGATGCCCAGCTCCAGATCGAACCAGTCGCGTTCCGGCCCTTCTTCGATTGCGGCGTACCAGCGCTCTACCGGCGTCAGGTCGAACGCGAAATCCTCGGCGTATTCGATTTCCCAGCCTTGCTCGCGCAACCCCGGCAGTTCGTTGAGGATGAAACGCAGCCAGGCGGCATCGCTGGGCAGCTCGAAGATTTCGCCGGCGCTTTCGGGCAGAGCCTTGCTCTGACGGGTGGCGAGTTTGAAACCGATGCCCTGCAGCTGCTCGCGCAAGGCCCGCTCGGCGGCCGGCTGGCGCTGGATCCGAGCGCTCTGGTTGTTCCACTGGCGTGCCACGGCAGTAGGCCGCGGGCCGCTGACATACTCGCCCGCGTAGCCGTAGGCCAGCGCTGCGCGGTGCTGCACGTAGCGCTGCATCTTGCCGTTGCGCGGTTCGAAAGCGCTGAACTCGACACTACCCAGCCACAACCGAGGGCGCGGTTGCAGGGTATCGATCAAGCGCTCATCGGGCATATCAACCGGCTTTCGGCGTGAGGCGTTCGAACAGCGCCTCGATGACGTTGAAACGCTCCTCGGCGCGCTCCATCGGCACCATGAACTTGAACAGCGTGGCGCCTTCGAACTTGTAGCGCTTGGGCTGGCTCTGGATCAGCTTGATCAGGGTCAGCGGATCGACCGGCGTGCTCGGGCCGAATTCGATGCGTCCACCCTGCGGGCCGCCATCGACCTTGGTAATGCCCAGTTGCTCGGCCTGAAGCTTGAGCAGGGTCAGGCGCACCAGGTTCTTGGTCGGCTCGGGCAGCAGGCCGAAGCGGTCGATCATCTCCACCTGCAGGTCCTTGAGACCGTCCTCGTCCACCGCCGAGGCGATGCGCTTGTAGAGGATCAGGCGTGCGTGCACGTCGGGCAGGTAGTCCTCGGGAATCAGGGCCGGCAGACGCAGGTTGATTTCCGGGCCGCCTCCCAGCGGCTGGTCGAGGTTGGGCTGCTCGCCCTTGCGGATCGACTTCACCGCGCGTTCGAGCATTTCCATGTACAGGGTAAAGCCGACTGCCTGGATCTGCCCGCTCTGGCCTTCGCCGAGCAGCTCGCCGGCACCGCGGATCTCCAGGTCGTTGGTAGCCAGAACGAAACCCGCCCCCAGGTCCTGGGTGTTGGCGATGGCTTCCAAGCGCTTTTCCGCGTCCGGGGTGATCTGCTGGCGCGGCGGGGTCAGCAGGTAGGCGTAAGCCTGGTGGTGACTGCGCCCCACGCGGCCGCGCAGCTGGTGCAGCTGGGCCAGGCCGAACTTGTCGGCACGCTCGATGATGATGGTGTTGGCGCTGGGCACGTCGATGCCGGTCTCGATGATGGTCGAGGCAATCAGCACGTTGAAGCGCTTGTGGTAGAAGTCGCTCATCACCTGTTCGAGCTCGCGCTCGCGCATCTGTCCGTGGCCGATACCGATGCGTGCCTCGGGCACCAGTTCGGCGAGGTCGGCGGCGCATTTCTCGATGGTCTTCACATCGTTGTGCAGGTAGTACACCTGGCCACCGCGCAACAGCTCGCGCAGCAGTGCTTCCTTCACGGTGCTCTTGTTCTGCTCCATGACGAACGTGCGCACCGACAGCCGCCGTGCCGGCGGCGTGGCGATGATCGACAGGTCGCGCATGCCGGCCACGGCCATGTTCAGGGTGCGCGGGATCGGCGTGGCAGTCAGGGTCAGGATGTCGACTTCGCTGCGCAGGGCCTTGAGCGCTTCTTTCTGGCGCACCCCGAATCGGTGCTCCTCGTCGATGATCACCAGGCCCAGGTTCTTGATCTTGACGTCGTCCTGGAGCAGCTTGTGGGTACCGATGACGATGTCGATCTTGCCCTCGGCCAGTTGCGCCACCGCGCTGTTGACCTCTTTGGTCGACTTGAAGCGGCTCATCACCTCGACGCTGACCGGCCAGTCGGCGAAGCGGTCACGAAAGCTGTTGTAGTGCTGCTGGGCGAGCAGCGTGGTCGGCACCAGAATGGCCACCTGGCGACCACCGTGCACGGCGATGAACGCGGCACGCATGGCCACTTCGGTCTTGCCGAAGCCAACGTCGCCGCACACCAGGCGGTCCATCGGCTTGGGCGCCAGCATGTCGTGGCGCACCGCGTCGATGGCCGATTGCTGGTCCGGGGTTTCCTCGAAGGCGAAGCCGGCACTGAACGTGGCGTAGTCCAGCGCCGGGTCGGCGAAGGCATAGCCTTTGCGGGCAGCACGGCGCGCATAGATGTCGAGCAACTCGGCGGCCACGTCGCGGACCTGCTCGGCCGCCTTGCGCTTGGCCTTCTGCCAGGTTTCCGAACCAAGCCGGTGCAGCGGCGCCAGTGCATCGTCGCTACCGGTGTAGCGGGCGATCAGGTGCAGGTTGGCCACCGGCACGTACAGCTTGGCGTTCTCGGCGTAGGCCAGGGTCAGGAACTCGGCAACCTGATTGTCGATCTCCAGCGTCGCCAGACCCAGGTAGCGGCCCACACCGTGGTCGATGTGCACCACCGGCGCGCCCTCACGCAATTCGGTGAGGTTCTTGATGACGTTGTCGTTGGCGGCGTCGGCACGCTTGTCGCGGCGCCGGCGCTGCATGACGCGCTGGCCGAACAGCGGGCTTTCGGCGATCAGGGCCAGGGCCGGGTCGAGAATCTGCAGGCCCTCGTCCAGTGGCGCGATGGTGATCGCCAGGCGCTCCTTGCCCTGGGCGAACTCTTCCCAGCCGTCCACGGTCTTCGGGCGGACCTTGAGCCGCTCGAGCAACTCCAGCAGCACTTCGCGACGGCCAGCCGATTCGGCGGTGAACAGTACCCGCCCGGGGAACTGGTCGAGGAATCCGGCCAGCGCGGCGAGGGGCTGGCTGGCCTTGGCCTCGATGGCCAGGTCCGGCAGTTTGGCTGCGGCAAAGCGCTCGCGGCCCGGCCCCGGTTCCAGATCGTCCTGGCTAACGATGACGCGCGGCCAGGTCTTGAGTTGGGCGAAGCAGTCTTCCACCGGCATGAACAGTTCGGCGGGCGGCAGCAAGGGCCGCGCGGGATCGACCCGGCGCTCTTCATAGCGGTTGCGCACATCGCTCCAGAAATGCTCGGCGGCCTGTTCGATGCCGGGCAGCGAAAACACCTGGGTGTCCTGGGGCAGGTAGTCGAACAGGGTCGAGGTTTCTTCGAAGAACAGCGGCAGGTAGTACTCGATGCCAGCAGGCGTGATGCCGCTGCTCAGGTCCTGGAAGATCGGGCAGCGCCGGAAGTCGACGTCGAAGCGTTCGCGAAAGCGCGCCTTGAAGCGGGTCACCGCCTCCTTCTGCAAGGGGAACTCGCGTGCCGGCAGCAGGCGGATCGATTCGACCTTGTCGATGGAACGCTGGGTCTCCGGATCGAAGGTGCGCAGGGTCTCGATCTCGTCGTCGAACAGGTCGATCCGGTAGGGCAGTTTGCTGCCCATGGGGAACAGGTCGATCAGGGCGCCGCGCACGGCGAACTCGCCGTGCTCATAGACGGTGTCGACATAGCGGTAGCCGCTGGCTTCCAGGCGCGTGCGCATCTGCTCCACGTCCAGGCGCTGACCAACATCCAGCACCAGGCTGCTGCCGAGCAGAAACTGGGTCGGTGCCAGCCTGTGTAGGGCAGTGGTGATGGGCACTACCAAAACCCCGTGTGCCAGCTCGGGCAGGCGGTAGAGGGCGGCAATGCGCTGCGAGATGATGTCCTGGTGCGGCGAGAACAGGTCGTAGGGCAGGGTTTCCCAGTCGGGGAAATGCAGCACCGGCAACTGCGGGGCGAAAAAGCGCAGTTCCTGTTCCAGCCGATCGGCGCTCTGGCTGTCGGCGGTCAGCAGCAGGGTGAAGCGCTTGGCGGCATTGGCCGCTTCGGCGATCGCCAGGCTCAGGGCAGCCCCGGGCAGGTTGCCCCAGGCATGTTTGCCTGCCGAGGCAGGGAGTTGCGGAAGGCGCAGAACAGGCACGGGAGGTTGAGCTCCAAGCGTTGCGGCGGAAAACCGGGATTGTACCGGGGCGGCGGGGGGCTGTCAGGTGCTGTGATGGGGTTGTGCCATTGTGCGGCTTCTACAAGCAGACCCTGAAGGATCCGGGCATTGATTTTCTTGTTCGATCGCGGAGGCATCGGCCCGCAGAGGGCGCGCCATGGGCCCTCGCCATAAAACCGCCGGGTGTCACCTACCTCATTGGTACACCTCGGTTTTTTTGACGGCCCGATTCGCCAAACTTCACGACGCCGATAAGCGCGGATTGCTCCGGCCGCGCGGCGAAGTCATAATGTAGCCCGTTTTCTCAG
>Ga0265798_10002297_pt1 | contig 28373 bp, 22 predicted proteins | sample P3T30metagenome_FD_192430 | JGI IMG/M metagenome (GOLD analysis project Ga0265798, IMG submission 192430) | Plant litter microbial communities from East Loma Ridge, Irvine, California - P3 T30 | ecosystem: Environmental > Terrestrial > Plant litter > Unclassified | place: USA: California...
CTCACCCAAAAAAAAAACCTACACCCTCTTTCCCCCACCCCTCAACCTCCTCCTCTCAACCCCCCACCCAATCCACCCCACCGAAACAATAACTGGAAACCCATAAAGCTGCGGCCTACCATCCCCAAACTGTGGATCCATCCACCCCGCGCCCGGGTACAAAATCCCGGTCAGACTCGACGTATAGATGAGCGTCTGCAGCACGAGAACCCAGGTGAGATGTGTCAATTGCTGTTGCGGTGACGGCGTAGACGGCAATATGGCAAAGAGGACGTAAAATGTGATCAAGCCGCTGAAGAGGCCCATTGACATTGTTTGGCCGTTGTGGTAGCGTGCGTGCGGGGGCCAGTTGGGGTTGAAGATGTGTGTTTCACTAGATATACGTCAGACTCGAAGTCGTTGGTGTAGATGTAGATGTATTCGTTCAGAACGGGCAAATGAAGGTGAGATATACTTCCAATCTGCGACGTAAGGCGCGATCATGGTGATGAGGTTCACGATGATGATGAGTGACTTGCCGAGGGTGAGGGTTGGTGCCATTTTGAAAATTGGGATGGAGGAGCTGTTTGTAGAGAGCAAGTTGGATTGTGGAAAGGACTGATATGCTGGTGTATAGGTAGGGCGTGCGAAAGATGTCGTGTTACGGCAATGACGTACTTGCCAAAACACTAAGAAATCACGAACGTAGAAGTCTATACCCAACAGTAGCACCCAGCCATTATGTGCAGTTTCAGTAGATGTCTGTCCAAATACGCACAGCACTTCACGATGAGAGCAAGAATGCACTTTTCCGAAGGATCGTAGAGGTATACGACAAGGTCCCTAGAATCAACACTTTCTCCCCAGCTCCCACTACATTCTTCATCTTACAACATCATTGCCAAAGTTGCAAGTAATTGGTGTTGTTTGCACACTTTTGAAAAGCCGTTTTGCCGCGTAGTATAGCCTAACTGAACACCAAACTCAATGCCCAAACGCCACCCATGCAAGTTCTCCCCGTCTCCCACACTTACACCTTGATCTTCTTACTCACCGTCTCATCCACAATACTCTCCCCACCACTACTCTCCGCCCCACCCTCAGCATCATCCTCGACACCCACCTCCTCATCCACATCCCCCCTACTCCTCTTCAGCCCCTTCATCTTCCTACTCTGCAGCGTGCTAAAGTCCTGCTTGCCCGTGTGAATCTTACCCGTCTTATCGCCCATGGCATCCATATCGATATTCTTCTTTGTGCGCGCCTCTGCGCCACGCGGCTTCTTGAGCGCCGCCTTCATCATGTCCGCGTCAGGGAATTGCTCGCGTCCAAGGGAGAAATCCATGCGTGGCCCCATTTCTTCGACTTCGACGCGCGGAAGTTTTTGGCCGGAGCGCTTGGTGCGCAGCAGGTAGAAGCGCAGTTTAACTTCTGGGTTTGGGCTGGTGTCGCTTGGTTCCTCGGCTGAGATGCTGATTAGGTATTGTAGCCCTTCGACGTCGACTTCGGTTGCGTCCTGGCCTTTGAAGAAGTCGATGAGCAGGCTCTTGGCGAGCGTGTACTTTGTCTCGTTTGGGTCTTCGAAGACGGTGCCGTGGAAGGCTATTAGCGGCTTTAGACCGATGGAGGGCTTCTTGTTCTTGAACTGTTGGAGCGTGCGGAAGGTTTCTGGGTTGATGTACAACTCGAGCATGTCGAGGATCTTGTGGGAGAAGGTGCGTGCGAGTGTGAGGCAGTGGGGGCGCTTTTTGGAGTGCAGGCTGAGCATGAGGAGGGAGGTGTCGTTTTTGAGGGAGAAGAACTCGAGGGCTGTGAAGTGTTTGTTAGTATGGGATTGGAAGGGAAGAGTGGAGTAGAGTTGTACTGGACATACATGAGGCGTCGTCGAAGGGGTGGATGTCATTCTTCTTGGTGAAGCGCTCGCAGAAAGGGCGCTTAAGTGTGCTCAGGTCTGCGACGGCAAGCTTGAGGATTTGCGACGTCTTTTGGCCCGTGACGAAGAGCGTGGTCTTGGGGTTCTCGTTTTGTTGCGGCTCGCGCTTTGCCATTGCGCGCTTTGCGCGAGCATTCTTGGGTTTTCTAATTCTACTATTAGTATCTCCATAGTAGTCTCGTTGATCATATGTCATATACGTACACTGACTTCAACATGTTGGTGTTGATTGCTGCGTCGAGATGTCGAACTCTTGGCGGAACTTTTTCTTGAGAATCGATAGCAGGCCGGAGTTATGATCGGGCCGGGAGTGATGACCGGCGGCGACTTCCGTGGCGGGGTGGGGGTACAATTCCGCTCTTTGGCGGGCACGCCCCCAAGCACGTCAGAGCGCCTAAGAAAGTATTACTTATTCGATTTGCTTGCATTTCGCCCATAGCTACATTTCTCCGCCGTGTCTTCTACTTCACTGTACATACTCTCACTTCCACTGAACACATCTCGACCTTCCACACGAAATGGCCTCCATACGCGACATCGCCGACGAGGAGGCGTTCAAGTCGACGATCTCGGCGCTCCCACCCGCCACACTCGCCATCATCTACTTCCACGCGCCATGGGCCAAGCCCTGCGAGCAAATGTCCATCATCCTCAAGACGCTCGCCAGCACATACCCCGCCGACGCGCCGATATCGTTCCTCGCCCTCAACGCCGAGGAAGTCCCAGAAGTGTCGGAGGAGTACGACGTCACAGCAGTGCCATACATTGTGCTACAGAAAGACGGCAAGACGCTGGAGACAGTGTCGGGCTCGGACGCGGCGAAAGTGCGCGCGGCGGTTGAGAAGCATGCGGGCGCCGGGAGCGGAGGCTCGAGTCTACCGCCGGCACAGACGGTCACACGACCACCGCAGCAGAACGGCACCGCGGCGTCGGATGGGAGGAGCATGGCGGGTTATGCGCCGAGTGCACAGGATCAGCAGACTGCGCCTGAGTACAGCGCGAGCGAACAGAGGGATGGCGAGCAGCAGACAAATAAGGACGAGCTAATGAAGAGGCTGGGCGAGCTGGTCAAGGCGGCGCCGGTCATGCTGTTCATGAAGGGCACACCGAGCGCGCCGCAGTGTGGGTTCAGTCGGCAGACTGTTAGTGTGCTGAGGGAGAAGGGCGTGCGGTACGGCTTCTTCAATATTCTGGCGGACGATGAGGTCAGGCAGGGACTGAAGGAGTTTGCGGACTGGCCGACGTTTCCGCAGTTGTGGGTGGATGGCGAGCTGGTTGGCGGGCTAGATATTGTGAGTCCATTGCGAGCGTGAGGAGGCTCGAGCGGGTGCTAATACCTCACAGGTCAAGGAAGAGTTCGACAACGACCCCGAATACCTCACACAGTACTCCGTCAGTGCGTCGAAGACAGCCGCTTAGATACCCAGAAAGGCACGGAACTGGTCGATTGCTCGACTCGGCATGAATAATCGGAGACTGTCGATAGGTATCGGCAGAGAAAGGGTCGGACGGGACATGGGGAGGATCGATATCACATACCGCTTTCTCGTCCATATCTGAAGTAACTATATCACTTTCCAAGCAATACCCAAGTCTCCTCCCTACCTAGGCACTCTCCATTGCACGTGACCATGCTCCCTAAGTCATATATAAGTCGCTTTGCCCCTCCAATTTCTTCTCTTCATCACCCGCATGCCTTTTCTTTACCTGAATTTTCGGACCAAATAGGCCATGTGTCCTTTTCTACCGTTTCTTTCTTACGAAATCATTACCTAAAACACTTGATGGACTTTTGCTCCGTCAGCTTTCTCTCCAAAAAGATCGCAACGCCTGATACATGCGTGGACCGTTCCAAAAGCCACCCGCACTTGACTCATGGCTCTGCCTGTTCTTTCCTGAAATTGCGAAGTATAAGGGTCATGATTGTTTCTGCCTTCCGCCCTTTATAAATGAACTACGCAACCTGTCTATGGATTTTGCGCTCCTTTGTGGATTTTCTTTGACAAATACCCTCTATTCGTGCGTGAGAATTTTCGAAACCGCATCCGTCGCCACGCATGGCTCTTCCCGTTTTTTCCTAAACTCGACTTGGATATGTACTATGATCGCCTCTGCTTTCCGCCTATTCGAAAAACACGTGTATACTACTACTATATGGATCTATCAAAGTCCCAACACCTATCTCTCCCCTTCACCAAGGTTTCAATGCATCACACTTATGTGTTATCTTGTCTTGCCACCTGTTCAAAAGATATTTCCCACAAGAGCATGGAACTTCCCCTGTTGCCTTTCTTCTTTCAAATACAGCGATCTTCTACTTATGCTGGGGGCTCTTGAAAATAAATGGTCGTGGCGAATAGGCTATAGCTATGGCTGTCTATCTTCAAAGTACTTTAGAGCCTAGGTGATGGTCGACTCTGCTTGCTTTGTAGTCCGTCTAGAAAGGTTCTCTCCTCGGATGAAATGCACATCTTGAAAAGTACTCTGCTACTAGCAAATGGGTAGAGATATTATTTTCTTACACATTATGTTTCTGTCTAACTAACTATAGTTATACTAAAATTGGAAAGATATCCACTGAAATGCTGCCCTGCGACAACTGTTCAAAGCAAGAAGAGAGAACTCATGGACTTCCCGCTCGTTTGTTTTTCGTATCAAACAACGCGAATTACTCCAGCTCATGCTGAAGGATTTCAAATCTACTTCATGCGCGCTCGATAGCCCGTTTCTATCCTATCTGAGACCAAGTCTAGCATCTCCGGATCTGTTCACTCTACATCAAACCTCCCCCTTCCAAGCTCTAGCATCTTCTACTGTACACACCACAATGATCTCCAGTTCAAAAAGACGACTTCCTGATACCCATGTGCGTTTTTTTCTCCGTGCTGGAGCTGCAAAAGAGCGAATGACCTTGAACATGTGTCTGTTCTTCTACACACCAATCGATCCACGGGTTATGTTTTCGTCCCCTTAAAGCCACATCATATTGAGCAATGTCTGCGCAGCCTTCTTGGTTTAAAATCCCCGCATGCGTCTGTCTATGTGCGCTTTGTCTTGCCGTGTCGCAAAACCGAACCTTCGCAGACTGTATGTGCTTGTTGGGCAGTATTCGGTCAAAAGACGGTACAAGACTATGTTATGTTCTCGTCTTCTGGAATTACAGAATCAGAAGGTTATGTTGCGCTCGGTTCCCTGCGCCTCGAGAGATTGGTAATTGTTTCTTAAACACCTCGAGTGACCGACAGATCTGAGATACTACTCTACAGATAATTATTATCTTTGTTACCAGACATCTGGTCGTGGCCTTATATGTGTATTCTCGCGCTGTCGTTGCCAAAGAAAACTTACTATAGTTGCTACATGCTTGTTGCACAGCGTCTTTACTTAAATGACCATGAACGTTCCAACTTCTTCATGTCTCACTTTTCAAAATCCCCATAGCGACTGGACATGTTCCGCTCGGCTTTCTCGCCTCGAGAAACCACATGGCGACGCTAATCATGCTAAATCATATCATTCAACAATGTACAAACTGCTCGTCATGGACGTCACCACTCCGACACTGAGCATTTTCCGAAAAGTGAAATTGCCCGGCTCCATATTCTTCTTTCTCGACCTTGCCCTAAACAAAAGTAGCGACACTGGATGTGGGAGTGTTGATACGGCAAAGGTAAGGTTGAATCAAGTAACAGTCGTTGCAACGGTGGTGGTTCGTGATTGATTGATTCTGAAGGCAAGGCTGCAGCTCGCACAAGCCATGTGATCACGTGTTTGGCTATCTGCTCTGCTACGTACGGTGGCTCGATTCCCAACAGGGAGTTCTGCTGGATGGGTGCGCCGAGAAATAGGTCAGCAAAGAAGTAGTGCCTCGGCCCTGGAAGGCGTTGGAGGCGGTGACGATGACTCGCTTGGTCGTCTCGCCTCCAAACCAAACGACCTTGCCATACTGCACGTGTCTGAGATTGGGTATTTTCTCAGCATCTAAAGTTCAAAGGACAATGGATCATGCTTTAGCGTGTCTGTGGAGCTAACACGATAGAAATCAGACATAGTGCATACTTGCCAGAAGTGTAATTCAAGTGCGGTGTAAAAAGTGGACATGGCATTGTCATGTCTCTGACCTAAAGAACCACCACATATCGAATGCTCTTCTACGTGTCTTTCCAGTATATATACCGCCCACCATACTTCTTTCCACGCACACACACAAATCGCAAATCTTTCGATATCGAAACTCACATCAATCGAGATCCATGGAGAACGTCGAATCTCGGGTCTAAAGCATCGAAATCAGATATCATGGCCTTTCGCTGCTCCAATGTTGCTCAGCTTATCGTTATGCTCTTCGAACACTCAAAACCTAGATTAAGTCTCTCCGCTCTGATCAAGAATTAAGAATTGTACTAGTTATTTGTAATTGCATGGACACGCAAGGCAATTTCTTCTCCACGTACATATATACTAAGTTACTACAAATGATGTTCTTTGTTGTTCCCCGTATGGGAATCAAAGTCCAAACGGGTGTCTCGAAATGTGCTAGCATTTTGAATTTCTGGAGGACCTGATGGATGGCTGTAAGCATCGCTGCAGACTCGATCCAAAACCAACGTCCTTGCTGCTGACGAGGAAGATGTCAAAAAAACGATGTTCTGGCAAGTCATGAAGATTTCTGCCCTGCGCTTCTTTGGTTTGAAGTCGTTTGTGGGTCGGTGATCGTAAAAGTATAAGAACACGTGGAGGTGCTTTCTACCGCGCAACTGTGTCCCTGAGCATCAACTTCGGTCCTACAGCTTTTCCTAGTGTGTGCCAGACAAATCCGCGACCAATTTCTGCACAACCGCATCTGTGAACGCCCAAACTGTACTACTATACGGCGCCGCAAAAGCATACCCAGTCCACCACGTCCCCCTGTAACCCTGCAGCGCGTACAAATCCCGTATAAACCCCGCTTCAAGTTGCTCCTTCTTGATGTACCACTGCAGCCTCGTATGATCGCTTAGAGCTTTAAATTCGACGCTGCAGTTACCTGATATAGTGCCAGCAGTGCTGAGACGCTGCACGGCTGCTGTCACATTCGCTCTGAGTTCTTCAGCGGTGAGAGTAAAATTTGCGCCAGCGATCACGCGGAAGAGTCCAAGACCTGAGGGGCCGGTTGAGTCGAGGCGAAGCGCGAATGGGTAGTCTCTGAGATTCAAATGGTTTGCGGGCGCGGCTGCGGCGGGGATATAATTGATGGATGTGTTCTCAGCAAGGCACGGAATGCTAGCGACGCCGATGAATTCGCCCTCAACGTGGCCTTGGGTAAGAATCGCTTTTTCTGTCTCGTCTAGGTCATAGGGCGCTAAAACGGAGGGATTCGGTGGCGCGGTGTATAGAATGCGTTTGGCGTTGATGACGTACGATTTCGAGCCTTGCTTGACGAGTAGCTGTGTGCCTTCAGGCGTACGTTTGGCGCTTCGAACGGTGCTTGATAGTAGGACGTCTTCTTTTAGGAGGGCGAGAGCGCGTTGGTACACGAGGCTATTTGATCCGACTGGCACGACTAGTGAATTGTCGATGACCTGCTTAGTGAGCGATGGGCCGAAGGATCTGAGCAGGTTGAAGACCAGGAGGTCGCGGACACCACCATAGCCTATTCCGGAGATGGTGATGATACGAGACAGGGAATCCTCCAGTTGGTGGAGCTTCACGAAGTTTTCTACTGTCATGAGTAGTTCCTTTGGGACGTCCTTTGGGAATTTCCAGTATCCAGGTTCGACGAGTGGTGCGTATTTGGCGATGATATTCAGCCATCGTTGTAGTGCATCGTTGGTGGCATTCAGGCCCGGCGCTGAGTAGTCCAATCGAGCTCCTGTTGTGACGTCGACGGTGATGGCGGTATTTCTCTTAGATGTAAAAGGTTGTGTGGCAATACCGAAGCGAGTGAAAAAGGCGATAGCAGCGTCGTTGACAATGTACGACTGAACGCCGTATTCTAGTGGGGTGTTTGTCTCGGGCACGACGTAGGTGCTGGTATGGCCTCCGAGATGATCTCTGGGCTCAATCACCACCACTCTTGTGCTCAGGTCTTCTCGGAGTCGAACAGCTGCATAAGTGCCGGCTGCCCCGCCACCGATGATTGCAACGTCTGTGTCAATGACTACCGGCTGGTTTGGAGTGATGCTAGTAGTGATGGCTGAAGGTACACACGCGAGAAAAAGAGACACAAAGCATTTGCGAATCATCTTGAGGTATGGCTGATTCACTCATGCAGAGCTGGGGACCGTGGAGCTTTTGTACCACTAATGCATTTGACCATCTGCCGCAGGGCTTGTACCGAGAGCTCGTATCCGCCTATTGCGGTATAGCTGACTTGCATCAACCATGGCTGAACAAGGTGGATAGTTGACTACCGTCGCACTGGTGGTGTATCGTATCGGACAATGGACAAGGCTGGAGCGGTAACTCAGGACCGTGAACGTACGAGTAGAATTGTGTGTGAGCTCGAGGTTCGACTTCAGATCCTCCTTGATGGGTTAGCTGGGATGCTGCAGCATTTACTACAATGGGTTACCTGTGTATGACCCCAGGCATAGGACCATTGTGCCGGGAGCCGACTGCATTAGTTGACTTGGCGCGCTCGGCCACAGTATTTACCATTGCTGTAAGAAGTCTGGTAGTTTGTATGGCTGTAGGTTGAAGCTAACAGTCAGTGATACTCACCAGAGTGATACCAGAGTGATACTCACCAGAGGTTGTTTACAGCATGAGGACGACTGGCGCTTGTTCGGCTTGCGCCAGATTGAGAAATGCCAGAGGCTACCTAGGTAAGATGCCATCATTCATGATTAGACTCAGCCATGCGTGAACAGTCGTTATAAATCGTGCAGGTACCAGAAAGTAGATGACACCGTCCTGGAGCCTGAAGCATACTTGGCTGACCTGCCATCATATTTAGTTTGACTCTTGCTAAAGCTGATTCCTCTTCTTGCTTTGAGATGCCTCTGACCACCACAATAGCTCGGTCTTTTTCTGGGACCGTCCTCTGTTTGTGTGAGGCATGGTGATCGTGTGGTAGAGGAGCACGTCAGAATCTTCATGCTCATTGCACGGGAAGAGCCATGACCTTTAGGATCTCTGCGAACTTGGAAAACTGGACATGTCTATGCTTTTGAATGTCCCAGGTGACCCTTTGAAGGCAAGACGGATCTTGACTTGTGGATATGCGAATGCCTGTGAGTTGATCATTGCGAATTAACGGTTCGACGGCTCCGCGCAAGAGGATCATTGAAGTTTGAGCAGAACATGATGAGACGATTCATCATCTTCGAATTGAGGAGGCAGCATTGGTCTGGAGGAGCGCAATCGCGAGATCGAAATGCCCGGTCGCGTGCTGTGATAGACAGCAGGAGCGATGGTGAAGCACGAGACAAGGATGTTGGTTGCGGAGTTTGCGGGCGTGGCGGGCCACGCTAGCATTCGTCACCACTGCTGGTGGCCGCGGTGGCTGAAGTAGCTCACATCTGTCCATTTCCTAGGCAGCGCCATCTTATCGCCCCATTGAACACACCTCCCTCGCTGGCCCCGTATCCCTACTTCGATCCTATATCGAGTCTGCGCGTCGTGAAACCCTCGCCGCAGCTACTCGCGGCGGCGCATCCACTGTTTCAGCGCGCCAAGGCGACACTTTCGGCTTCACGAACGAGGCTGAGCTGTAGACGGCGAAGCAGCCAGCTGTTCATTAGACTTGCACCGGCCTCCACCTTCACCTACGCACGCTTCTCCTTGCTTTGATGCATGATGAAATACCTTAAGGGCTTGCTGCCCGCCCTGCTAGCATTAGGACCTTCACCCGCCACCGCCAAAAGCGACCCCATCGTTGAGACGACCGAATTCAAGAACGAGCTCGTAAACCTCTTATATTTCGATGACTCCAGTGTCGCGCTCGTGCAGGAGTTGGATACCGGTCATATATACCGGTCCAATGATGCCGGCAAGGCCTGGAAGCTGAACAAGGAGCTGGAAGGAGGTCTTGGAATAATCAAGAACCCATACGACAACAATGTTGCCATAGTGCTGGGCGATACGAAACACTACATCACGTATGACCAGGGAGAGAAATGGACGTCTTTCGAGACAGAGTTCCCCGCGACGTACACAGGGCCACCGATAAGCTGGCATTCGCAGAACAACAAGAAGATCATGGTACATGAAGTGGAGGACTGCTTCCTAGCACCGTGTCTTGGAACCACATACTACACTGAGGACGGCTTCAAGTCGAAACCGAAAGTGCTGACAGAAGAGCGCCGAATGTGCCAATGGGCAAAGGGCTCCGAACGCTTTCTGGAGGGCGAGAAGAAACACGATTCACGAGTTCTGTGTATAACGAAAGGCAAATACTCTGACCGGTCGAAAGACTTCAGATTACTAGTGAGCGACGAGTAGGTGCTCGTCACGCTGTGAAGATGGCGCATGCTAATAGGTGCAGTTACTTCCAAACAACCTCTGAGCCCGTCATGTCTTCCGGACGCACCGTGCAGGGCATGGCCAACATGGCTGCGGTCAAGGGCTACCTCGTTGTTGCGGCCAAGGGCGACTCCTCAAGCGAGCTCGCGCTCTATATCACACAAGATACCGAGACATGGCATCATGCCAGGTTTGGAGTTGGCAAGCTGGAGGAAGATGCGTACACGGTCCTTGAATCGACCAACTACAGCATTCAGGTGGACGTCATGTCATCCAAGAGTGTTCAAATGGGCACCTTGTACACGAGCAACTCCAACGGCACCTACTTCACGAAGAACGTCGAGAACACGAATCGCAACAGCGACGGCTATGTCGACTTTGAGAAGGTTGCAAATATCCAGGGCGTGGTCCTGGTTAACATCGTCAACAACGCAGAGAAAGTCAAGAAGGGAGCACCCAAGCAGATCGAGTCGCAAATCAGCTTTGACGATGGCAGAAGCTTCGAACCACTACTAATCAAGGGCAAGGATGATAAGCTACACCTACATTCTGTCACCAATCTACACAACAGTGGACGCGTCTTCTCCAGTCCGGCGCCTGGCATTGTGATGGGAGTCGGAAACACCGGTAAAGAGCTTGGCAAGTACACCGACGGCGATACTTACGTGTCTGATGATGCTGGGCTCACCTGGGAGCTTGCTCTTGAAGGGCCGCACAAGTACGAGTTCGGTGACCAAGGTTCTATCCTAGTGGCTGTTTTCGACAAGGGCGACACAGACAAGATCATGTACTCGTTGAAGCATGGACGTAAGGGCACCTGGGAAGAGCTCGATGTCGGTTACCAATTCCGAGCCCGCGAGCTAACAACACTCTCCGACTCAACGACCTTGAAGTTCATGATGTACGCCTCCAAGAAGAAGAAAGGCGGAGGCCGCGAACACGTCATAGTACATCTCGACTTCTCGGGCCTGAAAGAAAGGAAGTGCGATGATAAAGACTTCGATTCCAAATGGTCCGTACGTGTGGACAAGGAGAACGATCCAAGCTGCGTTATGGGACACAAGCAACTCTTCCGCAGGCGCAAGTGGGACGCCGATTGCTTCGTCCAAGAGCCTTTCAACGATCCTGTGCCGACCTTTGAGCCATGCGAATGTGACGATCTGAGGGACTTCGAATGCGACTACAACTTTGAGCCTGAAGGCACGGGCAAGGAAAAGAAATGCGTACCTTCCCCGTCCTTGGCTCTTCCAAAAGGCGCCTGCCAGGATGGTAAGAAGACATATATGGGCAGCTCAGGATGGAGAAAGATTCCTGGCAACCAATGCAAGGGCGGCTCGAAGAAAGATGACAAGGTTGAGCGCAAATGTGATGAAGCCGACATTCCGCCTCCAAAGAACGACGAGATCTCTAGCGAGATCACGAAATTCAAGGGTAGCGAGTTTGTGGAGCATTACTATCTCGAGCGTCCAACACAAGCCTCGGACGATGATGTGGGCAAGGCGAATGCTCAAGATAAGGATGAGACCGTGGTCATGCTTACGGACGAGCATACTGCCTGGATAACACATGATCACGGAAAGAAGTGGAAGAAGGCTGTCGACGACGAGGTTGTCCGGATATATCCTCATCAGTACGACAACAATTACGTTTACTTTCTGACCGCATCGAAAAAGGTATTCTACTCGGAGGACCGTGGACTGCGAGACAGTATTCACCACTTCGAGGCTCCTGTTATGCCAAATCAGCAGCGGCTGCAGATTATGCAGTTCCACCCAAAACAGAACGGATGGCTTATCTGGATGGGTGGAAAGGACTGCGAAAATCCCAGCAGCAAGGACTGTCACACTGCCGCTTACGTGTCTAAAAAGAACGGACAAGAAGGAAGCTGGAACCCACTTGTCAAATACGTCCAGAAGTGTATGTTCATTTGGCGAGAAGCAGGCCGTAATGTGACCGACGAGAAGGTCTTCTGTGAACAGCACACGAACGAGGAAATGAAGGCCCCGCTCCAGCTCATATCGAGCAGCGATTTCTTCGAAAAGCAAGAGGTCAAATTCGAGTCGGTCGTCGAGTTCGCTCTCATGTCAGAGTTCATCATTGTGGCAACCAAGGACAAGGAGGGTGTACTGCGTTTGGATGCCAGTCTCGACTCCGACACGTTTGCAGAGGCCAAATTTCCGGCTAAGTTCTTCGACATCCACCAGACTGCTTACACTGTCCTGGACAGCTCGACCCACGCTGTGTTCCTGCACGTTACTGTAAACCCACGGCCAGACCAGGAGTATGGATCAATCATCAAGAGCAACAGCAACGGAACGTCCTACGTCATGAGTCTGGAGTCTGTGAACAGGAATATGGCTGGCTACGTCGATTTCGAAAAGATGCAGGGCCTTGAGGGTGTCGCAGTCGCCAATGTCGTTGTCAACGTTCAAGACGTCAACAACGGTGCCAAAAAGAAGAAGCAGACTCGAATCACACATAACGATGGCGCAGAATGGGAATACATCAAGGCCCCTGCTAGGGACTCTGATAATAAAGATTGGGGCTGTCAAGGTAGCGGTGCGGAGTGCGCGTTGCACATCCATGGCTACACCGAGCGTGTTGATCCGCGTGAGATGTACTCCTCGCCGACAGCTGTTGGCTTGATGCTGGGTGTTGGAAATGTGGGACCTGAACTTGGACCCATCGGCGACGCCAGCACTTTCATAACGACCGATGCGGGCATCAACTGGAAGGAGATCAAGAAGGGCAGTTACGCTTGGGAATTTGGAGACCAGGGTTCCGTCATTGTCATTGTCCGCCGGGGCGAGGATGTCGATCACGTCTACTATTCTCTCGATACCGGAGAAAAGTGGTCTCTCTACAAATTCTCCGATCGCCGCATTCGCGTGGACTCCATTACTACTGTACCCAGTGACACGTCGCTCAACTTCCTCCTCTGGGGCAAGGACGGCAAAGAGCTCGTCGCAGTCAACATCGACTTCTCGGGCCTGAAGGTCTTCCAAAAAAAATGCGATCTCGACGAAGACCACCCCACAGAGGGAGATTTCTACCTATGGAGCCCTCAGCACCCTCTACAGCCTGAAGATGACAAGCGATGTTTGTTCGGACACGTAGCGGAGTACCACCGCAAGAAACGCGGCGCAGAGTGCAGGACCGGCCAGCGCATCGACCGCATGCATAACATCACGAGCAATTGTCCTTGTACCAGGCGCGACTACGAATGGTACGTTATCACATTATCACCTCAACATACAGCACACTAACATGTCACCAGTGCATACAACTACGAGCGCAAACCCGGCGGCGAATGCCAGCTCATCGAAGGGCAAAAACCAGAAGATCCTAGCCTCGTCTGCCTCCAAGGCGCCCGAGAGTACTGGGGCGCCTCAGCGTACCGCCGCATCCCACTCACGACCTGCGAAGAAGGCCAGGAGTTCGACCACGTGGGCACGCCCGAACCGTGCCCTGGTTTCGAAGAAGAGTTCCAGAAGAAGCACGGCATCAGCGGCTTTGGACTCTTCATGGCCATTGTACTGCCTTTTGCTGCGGCCGGTGGCATTGGATACTACATCTGGCGCAACTGGAGCGGCAAGTTTGGCGCCATTCGTCTGGGCGACACGGGCAACGCATTTGATAGCGATAGTCCGTTGGTCAAGTGGCCTGTTGCTGCGATCTCAGGGCTCGTGGCTGTTGTTGCAGCTATACCTATGCTCATTGGCAGCTTGTACAGGATGATTGCTGGAAGAATGGGCGGTGGTTATGGTGGGCCGACGTACACGAGTAGGAGCTCGTTTGCGAGAGGTCGGGGCGATTATGCTGCTGTTGACGAGGGCGAGCTGTTGGGTGAGGATAGTGATGAGGATGTTTAGGCGCGGTCAGTAGCGTAACCTAGATGTAGTGGGTGGTCGGGTGTCAGGGATGGTGGACCTGGGTTCAGATGGATTGGTAGATAGCTTGTAGCGTCTTTTTGCTTGTAATTATTGTGAACGTTCTTACAATCTCATGTCTTATGGACGTTGGTGATGACCTGAACTGTCACAGAGCTGTCAAATTTCAGTGTGTTATTGGTAACACTCCACAGGTTCGCACATTTGCTTGTTCTAGCCGACGCACCAAGCCGTGCGTGCTAGACAGCATCGAGATGAACTGTGTCACCCCATGATCTAGAATCCAGCATTGATCCGTGTCACTGGAATCACGCATCTCCACTCCTGTGCTGTGCCACAGAGGCGCGGATTGAAGGTTGCCTGGTGGGTCATGATGGTCTGCACCGGCCTTCAGGACATCAAAGCAAGCAAGGGAGAGGCGCAGCCACGAGGACGGAAACGTCTAAAACAACGTCAATCTGTTTATGCTGTCATGTACGATGGAGGACGGCACATTCTCAAAGTCAAAACACCTTTGGAATATTGAGGACGGCATGATCAACCTTTTACAAACATTGTGGGATCCGTTCATGCCAGCCCGAGGCATTACCAAACATTGTGTAAATGTGCACAAAACAATTTGGGAAGTGACAGTTGTTCATGCCGCCGTTCATGCCGTTGACTGGCGGTTGACAGGGCGTTCATTCATGCGGAGCACGAAACGGCACTGGTGCGGTTCGCAAATTGGTGTTCGGTGGCGCCAAACACCATCGGGTAGACTTGCACTCCCAGCACTCTATGCGAAAGAGCTCTGTGCAATGTGGGTGCCGACAGATTTTGTTCTGGCATCCGTGTATTTGTGGAGGTGCAGCCCCATTTATCCAGATCGTACGTGTACAGACTCTGTACGGCTGAGAGTCAACGACATCCGCAGATGCGCTCTTCTCGAACCGAGTCCGTCCCTTAATCAGCGCCTGAAACGCCTTCTTCCACGGTCTCACTGAGTGGATGGTCCAGAAGTGTTTGGTTTCTTGGATCAGAATTGCTGTTTTGACACAACGTCGTGCCGGAGGTACCGGTGTGGCTTCAGGCAGAGTGGCAGCGTTCCGCTGGTCGTCACTCGCACGCTGGGGGTTTCCCAACGCTAGTGCATGAATTTTCCTGGGTGCTCAGGGCCCCTGGAGGGTCTCTTTTGGTGGAGCCGCGTTTTATGCGAGATGTGTGGGGCTCAAAGGGGCTTGCCCGATCGGGCCCGTCCACGTTGTTTCAGATTAACCTGGCCAATCAGATTGCTCAAACTGCCGCTCCTTCCCTCTGCGTCAAACGGCGTGCGGTGAGTGATCGGGGGCGTCTGGCGCCTGGAAAACGTCACCTCACACAGAGCGCCGTGCTCGGATGGTGTATTCCCACGCGCGTACGCACGTGCACTGAAACTTGTGCTGCTGTAACAAATAATCTCCCAAGACGCCCCAATCGTGCGTCGTGGTGTGCCACCGCTTCTCGCCTCGCATAGACCGCTTTCGCCTGAAGCAGGCCTTTTGCCTTGGCGGACGGACAGCGATGGTGAATTGGGCATGGTGCGTCGCGGGAAGGCGCCCGCTGCCAAGCTGTTTCACATGCATACGCATCTTCGTGGAGCTTGGTCGACTGTGTCTACGGCCTGTATGGCTGCGACGCGAGTACATGAGCCACTGGCCGTCGCTCCTGCCCTGTAGTCTTGGTCACTCTTTCCTCCAACAGCCTTCAAACAGTCGCTTCCTTTCACAATCACACTCTTCATTCTTTTAGAGTGCCTGCCTTCTCTGGTAGATAACCTTCTTTACAGCCACTCACTCTTTCTCACTTCACTTCACCACCTCCGGCCTTTAACATTCCCCGCGTGCCGGACACGTCTCTTGGCTCTCACGCCTAGCCCTTCACTCCTACCTACCCTGTCGCAGAACTTCGCCGCACCTTCACCTGCGCGTTGATGTGAGTCTCAGAATTCCACCGTTTAGTGTTCCATGTTGTGTACCTACACAATAATGCCTCAGCTTTTTCCCCACACAGAACCACCCGAGGCGAGCATTGTGGCTTGCTCATGCTATAGGCCTTGTACTTCACGCCTTGACTTTCGGGTCGATTTGTATTGTGTACAAATACCCTTTCTTGTCACGGTTGCTAAATAGATCTCGGCGTTTCTCGCCTGTCTCACCACTTCACCGAGCTTACTCAATCTACGTGTGGGCAAACGCTGATTCAATTATTAGCGCTTCCACGTTCATTCTTTCGGTGACCATTACAACTTGGCCACTCACTACCTTTTTGCCTTCTTCAGACCTCTTCTACTCGGATCCGGATCCTCCTACAACTCAACATGAAGAACTTTCTCGCCATCGCCGTCGGCCTCTTCGCGGCCTGTGCTATCGCCGGTCCTCCCAATCCTACCCAAGGCCAGGGCTTCATCGATGACGTGAAGACTGCAGGCGGCGTCAACCACACCGATGTCAAGGATTACATCATCACTTTTATGCGCAACGAGACCTATCCACCTGCGGTCAAGAGCTTCTTTGAGGAGCTCAAACTCGAAAGCTATGGCGAGGATTCTATCGTATGGGAAGGAGAGAACACCTACACGAAGATCATCATCGCCCGGCTGTGTGCACAAGATGCGGATTTCGTCAAGTCCCAATCCCAAATCAACATCGTCGAACAAAAAGCCGAGATTCAATCATACGCTCAGAAGGCTGGCGCGCCGTGGGGCCTACAGCGCCTCTCAAATGCAGCTGGTGCATCTGGATCTCCAGCTGGTCAAGACTTCACCTACTCTTTCGAGGACCAGTCGCTCGGTGCTGGCGTTGACATCTATGTCATTGATACTGGCGTGCGCGACACCCATGCTGTGTTCACTGGTCGTGCATCTCAAGGGTTCACCGCTACTGGATCCTCTGTTGACGGTGATGGCCACGGTACCCACTGCGCTGGTACTGCTGGAGGAGCTAAGTTCGGTGTGGCTCAGGGCGCCAACATCATCGCGGTCAAGGTTCTCGGTGACGACGGTGCTGGTTCTTCTTCCGACACCATCCAGGGCATGGACTGGGTCATCACCAATCACGAAAAGCGCAAGTCACAGCCTGGCTTCGTCGGGTCCATCATGAGCATGTCCTGGGGTCTTGCAGGCCAGGCTAACTCTGTCGATGAGGTTATCGCTGGCGCCTCAGAGGCTGGAATCCATGTTTCGGTCGCAGCTGGCAACGACGGTCAAGATGCTTGCGGCTCTACTCCTGCTCACCTTGGTGGAGCGAACTCCAACGTTGTCACCGTCGGCTCTGTCAACATTCAGAACCAGGTCTCCACTTTCTCTAACATCGGAAAGTGTGTCGACATCTACGCTCCTGGTGAACAGATTCTCAGCGCCTGGGCCACCGGCGACACCATCATCAACTTCCTCTCCGGAACATCCATGGCCTGCCCTCACGTCACGGGTGTGATGGCATACCTAATGGCGCAAGACCCTTCGCTCGGCCAGAACCCAGCTGCTCTCAAAGCCAAGCTCCTTCAGACTGCTCGACAGGGAGAGATCGGTGGCAGCACAGGTGGCAGCGCCAACCTCCTTCTCAGCAACGGCGTCGATGGTGCCATATCCCGCCGCCTCGTCAAGAACTACGTCGTTCCCGACCGAAGCGGTTCACCTGCTGTCCGCGCTGCCGCCGCCATGGCAGGCAACGTTGTCATCGATGAACGCTTCCAGCTCCACTCTCGCGACTCCCAGCTTCGTTTCTAAAGCATTGCATAGACGCATCAAGGCGTATGATACCCCGGCATTGTTGAACACTTTCGCAAAAATCATCACGGTACATCTCTTGTGCCATCCCTGGGCTACATGAGGCCCAATACTTCGAGAGCCTGACCCTCAGCACGGCTAGTTTCCTTTTATCGAGATCTCTTTGTCATCGTGTGAGGGTAAATTTCTCGGAGGCTTAATTTTCGCTGTCAATACTTTATTCCTTCCGCATCCCATGCTTTGCGTGGTGTGTGGATGAGACAAATCGTGCAGAACTATGGGACCTTGTGGTACGTTTACTTTATGGTGCGCGTACACAAGCGTCGTAACACATACCATCAACAAATCAAATCAAATATCACATCCAGATATTACGCGTCCTTGTGCAAACTGTGACTGGGTGATTATGATCTTCGAATGGATGTCCACAGCCAGAAAAATCTTCTTAGCAACATATACCCGAGAAACCTGTTGAATGCCGTGCGTGCTTCAACCTGCAAGTGCACCCGAGCTGCGGAGTCTCGAACGCTAGTACCTGGCTACAAGTGACACTACAGCCGGTTGTTCAAGAGTCTCAAGCACGTACCCATGGTACCTAAAGACGCGGTAAATGTCTCGAACTTCTGGCTGAGCAACCAGCGGCTCCTTTGCATGACTCGTTTCCTCTTGGAACTTGTCGCAGGTGTCTGGGCCGTGGCAATTCTTTCCGATGCTAGTTGTCGATCAGGCCGGTGCGGGGCCATCGTAAGTGAGATTAATGTGGCTGAAGGAGCGAAGACCCTGAGCAGATCAAACAAGCAAACGAGTCACGTGCCAGTGCGTCCAAAATGTTGACCCTACCCGCTCTACAAGCCAACCGGAGGGTTCGGCGAGTAGGTTCGGCCGACTCGCAATGTACATGTGCAGAACGGTGGCGAAGTCTTGCAACAAAACGCTTGATACTAGTAGACCCGTAAGACACGAATTTATGTTTTGACGTCGTACAAGGCAACTTGCAGCCGCGACACAGCCATGCCAAGAATAGCAAGCACGCTTTGCTTTTGGCCCCCAAATGGCGTCAGCGCGTCTTAGATGGGCTCGAGAGCATGTTGTTCGTCAACAACACCATCAATACGTGTTACCCGCTTCAAATCAGGGCAAAGGACTCTTTTGACGATTAAAGTGATTATCGGGCACGCTCTCGGCTGTCCAAAGTTCGCACGGCACGACGAAAGGACAATCAAGCCAACTCCCGGCAGCTGGAGGTGTGCCAAAGGTAGTCAGTCTTCTTGTGGAGAAAGCCATATCCCGTGATCAAACGACTCTACTCAACGCGGTCATGATTCTATAAGAGACACGATTGGCCATGTCATCACCAAGGCAGTTTCCCTGTCTTCCACCAGCGCGTCCGCCTACGCCTGGCATACACCTCAGCTCGACAGCCAACTCGGCACACCAACGAAGCAGTGACAATGGAGACAATGAATCGCCCTTACGACTCGCGAGTCTCGACCTGACTAGTACTCGCGACACCTACAACTTGTATGACACATGGACAGAACTGCAAGAGATCCAAGACTTGTCGTGAGCAACACTTTCGGAGCCTCTACATCATACCCTAACGTGAGGTTCAGGCAAACCAAGCGTGGTGATTCTGACACCCAGAAGCTGCTTGATACCAGCGGAAGAAGATCCTCGATTGCATCAAATTCGTCATCTGCGTCTACCATTGTCAAACAAGGCTGGGCGGTAAGATGGCTCAACTCTATCGGTAGTGGTATCTCGGCTTTCTGGAAACTCCCCGGCGTTCGACAAATCGTCTGGCTCTTACAGTGGTTTGACCGCACCAGTACTCGTCTTCTCTCACGGACACGCTTCCAAGGATGGCGGATGGGCATCATCCTTGGATGCTGCATGTCGTCGATTGTCCTAGGTGTCAATATAACCGTGCTGGTCGTTGGTGGTGTCCGCGACAAGGGCTTCCGGAATGGATTCGCTGTACCGATGTCTGGATTGGCTGAAGATGTATCGTGGTGGAGCAGTGCCATACACATTGTCATCAATGCTCTCAGCACGCTATTGTTGGCCGCCAGCAACTATACGATGCAAGTGCTTAGCTCACCTACTCGAGAGGATGTCGACAGAGCTCACGCTAGAAACGAACACCTCGATATTGGAGTGCTGAGTCTCCGCAACTTGAGACGCATACGGAGGAGACGTCTGCTCCTTTTCATCATCATGGGACTGTCTTCCATTCCAATCCATCTCTTGTGAGTCTAGCCTCCCACGCTGCGGGTCATTCTAATGACTAGCAATAGCTACAATTCTGCCGTGTTCTACATTGGAGCTAACAACGAGTACGACTTGTATGCGGTACACGCCGACTCTTTGTCAGGTCTATATATAACATCTCAATTATTTGACAGAATTGAGGGCACCAGATGGATTCAAATGTATGACAACTCTTTGGTGAGCTACGGCCACGTCGGACTTGTCATCGATGAGTTTCGCACAGAGATTGAGAACAAAACTGCAACAGGAAGACCCGCAAAATGGCCTAACATAGGCATATTAGAAGCCGCCGCTTGGAACAACGGCGTCGCCTCCTGGAATCTGACCACCCGACTGAAGAAGGAACTTGGTACGCCAGAATTCATTCGCAATATCACAGCTACAGGCTCGATTTCCAAGGAATGGATCAGATTTGATCGCTTGTTCAGGTTATCCGAAAGTCCTCAAGAGGCGAATAATCCACCAAGATACGCACATGTTTCGCACGCTTATGCGCAAAGGCTAGACACCGCCAGCAGAATCCAACTGAGTCTCACATTCCTCGTTATAGTCATTGTTTGTAACAGTGTAAAGCTACTCACCATGCTGTGGGTAGTCTTTCTGGAGCGACAAGACTACATTGTCACACTTGGGGATGGCGCTTCGACATTTCTCAAAAGTCCAGATCCAAAGACGGAGCGAATGTGTATTTTGTCTAAGCCGGAAGTTGTCTGCGAAGTCGCTGAAGCGTCCCACGCGTTCAAGCATGACGATCAGCTTGAGAGACTAGTGACACAGTCGGGAAAGAGGTGGAGGAAGCAGTACAGCACATATTCGAATGCTCTCAATCGAGATAGAGAGGTCGGGTCGTACTTCATGCAAGTTGAACATTTTCTGGTCATTTTCACGTTTGCTAACGGTACACAGCTTCATTGTTCTGGGCGCTCTGTTCGCACTACTCATCGTGACCATTACGTACTCCGGCCAAGCGTCACCAAATTGGGGCACAAGATCCGACACAACTTTTCGCGAATCCGACCCATCGTCGCAGCAGACTCTGCTCAATGCCTGGATTGCCAACGCAGCACAACTTGTTCTCTCGTTTTGTTACCTTGCGATCAATAGCGAATGCACTGCTATGGCAGGAGCAGCAGAATGGAATAATCTGGCCTCGTCTCACAAAGGCCTGCGCGTTACCCGACCTGTTGGACAGCAACGTGACACATATTTCCTTCAGCTTCCGTACCGATGGAGTCTGCCGCTCACTATTGCGAGTGGTGGTCTACACTGGCTCCTCTCGCAGTCGATTTTCCTCGTACGTATCGACACATACGATCGCTCGCACAATATCATACAGTCGGAAGCATCGAAATCTGCCTGCGGCTTTTCGGGCACAAGCTTCATCACCTTGGTGATCTGCTTCTGGCTTCTTGTCGGGATTGTCGGTCTGATCGGGCGCAAGAAAATCAAAGTTCAGATACCATTTGCTGCGAGCTGCAGCTTGGTGATCAGTGCAGCGTGTCATCCTACGGCGGATGATGCAGATGCCCACTTGAGACCCGTTAAGTGGGGGGTCGTAGAGCGGAGGATGTATGATGGAGAATTGCATTGCTCACTGTCTTCGAACAGAGTTTCAAAGCCAAAGGCTGATGTCAAATATTTGTAAAATTACCGCATAGATTATTAAACTAAAGAACACGGAAATATCCTGAGTAAAAGATGCAGCTCTAACCCCGTCTCGATGTATGCCACATTCAGTCTATGCAACAGGCCGGGTGTAAACGAGCATATCTTCTTCGCAAAGATCATATGCATGGCGGTGCTCCCTAAAGTGTACTTGAACTGATCAGGCCTCAATGATCTACCAAAGTTTCAGTCCAAGCTCGATAGCCGTAAACGTTCAGTTGAAGCAAATTGGTGTTGCCAAGTTGGTGCGAAAACGTCGATGCAAACCGTGAGCGATGTTCCAAGCCAAACTTGGTTAGCAAGAGAGTATCTGCATAGATGCGCCCGTCTCACTACCCGCCACTTTCAACACCTATTCGTGCCATTCTCCCTTTCACCAAGCCTGACTATCTTCATCTGTCTACGCTCTCAATCAACAGTGCGCTCAGCCTCGCTATCTGAGCGATGCCCTCTCTTGACGCCGAATGACAACTTAGCCGCCAGGGCCGCGTCCCCAGCCAATGCAGCGCTTCACGACACACGTCTAGCATGCATCATGCTACCAATTCAGCCAGATTTATGTCTGTCTATCCCAGCGAAGTACTCGTAACCACAACCCTCATAATTAGGCGCCGAGATTTGCGACTGCCAAGATCACGATGGTTCCCATTTGCCTCAGGACCGTTAGCAGCACGTTGGACTTAATTGTGCCTCCTTCAGGTTGAGCAGCAGGCGGTTGTGATTTTCCAGATAAGTCAGTTCATAAGCACGCGTGATAGCGATATGCAGCTATGCTTCCAATAACCGTGAGAAAGCTGACAGCACAGCTACACGATGTCGCTTGAGGTTGAATCTCGATTCGTCAAACGAGGATTATGGTGAGATGTATGGCGACATGTTAACAATGCCTTCACTGACACCAAAGCGATCATAGGACAAACATCGAGAAAGGCCCTGTACTGGGACGAACGATTACCACGGATGCTCAGACGGGCAATCTAGTCGTTGCCATCGTCGCTGTGGTATCCACACTAGGTAGCCTTCTGACGAATGCTCGAACATGCGGTCCTAATGCTCGATGCAGGAACCGCACATTTGTGGCATCTCCTTTCGTTCGCGTATCATCAAGCTCGCGCCAATGGGCGTCCAGCAGATGCTCTCTTCCGCCAACAACAGACCCTTTTGCGCACCCTACCAACTTCAAGCTCAGTTGTCGCCGATACTTTGAAGTTATGGTGGGCTTGGCGAAAGAAGACCGATCGACCATTTCTTCGATCAGTCGTCCTCATCGCTTTAGCCCTCCTGTTCACCATAGCAACGCTAGCGGCCAGCATTTTCTCATCGCTTGTCGTCACTGGAGGAAGCATCGACATTCTGGTTGACTCGCCCTGCTGCGGGCGCGTGAATTCCAACCCTTTGAGAGGACGGGCATACGCACTTGATAACGATCAATCGGCGCCTGGATACGCCGCCAATTGCTACCTAAATGGCTTTCTTCCGTCCAGTTGCGATGTCTTCATGCAGCCGAATATTCCGCTCACAACTCGAGACGCGCCATGTCCGTTCAAAAATGCAACATTCTGTGCCACCCAGGAAGCTTTCAACGTAGATTCTGGACTTATAGATGTTGGGCAAACATTCGGGCTCAATGTTGCTGCTAAAGATCGAGTGCAGTACCGAAAATCTACCACGTGTACAGTCTTTCCAATGGAGGGCCATTGGGGGGTTTACAACGTCAGAGATGTTCCGGATCTGTTGCATACGTTGCCGAACGAGGATATCGGAGTCATATCGTACGGCACGTCGTTTGAGAAAGTCGAATGGGTGACCTATCAAATGAGCATAACATTAAACGCTGGCCGGATGGTGCTTCAGAGGTAAGTCATGAGAACCGAATTCTTGAACCGCGATGGAGCTAACGACGCCCTAGGGGAAGATCATCCTGAGGTGACCCAGATACGCCACTGAAGCCGCAATGGAGACCTATGAAAGGCATAGAGGTCAAGCAAGGGACGGGAGACATATTCTTCAAGCCTGTTACACCTGGCTCCATCTTATACCAAAAACCGATTGATGACTCGCTATACGCTGCGCATAGAGCTATGCGTGACATGCTTCGTGGTAAGAATCACAATTTATACGCGCCAGACTATCCCATTCGAGTGGTTGGCTGCACGCAACAAGTGAGTGTCCCAAAACTTTTACATGCCCTGTCGCATGACTGACATTGTTCGAGTTTCAATTCTGCCACGCGAGGACAAGCGGAGGAGACCTTTGTACTCCGTTACAGCATATACCTTACTTCGTACAGCGGCCCAAAGATTTTACCGAAGCCAATGACATGCAACGGGCCCTGCTAAATCTGGTGGTTGGTGCAGCCTATCTGTCGCGCACTCAAAGTTCCACAACCTGCCACGCATCAAAGCGTACATTTGAAGCCAAACTACAGATTGAGAGTTTACCTTCCGACTTCTGGAAGCACGAAGTACTCGGCTGGGAACAAGAGTCATACGCCAGTATGCAGATTGCAATGGCACATTACTCCACTGGAGGCCCAGACGCCGAAGTCGAGAAAGGAGCAGACGATGCATGGTGGCTCAAACCCACTACAGAAAGCGAGAAAAAGCTGTGCAAGATACAAAAGATGAAGAAGTCGGGTGGTTTTGTGTAGGTCTTCCACTTCTGTCCCACGATCACTGTCTACATCCATGACTAACTTGATCCGCTAGTAACATCAGCTTCTTCGGTCTGGTCTTTATTCTCACCCTTCCCTTCTCCGCTATGCTCGTCGATGTTACTCTGCTCCAATTTCTCGTCTATCTCTCTAGCTTTCGTCGTCAGCTCGGCCCGCGAATTGAGCGTTGGATTCAGGATGGAGTGTGGCAGATGCAGCGCCGTGCTTACGAGGGGGAGGGTCATAGAGGATGGTCAGACCTAGAGAGTGAGATTCCGCTGATGGACAACGCATGCAAGCTGAAAGATCTACCAATCTTGTGGGTCCCTGGAAAGAGCCCTACGATGATACATTCACAGACCTTTGCATCGACGGGCTCGCAGGAGACCTTGAGGACTACGCAGGACCTCGTTCGAGCATCAAATCATCAAGCGAATGCCGACCCGAGGAAGAGATGGTACACCTTTGGCAGGCGTTGAACGGCTGCCGATATGCCTCAGCTGTCGTCATGCCACGCCACGAGCTAGGAAAGCACCACTCATCAATGGCTCTCACGATCCGTTTCTTCCGTCAGATGGGAAGGCCACGGGCTTTGGCATTGTGTACTCCGTCTTCCAATTTTGCAGTGGCCGACTAGCGCGACACGTGGGCTGGACGACCAACCATGAGGCCTGGCCAAGGTAGCCAAGCACACGGCTCCTTCTTGAACTTCAACACCACGCATACGAAAAGGGCAGCTCGTTGTTTCCAACAAAGGAAAAATGGACTCGACAGGATTCGCGGACCACAGAAGAAGAATGCGTGAGCACGTTCAGGAACCGTAATCTCGGGAACAAGACACTACAAGAAACCGTGTGTCTTGGTTCGATAGTGCGCATGTCTGTACCGTCGCAATCATTTTAGCAGCACACATGTGCAAGTAGAGGTTATATATAAAGCATGTTCATCTTGCGTTTCATGTTGAAAGCACCCGGCAACCAAACAACACCCCGCTCGTTCAATCGCAGTCAATCCCAAGATGCGTTACGCACTCTCCCTTACCATTGCCGGTACCCTCCTCGCTCAGGGTACTTCAGCGCTATGGCTGTTGCCTCAGGCCCGCAACTTCATTTACATCGTGCCTGATGGCTTTGGACCAGCATCGCAGACCATGGCACGAGACTATGTCTCGCTGCTCCAGAATGGCGAGAACCCCAAGTCGCCGGTGTCCATTCAATTGGCCGCTGATAAGATGGTAATCGGAAACGTTCGAACGCTTGCGAGTGACAATTTGATCACAGACTCTGCAGCGAGTGCCACGGCTTTTGGATGTGGTGTCAAAACTTACAACAACGGTGGGTATCGATTGTATGTTGGCATAACAAAGGCTGACTGTACACAGCCATTGCTGTTGACGATGACGGCCAGCCAGTTGGATCCATCTTGGAGGCTGCTAAGGGCGAAGGCTTCAAGACTGGTCTTGTGGTAACATCCACTATCAACCACGCCACTCCTGCGTGTTACGCCGCCCATGTCGCGAACCGCAATTCATATGAGAAGATTGCGGAGCACGAAATTGGGTACTCGCACCCTCTCGGCCCACAAGTCGATATCCTTCTCGGAGGTGGTCGCTGCTACTTCAAGCCCCAGTCCGACCCCACATCATGCCGCGAAGACAACATCGACCTCTTTGGGTATGCAAAGGAGAAAGGCTACAAAGTCATGCAGGACCGCAAGTCTTTCGATGAGCTGAATAAGGGCACTTCAAAAGCAGCTGATCTGCCATACATCGGTCTCTTCAATGATGGTGAGTTCTCGCGAGTGACAACAATCGGGCCACACTGACGCAAAATCAGATCAAATGAGGTACGAGATCGACCGTAAGCGGACTCAAGATGAGCCCTCGCTCCTTGAGATGGTCGAGACCGCTCTCACCTCGCTCGACCGTGCTACAAAGTGGTCTTTCCGTGGCTACTTCCTGATGATTGAGGCCAGTCGTATTGATCACGCGGGCCACGCCAACGATCCTGTCGGCCATCTGCACGAGACAATCATGTACAACGACGTGATGAAATACGTACGCGAGTGGATCGACAAGCACCCAGACACGATGATGATGTCTGCGGCTGATCACGAGTGCGGAGGCCTCACTCTCAACGGCTTCAATCCTTTGCCACTCAAGGCTGCCAGCATGACCACGGAACATGCCGCAAGCCTCTGGGAAGCATACAACGGGACTGACCGCCGCGCGTACCTCAAGGATACCATCCTTCAAGGCTACGGCCTTGGCGACCTTTCCTCTGCGGAGGTTGACACCATCCTCGCCAACGACAATCTCGGCTCTGACCTTGCTTCGCGTATCAGTAGGAAGGCTGGCGTCAACTGGTCGACTGGCGGACACACCGCTTCCGATATCACGCTGTACGGCTATGGAAGCGGATGGCGTGGTGGAAACTTGAAGTCGGACATGGCTGGCAACTGGGACAACACTGAGTTACCTGGATACATCGAGGGTATCTTGAAGGTCAGCATGAGCAAGGTTACGGAGAAGCTGAGGAAAGCTGGAAGTGCGTGGGTTGGAAAGAGGGAGTTGGGCGGCCATGACCACCTCCAGCACCACCATTAGAAAGGTGTTTAACATAACCTACTAATTCAGGTTGTACAAATTGAAAGTCATATTCATCCTGGAGCGTCTTCAAAGTATGTTGATCCTTCTAAGGTTGTACAGGTCTACCATTGAAGGTCCTCCCATGTACAGCTCGCAAGCTTGACCTGAACCGACCTACACGACGTGCCACGGGCTACACTTCTGAGTACTCGAGCGAGAAATTGACCTTGAATCAACCTAATTACCAATGCCCACGCATAATACCTCACCGCCCTCCACATCCAACACAACCACTACTTTTCCGCCTCAATCCTACCATCCCCAACATCATTCCTTCCCCATCGTTCTCACCGCCCATGCCGACATTCCCCAACCTCATTCGACATCCTCCGTGACGAGAAGTCTACAACACAGGCTATACATGCAGATCTCTGAGATACCCGCATCCTTCCGGAATCCCATCAACAACATGCAGGCGCAAACTTCCCGCTTACTCGTTGAATCTGACAGACAACATGGTGCCTCGTCGTCCGAAGGATGAAGTAGCCTTCTGGCTAAATACAAAAGACGTAAGCTAAGCTAAGCTCTGACTGTATATGGTAATACTTTGACTGTGCCGCAGCACAGGGCACAAGTGTAAACCAGACCCAGCACCTCAACGATATCCATAGCTGAACGTACAAAGCCAACACCATTCTCCCACTTCTCTTCACTACCTACCAAAGCACTTCCACAACAGTCACTCACACGAATCGAAAGCGATCTCAAGATGCATTTCCAAACCCTCATCCTCGCCTCCCTTGCCGCTCTCGCAACCGCCTCCCCCGCGCCCATCACCAAGCGCGACGAATGGGTCGGCTACGTCTTCTCGTCGCAGGGCGCGCTGGCAGGCGACTTGATCCGCAACGGCGGGTGCTGCAACTTTCCTGTGACGGGGTACTCGACGCAGATCAATGCTGGCGTGAGGTGCCGATTCTTCCGGTACGTTACGTTTGTCAAGATTTGTGGTAGTTAGGGAATGGGGGAAAATATGGAATGCTGACGTGAAATAGTAACCGTGATTGTGGAAGTCTGATTGGGGGTACGGATGGGTTGCCGAGTAATGGTGGTGGGAGGCAGACTTTGGGGGCGCCGGCGAACTCGGCGACGTGCTGGTATGGTTAGATGGGAGGCGATGGGTTGGGATGGTGGTTGTGAAGGGGACAGTT
>Ga0265798_10002299_pt1 | contig 28367 bp, 34 predicted proteins | sample P3T30metagenome_FD_192430 | JGI IMG/M metagenome (GOLD analysis project Ga0265798, IMG submission 192430) | Plant litter microbial communities from East Loma Ridge, Irvine, California - P3 T30 | ecosystem: Environmental > Terrestrial > Plant litter > Unclassified | place: USA: California...
AGAGGGGACTCATGGCCTCCCGCCGCTCGCGTACGCTCGTTACGCACGTGTGGGATGAGCTGGCGCCACCTTTGCTCTTCCACGGACACATGCATGTCCGGGCAGAGGGGCGCCGCCAGGACGGACGAACCGTTTACTCACTCGCGGCCAATAACGCAGCGGGGAACATCGGGGTTCTGGATCTGCCTACCATGGCGTGGAGGTGGCTCGACTAGAGCCGCCAAGCATCTGCCTGTCCCGGCTAGAAGAAGCGCTGACGTCGAGCCGGCGCAAGGTGAAGCCGGGTGGGGCCTGACCGCGCAAGTCCGACTCGGTTCTATAGATACACAGATTCATCTGTAGACGGCATCGCCGCGTTTTGTGGCAACGGCGCCCCTGTGCGCGAAGTCCAGCAGTGGGTCGTTTCAGGATCTTGTCGGTCTCGGCGCAGCTCACCAGCACGGTCGCGGCTCCACGAAGAGTTGTTGTCTTTACCCTGACGAGAGTTCTGTGGCTTCGCGTCGCCATAAAGGGGGCACGCAAACACGCATCTCTAAGAAAAATGAGGCCTCGCGGTCACGGCGAGTCCGCAACCTACGAGGCGCCTCTCCACGGACCTAGCTGGCTTCAGTTAGCAGCAATGTAGGCATCGCGAATACTGCTGGGTACCCGACCGCGATCGGAGACTGCGTGACCATTTTCTCGGGCCCACTCGCGAATCGTCTGGAGTTCGGCCCTGTGGGTCTTCTGGCTAGTTGCAGTCGTGCCGGTCTTGCGTCCGTTGCGGCGAGCGGCACGAACATACGGAGCCAGGGCGACGTTCAACTTTTCGATGTGCGCTTCGGTGAGGTCAATCTCGTACGTGATGCCGTCCAGGCCAAAGGTCATCGTCCGTCCTGCTTCCTCGGGATTGGGATTTTCGTCGATGTTGTCGATGAGCTGGATAAGAGTCCTGTGCGCAATGGTGTTCCTTCGGTTTCATGCTGTGGGTTTTGCAAATACGGCCATAACTGTGTTGCACCGAGCATGGGCGACGCGATGCTCCTCGCATTCATCAGAATACGGCGTGATGCGTCCTGAGGAGCCGGCGGGCTGCGCGCCTATGACTCGAACTTCGGATCCGCTCTTGATTGCAAACCCACCCATGCCACCACTGAAATAAGGTCGATGTCACCTGGGCTACGGAGGAGTCGGGTCTGATTCTCGCCGTCAGCGTCAAGACGATCCTTTTCCGCGACGGCGCGACAAAGAACTTTCAAAAGAACCTGACCAACCGGCGCGCAGATTTACTGAATGAAGCGGTCACGCTTCACCGGCGCTTTCCATACTCGGTACTGGCCGCGCTGCTGATCTTCGACGTAGGGGCTGAGACGGATGGTACGGCCCGACGTCGATCGACGTTCATCAATGCTGGACCGCGGCTGCGGTTGTTTACGGGCCGACAAGATCCGGCTGGGCGAGATGAGCAGTACGAAAAGTTCTACGTTCTCCTCGCTGATCTAAACGACACGTCGCCCTCGATTCGAGCGTTTGAGGCAAATGATCTCACCGCGGAGGTCCCTCTGTCAGAGGCGTTTGACACTCTTGTATCTTTGATTGGCGAGCGAAACTTCGACCTTTACGAGGGGCTCGACGGCCATATTAAAAGGGCACCTTAGTCCTACCGTCCGCGACTGGGACGCGAGCGGACCGGTAGGAGTCGTAGTGCGGGTCTGTTTCTCCTGCGGCATCTCAGTGACTGAATGACAGCAGCTCGGTGCGGCAAAATTTGCGCGAAAATTGGCAGCAGGACGTGACGCCCGGGCGATGAATTCGAGGGGCCCTTCGATCGACGCCGATCGTGCAGTTGGCACGGGGCGACAGCGTTCTCTTATGCTCACGACGAGGTCTAACCGGGGCTCTGCGAGAATTCGTCGGGTGCTCGCAGCCCTGACCTAATGCTGTTGGCGTTGCATCTATAAGTTATCTTCGTGTCGCCATCGAAAAGTGGTTGTTAGCGTCACGTTCGGTCAGACATTAAGCCAGTAAGGAGATAGTCTGGGCCCGGAGTCGCCGGTCAGCCGCTGGTGCAGTAAACCGGCTTGTTTGTCGGTCAAGCTGCAGATGAAATCAGTGACAGATCGCGCAACTGCTTGCGGGAAATCGAGATGGTCGACACCGATTGCGATGGAGAGGTACTCCTGGAGTCGGGCGGGGAGACGGCGGCGGCTCTTTCCTTTAGTGGCTACAGCTGCTTCGACATCGTAGGCAATTGTGAAGAGAGCTTCGAAGAGTTGCGAAATGACGCGTTGCTGCCCCGCCTGCATCATCTCCATTGTTGACTCGTCGATCACGTAGTGCTTGGTGATGGCTTTGAGGATTTCGACGACGCGTCTTGCTTCCAGCGGAACCTGGAGCCAGAAACGTCCCTCTCGGAACTCGAGTGTGGTCAGATCTTGGAGGTACCGAATCCATGCGCTGGCGAAGCGTTGCACGGCTGCGTGTGATTCACGGCTGCCCGAGAATGGTTCGGCAGGTAGCTGAGGAAGGATGTGGCGTTCCGCTAGTCGCTGTAGCTCTCCCATCTGCAGGTCGTCCGTGAGGGTGTGATCATACTTTTTTACGGTGCCGAGGGCATTTTGGAGGATGTCTTCCCAATCCCTGGAATTATCAGACTGAAGACGTTCCAGCGGAACGCGATTTGCGCGGAAGAAGTCTTCGAGGTCGTGGACTGCGTAAGCGATGTCATCTGACCAGTCCATGATCTCGGCTTCGATAACCCGATGATTGAGGTAGGTCTTTCCGTCGGGCATGATGAAGCCCTTGCGCACGAGGTGTTCAAGATATGATTCCTCTGTGTCGTAAAAGCTCCACTTTTTCTGCGTGAGGTCTTCTGCGTCGGTGGCTTTCAGGGCATCCGCTGCTGCATCGCCGTCATCGCGACGCGTGTCCTCTCTCCGCTCCTCGAAGTTTTCAATCCCCTCGGAGGCCGTCCAGGGGTACTTCGAGATGGCGGCCAGCGACCGCCATGTCAGGTTCAGGCCTTGCTCGACAGCGTCGTCGGGGCCGTCGGGATCTGTCGTCTGAGTTTTACGCAGGCTGAGTCGTGACACGATGCGGAACGATTGGGCGTTGCCTTCGAAGGAATCTCGGAGATTTACTTTCTCGGTCTTGCCTTCAGCGGTGTTCTTCTCAATCTTTCCCAACTCGATCTGGAGCTGCGTCTCGGCGACGTGCCCGAAGGGCGGGTGGCCGAGGTCGTGGCAGAGGCCAGCCACGTAACAGACGCGGGGCGAGATTGCTTCTTCGACTTGTGCGCGCACGACACCGTCGCCGGCCGAATAATCGTCTATCAGCCTCTGCGCCAGGCGTTCCGCCGTTTGAGCCACTTTCAGGCTGTGCGTCAGCCGATCATGGAAGACGTAGTCCTCCTGCGGGCTGATGACCTGCGTCACTCCAGCAAGCCGCCGAAACTCGGGGGAATACAGAACGCGGTCGGCATCGACCTCGAAATCGTGACGCCAGTGCCTGTCTTCCCGCGACACCGATGTCTCGGCGTGGTCGAGCGGACGCATGACGCCGAAGCCGCTGTCAGCGGCTGGTTGCTCCCCCAAAGTTCGCGCTACTTCTTGCGCCCGCGATAGACGCCCTTGGCGAGTACGTAGTGGATTTCTCCGCGCGCTTCAAGCCGATCAAACGCCAGCTGCAGGGTGGTGATGCTGAGCTGAGTCTGCTCATGACGAGCGTCCCGGAACAGTTCATCAAGTTCGTAGGGCTGGTCCGAGTGTTTTGCAACACAGTCGCGGAGGGCGGCGAGAGCTTCAGTCCAGTTCTGCTGCCGAGCGGAACGTTGGCGATGCTCCGCTGTCTGCGCCTGCTCAGTCAGCGTGTCCACGTCATACCGCGAATTTAAAAGTACCAACGTAGCTCCACGTTCCGTTTGTTCTTCTCAGTGTCACGATTATGCGCCACGAACATGGCGATCGGATGACGAGTGTCGCGTGGTATCGCACGTCTCGTGACAGTGTGCGTTTCCGTGTCCCACTGTACGGGCTTGTGCGTCTCGTTCGTTACCCCCACACCGCGGGCCCGCACGAGACGAACCGTCCAGCACTTCCCGGGTGCCGAGCAGCACCAGCAGGGCGTGACGTGCAGCAGCTCGACGACTCCAGGCCGTCTCCACGGCTCAACTCCCAAGAGGGCCCCTGTTGATCTGGCGAGGTCACAACGCAAGGGCGGACCGGCTGGGTACAACAGCGACATGTTCAAGGCGCATGACTGATCACTGGTCCACAGAGCAGTCAAGGCACACGACCCCGTCCGCCCCCGAGCCTGCATGGCGCATGGAACGAAATCGAGTGCGCACCAGCTCATGCTCAGAGCGCGCGAAGGCACATCCCCGTGGACCATGACCTTCCTGCCCTGACCAGGCCAGGGAGCAGCCACAGGCCACCTGGGGGCTTTTAATCAGACCAAGAGACTGTTAATGTTGCGGTTCGGAAGCATAGAAGTACGCGAGGACTGAGCATGTTGACCACCGATATGGCGCGGGCCTTCGTGAGCACCGCCAGCACCAAGGCCTCCCTCAAGGCCTGGGGACGTGACGCGTCAGACGTCGTCGGCCCCGTCGCCACGCAAGTTGCCCCCGGGGCCGTCGTCCTTCCTCGAACAAAGATCGATGGCCGTTCGGTCTTTCCATTCGTGTGTTTCGTCGCGGAAGAGGTTGAGCGACGACGTGGACTCGGTATCGGAGCTGTTCTTGATCGCGAGGCAATTTTGCGGGACGTCGAGGGGCTCGACGGTGATCCCTTGTGGCAGCCCCCGCTGACGATGGCGTGCTTCGCTAGCACTGAGCCCCTGGACAAGGCACTGAAGGATCTCCTGGGGCTCCGGGCCTACGCGCGGACAGTGGCGACCACTCCTAGTCCTAGCAGTCTCGGGCACCTTGGTGCTGCGGAGTTCGATCTCGCGGGCATAGCTGTTGTGGCTGTCGATGAGACTTCAGGGCATGTATCGCCGATCGTCTCGGGTTACGCCACATCGGCACCGGAAGCGTCTATTCCTGAGTTTTGGATACGCCTGCGGCAAGAACAGCTCTTTGCCCTTGCGTTGCGGAGAGGCTCCTGTCAGATCGACAGGCTTCAGCCGACTCGGGCCGCTTCGTCGATGGCCGCCCTCCAAGCCCCGAGGTAGCCGGGAACGGACAGTGCCTCCTGCGGGTCCAACTGAAATATGAGCGTCTGCGCGTGTGTGCACATCTCGCGCCATGCCAGCAAGGAGCTGGCGCTCCGTCCGTAGGGAAAGAGGCGGTCCCTAATGGCCGCTCCGACAGCCAGGTTGTGAGCTTCGGCACGTCGCGTGACCGTAAGTCGTTCGATGCTTCTTCCCTCGCAGGGCGGGCAGTCGCAGAGCCATCGGACGTTGTCCCGGTCGAACGCGATGACTTCCGCCAAGCCGGTCGCCCGGTGGAACGACAATCCATGGGGCCAGACGATGGAGATGTCGTCCGAACGTCGACCACCTCCGGGCTTTTTCGGGACGGGGTAGACGTGCCGCAAGGAGGGCCGAGTCCCGATGGCCCCGAAGGTGGCCCCGGCAGCGACGGCACCAAAGACGGAGTAGTCGGCACGGTTGAGGCTTATGTCCTTACTCGCGTCGATGACGCGGAGCAGTCCCTTCACGGCTCGAACGGAACCGAGCGGGTCCTTCGTGTGTTCAAGGGCCAGGGAAACTGGGTGCTCGAAGTCCCGGAGGCGAGACTCCATCTCAGCGAGGAACGTCTTCTGGCTGAGGGCCTTGGAGGACACGGCGATGAGCGTTCTAACGCGTCCCGTTTCGAGGTATGGAAGGCGACGCGCGTTGCTGAGGAGAGCATCGAGTTCGTCCAGCGCTCCGTCGTTGACAAAACCACTGTCGGTCAGGGCAAAGGCTGCCCCGGCAGTCAGTTGCTGATCTACCCAATCTGCATCGAGAGGGTCGCTCGCTGGGCGCCGGCTAGCTCCCGAGTAGCGGCTTATGTCGACGGCGACGGGTGCGGAGGAGGTCTGCGCGTGTTGGTGAACTGCCTCGGACAGTGTGCGCTTGGCCGTTGTAGCACCGCTCCGGCTAGAGGCGGTGAGGACAGCGCCCATGTCGTTGGCGTCGCACGCGGAAGCCACCGCAAGTTGCTCGTCCACGGCCCCCTGGATGAAGATCGTTGGGAACTCCACTGCGGGCAGGGAAGGCTGCTGCCAGTCCTGATACTCGCCGAGCCAGCTAGTCATCAAGGTCCTCCAAGTTGAGGCTGGGCCCGGTTCCTCGTGCAACCGGGGGAAGGAAGTGCCGAGTGAAGGCGTCGACGGTCATCTCTGCGTAGCCAGATATGTCGGCGACAGACACGCCGCTGGCAAGTTGTGCCTCGATGGCCTTCGACAGGAGTCGGGGCTGCTCGGCTGGAACGTGCCCCGGCTCGGAGCGTCGCCAGCCAAGACGGGACAGTTCGATGTTCATGCCCCGGTAGACCTTGTCGTCAATGACCTCCAGATCAAGTGCTCGCCGAATGAGCGCAGCCACCGACAGTCCCCATTTTTCCTTCAGAGACAAAAGGCGACCGAAATCACGGCCCGTGAGACCATGTAAGTCAGGGCGAATATTGGCCTCAGGCGCAAGAAAAGCACTCGCGAAAGCGTTGGCTTCCTGTTCGGCAGTGTCGGTCGGGACGCGGTGCATGACCAGGTGCCCCAACTCGTGCGCGAGCGTGAAGCGAAGCCGATCCGGAGACAGGCCTGTATTCACCACGATGAGAGGCGATGCCCGTGGGTCATCGGGCCATGAACTGACCGCATCCTGGTGCGTTGTGCCGAATGGGCGCTGAACAACAATGATGCCCGCAGACTCGACGAGAGAGGTCACATTGCCGATGGGTCCGGCAGGAACTGCCCACGACCGTCGCAGCTCCTCGGCGGCGCTCGGCGGCTCATGCTCGGGTGCGGCTCGCTTGAGGGATCTTTCACCTCTGAACTCAAGGTTATAGATGGCACCGCTCACGCTGATGCGAGTCAAGTGGGCGAAAGCATCGATGCGCTTGCGGGAGCCGACGGATAGGCCACTTACCCGACGGCGGTTGTGCACGGGAGTGAGCGTTTCACCCGGCTTGTTCCGCGTCAAGAGGCTGACGGGGCAGTTTAGGGCCTGCGCAACGGCCTCAAGGGATTCACCTCGAAGGTCGACCTTGCCGCTCTCGACCTTGGAGATGTATCCCTGTGACAGGCCAGCCTCGGCTGAAAGCGTCGCCTGACTCCAGCCCTTAGCATCGCGAACGATCGACAGCATGTCAGGATTCGCAACCTCCGCCATGAATTCACCTCGCTCGGTCTAGTCTCCACGTCATGAATAACCTACACCACGTTTTGTCATGTGTCGTACCTCTCCGAGATTTTGCAACAGGTTGTGACTCAGCAGCCGAGTGCGGCACTCCAGGTTCGCCACGACACCCGCTGTCAGCAGAGTGCTGCGTCGCCGATCTACCGCAACGAGAGACGCCCCTGGAACTTGGGCTTCGTGACCTAAAGGGCCTGCGGCAAGAAGTGAGTCCGCAATAAGCATCTCGGGGATGGGCACTGGTGAGTCGGTCGCAAGGGGCCCCGTGGGGCTTCAATCGCCCTCACCGCAGCCGTCGGCAAGTCCCATTGCGCCTCATTTTTTGCGCAATCCGCAACGTGAGGTCCCGAGTGGACAGGGCGGAGCGGCGGCCTGAGAAAAGGGCTTCCTGGCAGTCCCGTACGCGAGCATGGTCTCCTCTGGCTGTGGCTTGCCCCGCAACTGCGCATGGCGGCCCCGTGTGATGAGCTGAAGTGCCCTTCCAAAGCAGTACCTGGCGTCGCGCCTGACGACTGGAGCTATAGATGTGCCGGAGCATCACACCTGTCCATGGTTGGTACCTGCCCGATGAGCAGACTCTCGTGCCTGTAGCGATCGTTGGCTGTTCTTAGCCGGACGCGTATGCCCGTATAGGCGTATCTGGCTGCGACCGAACTCCCCGGCAGTAGCGCATGCGCCGGGAGCGACAATCGCTTCTATAAAGCTATAGTCCGACGCGTCTCGCATCCGCGGCGCCCCGGAATTCTCTACTTTTGGAACTGGGAGAGCTTCCTTCCGAGCTGTTGCTTCATGGTCCCTCTGCGATATCAATCACGAGCGGATGTGAGTGATCAGCGATTGCCAGGCTGAGATGTCATTTGCAAGACGCCATGCCCGACCTCGTCGCATGAGGCGTCCATCCGACAATCTCCGGGCCCATCGTGCGCCGTCCTTGCTGATGAAGAAGATGAAGAGGCGTTCTTGGCCTACATATTCTTGGAGCGCTACCTCCTTCGTGTACGTCGCTCCGGGATCGATCGTCGTTGGTCCGCTGGCATCGACCGTCAGGACTTCGTCGATATACGTGTCCTCATCGATCTTTGAGTACAGGCTTACCGCGTGAAGTGGCGCGGAAGATCCGTTGAAGACGCTCACTGAGATGAACCTGCGACTCCTGTCGGTCTCCAACGTCGTCCGACCTGTTGTCCAGGCGCTCACCGCTCTGGCGTCAGTTTCCGCTGCCCGTTTTCTGTCGGTCACGATGACTACGAGGGCTGCGGCGAATGCGCCGACGGTGCCGATGGCGCTAAACCAGTCGGCTGCACTGCTGGGCTCCATATCAAGACCTCTTTAGTGGCCGCGTGCAAGCGGTCCTGTAGCTCACTTGGTAGCCAGGAGGGTTTTGACCTCGCGCGCGACCGTTAGGAGCGCGTCCCAGTCGTACCCGGCAGGTTCGGTGGGGCTGAGGAACTTCACTCGGACTCGAAGCGGTTTTTCCGCCCCAGCGAGCAAGGTATTGCCGGAAGCGAGCGCTAGTGCACCTTGGGCATCGAGCAGTGTCGCGGCTCCGGCAATGTCGCGCGCTTCGAGCTGCTTAATCGACGTCTCGACCGTCTTCGCGACGGCCTTGCGGGTGCTTGCGTCCATGTTCACGGCTCCCCGCTCGCGTGCGAGCGAGTGAAGGCCGGCAAGGAACTCTGCGGCCTCGACGTAGAGGGCATCGTCGCGTCGCGCGACGCGGGTGAATCGGTTGGCTTCGATCTCCACCAGTCCATACGTCTGAAGTTGAGCGATTGCCTCACGCACGGGTGTGCGAGAAACACCGAGCCATTTGGTCAACTCGTCGTCATTCAAGCGTTCACCGGGCTCGAGGGTGCCGTCGACGATCGAGGCGAGCAGCTTTTCGAACACCACGTCTCGGAGCAGGCGCCGTGGTGTGTCAACAGAGTCAGAGGTGGGAATCGGCATGTTATCCATTATATACCAGTGTTGTCTTTATGCGAAAGGCAAAGTGCTAAACAGCGGCCCCCGGGGACGCGAGCCGAAATCATCGCCGATGTCGTAGGCGACCTCGTTACGGCTGAAGGGGCGGTTTGCATCGCGGCCTTTGGGTGGGGTGGGGTGGGGTGGGGTGGGGTGGGGTGCCTGTCTGTCTTGAACGGTTGGCCTGGCGACTCTGTATCAGCACGAGTGCGGTCCACCGTGGACCACCCCTCGTTCCAGGAGGTCACTTAGCCCCGAGCCCCCGGCACGTCGACGGGGGCAGCTCTCATGTCGCGAGCGGGTGCTCGTGTGTAGAAGGAATCCCTGCGATGGGTCGCGGACGCGTATGAGGAGCGGTGGGCCACGGGTCTCCGCGCACGCTAATCACGCACCATCGCGGCGAAGGCCTTTTTCATCGAATGCGGTGCCACATCCTGTACAGCGAGTTCCACCCCTGCCCCTTGCATCGACGTACGGCTCGAAGTCGATGACCGATTCGTCGAAAGTGCAGGTGGTACATATGCGCCCGCACACGCTGCTCTCGTTCAGGTTTGCAAGCCAGTCGACATCGGTCCCGAGGGGCTGATCGTCCCAGATTCCGTCCTGCTCTTTCATGGTGCTCCTTTCGTTTCGGCGACTGTAGTGACGACCGCTGACGCTAGGTGGGGACCGGGCTTGCAGGTGTGATGCTGTGGCGGCATGCGGTCGACTTGGCGCCACTGTGGCCCGCATCTCGAGGGGCGGCGAAAGAGGTTGCACTCCGTGCAATATCCACATGGAGCGTTGTCGAGAAACCGAACGAACCGGTACGGTCGGTTTAGCGATTCGTGAGGGACCGTCACTCTCGTGGGTTGTTCATCGACGAGTCGTCGCTGTAATGAGAGAACGAAGCAGTTAGGAACACGTCTTGGAGTTTGCCGCCATCTCGATGTCGATCGGCCTGGTCGTCATCAGCGGGATCTTGGCGATATTGGCCAAATCCATCACGCGAGGTGAGCTGCCTCCTAACGCGGAGGTGGGTTTTCGAACGAAGGCCACGAAGGCCAGCGCGGAGGCCTGGTACGCGGGTCACGATGCTGTTCTGCCGTACCTGCGTGCCGTCTGGCCCATTGGGCTCGGATTGGCCGCGATCACATTGGTGGGCGGCTTCTTGGCGTCCGCGGACTGGGTCGTGGCTGCACTCGGCGGAGCCGCCTATTTGGTCGTCATAGCGCTGCTCATGGCTGCGACGGTGACGGCGAACCGTGCTGCGCGAGCTGCTCACACCGCTTCACAAAACGAATAACAATACCTCGGGGGAATCATGAAAATACGTACACGTACCGCCAGCATGCTCGGGGCCGCTGTCCTAGTCGCCACGATCGCAATCAACCCGATCGCTGCACAGGCAACGCCCGAGCCAGGGTTGAGGTCTGATCAGACTTCGGAATCGGCACCCGCCTTCCAGGGGTACGACGAGCACGCCGTCCTCTCCATGCTCTTCGCCGGTACGGGGCCGCTAGCCGAAGCCAATCCGGAGTTGCTGACCTACCTCGGTTTCGCGGAAGAGCGGGGCGAGGTCGACCAGGTGGCCCTCGATCAACTCATCGTGGAGTTCATCGCTTTCGACCCCGCATTCTCCACAGAGACACTTCCCGCTCTGCAGTCCGGGGACCCTCTGCGAGTCGAGCAAGGACTGGAGTCCTTCACGCTCTCCGTCTTCAACTACCTCGACGTCAAGTACGACATCGCCGAGGGTAACGGTGAAGCGGCGATGCGGGCCGCCGGCAGCGGGAACGTCGGCGCTTGGAACCAGGTCATCGCATACGCTGCTGCCTTGGTGAACGGCGCCCTGTACGCCAACGTCGCCGTCGCGACCCTGGCAGTCGTGGCGGGAGCCGCCATCTTCGTCGTGGCCATCGTGACCACGTACCTCTCCGAGGGGGAGATGGCAGGCGCCGGTAACGACTTCGAAGCACAGAGCCTCGTCACGCGTTTCACCGACGCGATGGCTGTGGCTCGCTGAGTGGGCACGAACATGGCGGGGTCCTCCACGACTGAGGAGGCCCCCGCCGTTTCGGTGAGCACGAAGCCCAGCATGACGGGAGCCGTCATCGGATTCGTCGTCATCACCGCCTACCTGGCTGCAACGATCTTCTACTCATTGCCCAGCAACGTCGTGGCCAGCCGCGAGGGAGAACTGTCTCGGCAGATCGCCGTGGGTCTCGCACCGCAGGCCTGGGGCTTCTTCACGAAGCCCCCGAACGACGAAGAGTACGTCCCCTATCAAGTGACAGACGAAGGATTCGAGCCCCTGCTCGCCTTCCCGCAGTCGACTCAGGAGAACGCATACGGGCTCGCCCGTGGGCAGCGGGCACAGGGGGTGGAGATGGGCATCGTCGGCGCCACGGTCACGGAGTGGACGACCTGCACTGCGGGAGTGTCCGACGACTGCAAGTACGCAGCCCTCGACGGACCGGTCAGTGAGGCTGTGAACGAATCGCAAGTCGCCACGCTCTGCGGAGACATCCTGATCGCGAGAACCGTTCCGGTGCCGTGGCACTACCGCGACTATTACGAGGAACGCCGCATGGATTCAGCGACAGCCGTGATCAACGTGGAATGCCCATGAAGGCCTTACAGCAACGCCTTGCCCACGCTGCCGCCCGTTTCGACCCTGAGACGCGCGTGTTCGGTCTAGCGCGAAGCGGCATAGCCGTGGGGCAGCTCATCCTCCTGCTCTGGACGCCTGCTGCCTACCTCTTCGTTCCCGTCCTCGGTCGTGACGAGTCTCTGAACTGCGACGCCGTTATCACCCGCCTCGGTATTTACTGCGTCCTCGGGGATCAAATCGGCTTGCAGGCGGTCCAGTGGATCCTCGTCGCCGCTCTCATCCTCGTGGCGGTCGGGATCTTCCCTCGAGTGACGGGAGTTCTGCACTACTACGTGACCGTCAGCATCAGCGCCTCGATCTCTTTGCCGGACGGAGGAGAGGCTGTTGCGCAGGTAGCGACCTTCTTCCTCATGCTGATCGCCTTCGGCGATCGGCGATGGAACCACTGGATCAGTTCGAAGCTTTCACGAAACGAGCCACGATTCACTCAGGCACTCGCCTGGGCAGCGTCCTGGGGGCTGAGGTGCCAGATGGCCTACATCTACGCGTCGAGCGCGATCCTCAAGATCGGCGTCGACCCCTGGTCTGACGGGACGGCGGTGTACTACGTCGCCCACGGTGAGTTCTTCGGCACTGCGAACCCGCTCGAACCTCTTGTCACGTCGGCACTCGACTTGCCGCTTCTCGCCCTCTCTGCGGCGTGGGGCACCATCATCGCCGAGTCGTCGATCGCCGTGCTGTTGCTCATTCCTCACCGTCGCGCGGCGAAGATCGCGCTGACATTGAGTGCCACGCTGCATCTAGTGATCATCGCGGTCATCGGTCTGTGGACCTTCGCCTTGATCATCGTCTTCGCCGTCGTCGGCGCTACGAGCTGGGCCTGGGGCCGAGGCCTTGCCCACGCCCCAGATGCAGCCGCCGATCAGTCCGAAGGCGACACAGAAGCACTGTTTGCACTGTCAGGGGATCGCGAGCCTTAGAGCCCATCCGCTTCGCGTTCCCGGATGCATCACGTGATTCTCGATAGGAGGAACCGCCCCGTGCCGAAACCGTCCACTGCCCCTATGGCAGGGGCCGCCCCTCGAGTCGTTCCCTGGTGGAACATGGCGGCCTTCGTGCTGTTGTCCTGCGGGCTCGCTTGGCTAGTGGCGTTGCCGCTCTGGTCGGGAGGCGGACTCGAAAACCCGTTGGCAGGGCTGGTTCTTCCCGCCATGATGGCCACGCCTGCCGTCGCTGCGCTGCTCATGGTGTTCGTCGTTCAACGCCCGCGCCCCGTGTCGATCGCACGGTTTCTCGGTCTCGCACCGATCAGGCCCGCGAAGCGCTTCATCGGCATGCTCTCGATCGGGTTCGCGGTCGGCATCATCGTGCCCGTGCTCGCAGTCGTCATCGCCGCTGTCTCGGGGCAGCTGCGTTTGGACCTCGTGGGCTTCTCCGGCTTCCGCGCGACGCTGGAGGCGCAGCTCGGTGGGAATGCGGTCGAGGAACTCCCTGTGCCGATCGAGGTGCTGGTCGTCGTTCAACTCGCCTCCATCGCCGTCGGGGCGGTCGGTAACTCCGTACTCGCGTTCGGCGAAGAGGTCGGCTGGCGCGGATGGCTGATCAGTGCCCTGCGCCCCCTAGGACTCTGGCCTACCCTGCTCATCAGCGGGGCGGTATGGGGTCTCTGGCACGCCCCCCTCATTCTGCTCGGCTACAACTTCAACGAGCCCAATCCCTTCGGCCTGATCCTGATGGTCGTCGGTTGCATGTCGCTCGGTGTCATCTTCGGATGGTTGCGGCTGCGTTCCGGAAACATCTGGCCCGCCGTCCTCGCTCACGGCACGTTCAACGCGGCGGCCGGCCTGGCCCTCCTGCTCTCAGCAGCCGAGCCGAGCGCGACTCCGCTCGTCCTATCGCCGCTGAGCTGGCCGGGGTGGATCGCGTGCGCTTTGCTGATAGGACTGCTGTTCGGCACCGGTCAATTTCGCAAGGTCCGAGTCGCAGGCCATGTCTCCTGATGTGGAATAGGAGCGTGGGTGAAGGGCTAGCTCTCCAGAGAAGAGGACGGCTCGATGGGCTCGTCCGCCTCCCACCAAGACTGGACCTTCCGTCGCGCTCCCCGTGAAGGATCTCCACAAGCGTGTCGCTGGCATCGTGTCGACCTCGACCGACATCGTCGGCATTGACACGCCCCCGCTCGAGGACCAGGCCGGCATCGTCTCCTCAGCTTTCCGCATCGCCAACATCGCGATCGTCTCCATGGCGCCCACCACGGGCGAGTACGAGCGCCTGCCCGAGGCGTGGGCCGCAATCGACGACATGGAGCCGCTGCGCGCGACGCCACTTGTCGCCGCCGTGCTGATGAACCGCACCGTCACCAACGCCAACAGTGCGCCGATGTTCCGCGAGCTGATGACCGACGAGGGCCACACGGTCCTGTCGACGACCATTCCTCGGCGAAAGCCCATCGCCCAGGCCTTCGGCGGCCCGATCATCGACCTCGGCAAGTACGCCGACGCCGCCGACGAGCTAGAGACGCTGGGAGCAGGGCGATGACTAAGATCGACGAGCTGCGAGCACGAGCTGCCCGCGCGACGCAGAGAGCCACGTCGACGACGCCCGAACACAACCAGCCCGGAGCACCCGCCGCCGAGACGACGCCGGCACCCCGAACGAGCGTCATCCGCGCCAGGCCCATACGCATCACCGCCGACCGGTCGCCCCAGGCCTACCGAGGCCTCATCGACTACGCCGCAGGCCTCGCAGAGGCTCAGGGTCGAGTGCGCGTCGCACACGTGCACGTCACCCGTGCCCTCGTTGCAGAGCTGCTAGCGAATGACAAGTTGCAGGCGACCATCGCTCTTCGTGTCCGTACGCAACTCGACGACTAAGGTCTCCGTAGTTCAGTAAGTACGTAATTCGTTCCGAATTGCCTTTGCCCGGAATTTCAGCGCGGCAAACAGGTCGAAACGCAGAGCAAGCGAAGCAGATTAGAGGATCGGATCTCGAGCCAAGTCCGACTGTCGAACTGGATAGGTGTGGCCGTACTGAGCAGTGACATCACTCACCACCCCGTGGACCCACTCCGGCGCGTCAGGTGCCACGTAGACGGACTCGATGAGTACAGAGATGTCTACGTCGAGAGCGAGGACAGGGGGCCCAGGCTCATCTCGAGCTTCGCCTCTCCCAGTGGACCGGAAGTGCTCGTTGTTGTAGCCCCTCAGGTGCAGAAGGCGAACTTCCTGCTCGTGCCTAAAACTCTCGCGTTTGTGCATGAACGGGGTAAAGGCGTTGTTTTCGTCGATGAAAACTGACTGATAGTCCACATAGCTGACCTTGCCGCCTCGAACCCAGCCCTCAGTCGTCAAGCTGCTCTTAAGGCGCCCCCATGTTGATCGAACCGCAACTCCGCGGCCCTCCCGTTGGTAGATGTCCCACATGGCAGCCGACTCGATGTCCGACAAGTGCCAGCAATTGAGATACGCCGACAGAAGATGCCACTCGCGCCGTTCGTTCTCAAGTTCCGTTCGCTCCTCATACGAGTCACCGTAGATTTCAGGCCGCCTGACGATGTTGAGCTGGCCGTACGACCCCTCCCAATTGTCTCGCATTTGGTCTGCTCTGGCGAAGTGAAGCGAGGAGGACTGGAGCAACGAGAGGTAGCGGAATAGATCCATGTAGCGCCAGACGGTTTCATCGTCATGGGGGCGGTTGGGGAAGCTTGGGTGGTCTTCGTCTCGGAACACGTACTCACATTAGCTGTGCTGATCGGGACGGACCGTCATCCGTCAATTACCCGACGACCACGTTTCGTGAACAAAACTCTTCACGAACCAGGTAAATGATCCTGCTGTAGGTCCTTCCGGTCATCAGGCGAAGCGGGTCGGTTGAAACGGCGCGGGCCGACGCAATGTCGCGCTCCTCAGATTCCAGTAAGCCCTTTGTTGTCGATCGCTGCTGAGTGATGCTCTCGCGTTACTGGGCGGCGTTGTAGGCGTCTCGGACGGTTCCGGACACGCGGCCTCGGTTGGATACGTCGTGGCCGTTGGCGCGGGCCCACTCACGGATCTTCTGCAGTTCGGCGGGGTCTGACTTCGTGCCTGACGTGGAGGCGGCGGCCTTCCGTCCGGTTCTGCGGCCGGCGGCAACGTAGGGGGAGAGGCCCTCGGTCAGTTCCTCGACGTGTGCGTCACTGAGGTCGATCTCGTAAGTGACTCCGTTCAGAGCAAAAGTCACCGTGCGCCCTTCGCCTTCAGCGATGGGCGTTCCGTCGAGGTCGTCAACGAGCTGGATAAGAGTCTTCTGGGCCATAGCAGTCCTTCTGATTGTTGTACGGGTCGTGCTTCTGCAGCAATCACTATGTCGTAAATCGCAGCTTCACGCATTCCGAGCTCTGGGCTGGACTCAAATCCGCAGGACGCCGCAGCGTGAATGGCGCGAGCGCACTCTCGTACTCGTCGGTATCGAGGAAGCGAGTTGCTTTTGCGCCAGCCTAAGTGCTGAGAATTTTGGGGGAGTAGCGTCTCATGCTGCCTCACCGGGGATCCCAGCCCTGACTTACCCAATGTCAACCCGCCAAAGACGGTGGTGCTGTCGGGAGGCTGGGTGCTCTTCTTGCCCGAACTCGAAGAGCACCCCCATGAACGCAGCTGAGATGGCAACACCTGTCGTCATAGACGAGCAGCTTGTGGCGCGCATCGGTGACGACATTAACTCGATGTATTGGGTTACAAGGATTTGGGTCCCTATTCCTCCGATGGGGCCGCCATGCAGGGGCGCGTGATGCCGGCCCCGCCTACCGGCCTCCGTAGGAAGGGAAGCCACGTCTGTAGCCAGGCAGGTCAGGCGGTGCACTCGTGTCTTATTGCAGTAGCGGGGGAGTGGCTACGTCTTGCCCTACGCAACGGGCGATGGCGTCGGTGTTGATGTACCCAAGGCTGCGATGCGCCGGTAGAGAGTCGCGCGGGACATCCCGAAATCTCGCGCTACCTGCGATGCAGGCTGGCCAGCCTCAAGTAACTCGACGGCTGAGGTGACTTGACTGTCTGTAAAGACGGCTCGGCGACCGCCGAGGTCTTTTCCTGCTCGGCGTCTTTTCGACACGGAGTCGCGCACTCGTTCGCGCCTGATCTCGAGTTCCATGTGGGCCAGAGCCGCCATGACGGAGAACCCCATCGACCCCATCGGCGTCGAGGTGTCCACGTCTCCGCCGCCCAGGTTGAGAACGCGAAGGCTGGCGCCCTGGCTGCGCAGCTGCTCGGCAAAGGCGAGCATGTCGATAGTGGAACGTCCGAGCCGGTCGAGGGTTGTACCGACGAGGGTGTCGCCGTCATTCATCGCGGCCAAGGCGCGATCGAACGCAGGCCTCGAAGCGCGAGCCCCCGAGACTCCGTGGTCGACGTATAGATCGTCTCGTCGGACACCCGCGGAGAGAAGATCCTGCTCCTGCCGATCGGTCTCCTGCTGGCGCGTCGACACCCGCGCGTACCCGATCAATCGCATGGCTGGACCGAAAGTGTCTCGTAACCGACGTTCATGACACGAACTCTGGAGCCCACTTGCAATACATGGTTACGAGACTCGCCGTCCTATTGCAAATCATCGCCAGGATCGGTCGGGCGGCCGACCCCGAGGAGACGTCTCGCAACCGTAGGCTTACGCGAGAACGATCAGCCCCTGTGCCCCGAGTGGCCAACACCTCCTCGCCGGGTGGATCACCCCGACAGGAGCACCGTGACGGCCGTCAATGGTGGCGATTTGCCCTGGCTAGTCGGTCAGGATTTCCTTCAGGCGTCGGACTGCGTAGTCCAGGCGTTCGGTAGAGGTCAGGTCCGGTGTCAGGCGTTCGTCCACTTCATCGTCGAGCGACTCCGTCACCGGCGGCAGTGACTCCGCTGTGAACCTCATCAGCGCGTCACCAACGGCGAATCTGAACTCTTTAGTGCGAAAAATTATCTCGTAAGTAATATCAGAACCGATCCACCGATCGAAGTCGACGAAGATTTCCGCAATGTGTACGAGGTCATGAACATCCCGAACTAGGTCGGCAAGGTAACCGCGATGCGCAGTGTCGTCGAATGCTTGCGCAAAAGCAGTCATCACAACGATATCGTCTGACTCCCTGATTCCGTCTATACCGTCCTGTTGCACTTGTGCGACCCAAGATACAATCGCTTGGTCGTACGGAATGCGAACAGAACCAGGATCGTCCTTATAAAGACGGCGCGCAGCGTAACCAGCCCGCACCAATTGTCGGTATCCAAATTCATCGATGAATTCTGACGCACTCATGGCCTGTAGTCGGATTGCACGCTCGGCCTCTAGGGCAAGCCAGCGGTCGACGGTGGACAGTCGGGCAAATGGATCTCGACCAATTTCTAATATGTCTGATCGCAGCGTTCGAATGAAGGACATAAGTGGTCTCGTAGTTATATTTGCATCTTTTCGCGCAGCGGCGAGGAGTTCTATTGCAAGTGCACCGCGCTCACCGTCACCGCCGACCATGATGGCTCGAAGTTTGTTCATCTCCGGTGTCGCAGTTGCGCCGGTAATCGCCTCGGCAAGGGCCATCTCCACAAGTCGTTCGCTGACATCGGCGTCGGTCAGTGCCACGACGAAATAGCGGTGGAAGTAGCGTTCGTGGTGCAGTCGCCACTTCCTTCCGGCAACACCGCCGGCGCTCGTTCGAACAAAAAGGAACTGGAGCACACGGGCTACGATCGCGCTCTGTCCACGCGTGACGATGTGGGGAAGATGCTCCAATCGAGGGTCGGGAAGCTCGCTTGGATCGTTCTCGGACCAACCCAGATACCTGCTGGAGTGGGTACGGACATCGTCCCAGACCTCGTGGTGCATGAGACGCAGCCACGTCAACGCGATGAAGTCGAGTGCGTCGATCTCGGCTTCTGCAACGAGTGGCGCAAAGCTGTCCAGTTGTTCCTTAAGCCGCCGAGCCGATCGTGGGGTCTCCATGCCGTCTGCGAGCAGCCTGATCAAGTCTTCCTTCTGCTCTAAGTAATAGCTATCGAGATTGTCAATGACGGCCATTCCGGAGTGGGAATCGACGATGGCTCGGCACCAGCTCCGCCTCGTCACCAATGGCACAGGAGGCACTTCAAATGGATGCTGAACGATCTTCTCCATGAACTCCGAGCTGCTGCCCTCCGAATGTCCGGCACGCAGGTTTCGGTCAATGGTGACTTGATCGTAAGCGAGCAAATAGTGCACATTTTCGAAACGCCCGAGAAGACGAACAACCCGTAGCACAGTCCTGAGTTCTTCGTAATCGAGTCGGTCGACGTCATCGACGATAACGAGAACCCTCTTTGCCTGCCGTGCAACTTCTTCGCTTAGTTGGTTGAAAGTTACATGCCAGGCCGGCTGGCTGGCTGCATACGTGAGTGCAGCCTCCGCAATCTTTTCTGCCGAGCGTCCGGCAATTGGAATGGCGCTAAGAGCGGGGATGCCAAAGCGAGCATATTTGGCAAGCGACAGGCGGAGAGCCTTTCCCCTCTTGTCAGGAAAGGCGCCCGCAAGGGTTGAAATGAACTCCGCCGTAATAGAGTTGACGTCTGCCGCCGACCACGGGCTGAAATCGACCACCGTCCATCCCTGTTGGCTCAGACGAGTGCGCATCTCCGCCAAAAGTGTGCTTTTACCTGTTCCCCAGGCCCCGACGAGGCCGAAGACCGCCGAATTTCGGCCCGGCCGGACATGATCGATCCGTTTTGACATGGCAGCGGCGAAGTCTGCTCGGCCGGGGATGTCTGAGGCTTCGAGTGCATCGTCGTTCCAAATTGCATCGGTCATCATCGCCACATTCAAGCGCATAGGTGGAAGCCTGTTCACCTCTGTCGGCGATTGTGCTCGACGTGCTGGGGCTCGCGTCGGCAGCCTTGTGGCTGAGTTGTGCGGCGACAACCGGAGGCAGACAGGGCTAGCGTCTGATAACTACCCCCTCTGCGTAGTCGCCAGCATTGACACGACACGAGGTACCGCGAGACGGCCGCCATCGGACCGACCGCTCCGCGCAGTTGCTGCACTGATGTTGGTGCCCGATAGTCGGTCGTTCATCGGGACACCTGCTCGGGCCCGTCTGGGCCGTCTGAGGCCAAGTGGGGTCTGGCCTGCGGATTCGCGTATGCCTGTCCCGCAAAAATGCCCGGTGACGGGGGTCTAAACGCTACAGTCGTCGGATGCTCATCGGAGACGCCCGCGTCTCGACCTCGGGACAAGATCTCGCAGCACAACGTGACGGTCTTGCAACACTCGGTGTTGACGATCAACACGTGCATGTTGACCACGGCCTGTCTGGGACGACTCGAGCACGGCCCGGGCTCCGCGAAGCCCTAGCCGCATGCCGCGCCGGCGACGTGCTCGTGGTGACGAAGCTCGACCGCCTCGCCCGCTCGCTGCGGGATGCGACCGATATCGCGGACGAGCTGACGAAGAAAGGTGTCGCGCTGAACCTCGGGGGAGCGGTCTACGACCCCACCGACCCCGTGGGTCGGCTCCTATTCAACGTCCTCGGCATGGTCGCCGAGTTCGAAGCCGACCTCATCCGTGCCCGCACACGTGAGGGCATGGCGATCGCTAAGGCCGCCGGCAAGCTCCGCGGCCGCAAGCCCAAACTCACCGCCTCGCAAGAGAAGCACCTCGTGCAACTGCACCGCACAGGCGAACATACGACGAGCGAGATCGCCGAACTGTTCGGCGTCGCCCGCTCGACGGTCTACCGGGCAATTCAGCGAGGGGAGCAGTCCTGATGTGGTCTTTCACCCGAGTCAGAGCAAAATCAAGACCCTCCGCCGCGCAAGTCGGATTCAGCACCACCGTTGACAACGCCGCATCATGGAAGGAACTGGAATGAAGCAGTCCATCGGGATGCTCGTACTTGGAGCCCTGGGGCTCATTGTCGGACTCACCTTGCTCCTGACGGCCGGTTCACCCTGGGATCCGGGTGGAAGAGGAATGCCAGTCGTGTTCGGGATCGTGGCCGGGCTTGGCGGGGGTCTAGTTCTGTTGGTGATTGGCTTCGCTCGCCTCGTAAGGGGCCCTAAAAACTAACCCCGCTATGTAGAGGCTCAACGGTCGGCAGAGCGCCCTATAGACGATCGTTGAGCAAACGTACGCAGCTGCTTAGCGCTGGCGTCGGGACCGGGCAAGAAGGACAGCCCCATAGATCACCGCTCCCAGACCGATTGGTATCAGGACGAACTCGAGTCCTCTCAGTGAGAAGCCGACGCGGCCATTGAGGATGATGGCCCACCAGGCAAGTCCACCCAGAATCGCCACAAGGCCCATCACGATCCAGTAAACCGGTCGAGGATCCCGACCATCAGGCAGCTTGTCGTTCCACACACGCTCAGGATGGCAGACCGTCCCGTCACCCCGCCTCCGCTGGTAGGTGCCCGATAGACGATGGTCTCAGGGCGCAGCTGGAACGCATCCAAGGTTGCGGTGTGCCCGAACCTCTCCAGCTGACTGTCCTCGAAGATCGCAAGATCTGGGGCATGCTGCCCCGTGAGCTGGCTGCCACAGGTGCAAAAGTTTCAGGGCTGCTCGGCCTCGGGTTCTTTGCAGCTGCCGCGCTCACCGGCCAATGGTGGTTCGTTGCGGGAACAGCGTTGGGGCTCTTGAATGCGGCCGGGCTGGACACTTTGGCAAAGTACTTGCATGAGCTCGCTTGCGCGAATGCGGGCCTTGAGGCCGACGGTCGAGACCGCACTGATCAGCCTGATGGCTCCTCCTAGAGTCTGCTCAAACCCCAATGCGCCGAACGCATGTGCCCGATAGACGATCGCTCTACGGGGGCGCATCGACGGTGAAGGTGCGTCGTCGGTGGGAGCAGAGGTCACTGCGACCGATAGATACCCATTAGGTGTCTGTGGCGGGCGGCGCGGGGCGGGGATGTCGGATCGTCGCCACCGTGCCAATGATGCAGACCGCGGCCAGGGTGATCAGGGCGGCCAGGACCAGGGCGCCGAGGACGGACGTGCCCCCGTCTTGCACAACGCCGACGAGATTCTGGACCGCGCAGAAGAGCCAGAAAAACGCTCCGATGCCCCAGCCGACGGAGGACCCTCGGAAAGTTGGCCATTGCAGTCGGAGTCGACCTTTTTCCTGTTCCGTGTCCTCGTCCATGCTCACTCCCTCGTCTTCATCGGCACTTTCACCGTACGTCGAGTTCCGGGACGGTTCAAGGCAGGTGCCCGATAGCCGATCGGCCACCGGGCCGGGACATGATCTATTCGCGGCGAGAGCTATTTCTCGAGAAGAATGCGACGAGCCAAGCGAAGAGACAGATCGCCGCGAGGGCTATGACGATGACACCGACGATGATCGCGACGTGCCATCCCGTGAGGTTTCCGAGCATCGTTCCAAGCTATCGACCTCGTGGCGAACCGCAAGCGGAGATCGCAGCCAGTGACTTCCCTTCGGAGTGCCCGGTAGACGATCGGGCTACGGACGATCCTCTCCGTCTTTGATTCCTGCTGCAACGGCACGTCGAATTACCCAGTAGAGCGCGTAGAGAATCGCGCTCGTGATTACAACGAAGAGGGCGGCGCTAGACAAAGGGTCCATGACCCAACCGTACGAGGTGTCGTGGGCCGTAGCTCGGGAGTTGATCTCACGAGCTGTCCCGATAGACGATCGTTCAGCGGTGAAGATCGCAGACGATCGGCTCTGGGTCGGCGGGATTGAAGGTCAGGATGGCCGGCCTGAACCGGTGATCGGCTCGGAGCGAGGGTATGAACCGGTCCAGGTTTTCGGGCAGGTCACCGAACGGGAGCCTGTGAGGCGGGCATGGGTTGGCCCGAGTGCATCAGCTCTCGGTGATCGTCCGGGCGATGTCTCGCAGGGCGTCGATCTGCCCGGTAGAGAGCTTGTCGAACACGCGGGCTCGGGCGTCCTTGGCGTGAACAGGTGCGAGCTCGCGGACCAGGGCGGAGCCCTGGGGGGTGAGGGTCGCGACGATGGCGCGTCCGTCGTCGTCAGAGGGGTGGCGTGAGACGAGCCCGCGTTTTTCGAGCCGCCCGACGAGGTGGGTTGTCCGGGACGGCGAGAGGTGGGACTCCTTCGCGATGGCACTCATGCGCCTGCTGCTTCCCGGTGCTTCTGCGAGATAGGACAGCACGATGAATTCGACCAGGAGCACGTCACCCGCCTCGCGGAGTGTGGCGTCGAGGGCTGCCGGCAGCTTGAGCGTGAGTGCCAGGATCGCCAACCACGCGTCGCCTTCCTCCGGTGTCAACGGCCCTCTGGGCTCGCCCTGATCGCTTCTCATGGCCCGAGCCTACCGCTACTTGAATCTTCAACCAAGACGTGTATTCTGATTGAAGATTCAACTTCCCGGATGGTCCGGGAGGACCGTGACGAAGAAGGAACACATGAGCGACGCATCTGCCACCCTCGACCAGATCCGCAAGCACAAGACCTACGGCCGGTCCTGCGTCGAGCACGCCTACGCCGAGCACCACGTCGATCTCGGAGAGATCGTCATGAACTACGCCGAAGCCGGCGATCCGTCCAAGCCCGCCCTGCTGCTGATCCCGGGTCAGTCTGAGTCGTGGTGGGGCTACGAAGCAGCGATGGGACTGCTCGCGGAGGACTTCCACGTGTTCGCCGTCGACATGCGAGGCCAGGGCCGCAGCAGCTGGACGCCGGGCCGGTACTCCTTCGACATCCTCGGTAACGACCTCGTGCGGTTCATCAGCGTCGTCATCGGTGAACCGGTCATCGTCAGCGGCAACTCCTCCGGCGGAGTCCTCGCCGGGTGGCTCTCCGCCTACGCCATGCCGGGCCAGATCCGCGGGGCTGTCCTCGAGGACCCGCCCCTGTTCTCCGGCGAACTGAACCCCGCGTTCGGTCAGTCCCAGCGTCAGTCGTCCGGCCCGGTGCTGGAGCTGTGGCGTGACTTCATCGGTGACCAGTGGTCCATCGCCGACTGGGCAGGTTTCCTCGACGCCGCCAAGGCATCACCGTCGCCTCTGGCCCAGATGATGGGCACCTTTGAGGAAATCCCGCAGGTGTTCCGGGAGTACGACCCGGAGTGGAGTCGGGCGTTCCTTGACGGGACCATGGCCGGCGCCGTGCGGAGCGAAGAACTGTTGGCCCGCGTGACGACGCCCATCCTGCTCACCCACCACGCTCGGACCGAGGACCCAGAGACAGGCGCCCTGATCGGCGCCATGAGTGACCTGCAGGCGAGGAAAGCACGCGAGCTCGTCACGCTCGCCGAGATGGACCTCGACTACCGCTCGTTCCCCGATGCCATGCACGCCATGCACGCCAGTGACCCGCAGCTCTTCTCGAGCACGCTGACGCAGTGGACCAAGACGCTGCCTGCCGCCGAGTAGCCCCTGTCGCACCCCGGCAAGAGCACGATCGTTTTTCGCTGCCGATAGGGGATCTTCCAGCGTGCACCCCTAACCAGTACAGGTATTAGGTAGACTGATCTACCTAACCTGAAGGGAGCCGCAATGACTGACGTTGCAACGTCGGCTCGAGAACGACTTCTCGATGCTGCTGCGCGCTTGTTCTACGCACGTGGGATCGAAGCGACGGGTATCAACTCGATCACCGCGGCCGCCGGTGTGGCGAAGATGAGTCTCTACAACAACTTCGCGTCGAAGGACGACCTCGTGAGCGCCTATATCGACGCTCGGCACCAGGAATGGTTGGGCCTCTACGCCGCCCGTGTAAGTGGTGCAACCACTGCCGCTGAGCGGATTGCTGCCGTCTTCGATGCGTACATCGACCACGCCGAACTGGGGTACGAGCACGGGTTCCGGGGATGCGGGCTGCTGAACGCTGCTGCGGAGCTGCCCGTCGGCGCGGCTGGCCGTGATGCCGTCCGCCGGCACAAGGAGCAGGTCGAGTTGATTCTGGTGTCACACCTGACGGAGCTGACACCTGCGGCCAACGCGACCACGCTGGCCGAGCACTGCTCGTTCTTGCTGGAGGGGGCGATGGCCCGAGCAGGACTCGAAGGCTCTTCCACTCGGCTCGTCCACGCGCGAGCCCTCGCCGGTTCCCTGGTAGCTGGGCTGTGAACAGCCGAGCGGTCGGTATCGGCGCGATCGTCGTCACGGCGCTGCTGTGGGGGACAACCGGGACTGCGGCGACATTCGCCCCCGGCGTCGGTCCACTCGCGATTGGCGCCGTCTCGCTCGGCCTAGGCGGGATCCTGCAAGCGGTGATCGCGGTACCGGCACTGGGGCGCAAGCGGCTCGCCCTCGTCGGCCGATGGCGCGTCGTCGTGCTCGGGGCGGTGGCCGTGGCGATCTATCCGCTGGCGTTCTACAGCTCCATGCACCTCGCCGGTGTTGCGATCGGCTCTGTCGTCTCCCTCGCCTCGGCGCCCCTGGCCTCGGGTGTGCTGGAGCGCGTCATCGACCACAGCACACTCAGCCTGCCCTGGATGGTCGCCGCAGCGCTCGGCGTCGTCGGCAGCACCCTCCTGTGCCTATCCAAGCTTGACGGACAGAACGGACCACTCGCGTCGACGCTGGCAGGGATGGCGCTCGGACTGGTCGCCGGAATCACCTATGCCGGCTACTCGTGGGCAGCGCACCGGCTCATGCACGATGGCCTCGGCCGGGCCGCCTCGATGGGCGCAGTGTTCGGAGGGGGAGGTCTTCTCCTCCTGCCGGTCCTGCTCCTCACCGGTGGACCGCTCCTGGCGACGAGAGAAGCGGTGACGGTGGGGGCGTACATGGCGCTTGTGCCGATGTTCCTCGGATACGTCTTGTTCGGCTACGGGCTCGCGCAGGTGCCCGCGAGCACCGCGACGACTCTCACCCTGATCGAGCCGGCGGTCGCCGCGATCCTCGCCGTGGTCGTCGTTGGGGAACAGCTCGCCGTCCTGGGCTGGGCAGGACTCGGGCTCATTGGGATCGTTCTCGTGATCCTGGCCGCAGCACCTACGACGGTTCCTCGGCGACGGGCATCCGCTCATGCTGCAGGCTGAAAGCGGCGGAGTAAAGAACAAGCCCGCCGCTCTCCACTCCGCCTCCCCAGCAGCTTGACCTCATCTTCGTGATGTCAGCCTCGAGCGAGCCCCGTGCCGTGATTATTCATCGACGCGCAGGGAGCCAGGCGACCCATTGCGTCAGCGTGGTCGAGACCCTGCCTGCCTCCTAGTGCTTCCGTCGCACCCAAGCGGTCGTTGATGATCGCGAGCAGCTCAAAACGATCGTTTCTGACTGCCCGATAGGGGATGGGGTTACGGACACGGGTAGCCGTCTAGACGCTGCCACTGAAGACACACTCTGCCGAACACCGCTCAGCCCGATCGGGGCACTCGGCCAGGTCGTGCTCGGCGCGCGCGAGACGCAACCGGAGCCGGTCGAGGCGCATCTGCTTTTCCTCGATCTGTCGTACTTGCTCGGCCAGAAGTGGGCGCAGCGCTTCCCGGACGTCGGTGCAGGACGTCGACTCCATGGTGCTGAGGTGCGCGCCGATCTGATCAAGAGGCAACCCGAGTTCCTTGCTTGCCTCGATCAGGTCGAGCCGGCTGAGCACGTCCGGGCTGTAGTCCCGATACCCGTTGTGGGCCCTGGCGGGTGCCAGGAGCCCGATGGACTCGTAGTAGCGGAGCGCTGTCGCAGGAACACCGCTGCGCTTGCTGACCTCGGAGATTCGCACACCGCGACACTAGAGCCGCCACTGTCACTTGACCTTCAAGCGGCTTGAACCTCTACGGTCACTGACGTGCCTTTTTCCTCCACACCGGTCCTGCCGTGAACGCGGCCGCCTCCTGGCTCGACCATCGACAGATCGGCCTCTACCTGGTGGCGATCGTGGCTGCCGGTGTTGTCGGCGTCACTGTGCCGGGCGCGCACAACCTTGAGACAGCAATCGAGCCTGTTCTCGCGCTGCTGCTGTTCTCGACGTTCCTCGGGGTCCCGTTCGCCGCGATCAGGAAGTCCCTCCGGGACGGGCGGTTCCTCGCCGCGGTCGGGGTGCTGAACTTCATCGTCGTCCCGCTCGTCGCGTACGGGCTGTCACGGTTCGTCGCGGACGAGCCAGCGCTGCTGTTCGGGGTGCTGCTGGTGCTTCTGACCCCGTGCATCGACTACGTGATCGTGTTCGCCGGCCTGGCCGGCGGCGCGTCAGAACGGCTCCTCGCTGCGGCACCGCTGTTGATGCTGGCGCAGATCCTTCTTCTACCGCTCTACCTGCTGTTGTTCATCGGGCCCGGGGGCGTCGCTGTGGTCGAGGTCGGTCCCTTCGCTCGGGCCTTCCTTCTCCTGATCGTCGTCCCACTCACCGCGGCCGCGCTCGTGCAGGCCCTCGCCAGGCGACATCGATCCGGTGTCCTAATCGAGCGGACGATGCTCGGGCTCATGGTTCCGCTGATGATGGCGACCCTGTTCACCGTCGTGGCCTCACAAGCTGGCGCCGTCGGTGACTCCCTGGGGCAACTGCTGGGGCTGGTGCCGATCTACACCGCGTTCCTCGTCGTCATGGCAGCGCTCGGCATCGGGGCCGGCCGCATCTTCCGGCTCGACGTGCCGGCGACACGGGCCCTGGTGTTCAGCGGAGCGACTCGGAATTCGCTCGTGGTCTTGCCGCTCGCGCTGGCCCTGCCGTCGTCGCTGTCGCTCGCTCCGGTCGTTGTCGTGACCCAGACACTCGTCGAACTCATCGGCATGGTGATCTTCGTCCGACTCGTCCCTCGCTTTGTCCCGAGCCAGCGCAGTCCGATCAAATCTCAGGGCTCAAAGCCGGTGTCTCGATAGACGATCGGTGACCGGTCAGCGGTCGTGATCTCGTCGTAGACCGTCGATCACGGTTGTCGTGTCGTCGGCTGCAAAGCGCAGCTCCGTCACGCGATATGCCGTCGAACGGGGCGAGGCGTTCAGGCGAAGTGAGACCGGTTCGCTGAGGGTGACCGAGATGGTGCATCCCGCGAGGGTCGCGATGCGCGCGGTCGTTCCCTCGACTGCTGGGGACGTCGTCGTCCCGTCGTGGTGCACGCGGGCCGACGCGATGTCTTTGCGGGGCACCCTCGCGACGACGTGGCGTCCGTTGCGGATGACGAGGTCGGTCTCGGTCAGGTAGTGAGGGTGCTGCCACCTGACAGCAATGAAACCGAGTAACAAGACGACACCGTATACACTCAGCGCCGTCAGCGCTGTGGCGAGTGCCGGGTGCGGGAGAACGAGGTGAAGCAGCGCGATCTCGACGCCGCTTGCCGCGATGAAGGCCGCCGGGAGAACCGCCGTCCCGTTCTTCGCAGGCACAGGCAGCGCGCCGATCGGAACCGTCGGAGGTCGGCGCCGCACCACCCATGCCAGAGCGCGAAGGGCCGCGACCTCGTGTCCGATGGCACGCGCGATCGGAGCTGGTGGGAGCGCTCGGGCGATGCGCTGCCAGCCAGCCCGGAGGGGCTCACCCCGGCGGCGGAGGATGACCCCGGTGACGAGCAACGTCATCCACAGGAGATCGAGCTCGAGCAGGAGCAGCACGAAACTGGCCTCGCTGTGCCCCGTCGACCTCGTCGCGA
>Ga0265798_10002300_pt1 | contig 28362 bp, 25 predicted proteins | sample P3T30metagenome_FD_192430 | JGI IMG/M metagenome (GOLD analysis project Ga0265798, IMG submission 192430) | Plant litter microbial communities from East Loma Ridge, Irvine, California - P3 T30 | ecosystem: Environmental > Terrestrial > Plant litter > Unclassified | place: USA: California...
CACCACGGAAGAGGTGCAGCGGGTCGAGCGTCCGATGAGCTACCCGACCGACAGTGCGCTGCGCAAGCGTTTGTCGAATGCGGCGAAGGAGATCCGGGTGGCGCGCTGGGAGTATTTCTGGGTGTTGACCTGTAAGTTCAAATAAGAAGCGGTAAATAAAAAAAACGCGGTGCAGGAAGCGATTCCTGCGCCGCGTTTGTTTTCAACTGGCTGTGCTTGGAAGCTGAGGTGCATAACCAGCAGGAATACATCCGGGCTGCTCGTCTGCTGCAATTTGGAAGGATGGGAAAATACGCTATATTTATGTTTCTTTTCTTCAATTGCAGTAGAGATCATGAAATTCTCCGCTATACGACAGCGAATCCGTGAGTTGAAATGGCCGTTTGATACAACAGGCACGATTGCTTTTTTTGCGTTGCTCGTGAGTGCAGTTCAACTGATCGTGACGGCGCCGATGCTTTCCGCATTATTTGTCTCTCCCGAACTGATCGTATCCGGTGCAGGCCAGAATCCGAAGGCTGATTCTTTGGAGAGTATGTACCTTGTCACGAACGAGGGAAATGCCCCGGCAACAAAAATTGAAGTCGGTATCGGACTTCAAATCGACCAGCGATTGATATTCTTACCAAATCTGGTCACGAACACCGTAGAAGAGAAAAACCCGGCGCTCGTAAAGAACATCCGCATCGAAATCGAACGCTTGCTCCCGGGTGAGCATATGCTCATCATCGCTCTGCCGGGAAAAGACGGCAATCGGCTGGATCCAGGCTTGGCCGATTTCATGGTGAAAACCGGAATCAAGGAATTTCCATCGATCTCGTATGTACGGTCTGCGGAAGGTGTAGGCAAAATCAAGCACGAGGCGATAAAAAAGACCCAGGCGAATCCGCAAAAAAAGTAGCGGCGTCGCGTGAAGAATTATCTGTATTGAATTGCCGACGGAAGCACGCGGTGTGCACAAAGTAGAAGGGTTGCGTCGATCAAAAAAACGCGGCGCAGGGAGCGATCCCCGCGCCGCGTTTCTTTTGTCAGGCCGTGCTTAGAAGCTGTGGCGCACGCCCAGCGAGACCACGTCCGGATCCTTGCCCAGCGCGGTCGCGGCCGGGGCGATCGTCACCGACGACGACGTCAGGCCGAACACGCCGCTGTTGTTGTTGTCCAGGCTGGCGTAGCTGGCGTAGAGGTTGGTGCGCTTCGACAGCGAGTAGGTCCAGGCCAGCGCCCAGCTGTTGCCCTTGGCATTGCCCTGCTTTTGCTGCTGGTAGTTGGCGTACACGCGGTGCGCGCCGAAAGGCATGGAGCCGCCGAAGTTGGCCTGCTTGTACTTGGCCGCGCCTTCGCGGTCGGCCGCCATGTAGTTGGCCTTGATCTCGAAGCCGCCCAGCTGGTCGAACTTGTAGGCGGCGCCGATGGCCGATTCCTTGTCCTCGTCGGCCGGCAGACGGTTGATCACGTGGTAGGCGGCGCCCAGGTAGAGGCCGCCCAGCGTGTATTCGACGCCCACGCCCTTCAGGTCGCCCGACGGGGTGTTGGTGGCGGTGACTTCGCCGGCCGAGTAGGCGGCCAGCAATTTGAGGCCGTTCCACGACGGGCTCTTGTAGTTGACCGAGTTCGACAGGCGGCGGGTCAGGCGGTTGGTGGTGAAGGCCGACAGGTTGCTGCCGTAGAAGCCCTGGCCGAAGGCGTCGGTGGCGGCGGCGACCGAGGCGATCGGCGAGTATTCGCGGCCCAGGGTCAGGCTGCCGAAGCCGCCTTCGAGACCGACCACGGCGCGGCGGCCGAACAAGGCGGAATCGCCGGCGCCGGTGTCGATCGAAGCGCCTGCTTCCAGGTTGAACATGGCTTTCAGGCCATTGCCCAGATCCTCAGTGCCGCGGAAACCGAAGCGGCTGCTCGACTGGTTGCCCGAGTTGATCACGGTGGTGCGGCCTTCCGGGCCGCCGACGTCCTGCGACGAAACGGCGGCGTCCATGATGCCGTACAACTGGACGTTGGTTTGGGCGGCGGCGAACAGCGGGGTGACGGCGGCGACGGTAACCGCGACTGCGGCTGCCAGGCGTTTGGCTTGCATTCAGAACTCTCCAGGTAGATGACGAAACGTTGTCGAAACGCGTCGCATCTTATCGAAGAGATATGTCGGTTTGATGACAGAATGAAACTTAGACAGTATGACCATGCACCGGGACGACGATGTCGATGCGCGTGCCGGGTGGCTCGTCGGAAGTGATGCTGATTTCGCCGTTCATGGCCCAGACCCGTTCGCGCATGCCGATCAGGCCCAGGGACTCGGCCTTTTCCATGTCTTCGGGGCGGATGCCGCGGCCGTCGTCGCGGATGGTGATCAGGAGGTCGCTGTTCGAGCGGAACAGGTTCATGGTGACGGCGGTGGCCTCGGCGTGGCGCGCGATGTTGGTCAGCGCCTCCTGCACCATGCGGAAGATCGCGGTGCTGGCGCTGTCGTCGAGGCGCAGCTCGGCTTCGTCGGCGAGCAGGGTGGTAGGGATGCCGTAGCGATCGACGAAATCGTCGCGCAGGCCGCGCAGGGCGAAATACAGGCCGCCTTCGTCGAGCGCGCGCGGGCGCAGGTTGGTGGCGATGCGGCGCAGCGAGCTGATGGCCGTCAGTAGGTTCTGCTCCATGCCGTTCATCAGGCGCAGGCTTTCGGCCGACATGCAGTCGGTGTGCTGCAGCAGGGTCAGGTCCATGCGCAGCGAGGCCAGGATCTGCCCGAGGTCGTCGTGCAGCTCGCGCGCGATGTGGGTGCGCTCTTCCTCGCGGATGGTCTGCAGCGCGGCCGACAGTTGGCGCAGCTGGTCGTGCGAGCGTGTCAGCTTGTCCTGCACGCGCTTGCGTTCCGAGACGTCGCGCATGATCACGGTGTAGAAGGGCGCCCCTTCGTTGGCGCGCGAGATCGAGCCTTCGATGGGGAAGCGTTCGCCGTCGGCACGCAGGCCAGTGACGGCGTAGTCGGTGGCGCGGCGGCCGGCGCGCCCGCTGCCGGCACGGAAGTAGTCGAGCATCTCGTCGGGCCCGTGCCCGGTGGTGGCGGATTCGATCCAGCGCGCCAGCGGGCTGCCGATCATGGCCTCCACCGTGGTGCCGAACAGCGCGGCGGCGGCGGGATTGGCCATGACGATGGTGTAGTTGCCGTCGGCGGAAACGATGGCATCATGGGCGTCGTGGACGATCTGGCGGCTGGCCGGCACGGTATCGGAGTCCTTGGCAGGGGGGCAGCCCAGCCGGCGGCCCGCCGCGAGCCCGATCAGGAGAACGGTCGCGGTCCAGGCGGTCGAGCGTAGGCGCTGTCGGTTCATGGATGCGTGTAAAAAGCGGCCCGCAAACGCGGGCCCGGCATCTACCTTACTCGGCAGCGCTTGGTGACGGCTTGATTTACATCTGCTTGAACAAATGCAGGAAGCTGCGGCTGACTTCCAGCTTGTCGGGGCGGCCCTTGATCAGGACCAGGTGGCGGCCGCGGATGTCGCGCGTCACGCCTTCGATGGCGTTGACGTTGACCAGGGTCGCGCGGTGGATCTGCCAGAACAGCGACGGGTCGAGCTCCTCGGCCAGGTCGCGCACGGGCTTCCTGATCAGGGCCTCGAACTTGTCGGTCTGCACGCAGGTGTATTTTTCGTCGGAGCGGAAGAACAGGATCTCTTCCACCGGAATCATGCGCAGGTCCTGGCCGATGCTGGCCTGGATCCACTGCAGGTATTTCGGCTTCGGCGCGGCGATCTTCTCGGCCAGCTGCGACAGCATCGCGGTGACGGTGTCGCTGACGTTGGCGCTGGCCGTGGCGCCGGTGCTGGCAGGCGCCGCCAGGCGTTCCTTCAGGCGCTCGACCGTGATCTTCAGGCGCTCCGGCTCGGGCGGTTTCAGCACGTAGTCGACCGCGCCGCGCTCGAAGGCTTCCACCGCGTACTGGTCGTAGGCGGTCACGAACACGACCTGGCTGGCGTCGCCGATGTCGCGCGCCGCTTCCATCCCGGTCTTGCCCGGCATGCGGATATCGAGGAAGGTCAGGTCGGGCTTCAGCGCCGAGACCAGCTGCACGGCCTCATCGCCATTCTTGGCCTCGCCGACGATTTCCAGTTCCGGCCACACCTGGGACAGGCGGGTACGGAGCAGGTCGCGCATCAGTCTTTCGTCGTCGGCAATGATTGCAGTAGGCATGGCAGGAAAAAATAAAGGAAGAGTGACGATTATTCAATGAAAAACCCTGCCAGGCAATCATTTTGATGCCAACTGGTAGGGCACCTCGATGGTCGCGATCACCCCGCTCGGGAGGTTGGCGGCGATGTGCAGCTGGCCGGCCTCGCCGTGCAGCAGCTTCAGGCGTTCGCGGATGTTCGACAGGCCCAGGCCGGTGCCCTTGCTCGGCATCACGCCGAAGCCGACGCCATTGTCGGCCACCGTCACGCGCAGCTTGCTGTCCACGATCTCGGCCCGTACTTCCAGGTGCCCGCCCTCGGGCTTGCATTCGAGGCCGTGCTTGATCGCGTTCTCGACCATCGACTGCAGCATCATCGGCGGGAAGGCCGCGCTGCGCAGGCCGTCCGGCACCTGCATGTCGACCGTCAGGCGTTCTTCCATGCGCATCTTGAGCAGGTCGAGGTAGGAGGTGACCATGTCGACCTCGCGGCCGAGGCTGGTCGTCAGGTTGGCGTCGCGCATTTGCGGGATCACGGCGCGCAGGTACTGGATCAGGGTGCGCTGCATGGCCGAGGCACGCGGCGGGTCGGTCTCGATCAGGTGCTCGACCGAGGCCAGGGTGTTGAACAGGAAGTGCGGCTCGACCTGGGCCTGCATGGCGGCCATCCGGGCTTCCGACAGCTGGCGCTGCATCGACTCGCGCTCGGCCGCGGCGGTGGCGCTCTGCATCTCGGCTTCCGCGCGCTTCTTGCCGCTCATCAGGGCCTTGGTGCCGAACAGGGCCAGCACCAGCAGCCAGACGAAGCTGGTAAACCAGGTCGAGGCCTGCTTGTGGTAGCTGCGCGCCTTCGCTTCGGCGGCATCGTCGACGGCCGCCTCGATGGCGTCGGACAATTCCTCGCCGATCTGCGGCGGCAGGTCGATATGGACCTCGCCGCCGTTCGTGCCGCGCACCAGCTTGGCGCCGGGTGGCTTGCTGTCGGCGGCAGCGGCGGGCGGTTCCGGCGGCACCGGGGGCACGGCTTCGGCCGCGTTTTTCGCCGCATCGGCCGCGTTCCTGGTCGCTTCCTCGGCATTCTTGCCGGCCTTGTCGGCTTCCTTCAGGGCATTTGCCGCGATCGAGGCGGCTGCCGCTTCCGCCGCCTTCTGGGCCTCGGCGTCGTCCTCGTTGCCGCGGCGTTTGCCGCGCGGGCTGATGCGGATGCCGCTGTCGTCGATCGTGATCGCCGGCTCCGACTTGCGCGCGCTGCGTTCGGTGCGTACCGGGTCTTCCTCGCCGCCCGAAAACAGCTCGTCCTGCAGGATCTGGCCGGCAATCAGCATCAGCGCGGCGAACAGGAAGAACTTCCACCACGACAGACGCGTTACCCAGGTCGCGACCGCGTCGAACGCGTGGTACAGCCGCGACAGGGTGTTGGTAAAGGATTGCTGGGTCGAACGCCGGGTCTGCATGGAGTGCATTTTCAACAATGTAATCGGCGAGTGTAACCGCTGACACATGGATGCAGCGGAAAACCCGTTCTCATTCCCAGCATCGTTGTTGGGATGTTGCAACTTTAATTCCTGGCCGCCGGCTTTGCCAGGGGAATGCGACAGCCTGCAGGAACAGGGGAATGGATTGCAGCCCAGAGCCTGTGGCGAAAATGCGTCTTGGAAAGATACAAAATTGCAAGGTATGATGGACCGACACCCTGGCTGCGCCAGCCCATTATTCGTTCTTCATGCAATGAAAGGGAAAGCCGTGTCGACCGTTCCGCAACGCTACCGCCTCGTTACCCGCAGCGACTTCGACGGCCTCGTCTGCGCCGTCCTGCTCAAGCACCTGGACCTGATCGACGATATCCTGTTCGTCCACCCGAAGGACATGCAGGACGGTAAGATCGCCATCGGCCAGCGCGACATCACCACGAACTTGCCCTATGTGGCCGGGGCCCACCTGGCCTTCGACCACCATTTGTCGGAAACCATCCGCAACAGCGGGCGCCGCGAAAACCACGTGATCGATCCGCGCGCGCCTTCGGCCGCCCGGGTCGTCTACGACTACTACGGCGGCGCGCGCGCTTTCCCGAGTGCCTGGCGCGACATGATGGACGCCGTCGACAAGGCCGACGCCGCACGCTTCTCGCGCGCCGAGGTGCTCGACCCGTCGGGCTGGAACCTGCTGAATTTCCTGATGGACGCGCGGACCGGCCTGGGCCGCTTCCACGACTTCCGCATCTCCAACTACCAGCTGATGATGGACCTCATCGAGCACTGCCGTACCCTCGGCATCGAGCAGATCATGCGGCTGCCCGACGTGCAGGAGCGCACTGCGCTGTACATGGAGCACAACGAACTGTGCAAGCAGCAGATCCGCCGCTGCGCGAAGCTGCACAAGAACCTGGTCGTGCTCGACCTGCGCGAGGAAAAGACCATCTTTGCCGGCAACCGCTTCCTGATCTACGCGCTGTTCCCGGAGACGAACATTTCGATCCACGTGCTGTGGGGCCTGAAGAACCAGAACACCGTGTTCGCCACCGGCAAGTCGATCCTGAACCGCACGTCGAAGACGAACATCGGCGCGCTGATGCTGGAATACGGCGGCGGCGGGCATGAGAATGCGGGGACTTGCCAGGTGTCGAACGAGATGGCAGAGGATGTTTTAGGCGCGCTCATCCAGCGGATTACCAGCGAGGGCTGATTGTTGCCGCTTGCTCGTCGTTCCCGCGGAAGCGGGAACCCATGCTGAGGTGCCGAAGGCGTCCGGCTGCGAGTCCGTCAGCGTTGCTGACTTTGGACGTTCAGTATGGATTCCCGCTTTCGCGGGAATGACGGACCGACTTAAGCGGGTTGGTGGGTCTTCAGCATCTGCTTCGCGGCCTCGGCCGCCAGCGGCTCGCTGAACCAGATCCCCTGCAACTGGTCGCAGCCATGCGACTTCAGGAACTCCACCTGCGGCCGCGTCTCCACGGCCTCGCCGACCACCTCCATGTTCAGGTTGTGCCCGATGTCGATCAGGCTTTTCACGAGGCCGCTGGTGCCGTCGGCGATGCCGTGCACGGTGTGGCGCGAGAGCTTGACCTGGCCGGCTTCGAGCTGCTGCAGGTAGGCGAGGTCGCACAGGCCGGCGCCGAAACCGTCCACCGATACGCACACGCCGAGCTCGCGCAACTGCCGCGAGAGGTCGCGCCCCAGTCCGGGATTGCGCAGCAGGCCGTCGATGGGCAGGTCGAGCTGCAGGCTGTCGCCCGGCAGCGCATGGCGCGCCAGCAGCGCGGACAGGTTGTCGATGAAATCGGCCTGGCTGTATTCGCGGTAGGACACGTTGACGGTGACCGGCACGCCGGCGGCGCGGACGCCCCGCGCGTCGGACTGGCGCAGCTGGGCAGCGAAGGCGCAGGCGTGGTCCAGCACGCGCCTGCCGATCGGCACGATGACCCCGTTTTCCTCGGCCTCGGTGAGGAAGCGGGCCGGCGGCAGCACGCCCTGGTCGGGGTGGCGCCAGCGCAGCAGGGCTTCGAAGCCCATCACCTCGCCGGTGCGCAGCGAGACGCGTGGCTGGTAGAGCAGGAACAGCTCGTCGTTCTCGAGCGCGTGCTGCAGGCCTTCCTCGATCTTGCGCTTGGCATCGTTACTCGAGCGCATATCGGCCGAGAAAAAGTGCACGTCGTTGTGGCCGTTGCCCTTGCCGTGGTACATCGCGACGTCGGCCGCGCGCACCAGCTCGGTGGCCGTGGTGCCGTCGTGCGGGTAGAGCGCCACGCCGACGCTGGCGCCGACCGGGATCTCGCGGCCATTGAAGGACACCGGGATCGCGAAGCTCTGGCGCAGGCGCTCGACCATGCGCAGCGTGAAGCGCAGCGAGGGCTGGTTGGCCAGCACCAGCACGAATTCGTCGCCGGACATGCGGGCCACCGTGTCGCTGTCGCGCACCGAGGCCTGCAGGCGCCGCGCCACCACCTTCAGCACCGCGTCGCCGGCTTCGTGGCCCATGGTGTCGTTGATGGTCTTGAAGTTGTTCAGGTCGATCAGTACCGTCGCCACCAGCGACTTCTGGCGCTGCGCCACGTGCACCGCCTGTTCCAGCCGGTCCCACAGCAGGTTGCGGTTGGCCAGGCCGGTCAGCGGATCGTGGTTGACCTCGTGCTCGAGGTGGGCGGTGCGCAGCATGGCCGCGGTGACGTCGTTGATCACGCCGATGAAGTGGGTCACCGTGCCCTGTTCGTCATGGACGGGCGTGATGTTCAGGTCGTTCCAGAACAGCTCGCCGTTCTTGCGCAGGTTGCGCAGCACCACGTTGACCGGGCGATGCGCGGCGATCGCTTCGTGCAGCGCCTTGCGCTCGGTCATGTCCATGCCGGGCGCCGCCATGAAGCGCGGATCGCGGCCGGTGACTTCCGCCGCGCCGTAGCCGCTGATGCGCTCGAAGGCCGGATTCACGTATTCGATGGGGTTGTCGGACCCGTCGCTGCGGGCGATCACGATGCCGTTGCTGGCTGCGTGCAGGGCGCGTTCGCGCAGGCGCAGCTGCTCTTCGCGCTGGCGCCGTTCGGCGATGTCGATGCCGACCCCGAACAGGTAATGGCCGCCATTGCAGCGTACCTGGGTACCGCACAGCAGGACCGGGATTTCCTTGCCGTTGCTGGCAACGAAATCCACTTCCAGCTTCATCTCCGCGCCCTCGTCGAACACGCGCCGGATGGCGTCGGCGAGCAGCGGACGCTGGCCCAGGTCGAGCAGGTCGACCGCGCGCGCGGCGGCCAGCTGGTCCGGCGCCATGGCGGTCAGGCGCTCCAGGTTGCGGTTCCAGAGCACGAAGCGGCCGTCGCGGTTGAGGGCATAAAAAGTGCCGGGAAACAGGTCGACCACCGATGACAGCGGCGTGCGCGCCACATGCGCGGATTCCGGCGCGTTGCGCTCGAACTCGGTGGTGACGGCGACGGCGCAGCCGACCAGGCCGCCGGCGGTATCGAACTGCGGCGCCATTGCGAGGGTGGCGGAAAACACCCGGCCTGTGGCGCAGTGCAGGTCGGCGCTCAGCTGGGCGCCATCCGGGCGCTGGGCGAGGGCGGCCCAGCCGGCGGTCCAGGCGTCGCGCGCGCTGGCGACGAACAGGCTGGTAACGGGACGGCCGAGCGCGTTTTCGGCAGCAATGCCGAACAGCGCTTCAGAACCCGAGTTCCAGGTGATGATGTTGCCCGCATCGTCCGTCAGGAAGACGGCGCGGGCAGGCGGATCGGTGTCGAACATCGGGTTCCCCGTGCATGGCCAACCACTGTTGGACAGCAGTCAGCGGGAACCGTTCCGTCCGTGTATCAGGCGGCGGCCGAATCCGCCTCGCGCGGCGGCAGGGCGATCTGGTTGTCGACGCTGAACTGGTAATCTTCGAACACGTGCTTGGCGGACAGGATCTGGTAGCGGCCGTCGGCCAGCTTGTGGGTCGTGTCCTTCAGGCGCCAGGTGGTCGAGCCGCAGGTCCAGCAGTTGAAGTTGCGCATGTGGGTGCACAGGCAGGTCTTGTCGAACACCTTGATGTCCTTCGAGCCCGGATTCGCCTGCACCTCGCGGTTGTACGAGTTGATGTAGGCGCAGTTGCCGGTGGCGTCGAGCAGGTAGCCGTAGGACTCGCAGCCGGGGCGGATGCCCGAGCCGATCGCCGGGGTCTGCTTCAGCATCCGCATCGGATAGCCGGTCGGCGAGACGCCGTTGACGATGATGTCTTCCTCGCTGGCACGGTAGTATTCCTGCTTGACGTCGTCCGGCAGGCCGCACTCGTGGGTCACGGTGAAGCGGGTCGCCACCTGCACGCCGCCGGCGCCTTTTTCCAGGAAGCCGGCCGCATCGCTGCCGGTGAAGATGCCGCCCGCGGCGATCAGCGGAATGTCGAGGTGTTCGGCGCGCATGAAGGCATGGATCTCGTCCATGATCGTGTGCAGGTCGTACTGCTGCCAGTCGTCGATGCCGAAGCCCAGGTGGCCGCCGGCCAGCGGTCCTTCGACGATGATGTAGTCGGGCAGGCGGTCCAGGCGCGAGACCTTGCGCAGGAACAGCTGCAGCGCCCGCACCGAGGACACGATGATGCCCAGCTTGGCGTCGCGGAAACGCGGATGGTCCTTGATCAGCTCGAACGAGCCGAGGTGCAGGCCGGCCGACATGGTGATGCCGTCGATGCCCGCGTCGAGCGCGGCCGACAGGCGGGTGCGCAGCGTTTCCTTCGGCGCGTTCATGGTCAGCTTTTCCATGCAGTTCACGAAGATCAGGCCATTGCCTTTCTTCGCTGCCATGGTCGCGCCGACGTGCAGGCGGGTGGCTTCGGCCAGGCGGTCCAGGTCGAACTGGACCACCGACTTGTCCATGTTGTTGATGTTGAACTTGTAGAGCTTGGTCTTTTCCTTGACGAAGCTCGTGTCGAACTTGCGGTCCGAAACGTCGGGCACCATCGCATCGGAGATATGGCCAATGCCGCCGAGGCGCGCTGCCTCCAGCGCCAGTTCGGACGTCGAGATATCGACACCCATTCCGCCGATCATGATGGGCACGTATTCCTTGCTGCCCAAGCGCAGGCGGAAATCATCAACACGTTTCATTGCATTCCTTAACAACCAAAGACAGTTTTCGCCCGCCATTCTACCCCAGGAGAGGACGTGCCGAGCGCCCCATTTAGCGCACGACCGTGCGTTAAACGGGCGCGAAAAGCGGTCTTGCCTCAGTCGCGGAAGTTATTGAACGCCAGCGGCAGGTCGGTAACGTCCTTGCGCAGCATGGCGATCGCTTCCTGCAGGGTATCGCGGTCCTTGCCGGTCACGCGCACGGATTCGCCCTGGATCGAGGCCTGGACCTTCATCTTGCTTTCCTTGATCATCTTGGTGATCTTCTTGGCGTCCTCGGTCTCGATGCCGTTGCGCACCTTGAGCACCTGCTTGACCTTGTCGCCGCCGATCTTCTCGATCTTGCCTTCGTCCAGGAAGCGGACGTCGACCTTACGCTTGGTCATCTTGTTCAGCAGGACGTCCTTGACCTGGCCGATCTGGAAATCGGAATCGCCGTACAGCGTGATTTCCTTTTCCTTCTGCTCGACCTTGGCCGAAGTGCCCTTGAAGTCGAAGCGGGTTTCGATTTCCTTGCTGGATTGGTCGACGGCGTTCCGGACTTCAACCATGTCTGCTTCGCAGACCACATCAAACGATGGCATCGTGTGTTCCTTTTTTTATATGTGACAGATGGCGATATTGTAACGGACGGCTGGCATCGAGGCGCTTGTTTCCCTCTATAATCACCGGGCCAACCTCGGACCCAGCCATGCAAGCCCTGCCCATCGCACACGACATCTCCCTCCAGCAATTCAATACCTTCCGCATTCCCGCGCGCGCCCGGCGCTACCTGCGCGTCGAGGATCCGGCGCAACTGGCCCGGCTCGCCGCCGATCCCGAACTCGCCGCTTTGCCGCGCCTGGTGCTGGGCGGCGGCAGCAACCTCCTGATCACGCGCGACGACATCGACCTGCTGGTGCTGCACATGGCATTGACCGGCAGGGAGATCGTCGGCGAGACCGCGGACGCTGTCCTGGTGCGCGCCCGCGCCGGCGAGAACTGGCACGACTTCGTCCAGTTCACCCTGGAACAGGGCCTGGGCGGGCTGGAGAACATGTCGCTGATCCCCGGCACGGTGGGCGCCTCGCCGATCCAGAACATCGGTGCCTACGGCGCCGAGGTCAAGGACCTGTTCCACTCGCTCACCGCCTTCGACTTCGCGAGCGGCGCCACGCGCACGATGTCCGCGGCAGACTGCCGCTTCGCCTACCGCGACAGCGTGTTCAAGCACGAGGACGGGAAGACCCTGGCGGTGCTCGACGTCACCTTCGCGCTGCCGAAAGCCTGGTCCCCGAACCTGCGCTACGCCGAACTGGCGCGCGAACTCGAAGCGCAGGGCATCGCCGGGCCAAACCCGCGCCAGGTCGCCGACGCCGTGATCGCCATCCGCCGCCGCAAGCTGCCCGATCCGGCGGAGATCGGCAATGCCGGCAGCTTCTTCAAGAACCCGGTGGTGAGCGGCGAGCACTGCGCGCGGCTGCTGGAACAGTGGCCGAACCTGGTGCACCACCTGCAGCCGGACGGCAGCGAAAAACTGGCGGCGGGCTGGCTGATCGACCAGTGCGGCTGGAAAGGGAAGTCCCTGGGCCGCGCCGGGGTCTATCCGAAGCAGGCGCTGGTACTGGTCAACAATGGCGGCGCCAGCGGCGGGGAAGTGCTGGCGCTGGCGCAGGCGATCCAGGCGGATGTGCGGGAGCGTTTCGGGGTGCTGCTGGAGCCGGAACCGGTGATGGTTTGAAAGGAATACATCCTATGTCTGCACATACCCACAGCTTTGCCGCCTGGCCTTTTCCTGACGACGTGCACACCGCCACCTACTGTACGGCCAAGGTTGCACGTGAGGGTTTCCCGGTGCTTCAGGTATCGCACGATCACGACGGCGACTGGCAGTTTCTGGACGCAACGACAGAGGCGCCGGGCGAGTGCGTTCTGCTCTGCCTGGGTTGTGTGTACGAGCGGGATGCGAGCTTGTCGGAAGTCGCGGACCTTCCGCGTGGCTGGGGCGCTTTTCGTCCAGGCATCGGTGCGCCGTGGGAACGTTGGGAAAATCCGCCCGAGGCCGATGAAGGCGACGAATCCGCATAGCGGCCATGCCCGAACGGTGACAGTTGGTGAGTTTCGCCGGCAGGGCATGCGGCTAGAATAGGTGCATGAATTTCGCCGCCAGCCTGCACCAGACCGATATTCAGCAGCGACCGGCTGCACGCGGTTCCATGCTCGGCTGGGGTATCAGCCTGCTGGTCCACACGCTCGGCGTGGCCGTGTTGTGGCATGCCTGGCCGCCTCATCGGGCTGACAAGGACACCGGGCCGGTCAACCGCATCGAGGTGCGGCTGGTGCCGGTCGTGCCTGAAGCGCCGCCGGCGCCCGTGCCGGATGTGGTCGTGCCGCACGCCATCCCAATGCAGACGCGTGCAGCGCCCCGACCGGAGGCGCCACCGCGCGAAGCGCAAACGGGCGCCGTGTCCGCGCCGCCGACAACGATCACCGCTCCCGAGCCCGCCACAGACGCCGTCAGCCATGATGACGGCGGGACCGCAGCGCCGGCGCTCGATCTGCAGGCCGCGCGCGCTGCCGCACGCCTGATCGCGCGGGAAAACGGCAAGGGTCTGGTGGCGCTGCCGGGCCGCAAGCCGGTGACCGATCCGAACGCCGACCGTCGCGTCATCGACCGGTTCGAACGCGCCCGCCGCGTCGATTGCCAGACAGCCCGTGCCGGGAGCACCAACCTGTTGGCCAACGTGGTCCTGCTGGCCGTGGACCTGGCGAAAAACGCCGTCGACGACAGCGGCTGCAAGTGGTGAAGGAAGACGTCATGACGCATCGCCGGGCTGCGGCACTGAACGGTTTTCTCGTTGCCGCCATGTTTGCCGTCGCTTTCTGGACGACCCATGTTCTCCCGATGCGAGGTCAAGTCGCCACGCACTGGGGACCGGATGGCCGTCCCGACGCCTGGGTCGGGGGCTCGGCAGTGCAACTGATCAACCCGATCATTGCCCTGGTCCTGTGGTTTCTGCTCTCGACCGTTCCGCAGGGATTTGCAGCGCCAGGCAAGTCTCTCAAGCCTGCGCACGCCAGGTTTTCCAGCATCTTTCTGCTGCAGTTGGCGATCCAGCTCTTGATGACGATGCATGCGCTGGGGATTTCCTTGTTCTAAGGGGGCTGAAGCTACAATGCCAGTCCACTTACTTCAGGAACTACCATGACCTTGACCGTCGTTGCCATCTTCGTCGCCAAACCCGGCTTTGAACAGAAACTGGAACAACTCTTCCGGGGCGTTGTCGACACCACGCTGCGCGAGGAAGGCTGCATCAGCTACCAGATCAACCGGGACATCGAGAACCCGCGCCGCTTCGTGTTTACCGAGGAGTGGCGGAGCCCGGCCGATCTCGACCGGCATCTCGCCGCGCCACATCTGCAGGCGCTGTCGGAGCAGGTGCCCGAATGTATTGAATCAAGCGAGGTGCTCAAGCTGGCGAAGCTCGCCGGCGGAGCCGCCTGAGCGCCAATCAGGACTGGCCCGCAACCCGGTTACGCCCGCCGCGCTTGGCGTCGTACAGCGCCGCATCCGCAGCCGCCACCAGCGCCTCGATGCTGCCGCCTTCGGCAGGGGAGGCGCTTGCCACGCCCACCGACATCGTCACCACGCTGCCGACCCCATCCGGATGGGGCAGCGCCAGCTGTTCGAGGTGGCGACGGCAGTCTTCGGCCAGCTTGAGGGCGCCGGCCAGGCCGGTGTCCGGCAGCAGGATCGCGAATTCCTCGCCGCCGTAGCGCGCCGCCAGGTCGGCCGGGCGTTTCAGCTGGCCGGTCAGCGCGGCCGCCGCCTTTTTCAGGCACAGGTCGCCGGCCGGGTGGCCGAGGCTGTCGTTGTAGTTCTTGAAGCGGTCGACGTCGCACAGCAGCAGCGCCAGTTGCCCCTGCTGGCGGCGCGCGCGCTGCCATTCCACGGCGATCGCCTCGTCGAAGCGGCGGCGGTTGGCGATGCCGGTCAGGCCGTCGAGCGCGGCCAGCTTCTGCAGTTCGAGGTTGGCGCGTGCCAGTTCGTCCTGGCTGGCGCGCAGCGAACGCAGCGCGGCGTCGCGCTGGCGCAGGCCGATGTAGCCGCGCGAGTGGTGGCGGATGCGCGCCACCAGTTCCAGCTGGTCGGGCAGCTTGACCAGGTAGTCGTTGGAGCCGACCGCGAAGCCGTGCGCCTTCAGCCTGGCCTCTTCCTTGGTCGACAGCACCACCACCGGCACGTCGGCCAGCCCTTCGTCGGCGCGGTAGCCGGCGATCAGCTGGAAGCCGTCGGCGCCCGGCATCACCAGGTCCTGCAGGATCACGGTCGGGCGCAAGGCCAGCGCGGCGGCATGGGCGGCGCCGGCGTCGGTCACGTAGTGAAAGGCGATGTCCGCATGGCCGGCGAGCATGCGGCGCACGGCCTCGACGATGATCAGCTGGTCGTCGACCAGCAGCACGCGCACCTGGCTGCTGGCGTCATCGACGTCGGCGTGCTCGTGGGCTTGGAAGGAACTGGCTGCGTTCATGATGGAAACGGAAAAACAGAGGCGTCTTTACGGCGGGTTGCCGATTCTACCCGATAACGCGGCGGAAATTTTGCCAAGCGGCAAAATTTGTTCGGCGGCCCCCAGTTCGGCGGCGGCGCGCGGCATGCCGTATACGGCGCTGCTCGCCTCGTCCTGGGCGATGGTCGCCTGGCGGGCCTGGCGCATCGCCAGCAGGCCGGCCGCGCCGTCGCGCCCCATGCCGGTCAGCAGGACCCCGGTGGCCGCGCGTTCCCAGTGGCGCGCGACCGAGTGGAAGAACACGTCGATCGAAGGACGGTGGATTTCGTCGCGCGGGTGGGCGTCGTAGCGCAGGCGGTGGCCGGGCACCAGGCGCAGGTGGTCGGCGGTGGTCGCCACCTGCACGGCGCCGCCTTCCAGGTGGGCGCCGTCCACGATGGCGCGTACCGGCGTCGCGGTCTGCTCGCCCAGCCATTTCACGAGCTGGGCGGAAAAGCTCTTGTCGATGTGCTGGACCACGACCGCGGCCGTGTCCGGCGCCGGGCGCCAGTCCGCGAACAGGCGCGCCAGCGCCACCGGGCCGCCGGTGGAGGCGCCGATCGCCACCAGGCGCGCCACGTGCGGGCTTCCTGCCGGCACCGGCACCGGCCGGCCCGCCACCAGCTTGGCGATGGTACGGATCTTGGCCAGCAGTTCGGCGGCGCCGTCCTCGCATCCCAGCAGCACCGGCGTGGCCACCACGTCGAGGGCGCCGGCGCCGAGCGCGCGGAACACCTGGCCGACGCTGTCCTGCGGCTGCGCGGTCACGACCAGGATCGCGCATGGGCCCTTGGCCATGATGCGCCGGGTCGCCTCGACGCCGTCGATCAGGGGCATGTTCAGATCCATCAGCACCAGGTCGGGCCGCAGGTCGGCGCACAGGCGCACGGCGTCGACGCCGGTGCGGGCGACCCAGGCCACCTGGTGCCCGCCGGCGGCCAGCACGCGGCGCAGCGCCTCGGCCGCCATCGGCGCATCGTTGGCGATCCCTATCCTCATGCGGATTCTCCGGGCGAGGCTTCGCCGATCAGGTCGCGCACCGCGTCGAGCAGGGTGGCGTCGTGGAAGGCGCCCTTGGCAAGGTAATAGTCGGCGCCGGCTTCGAGGCCGCGCGCGCGGTCTTCGGGGCGGTCCTTGTACGACACGATCATCACCGGCAGCCGCTGCAGGCGCGGATCCTGGCGGATGCGTCCCAGCAGGCCGATGCCGTCCAGGCGCGGCATGTCGATGTCGGTGATCACCAAGTCCCAGGCGCCGGCGCGCACGCTGTTCCAGCCGTCGATGCCGTCCAGCGCGACCTCGACCCGGTAGCCGCGCGCGGCCAGCAGCTTGCGCTGCATCTCGCGCACCGTGAGCGAGTCGTCGACCACCAGGATGCGGCGCACGGCCTGCTGCGCACCGCGGCCCGGCTCCGGGGTGCCCGGCGCCGGCTGCAGCGAGGCGCCGGCTTCGAGCAGGCGCGCGATCGACAGCAGCATGTCGGGCACGTCGAGGATCAGGACCGGGGCGCCATCGTCGAGCAGCGCGCTGGAGGCGACGTCGCGCAGCTTGCCGAACATCGGTTCGAGGGGCTGCACGGTCAGGCTCTGCTCGCCGCATACCTGGTCGACCACCAGGCCGTAGCGCTCGCGCGCGCTGCCGATGACGACCACCGCCAGCTCGGCGGAAGGAAGCGCTTCGCCCAGTTCGAGCACGCGCCCGGCCGACACCAGGCCGAGGTGGCTGCCGTCGACGTCCAGGTACTGGCGGCCGGACAGCGTCTGCACACTGCAGGCCGGCACGCGCAGCACGCGCTCGACGCGCGCGATCGGCAGCGCATAGGCTTCGCCCAGCACCTCGACCACCAGCGCGCGCACGATCGACTGCGTGACCGGCAGCACGATCGTGGTGCGGAAGCCCTGGCCGGGCGCGGACTCGACGCGCACCGTGCCGTTCTGCGACTGCACCATGTCGTGGACCACGTCGAGCCCGACGCCGCGGCCCGAGATCTCGTTGGCGTCCTCCTTCAGCGAAAAGCCCGGCAGGAACAGGAATTCCATCAGCTCCGGGCCGGACAGCGCCTGCACGATGCCGGCCGGGGCCAGGCGGCGCGCGGCGACGGCGCGGCGTACGCGCTCGGTGTCGACGCCGCGGCCATCGTCGCTGACGTCGATAGCCAGCATGCCGCCGCGGTGGCGCGCCTCCAGCCGGATGGTGCCGAGGGCCGGCTTGCCGGCGGCCGCGCGTTCGGCCGGCGTTTCCATGCCGTGGTCGACGGCATTGCGCAGCAGCTGGCTGAGGGGGGCTTCGAGGCGCACCAGTACCGCGCGGTCGACCAGCGTGTCGTCGCCGATGACGTCGAGGCGCACTTCCTTGCCCAGGCTGCGGGCCAGGTCGCGCACCATGCGCGGCAGGCCGTGCAGGCCGTCGCCGAAGCGGCACATATGCAGTTCCAGTACCTCGTCGACCAGGCGCGTGGCGACGCTCGTGGCATTGCGCTCGTACTGCTCGGCCTCGAGGATGTTGCGTTGCATGGACCTGCGCAGCGGCCGGGCGCGCTCCTGGACCAGCCTGGCCAGTTCGAGCAGGCGCGGGTCGCCGCGTTCTTCGATCGCTTCGTGCAGCTGCTCGAGGGCGGTGAACACGGCGCGCTGCTGGCGCTTGTAGCGGTGCAGGGACTCGATCCAGGGACGCAACTGGGCCGCGTGCAGGCGTGCCTGACCGGCCAGGGTCAGCAGCTCGTTGCGCGGGGGAGGCGGTGCCGGCGCTGCCGGTGCCGGTTCTGCCACCGGCACCGGCGCAATGGGAGCAGGCGCTGCTCCGGCGCCGTTCGGCAGCGCGGCCAGCGCCGCCAGCACCTCCGCGACCTGCGCCGCGTGCGGCCCGCCGTCAGGCAGGTCGGCTTCCGGCAGGTCGGCCATGCGGCGCATCAGGTCCACCGCGCCGAGCAGTACGTCGACACCCGCGGCATCCAGCACCAGGCTGCCCTGCTGGGCGGCGATGAACACGTCTTCCATCGCATGCGCCAGCGTCACCATCGGCGCCATGCCGACGATCGCGGCGGCGCCCTTGGTCGAGTGGGCGGCGCGCATCATCGATTCCAGCGTCGCCGCGTCGAGTGCGCGTTCGCTGCGCAGCAGGCCATCGGTCAGCACGCGCGCCTGCGCCTGCGCCTCCATGCGGAACAGGTCCAGCATCGAGAAGCTGCTCAGGTCCTGGTCAAATGCAGCGCTGAAATCGTGGTCCATGCTCATCGCAGCAGCCCCGCCAGTTCGCCTTCGAGCAGCGCGCCGTCCAGCAGGCCGGCCTCGATCGCGCTGTCGGCGATCACGCCGGCCAGCAGCCTCGATCCGATGTGGCCCAAAGTGGCGGCCGGCGGACGCACGGCCGCGCCGGCGTAGCGCAGGATGCCGTGCATCTCCGCGACCGGTACCGCGATGCGCTGGCCCTGCAGTTCCAGCACCAGCAGGCGCTCGAAGGCGTGGCGGCCCATCGGCGCCGGCACGCCGGCCGTATCGATTCCGAGCAGCGCCGCCAGCGAGACCGCCGGCAGTACGCGCCCGCCGACATTGACCACGCCGAGCAGGGCGCCGCCGCTGCGGTGCGGCAGGCGGTGGATGGGCGCCGGCGGCGCCACCGTGGCGGCCAGCGCCACCGGCACCGCCAGCCATTCGGCGCCGATGCGGAACACCATCGCCGCGGCATCCGTGGGCGCGGGCGGCGGCTCGGGCCGGGACAGTTCGCGCGCCCAGGTTTCGCGGTAAGCCGGTTCGACGGGGCGCTGCAGGTTGCGCTGGGCGGCATCCGCGTACACGGCGCAGTTGCGGCAGTGGATGTGGCGTTCCAGTTCGGGACAGCTGCGGTCGCCCGTCACGCCGATGCGGCGCCAGCAGTCGTCGATGATCATGGCGCCACCTCACGCGCATGCACGCGCGCGGCGCGACCGCGTAGCAGGGCCGCATCCTGGACGTCGCCGCGCAGTTCGTGCAGCAGCGCCAGGCTGCACAGGGCTTCGTAATGGTCGGGCTGCAGGTAGAGGCAGCGGCGCAGGTGGCGCTCGGCGGCGCGCGGCTGGCCGCCGCATTCGCTCACCATGCCGAGCAGGAACCAGGCCTCGGCCAGTTCGGGCTGCAGGGCCAGCGCTTCCTGGCAGGTCTGGTGCGCTTCGGCGAGGCGGCCGGCATCGGCATGGCGCCGTGCATCGGAGAGCAGCGCGGCCACCAGCGGGGCCACGCTCGCACTCGCCGTGGACGCGGGCTGCGGCAGCGGCGGGGCGCTGCGCGACACGGCCGCCGGCCCGGGCAATGCCGGCCGCGGACGCCGGCGCGTCGCTGCCACGGTCTGCTTCTGCAGCGCATAGGTATCGCGCAGCGACTGCGGCGCGAAGCCGGCGCGGCAGAAGGCCGGCGCTTCGGCAAAGCCGGACAGCAGCAGGCCATCGTCCGCCAGCAGTGCCTGCAAGGCGCTTGCTGCGGCCGTGCGGCCGGCCTCGTCGAAATAGATCAGCAGGTTACGGCAGAACACCAGGTCGTAGCGGTCCCCCGTCTTTGCCGCCGCCGCCTCGAGCAGGTTGCCCTGGCTGAAGCCGACGTAGCGGCGCAGGGCGTCGTCGATCAGGTATTCGTCGCCGTCCTGGCGGAACCAGCGCTCGCGAAACGCCAGGTCGGCGCCGCGGAAGGCGTTGCGCGTGTAGCGCCCCAGGCGTGCGCGCTCGATGGCAGCCTGCGACAGGTCGACCGCATCGATGCGGCACATGCTCGGCGGGATGCCGGCGCGCGCCAGTGTCATCGCCATCGAATACGGCTCTTCGCCGCCGGCGCAGGGCAGCGACAGCAGCTTGAGCTGCCGCCCGGGATGGCTGAGCAGGCGGCGCTGGACGAAGCGCAGCGCGGTGTCGAACACGGCGGGGTCGCGGAACATCCAGGATTCCGGCACCACCACGAGGTCGACCAGGGCGTCGAACTCCGGCGTGCCGGGCTGCGGCGCATAGTCCTCGCGCGTGTCCAGGCCCAGGCGCAGCATGCGCTCGCGCACCGCGCGTTCGACCGTGTCGATCGACAGCACCAGGCCGGTGGCGTCCTTCAGCAGCTGGCGCAGGCTCATGCCGGCACTCCCGCGAACAGCTCGATGGCCACCTCGGGCGCCAGCAGGCGCGCCGGCTCGATCAGCTGCAACATGCAGGACGTCTCGCCGCCGGCACCCGCGCTGCCGGCGGCAACGCGGCCGAGCCAGGGCGCGGCGGCGACCCCGCCGTCGCGCAGTTGCGCATCGATATCGGCGATGCCCGCCACGCGCTCGGCCTTCAGCCCAAGGCGCCGCAGGCGGCCCGCGGCCGGCACGTCCAGCAGCAGGATCCTGGTGTCGTAGCGCACCGCGCTGGGCGGCGTGCCGGCCAGGCGCGACAGGTCGACCACGGGCACGGGTTCGCCGTGCAGGTCCAGCAGCCCCGGCACGTAATGCGGCGCGCCCGGCAAGGGTTTGAGACGCGCCACCGGCAGCACCCGCAGCACCGCGGTAAGGGGCAGGGCATAGCGTTCGCGCCCGATGTGAAACACCAGCACCTTCATGCGAAGCTTTTACTCATGCACGGCGAAGGTGGCGACCGACTGCTGCAGGTCGCCGGCGGCATACTGCAGCTGGTGCACGGCCTCGCTGGTGGCCTTCAGCGACTCGACGGTCTGCTGGCTGGCGTCGGACAGCTGCATCATGGTGCCCGAGATCTGCGAGGCGCCCACCGCCTGCGACTGCATCCCCTGCAGCACCAGGTCGAAGCGCGGCGCGAGTTTACGCACCTGGTCCATCATGCCGGACAGCTGCTCGGCCACGTGGCGCGCCTCGCCGACGTTGCGGCGGATCTCTTCCGCAAACTTGTCCATGCCCATCACGCTGGCCGACACGGCCGACTGCATCTCCTTCAGCATCTGCTCGATGTCCCAGGTCGAGACCGAGGTCTGGTCGGCCAGGCGGCGGATCTCGGTGGCAACCACCGAGAAGCCGCGGCCCGCCTCGCCGGCCTTCTCGGCCTCGATCGCGGCGTTCAGCGACAGGATGTTGGTCTGGTCCGCCACCTTGGTAATCGTGGTCAGCACGCCGTTGATGTTGCTGGCTTTCTCGGACAGCGCGGCCAGCTTGGCGCCGATCGAATCGGTGGCGTTGACCATCTGCTGCATGGTGTGGTCCATGTGCTTGAGCTTGTCCTGGGCGTCGGCGGTGGCGCTGGTGGTGTAGTCGGCCACCTCGGTCGCTTCCTCCATCGTGCGCAGCAGCTCGGCGGTATTGGCCGAGATCTCCTTGGTGGTGGCCAGCACTTCGACGCTGGTCTGGGCCTGCTCGATGCCGGTGGCTTCCTGCTGGCGCGCGGAAGCGGCGATCTGGGTCGCCGAGCTGGCCACCTGGATGCCGGCACGCTGCACGTTGTTCAGCAGGCTGCGCAGATTGCCCAGCATGGTTGCCAGGCCTTCGCCGAGGCGGCCGACGGCATCCTCGCCACGGATCGTCACGATGCCGGTCAGGTCGCCGCGCGCGGCCTTCGACACCACGTCGAGCAGGGCGTCGACCTTGGCGCGCAGCGCGAGGTTGTCGGCCTGCTCCTTCGCCTGGCTGTCTTCGATGGCCTGGGCCATGCGGTTGAATTCGAGGGCCATCGCGCCCAGTTCGTCGTTCGACAGCACCTCGGCGCGCGCGCCCTGGGTGCCGCGGCCGAAATTGCGCGCGGCTTCGCTCAGGCTGGTCAGCGGACGCGAGATAGCGCGCACCAGCACGGTGCCGATCAGGACCGCGAGCAGCACGCAGACCACCGCGCCGCCGCTCAGCAGCATGTTCATCGAGTTGCGCAGCGCCGTCGTTTCCTGCCTGCGCTGTTCCAGCAGGCGGCTTTCCTCGGCTGCGGTTTCGCCGAGGAGCTGGCGGATGGTGGCGACGCTGCCGGTGCCGGCCAGGACCGCCGTTTCGGTTTCGGGCGAAATCGACTGCCCGTCCTTGCCCGCCGCGCGGCGCATGTCGATCTGCGGCGTGATCGCCTTGTCCATCCAGGTGACCAGCATCGGCTCGAGCTGGCGCAGGCGTTCCTGCTGGGCTGGATTATCGGCGGTGAGCTCGCGTGCGCGGCGCAGGTGCTTGCCGGCGTTTTCGTATTCGTTGTGGATGGGCGCGATCAGGGTCTCGTGGCCGGTCAGCAGATAGCCGCGGGTGGCGCTCTGGACCTGCAGCACCGAGGTGGCCACGTGGTTCGTTTCCAGCAGCACTTCGAGGGTATGGCGGTCCCACGCGTTCGCCTGCGACAGGCGCGCGAAATTGTTATAGGCCAGGGTGAGCAGGAACAGGATGATGGCGACGATGGCGCCGAAGCCGATCGTCAGTTTGTTCTTGATGCTGAGATTATGCATGGTAGGGGTCGGAGCCCGGTTCACCGGGTGGGCTCTGGCCCCGGAGTTAGTAACGTATGCCCATCCGTGAATGTAACATTTCCGTGTGGATACATGGGCGCGATTGGTGCGCTCGCACAACAAAAACGGGACAAATAGTGCGTTTACGCGGCCGGATGCTGCAAGGGTGGCAAGCCATGCCGTGCCCGCGCCTGCAGGCACTTATCATCGCCGATCTGCACCTCGCGGCAGGGATCGGGCCGCTGTTCATACACGCGGCAGGCATAGCCGCCATCCGGCGATTGCTGCAGCGCCGCGCAATGCGGCCGTTTTGCATTCGTGCCCGCCATGCATGAAAGGAAAGGATTGACCTGTTCGGTCAGGCCTGCCGGGAGGCCGCGCTGCTCGGCCTCGGCCCAGTAGAAGGAAACCCGGTAACTCATGCAGCAGGCGCCGCAGGCCAGGCAGGGGTTGTGATCGCTCATGGACAAATGGTAACGCGCCGCCGCAGGACTGAAAAGACATCGTCTTGCGCGCTCTCAAATGAACGATAACGATAATGAGAATGATTCGCGTTTACTTACGCGTAAAGTTTTGTTAAAGTCCTTGGCGTTCCATTAACCCATCCAACGACAAGACCACGACAAGACCATGAAGAAGCCGATCACCAGCCGCAAACACGCCACCGCATTGGCCATGCTGATGCTGCCGCTCGCCGCACAGGCGGCCCTTGACGCCGGCGCCGGCGTGGATGCCGCCGAGGGCGCGACAGCCCAGCGCGTCCATGTCCGCGGCGAACGCGAGAACGAATTCAAGGCGGACCAGGCGGCGTCCGGCAAGTACACCCAGCCGCTGCTGGACACGGCGCAGACGGTCATCGTGATCAAGAAGGAGCTGATCGAGCAGCAGGGCGCCGTGACCCTGACGGAAGCCTTGCGCAATACGCCCGGCGTCGGCACCTTCTTCCTAGGCGAGAACGGCAACACCAATACCGGCGACGCCATCTACATGCGCGGCTTCGACAGCTCGGGCAGCCTGTTCGTGGATGGCATCCGCGACATCGGTTCCATCTCGCGCGACGTCTTCAACATCGAGCAGATCGACGTGCTCAAGGGTCCCGCCGGCACCGACACCGGCCGCGGCGCGCCGACCGGTTCGATCAACCTCGCGACCAAGCAGCCGCTGCTCAGGAACATCGGCGATGCCAGTCTGGTGGCCGGCAGTGCGCAGCGCCGCCGCGGCACCCTCGATGTCAACCGCGTGCTGGACCGCCAGCGCGGCATCGCCATGCGCCTGAATGTGCTCGACCAGGACAGCGGCAACCCGGCGCGCGACGAAGTGAAGGACAAGCGCTGGGCGCTGGCGCCGTCCGTCGCCTTCGGCCTGCGCGGGCCGACCCAGCTCTATCTCGACTACCTGCACGTCAAGCAGGACAACCGCCCGGACGGCGGCGTGCCGACCGTCGGCCTGCCCGGCTACAGCAGTCCCGATCCCAAGCGCCCGTGGATCGCCGATGCACCGGCGGTCGATCCGCAGAACTTCTACGGCGCGCTGTCGGACTTCGACCGCGTGCGGGCCGACATGTTCACGGCCATCGTCGACCACGCGTTCAGCCCGCGCATGCGCCTGAAGAACACCAGCCGCTACGGCAAGACCCGACAGTTCTACCTGCTCAGCGCCTTCATGGGCAACACGGCCAACATCCTGACGCCGGTCCAGGGCGATCCCTCGACCTGGACCCTGGCACGCACCACGCGCACCATCAAGGACCAGGAAAACACGGTGCTGGCCAACCAGACCATGTTGACCTCGGAATTCGATACCGGCGCGCTGCGCCACACGCTGGTCACGGGCATGGACCTGGCCAACGAAAAGCAGAGCAACTGGAGTTACCTGGGCGGCGGCGTCCTGCAGCCGGCGAACCTGTACCGGCCCGATCCTTCTTCGCCGGTGACGGGACTGAACCTGGCGCGCAGCGGCGCCCGTACGCAAGGCGAGACCACGACCGCGGCGGCCTGGCTGATGGACACCGTCAAGATCGGCGAACGCTGGCTGCTGGGCGCCTCGGTGCGGATCGACCACTTCGACACCAGCTACGATGCGGTCGCCTTGTCGACCGCTAGCGCGAATCCGACGCTGCCGGTCGGTACCCCGGTGCCGACCCACGCCGAGCTGACGGACAGCCTGGTGAGCGGCAAGCTCTCGCTGCTGTACAAGCCGACCCCGAACACCAGCGTCTACGCGCTGTGGGCGAATTCGAAGCAGCCGCCGGGCTCGAACCTGGTGCTGAGCGGCAGCGCCAGCAGCGCATCGAACCCGGTGTTCGACCCGCAGGTCACCACCACCACGGAACTGGGCGCGAAATGGGAGCTGATGCAGAAGCGGCTCGGCCTGAACGCCGCGCTGTTCCGCACCAATGTGAAGAATGAGGTCGAGCAGGACCCGGTGGACCTGAAGTATTACCAGACCGGGCGCAAGCGCGTGCAGGGCGTGGAGCTGAGCGCGATCGGCGAGATCACGCGCAACTGGTCGGTAAGCGCCGGCTATACCTGGATGGACACCAGCGTCGAAGCGGGCAGGGTGCTCACGGCGAGCGGCGCCAACAGCCTGACCTATACGCCGAAATCGGGCTTCACCAGCTGGACGACGTATGCCTTCCCGTCCGGCCTGAAGATCGCCGGCGGCGCACGCTACTCGGGCCGTCTTCTGCGCGGCACCGATGGTGCGGTCGGTACGCCGGCATATACCGAGGATTACTGGGTTGCCGACGCCATGGCCTCGTATGCGCTGAACCGCTGGGTCGACCTGCGGGTGAACGTGTACAACCTGTTCGACAAGCGTTATGTAGCGGCGATCAACAAGAGCGGGTACCGCTATACGCCGGGTGCGCCGCGGTGGGCGAGCTTGACGGCGAACTTCCACTTCTGAACGACCGAGGTTCGAGTGCGGCAGAGCAGCGGATCGTGATACGCTGCAGTCAGCCAAGCGAGGACCTCAACTGGTGAGGTCTGGATTGAGACGAACAAAAAATCTGTGCTAACTTCTTTGGTGATCATGCGCATTTTATTTTTCCTGTCGACCCTGCTCTGCCTCCTCATGAATTCTGCTGCGGCGACGCCAGTGGAGGATACGGAAATAGTTTCATTTTTTGTCCCGGTCGAGCGGCTTCGTCTTGAAATGGAAGCAAACCTCCCCGCACTTAAAACGCAGCGACCGGATCTGGCCGATGAAATTTCGCGAATGCCGTCACGCTTCGATACGCACGAGTTGATTACCCGAATGGCGAATCTGCTTAAAGGTAGGTTATCTGAAAAAGAGAAAGCGTCGATTCTTGCGTTTGCCAAAACACCTGCGGGAAAAACGATGCACGAGTTGCTGCGCGAATCGAATCCGCAGAAAAGAAAAGCCAGTGAAAACCGAACTGATCCGGCGTTGTTCCGGCAGATCCTGGATTTTTCAGCGTCTCCACCCGCTCAAAAGGTGCAAGCATTGTTGACCTCGGCTGAGGCCGCCAATATACAAAGCAGTTATGGCAGGGATGTCATGTGCAGCCTGCTCAAGGAATCGAAGCCGGCCGTGTTTGAACAGTTTCGCACACAGGGCGCGTGTACCAAATGATTCCCCAAGGTCTCGCCGTCAAATGAAAAAGCCGCTGACCCTTTCGGATCAGCGGCTTTCGCATTCAGCCTCTAAACATTACTGCCCGCGCTTCGCACGCGCCTTCGCAGCAATCCGCATACGCAGCGCATTCAGCTTGATGAAGCCGCCCGCATCCGCCTGGTTGTAGGCGCCGCCGTCTTCATCAAAAGTAGCGATGTTCATGTCGAACAGCGAATCGGTCTTCGAGTCGCGCGAGACCACGATCACGTTGCCCTTGTAGAGCTTGACGCGGACCCAGCCGTTCACGCTTTGCTGGGTGTGGTCGATCAGGGTCTGCAGCGCGACGCGCTCCGGCGCCCACCAGTAGCCGTTATAGATCAGCGAGGCGTAGCGCGGCATCAGGTCGTCCTTCAGGTGCGCCACTTCGCGGTCCAGGGTGATCGATTCGATCGCGCGGTGGGCGCGCAGCATGATGGTGCCGCCCGGGGTTTCGTAGCAGCCGCGCGACTTCATGCCGACGTAGCGGTTTTCCACCAGGTCGAGGCGGCCGATGCCGTGCTTGCCGCCCAGGCGATTCAGCTCGGTCAGCACCTGGGCCGGGGTCATGCGGGTGCCGTTCAGGCCGACGATGTCGCCGCGCTCGTATTCGATGTCCAGGTACTCCGGCTGGTCCGGCGCCGCTTCCGGCGAGACGGTCCAGCGCCACATCGATTCCTCGGCTTCCGCGCTCGGGTTCTCGAGGTGGCGGCCTTCGAAGGAGATGTGCAGCAGGTTGGCGTCCATCGAGTAGGGCGCGCCGCCGTTCTTGTGCTTCATGTCGATTTCGATGCCGGCGTCTTCCGCATACTTCAGCAGCTTCTCGCGCGACAGCAGGTCCCACTCGCGCCAGGGAGCGATGATCTTGACGTCCGGCTTGAGCGCGTAGGCGCCGAGCTCGAAACGGACCTGGTCGTTGCCCTTGCCGGTCGCGCCGTGCGACACGGCGTCGGCGCCGGTTTCGTTGGCGATTTCGATCAGGCGCTTGGCGATCAGCGGACGCGCGATCGAAGTGCCGAGCAGGTATTCGCCTTCGTAGACGGTGTTCGCACGGAACATCGGGTACACGAAGTCGCGCACGAATTCTTCGCGCACGTCGTCGATGTAGATGTTTTCCGGCTTGATGCCGAACTTGATGGCCTTGGCGCGCGCCGGTTCCAGCTCTTCACCTTGTCCCAGGTCGGCGGTGAAGGTGACGATTTCGCAGTGGTAGTGATCCTGCAGCCATTTGAGGATGACCGAGGTATCGAGGCCGCCGGAGTAGGCGAGGACTACTTTTTTAATGTCGCTCATGGGAGTTCCAGTGATGAGAGATGGGAGGGGATTTATGGTCAGCCGGCCGGGCATGGCGCCCGGCCTGACGATCAAACTAAGGTTGTGGTGATGATGCGTTACTTGTCTTCGATGCGGCCCAGCAGCAGGTACTCGATCAGCGCCTTCTGCACGTGCAGCCGGTTCTCGGCTTCGTCCCACACTACCGATTGCGGGCCGTCGATGACTTCAGCCGCCACTTCCTCCCCGCGGTGCGCGGGCAGGCAGTGCATGAACAGCGCGTCGGGTGCGGCACGCGCCATCTTGGCGCCGTCCACCATGAAGCCATCGAAGGCTTTGAGGCGTTCGGCATTTTCTTTTTCGTAGCCCATGCTGGTCCACACGTCGGTGTTGACCAGGTGCGCGCCGGCGCAGGCGTCCGACGGATTCTCGAAGACCGTGTAGTTGCTGGTCGTGACCATCGCCGGATCGATGTCGTAGCCCTTCGGCGTCGACACGTTCAGGTGGAAGCCGAACACTTCGGCCGCCTGCAGCCACGAATACAGCATGTTGTTGGCGTCGCCGATCCAGGCCACGGTCTTGCCGGCGATCGAACCGCGGTGCTCGTGGAAGGTGAAGACGTCGGCCAGCACCTGGCAGGGATGGTGCTCGTTGGTCAGGCCGTTGATCACCGGGACCCGCGAGTGGGCCGCGAAGCGCTCGATGATGTCCTGGCCGAAGGTACGCACCATGATGATGTCGCACATGCGGCTCATGACCTGGCCCGCGTCTTCCACCGGCTCGCCGCGGCCCAGCTGGCTGTCGCGCGTGTTCAGGTAGATCGCCGCGCCGCCCAGCTGGTGC
>Ga0265798_10002302_pt1 | contig 28355 bp, 10 predicted proteins | sample P3T30metagenome_FD_192430 | JGI IMG/M metagenome (GOLD analysis project Ga0265798, IMG submission 192430) | Plant litter microbial communities from East Loma Ridge, Irvine, California - P3 T30 | ecosystem: Environmental > Terrestrial > Plant litter > Unclassified | place: USA: California...
AATCTTGGCTGACCTTTCTGCGGTTCTAGTCGTCAATCCTGAGTCGGCTGACAGCTGTCAGCTTCAGTCGTTATACCAGCAACACTCAAATGTCTCAATCGTGAAGCTGGATTTGCTTGGATTATGCTATTTAGCCATTTAGATTGGCCACTCCGTAATTTCCTGCTTGTTGTGCTTCTCGGAAGACTACCCAAAAAGTAATCTTACGTGCAAGTTGGACAAACATGCCTCTCCCAACCCTCGACGCCAGCGCTCTCACGGCCGGAACGGAGCAGGAGAAGCACGAGTTTGGCAAGACACTTTTCGAGGCCCTCGCCACCGATGGAGCCATCAAGTTGGTCAATACCAACATTCGCGACGAAGACATCAAGACGGCGTTTGAATCGGTAAGAGCACCACGTTTGCCCCAATCAAGATGAGAGGATACAAAAAAAGACGGCGGGAACAAGCCACAAACATGGAAACATACGCAAAAGCTAATTCACTTGCCTACCCAGTGCCGGTCCTTCTTCCACCTGCCCGGCCACACAAAAGCGCTGATTGCAAACGACCCCAACCAGGCCCAGCAACGCGGATACTCGCAACCGGGCGAAGAAAAAACATGGTACCTTGAATCAGTCAAGAACGGGGGTCCTGCGCCCAAATACAGCGACTCACGCGAAAGCATAGACATTGGGCATATTTCAGACACTTTGTTCCCCAACAAATGGGTGCCGGATCACGTGCACTCGGGGCAGCATCGGCAGATTATGGAGCGGTTGTATGAGGAGTGTAGTGTGCTGAGTACGAGATTGCTGGAATGCCTTGCCATGGCGTGTGGAGTGGATAGGGATACGTTTACGTCGCGCTGCACGAATACCGCCAGTGTGCTCCGCAGCAACAACTACCCGCCCGTTGCTACCGAGCTGCTCGACACGGGCGCCATTGGCCGGGCCTGGCCACATTGCGACTTTGGCATCATCAGCCTCGTCTTCCCCGGCGCCATCTCTGGGCTAGAGTACGCGTTGCGCTCGGGACCCAAGACCGGCTGCTTTGAGCCGGTCGGCTTCTCATCTTCTTCTGACATTGTGCTGCAAGTTGCAGAAACGCTGCAGCGATGGAGCAATGATACACTAACAGCTTGCTTGCATCGCGTGCAGAAGCCGCGGGCGGATGAGTTGATGGAAGGGGGGATGGCACCTGAGAGGACGTCGATGGTCTTCTTTTGCAAGGCAGATAGGGAGGCAAGAGTGGGGCCTTTGAGTGTGTTTGTGGGCAAGGGGGAGCAGGCGAGATATCCGGATTTGACGGCGTTGGAGTATCAGGAGGAGAGGAATTCGGCGCATTATCCAGGGTAGATTAGTATAGTTGTCCATGGTAGAAGTCTGTATATCGACGGCATGGAGACGGAGATGGACGGTGTAGACGTGAATCAATCTGGGCTGGTCAAGTTTGGCGATGGGTAGATGACGACGGCGGTTGGTGGTGAGTGTAGATGGTGAGGCCCGCCAAAAAAAAAAGGGTGCAGAATGTCATCATGTCAGCAAGCAAACAAGGATAGACATGGGTCAAGACTAGGCTTGTATACAAATCCCGTCAAACGTCCAAATATCATGCAGAAGCGTGAGACACAAACGCATAGCAAAAAGCAGTGGATTCAAGAGCCAGCCCAATCCGAGCACTGACTGACACAATGGGCTACATCGAAGGCATGCCCATGCCTGACAAGCTGGCGCCCTACCTCATCTTCACTACCCTCTTGCTCACCCTCATCGTCGCCAAACACGCCTCAGACCCGCTCCGGCGCATCCCGGGCCCTCTGCTGGCGCGCTGCACTTCCCTCTGGCTGCACTACCACGCGTGGGCGGGCACGCAATGCAGCGCCATCCAAGCGCTGCACGCCCGCTACGGGCCCGTGGTGCGCATTGGGCCCAACGACGTGCACATTTCCGACGGCGAGGCGCTGTGGCCGATTTACATGGACAAGGGCGGCATGGTCAAGAGCGGGTACTACAACACGTTTGACATTGACGGCCACGCCACCGTCTTCACAACGCTGGAGCTCGGCCAGCGGGCTGGCAGGCTGAAGGCGATCCAGAGCATGTTTTCGTTTGGGGCGACGACGGCGGCCAAGGGCGTCATCCAGGCGTGTGCGGCGCGCATGATTGAGCGGCTTGCCTGCGCGCGCGACTCTCCCACCAAGACGGTCGACGTGCTCAACCTGACGCGCTCGTACGCCATCGACGCCGTGTCGGCCTACGTCTTCGCGGCGCCCTACAACAGCCTGCAGGAAGTGGGGTCCGAGATGTCTGCGTCGCCGTTTGTCGACTTCTTCGTGGGCATGAGCCGGTTCTTCCACGTGTCCAAGGCCGTGTGCAATGCCATTGAGCGGGTGCTGGACGTGGTGAAGCCCGACTATGCGATGCGCGAGTCGTCGCGCGTCGTGGATGCGTACTTGAGCGAGACGGTCGAGGCCAAGATGCGGCAGCGGGCCGAGGGCAAGGACGACGACAGCTACCCGGCCCGGCTGCTGGCCGTGGGGCTGTCCAAGGCGCAGGTGCTGGCCGAGTGCAAAGACGCCGTGTTTGCAGGCACAGACTCGACGGGCAACAACCTGGCCACCATCCTGTGGTACCTCGCTGCCCAGCCGCACACGTACGCCAACCTGCACGCCGAGCTTGCACGCAACGACGCGGGCGAGCACAAGGACGGACAGGCGCTGCCCTATCTGACCGGCGTCGTCAAGGAGGCTCTCCGCCTCAGCATGGCCATTTCCTGCCGCCTCCCGCGCGTCGTGCCCGCTGCTGGCTTCTCGCACGCCGACGTCTACATGCCTCCGGGCACCAACGTCGGCCTGTCAGCCTACCAGCTGCATCTCGACCCCGCCGTCTTCCCTGACCCTCACCAGTTCCGCCCCGAGCGCTGGGCGCAGCCGTCGGCGCACATGCAGCGCGACTTCATGCCCTTTGGCAAGGGCGCGAGGGCCTGCATTGCGAGGAACCTGGCCATGCTCGAGTTGTACGTCGCCACAGAGGCCGTCGTCAGGTCGGGCGTGCTAGAGGGCGCCAGGACGACCGTCGACAGCATCGAGTCGTTGGAGTGGTTCAATGCGAGGGTCAAGAGTGGCACCATTGAGTTGGCATGGTAGACGGACGCGCTGGCGGTAGGTTGGCGATGATATACACACATGCACCACACGGCGGCAACATGGGCAGATCGAGGGGCACAGTGGAAGTAGATGGGTTACATGACAACCTGCTTCTTGGGGGCGGGCGGCTGTTAGGTAGCGTAGCATAGGTAGGCGTAGAAGAGTCTGGAACCAAAATCGAAATCGAATTTCCGAATTCTAACCTCAACCAACGCCCAAAAATGCTCCTCTGCAGCACAACCAGCACAACTACATATTCTACAACGTCTGCAGCCTGCCATGTACTTCTAGTCCTCTAATCACTCCAAGAAGAACAGTCTTTGAACAGAAAATCATACACGTCCATTGCCAAAGGCTGTACTGCTGCGTGGGCGGTACTTTTTACCAACTAGAGCTCCAAGTCCTATTCATCATTTCAGTTCTACTTCGTTCCAATTCATTCCGCTCTCTTTTCACTTTCTTTCCTTCCGTCCGCCACCGCCCAATATAATCTTCTCAATCACCTCCCTCTCCCCGCTCTTGGCCAGCATGTCGCGGAACGCTGCATTATTCTTCATGAGCCTGGCTGGCGTATCGCACTCGCCGCGTCCGTCGTCCATGACAAGCACCTGGTCAAAATCCGCAATCGTGCTGAGTCGATGGGCAATGACAATCAGTGTCGAGTGCTTGAACTCGTCACGGATCGAGCGCTGAATCTTCTGGTCCGTTGCCATGTCGACCGCCGACGTGGCCTCATCAAGCACCATGATGCGAGGGCGCAGCACCATTGCGCGTGCTAGGCACAGGAGCTGTCGCTGTCCCTGCGAGAGGTTAAGCCCACCGCGCGCAATCTGGGATTGGAGGTTGCGGAAAATGTTGACGTTGGAGCCTGGTACGTCTTCGTCTTCGTCCGCGTCGAGAAGGTGAACACGGCGGAGTGCATCGTTTAGTTCGCCGTCGCTGTGCTTGTCAAATGGGTCGAGATTGGAGCGCAGCGTGCCCGAGAAGAGAACGGGATCCTGCGGGATGATGGCCAGTCGGCTGCGGAGATCCGAGAGGCGGATCTTGGAGATGTCGACCCCGTCTACCATGATCCTGCCCTCCTCCGCCTCGAGGACGCGGAAGAGAGCAAGCGAGAGAGACGATTTGCCGCTTCCAGTCCGGCCTACCACCCCCACACGTTGGCGTGCTGGGATCGAGAAGGAGAGGCCCTTCAGAACCAGGGGCAGCTCGGGCGCATACTTGGCTGTCAAGTTCCGGACTTCCAATCGCCCTTCTCTTGGCCAGTCCGGTTGGACCGGAGTGCCAGATGCGTCTTCCGTCTTCATGTTTGTGTACTCAACTACTCGCTCAGCAGAGTTCATGTCAAGCTCAAAGCCTGTGTAGCGGGTGATGGTCTGGATTGCAATGTTTGAGTAATCGAGCGCAAAGCCGAGCGTGAAACCTGCAAGAGAGGCGCTGATCCCGTCGATGCTAATCACGGCGGCAGCCACGACAAAGGTGAAGATGCTGCCAAACAGGCCCTGTCGGAATGACATCCAACGCGAGGCGAGAAGCAGATGCCACGTCGTACGGCCGTAGTCATCGATGCGGCTAAACATGCGATCCATGTAGTCGTCAACCTTGCCAAAGCTACGCACTGTAGCCAGACCGGCTAACGAAGAGCCCAATAGCTCGAAAATGGGTGACTTTGCATTGCTCTCCAACCGCTTGATATCTCGCACGCCCTCGAGGTAAACATTGGTGTAGTAGAGACTGACCACGGCAAACATGCTTATGGGAGCTATCATCACCAGCGAGACAAATAATGCGGAGCAGATGATGGTGATTATGATCAGGAAGCCGTGAAACGACCAGTTGAAATCGCCGGCAAGACGCGAGTCCACCAGAGCAAAGTCGCTGACGAAGCGATTCATGATGCGGCCGGTCGGGACCGTGTCTAGCCAGCGTAGTGGCGCTCGAAGAACGGTGTGCGTGATGGTTTCGAACAGTTCGCGGGAGGCCCGGATCGATGCTCGCAGCACCGTCAGGGACTTGACGGCAATAAGGAATGCTGCCAACGCAGAAATGGCAATGTATACTGCAAGGTAGTATTTGACTCCATGGTGGTCCGCATCGGTTGACGACTGCGCTTTGGCAAGGTCCATCTGCGTCCAGTGCTTGACCCAGTACGACCGGCCCAGCACTGACAGGGCGGAAAGGACATATAGGCCAATCACCAGACTCCAGTACTTGGCACCGCCCGAAGAGCTCATATAGGCCTTGTACACGTTCAGCTTCACTCGGCCCTTTTCCCTAAACTCATCTTCCACGAATTTCATGGCTGCTTCGGCGTTTTCGGCATCGTCTAATTCGACATCGTTGAGAGCAGCTTTTTCATTGTCCGACGCAGCGGTCTGGGATGAAAGATGCTCCAGGGACTTGAGCGTGGGCGTGTGACGCGTAGCTCTCCTCACTCCTCCCTCGCCCAGCTCCACAATGTAGTTTGCCAAGGACGAGACTAGACCGACATGGTGAGTGACGAGGATCCGCGTTCGCCCTTCGATGAGCTCTCCATGGAGGGCATTGTTCAAAATGTGCTGTCCGACATGCGCGTCTACCGCGCTAAAAATGTCATCGAGCACGAGAATGCCGGCTCGAGAGTACAATGCGCGGGCCAGTGTCACTCGCCACCGCTGGCCACCGCTGAGGTTGATACCACTTGCGCCAATCTCGGTCTCTTCGCCATCCGGTAGCATGTCCAAGTCCTTGGTCAGCGCACATGCATCGAGCACTTTCCGATACCGCGACCTCACGTAAGGCAGTCCAAAGAGAACATTGTCCTTGAGCGATGCGTTTTCGATCCAGGGGATCTGTGCGACGAAGCCCATCAGAGACGGGACAATCCAGTCGTGCTGCGAGATGACAATGGGCACGCGCTGCTCACTAGGGGGGGCTCGGGGTGCGCTAACGCTGCCCGAGATGACATCGGCTTCACCGAGTATGGCTGCCAGTAGGAGACTCTTGCCCGAACCCGTCTTGCCATGAACGACGCTGAATTGGTTGTTTGGGAAGCGCAAATTGATGTCTCTCAACAGAAAAGATCCCTCGCCCTCATTCTGCGAGGGCCACGACACGGTAGCATGTTCAAAGGCTACACAGTCTCCGGAGCGGGGCGCCTTGCGTTCGTTGGGCTGCTTGAGATGCTGCTCGATTCTAGCAATACTGACCTTTGCATCAAGCAGCTCGGTGATGGTAGTAGGCACGACGCTGAGCGTCCATTCAAGGCTGGAGAAGACGGAGAGAGCAGTAAAGGCGATGGCGGGAGTAACGGAGCCGTTGATCCAGGCGTAGGAGCCCAAGGCTGCGGCTCCAAGGAGAATAGGCATGGACAGCCAGGCAAATGTCATAAACGTAGCCCATTTGAACAAACGCCATTGAGCGCTCAGCTCCTTGTTACGCGTCGTCATGATGATGTTCTGCCACTGCGGCTCGATGGCGGACAGCTTGATCTGGCGAATACCATGCAAGGCCTCGGTCACGACGTGGGCTTTTTCGTCACGGGTCATCATGACGGCCTCAGCGGCATTGGAGTATCCTCGGGTAGCCACCTGATTGAGGGGCTGGAAAGCGATGGGCACGGCGAGACCCACGAGGGTACTCACCCATCCGATCAGATTGACGAGGAAAACGGAAGCGATGATGATCTTGAGAAGACTGCCGGGGATGAGGACATTGTAACCGGCAAAATCGGAGACTCGCTGCACGTCTACACCAAGCAGGTTGATCGCGCCCTGGACGTTTTCGTTGGACTCTTCCTTGGGCGAGTCGTCGTCGTCTCCGTCGGCGGCATCGGCATTGGCATTGGCATTGGCGCGCTCACCCTCGGTCATCAACGTCTCCATCTCGTAGTCATCTTCGCCAATGCCCGAGTCGCCATCGCTGCTTTTGCGCTGGGGCTTCTTCGAGGCCGACTGGGTAGGGTTGGAAGCGGCCGATTTTACATCTTTGAGGCGCATGGATTTGTCGTAGATGAGAGCTGAGAGCTGGGAGCGAATAGGGGTAGCGAGCAGGGCAAAGTTGACCCATTCAATCCACGACTCGGTAAACAGATGGGCGATTTTGAAGACGGCAAGGCCGCCGGCCCACAGCCATAGCTGGCGCACATCGAGCTCTTGGGTAGCTTTGTGCTCCAGGAGAGTGAGGAGCTTGAACAGGGCGGCCTGGGGGCCAACGAGCAGCACGCTTTCGACGGCAGTGAGGCCCCATTGAACGGTGATGGCGCGGCGATGGTCCGCGATGACACTCCTCCAGAGGGGGCGAGCCGAGGACTGGAAGGACGGGGGGAATCGGTGGCGGAGATGGCGGGTCAAGTACTGGCGGGTGAGGGCAGGCAGATCGTGGACCTCGAGCAGCTGAGACTGGTTCTTGCGCACGCGGTCCAGCAGCGGACGTGTCCAGGCGAACGAGTGCTTGGACAGGGCCGACACGGCGTGCTGGGCGTCGACGCGCCCAGCGTCGACAGTGGCTCTTGGCAGCGAGAGGGCCGATACAGCCGCCAGCGCGGCCCCGGCAGCGGCTACTCCCGTCACGATGAGCAGCGGACTGGCAGACGACTCGTCCCTCAGCGCCAGGACAATGCTCGCCAGCCAGAGGGCGCCGCACGATGCAGCCAGCCGGTAGCCGATGCGAAAGCGCCGGTGGCCGCTCTTCTCGCGCACCAGCTTCAGGGCCTGCACAGCGACCAGCCCCCAGCCGGCCACCACCAGCACTGCGCCAATGCTAAACGAGAGCAATACCACCACGACCGACGCCAGCAGCCCCGTCGCCGTGCCCACGGCGGCCAGGTACGTGGATGCGCGGCCCTCCTTGACCTCGGCCTCGTCGTCGCCCTCGGCCTCTTCATCGTCCAGTTCGCCCGACGACTGTGCACGTGCGTCGTCGTCTTCGTCCCCTGCGAGCGTAGCATACCTTGGCTGCCCTGCCTCCTCCTTCTTCTTCCTGTCCTGCAATGTGAACCAGGTCGACGCAGCCGCTAGCGCTACGCTGACCGACGTCGCCGCTGTCGTCGTGATGTCTACCATGGTGATTGAGACCAGGAGAGCGTGTGTGTAGGGGGGGTGTGGCGGGGAACGGAGCGGCGGCGACGACGACGACGACGTTGTTGATGTTGATGGTGGTGTATTGGCTAGCACAGTACCGGTATCAGCAGCTCTAACCCCTTCAGGCGATAACTCCTTCAGGCGATGACTTCTTCACGCAATCTGTTGGCCCGCGCCCGCAGCCCAAACCGGTAGCAAGCCGGGGAAAGCAGGTGGAAATCCCTGCGCCGATCGCTGTGTCATGTCATCAATCGACGGTGCCAGAGTCGGAGGCGAGGGCTGCTTACCTAGACACGACCTGTTTTTCAATTGCTTGCCCGCCACTATGCTGCGTGTGACCAGAGGGATTGCACGGCTGGGCCATGGATTGCAGATCGTTGGCGTAGTTGGGCGAGAGCGAGCGTGCTGGTCATGGCGCGTGCCCTGTCATCAACGCTGACAGCCCGTAGAGAGATGACTGAATCATCGGTCTAGGCAGCGAAGCAGCCGTCAATGCTTCGCCACAGCATCGCGGCATGCCGTTGTTGAAACGGGGCCAGCTAACGTGTGCACAATTCACGCCTCCCCTTGACTGACCAGACGCTAGTACCAAAAAGTGCCTGTATGCGTTCGGATGTGCCCTACAAACTGCCCTGAGCCTGCCCCTATCCAAATCCTGCTTGCATCCCTCTCAAGTTCCTACTGTTCTCGTGCATTGTTGAACGTTGGATACTTTGAATTGCAACCCTGGGTCTTTGTCTAGTAGTTCCCATCTTGCTTGCAATCTTTACCGAAAACGAGACCAAAAAAAAGGCAAACCTTGTTTGCTTTCTTCCTGCATCATCTTTGGGTATTACCATCCTAGAGACGCCATAGACAGTAGACGACCATGTCGAGTCCTGCTCCCCCTGTCTCCCACGATGCCCCCAGGCAGTTGACCCCCGTCGACATTGAACAGATCAGGGCATGGAACACCAACCATGAAACAGAACCTCTGCATCTCTGTCTTCACGACATCCTGCACCAGCAGGCCGTCAAGATACCCTCTCGCCCTGCCCTGTGCTCGTGGGATGGCGACATGGACTATGCACACCTCGACCAGCTCAGCACTCGCCTGGCTCACTGGCTCGTGTCCAGCCAGGACGTCAAGGTCGAGGACGTCGTGGCCTTTACGTTTGAAAAGTCTTCCGTGGCCGTCGTCACCATGATTGCCGTGATGAAGGCGGGAGGCATCGTCATGCCCCTCGACCCCCGTATGCCCCAGAGCGCTTGGCACGAAAGAATCGACGTCTTCGGCGCCAAGACGGCCGTGACTTCCCACACCTTCGCCAGCCGCTTCCCTAGCAGCATTTCCGGAAGGTGCTTTGTCATCGACGCCGACTTCCTCGACACCCTGCCCGACCTGACCCACCAGCCATGCTCCGCCGTCCGCCCACACAACGGACTGCTCCTGACCTTCACCTCGGGCAGCACCGGCAAGCCAAAGGGTATCCTCCAGGAGCACCAGGCCTTTAGCACTAGCTGTCGTGACCATGGAGCGGCCATGAGGATTACCTCCGAGTCCCGGACCTATCAGTTCTCGGGCTATGCCTTCGACACCGCCATCAGCGACATGTTTTGCACTTTCCTCGTTGGGGGCTGTGTGTGCCTTCCCTCCGATACGGATCGAGTCAACAACCTCGCTGCATCCATGACCCAACTGAGGGCGAACCTGGCATGCCTGACCCCCAGCGCTGCCGACTCGCTGAGTCCAGAGGACGTCCCGACGCTCAAGGTGCTTTGCCTCGGAGGTGAAGCCTTGACGGAGCGCCTCATTGAGAAATGGGCCCCTGTTGTCCAGCTCATCAACATATACGGAGTGACTGAATGCGTAAGTAGCCTTGCCCCTACAACATGTACGAGACCACGTGATAACCCAGAACAGATTGTCTGGTGCATGGCCACTAAGCCAATCCGCCCAGGAGACAAGCCGAGCAATATCGGCCGGGCCGTGTGTGGAACCACGTGGATCGTGGACCAAGCCGATCACACCAAGTTGGCCCCCGTCGGCGAGGTTGGTGAACTTCTCATCCAAGGGCCGAATATGGCCAGGCATTACGTCCAGAACCCGCAAGCCACAGACAAGGCTTTTGTGCATCTGCCGCCATTTCTCACCAACGCCGATGCCGGTTCATTGCGTCGCTTCTATCGTACAGGCGATCTCGCAAAGTACTCGAGCGATGGCAACATCGAATACCTTGGCCGACGAGACACCCAAGTCAAGCTCGCGGGCCAAAGAGTCGATCTGGCCTACATCGAACACCACATGCAGAAGTGTGTCCCCGGCCATGTCGAGGTCTGTGTCGTGGTCGCTGCTCACCAGCGCGTCTTGGCTGGATTTTTGGCCCATAACCGCTCGACTTCCGACTGTAATCCTTCAGACATTAGGACTCAGCTATCGCACCAACTTCCATCTTACATGGTGCCAGGCATCATCATCTCCATCAGTCGGATGCCTACTACTGCTTCTGGCAAACTGGATCGCCAAAGGCTAAGTAAAATGGCCTCCGAGTCCATGACTGACACTCCACCAACATCGCCTACCCGACAATGTTCCCAAGTTGAAGAATTACTGCGGAATCTCTGGGCTTCAGCACTTGATGTATCGGCAACGGTGCTTCATCCCGATTCCGCCTTTCTCCAGTACGGTGACTCCATCTCTGCCATGAAGCTCTCCAATCTCGCTCGTAAAGCAGGCTTTAGTCTTGACATGGCAACCATTTTCACGCATCAAACCCTTTCTGATATGGCTGCGCACCTCCGTTCCAACGCAACCGAAAACCTCAACATCACTGCTTTCAGTCTTATCGAGCCTGAAAATGTGACCATGGTTGTGGCTGAAGCTGCGTCGCAGTGCGGTTGCGGTGTTGAAGATATTGAAGATGTGTATCCGTGTACCCCGCTGCAAGAAGGCTTGATGGCTTTGTCGATGAAGGAAAAGGGAGCCTACATTTCGCGATACATCCTCCGCCTCAATCCCGCTGTTGATTTGTCGATGGTTAAAAGTGCTTGGAAAACGGTCACAGATTACAATCTTATCCTTCGCACTAGACTAGTGCAGTACAATAACCAGATTCTACAAGCTGTCATCATCTCCCCTGACGACTGGACAATTGGACAAGATCTCAAAGCATACCTGCAAACGGACTTTGCCATTCGGTCAGCATATGGAGAGCCTTTAATCCGCCCTACTCTGGTGCAGGATGCGGGGTCCTGGGTTCTAGTGCTTACCGTACATCACTCCATCTATGATGGTTGGTCTATCTATCAGATTCAAGAACAGGTTGAAAGGGCCTATCGCGGTCAATTGCAGCAGCCTTCGATTCATTTCCGCACGTTCGTCAGTAGTGTGCTCTCTAGTAACCAGGAGACCTCGGCATCATACTGGCGAGGGCAGCTTCAAGACGCTCCGGATATCACCTTTCCTCCCGTCTCTTCATCCGACCGGCCACCCTCTGCTGACAGTGCCCGAACTCACGAGTTCGTACTGCCAGTAGTGCCCAAGTCAGAAATCACGCCATCTACGTTTGTTCGTGCAGCATGGGCAATCCTGATGTCGCAGCACTGCCTTTCGGATGACATTGTGATTGGCACTACACTATCCGGCCGATCTATGCCTCTGGCCGGGATCAACGAACTCGTAGGCCCTACCATAACGACTGTACCGGTTCGGATACGGTTGTTGGGCTCGCAAATGGTAGAGAGCTTTTTGCGCCAGTTGCAGGATCAGGCCACGGATATGATTCCTCATGAGCACTTTGGCCTCCGCAATATTCGCAAACTGGGCGCTGATGTGGAAGCTGCCAGCAACTTCCAGAGTCTTCTCATTCTTCAGCCGCCAGTCAGTCTGGTGGACGGCGATGTGTTTGAGCAGCGAGACGTCGAGATTGTGGAGCAGATTCGAACGTTTGTTCTGACTCTGCAAGTACGTCTCGAGGGCCAACAGGCTCGACTTGTTGCAAACTTTGACGAGACCATGTTGGATGGCCGTTATGTCTCCTGGCTACTGCATCACATGGAGCATATCCTCAAGCAGCTTTACGAGAACCCATTTACGCTTCTGCAAGACGTCAAGGCCTTCTGTCCCAACGATGAGGCACAGATTGCAAAATGGCTGCCCGACATAGACTTTGTCGACCGCTGCGTTCACAAAATCTTTGAAGACCGGGTACAAGAGATGCCAGATTCATGTGCCGTCTTCGCATGGGATGGTCAACTGACCTACAAAGAACTGGACGACATGTCCAACCGGCTCGCGTGGCATATACATGGGCTAGGCATCCGACCTGGAGACAGTGTTCCCATCCTTTTTGAAAAGACACTCTGGACGCAGGTTGCCCTATTTGGTGCCATCAAAGCCGGTGCAACGTTTGTCTTGATAGATCCAGATCACCCGCCTGTCCGAATCCAGGGCATCTTCGATGATGTTGAAGCCAAACTCACACTCAGTTCCATTCAATATGAGACCATGTCTTGTGGTTTCGGAGTGCCTGTTCTTGTAGTCGATAAGTCGTTGATAGGTCAGTTGCCCAGCGTAGAAAGCTTATTGCCCGTGGATATATCCCCAAGACAAGCACTTTACATTCACTTTTCCTCGGGCACGACTGGAAAACCCAAAGGCTCCATTATCGAGCACTGTTCGTATGCATCTTCGGCAGCTGCCACGTGCAGAGCTATGGAATTATATCCTGGTCCAGAGAGCGCGAACCGGGTCCTTCATTTTGCAGCCCATTCGTATGATCAGTGCATTGGAGAAATGCTCGGGACGCTGATGCACGGCGGCGTTCTCTGCATTCCTTCTGATTTCGAGAGGAACAACGATGTCATTGGCTCCATTAACAAGTACAACTGCACGAGGGCGACCTTTACCCCATCATTCGGTCGCCTCATCGCGCCTTCGGATGTGCCTTGCCTCCGTGTTGTGGTGGTTGGTGGCGAAGCCATAGCGGAGCAAGACATCACACATTGGAAAGGAGTCAAACTATGTAAGCCTGAAAGCGGTTGCTATGTGTATAATCTGCGATAAACTAACTTGTCATCAGTCAATGCGTATGGACCCTCCGAGACAACGGTATCGTCTTGCGTGAAGGAATGGCCGAGGACCAACCGTACTACCGACTTCCGGAGCATAGGCCATCCCATTGAATCAGCACATTACTTCCTCGTTGAGCCTGGAAACCATCACCAGCGCACTCCTTTGGGAGGCTTGGGCGAGATTGTCGTTGATTCTCCCACAGTGGCGAGGCAGTACCTCAAGGAGCCCGAAAAGTCCAAGAAGGCCTTTGTGGACAGACCGGCATGGCTATCCGGTGAGGGCACTCCTGCGGGTCGCAAGCTTTACAAGACAGGTGATATTGGACGCTACTCTGCGGATGGAGAATTTATATTCCTTGGTCGTAGGGATACCCAGGTCAAGCTGCGCAGTCAGAGATTGGAGCTGTCCGAAGTCGAGTACCACATTTCCTCGCAACTGGCAAGTGTTGACGAGGTGGTTGCAGAGATGATTACTATTTCATCACTGCCGAATGCTATTCTTGCTGCATTCATTCGTCTCGGCCCCAAGCAGCGCCAGGGTGACGTTATCGATGAGGCTGCCGCCTCTGAGCAAAGCTGGATGGCACTCCAAGATCGAATTGCCAATCACCTTGGACAAGTCGTCCCTGGCTACATGATCCCCACGGCCTTCTTCCCACTGCGGCGCGTTCCATTGACAAACTCCCACAAGGTCGACCGCAAAGTGCTGCGCGCTGCCTGTGCCGATCTCACCGCTGAACAGCTTGCATCTTTCTCGTCGACTCAAAAGAACAAGAGAGCGCCAACGACTCAACTCGAGTTGGCCATGAGCACGATTTGGTCCGAAGTCTTGGGAATCCAAAAGGATATGATTGGGGCAGAAGACAACTTCTTCCGGCTAGGAGGCGACTCCATCGATGCGATGAAGGTGGTTGCCATGTGTCGTTCCCAGGGACTATGGTTGACAATGGCTACATGCTTCCAGTATCCTCGTCTCGCTGACATGTGCCTCGCGCTGACCGAGACGTCTCCAGGCCCTACCAAAGGCGACGACGACGTTGAACCATTCTCTCTCCTCTCAGAACACGAGACGGAGGCATTGCGGGAGGAAGCTAGCATACAGTGCCGTTTGAGCTTGGATCTCATTGATGACATTTATCCAGCAACACCACTTCAAGAGGGATTGCTCGCCGTCTCGGCCAAGTGCCCGGGTATGGAGATGGCGCAGATGAGCTTTTCCCTTGACGCTCATGTCGATCTTCAACGCCTGAAAAGTGCCTGGGAGTCTGTCGTGCGTCAAACTCCAATTCTCCGAACTAGAATGATTGCCACAAAGTCTGGAACTTTCCAGGTAGTTACCAACGAGCTCATAGACTGGCAATCGGCCAATGATCTACAGCGATACGTGGAACATGATCGAGAGATGCCTATGCTCAACGGCGACAAGCTATGTCGACTAGCAATGATTGCAGAAGCAGACTCTGGAAGAGCACACATCTGCATCACGATGCACCACGCTTTATACGACGGCTGGTCATGGGCGCGATTGATTGAGTCCGTTGAAAAGGTCTACGCGGGTATCACTGCCGCACCTTCGGTTCCGTTCAACCGTTTCGTCAGATTCCTCATGACGCTGAATCTAAATTCCAAGCGCGCAGCCAAGGAACATTGGTCAAAGGTCTTGGCTGGTACCAGCGCAGATGTTTTCCCCAAGATGGCTGATGCATTCTACACACCGCGGTCGGACAGTTGCGCCAAGAAGGTGGTGTTGGGAAAGAATCTCTCACATGTCACCTTAGCAAACGTCATTCGTGCAGCTTGGGCTTTGCTCATCTCGCGTTATACCGAGAATCCTGATGTTGTTTTTGGCTCTGTAATCACAGGTCGTGACGTTCCAGTTGAGGGCATCGAGGGTGTTGTGGGCCCTACTTTCACGACTGTCCCTGTTCGCGTCCAAGTGGATGCAAACTCGACCGTCGAAGCCTACCTTCAGCAAGTCCAAGCGCTAAGCGGCTCTACCGACTCGTTCGAACACATCGGTCTTCAGAGAATCCGAAACATCAACTCCGACACTAAGGTGGCATGCAGTTTCCAGAATGTGTTGGTTGTGCAGCCAGAGGAGGAAGATGCTTCGCAGGAAGGAATCCTCAATAAACGGCAAGATCTGGACGAGATGGGTACTTTCAACAATTACGGGCTCATGCTCGAATGCACGCCAAATCGCGACGGCATCTGCCTCGATGCCAGCTTTGACAGTAGTTTGGTGACGGAATTCCAGATGGGTCGTATTCTAGATCAACTGGCACATGTCCTCCGACAGCTTCTAAGCCGCGAAGAGAAGCAGCTTCAAGATGTGGACATGCTTAGTCCCGAAGACTACGAACAGATACGCCAGTGGAATCACGAAACGCCCGAAATTCCTGAACAGTGTATGCATATCGCGATAAAGATGCAAGCTGAAGAACGACCAAAGGCCGAAGCTGTGTGCGCTTGGGATGGCAGCTTTTCTTATGAAGAGGTCATAGCAGTGTCCTCACGTCTTGCAACGCATCTTCATGAGTTAGGCGCCCGGCCCAACATGGTCATACCTATCGCCTTTGAAAAGTCAAAATGGGCTACCATCTCCATGATCGCCGTCTCGATGAGCGGTGCAGCATTTGTTCTCCTAGACACTGCCCACTATGATCGGGAACGGATTCTCAGTCTATCAATCGATGTAGATGCAGAAATAGTCATCGCGAGTCCGACCTATGCGCCCTATTACGACCAACAGTGGAAAAAGGTTGTTACCTTGTCGTCAGAATTTCTCCAAACGCTGCCGGCCCACCCCAGTCTCCCCGAGCATCTCTATCATCACGAAAACTATTTCTGTGTCTTGTTCACTTCGGGCAGTACGGGAAAGCCAAAGGCAATGGTCCACAGCCACGGCGGATTATACGCCAGTTACAAAGGCCTTGGCTCAGCCATCGTCATCAACCCAGAGTCTCGCGTTTTCCAGTTTGCTTCACACGCTTTCGATCCCGCCATCATGGACACTTTTGCTACATTGATGCACGGTGGATGTGTTTGCATACCTTCTGAGAAGGAGCGCATTGATGACTTTTATAGCGCCTTCGGCCGGCTGCAGGCAAACTGGGTGCACGTGACTCCATCTCTGGGGCGCAGCTTGAACCCCGATAAGCTTCCTGGAATCAAAAATATTCTTCTAGGAGGCGAGCCGCTGATGCAGACGGAGTTGAACGTCTGGTCTGAAAGGGCTCATTTGATGTCTTCATATGGGCCTGCCGAATCATCATTATGCATCACCGGTGCTCTCAAGGAAGGGGTGCGCTCGCCACCAAACTTAGGCTTGCCCGTTGCGTGTAGGGGCTGGGTCGTCGACATCTCAGACTATACGAAGCTAGCACCAATCGGGATGATTGGTCACTTGATTATAGAGGGACCAGTGAACGCCATTTGCTACATCAACGATCCCGAGAAAACAGCCGCTGGTTTCATATCGCCTCAGCATGTCTGGATGCCTGAAGTCGCATCTCCAGTCAACCAGCGAATGTACCGCACGGGTGACCTGGTTAGATACACTCCCGATGGTACTGTCGAGTTTGTGGAAAGGCGAGACACACAGATCAAACTACGAGGTCAGCGCATCGAGCTTAGCGAAGTGGAGTTTCACTTAAAAGAGGCACTGAAGCAAAGCGGCTACGAGGCAGAAAGCATTGTCGCTAAGATCACACCCTCCGAGTCCAACTCACTTTTGGCTGCCTTCATTGAGAGCCCTGAGCTAGCTACCAAATCTCAAGAGAAGGAACATGATAGCATCGGCCAACTCCTGGCATTAGTGACAATGCACATGAAAGCAAAGTTGGTAGCTTACAAGATCCCAACCGTGCTAATACCAGTGTCAACTATACCTCGCACCCCTTCCCGGAAGATTGATCGCAAAGAACTGCTCAAGATGGTGTCAAAACTTTCTGAAAAGGATATTGCTTATTACACTCGCTCGAGTCGCGTTGGACGAGCACCGAGCACTCAAGCCGAAAAGCACATCTGCTCACTCTTCGCGCGTGTTCTGGAACTCCGTGAAGAGCAAGTCTTTGCGGATGACATGTTCTCACGTCTGGGCGGTGATTCCATCCAAGCAATGCGCTTAGTCGCTTTGGCACGAGAAGAGGGGGTCGCTATAACTGTGTCTCAGTTGTTTTCCTTGTCCACTGTAACCGGGCTGGCGGAGCAGCTCCCTTCTTCTGCACCCACCATGGTCGAGCATCAGCAGCCTGCTCGACGCCAACCTGCGTTGTTCCAACTTGCAGCCGACAAATGCAACGTCGATGTCGGTTTTGTCGAAGATGTGTACCCATGCACACCACTTCAAGAAGGACTTATGTCGTTATCCCTCGAGAAAGACAATGCCTACGTCGCTCATAATGCCTTCCGACTGCCACGCGACCTGGACATTGGACGATTAAAACAGGCTTGGACTGATGTTTCGGACAAGAATCCGATTGTCCGCATGCGGATGATCTCCTTACAAGACAAATCGCTCTTAGTCGTCGTGCAGGAAGAGTTCTCCTGGCGGACTGGAACATGTCTCCAAGACGATATCAACGAAGAGAAACTGCTTCCAATGGGGCTTGGCTCACCTCTCAATCGGTTCCGCTTGATTACCTCTGATGAAGGAAACTACCTGCTTTGGACCTCGCACCACTCCACGTACGATGGCTGGTCAATGAATCTCTTGATTCATCAAGTCGAAGCTACCTATCACGGCCAAGTAATCGCTACGAGTCCGAGCTTCAAGAGCTTTGCTTTGGACCTTGAATCGCGGCATCTGGAATCCAATGCTTTCTGGACCCGTATGACGGACGTCAGCCCTATACAGACATTCCCCGAAAAGCCTCTACCGGGCGTTCGCCCCGCTGTCAATTCGACATCGCGCCGGCAGTTCACTCTGAAGAGGAAACCAGGCTCACCAATCACGACTTCTGTCATTTTGCGCGCCGCATGGGCACTCACTTTACGCCAACATGTAAGTATATGTACAATTTCACGCATTGTGTGATTCGAGTCTTGCTGACATGCCAATCCACACCTTTAGTGCAGCGCTGCGACCGTTTCCTTCGGTACCGTCTCTTCTGGACGGAGCGGTGATTTCCCTGGCATCGACGGGGTTGTTGGACCAACATTCTGCACGCACCCCGTTGTTGTACAGGTAAACCCAAATCTCTCGATTCTCTCTTTCCTCGAGGAGCAACAGGCGGGATGGCTGGAGACTCTTCCGCATGAACACTTTGGCCTCCAGAATATCGCAAAGCTGAACAATGTTTGCAGAGAGGCTTGTGATTTCCAAAATCTTCTGGTTATACAGCCAAAGCAACTGCGCGGGACGGAGTCTACGGATGTCATGGGCACCTGGTTGAAATCAACAGAATATTCAGACTTTTTCTCGTACCCACTCACCATCGAGTGCTCACTGGGCGAGACAAGTTGTGATATTCTTGCCGGCTGGGACGAAGACATCATCGAGAAGAATATTATGGAGAATATGCTGTCACATTTCGACAGCGTGGTCCAGCAGCTTTTGGCTGAAGAAAGCACGCAAACTGTAGGACAGCTCGACATGCTCGGTACCGGTGGCCTTGAGCAGATTGAGAGCTGGAACAAGCTTTGTGTTAAGTCTCAAGCGCCGCATACCGAGGAGAACGACATGCCTGTGCCTGCGCGCATATCAAGACGAGCGCAGGAAAACCCACATGCCGAAGCAGTGTGTGCAAGCGACGCCAATCTCACCTATGCAGAACTGGAACGGTATTCCGATGCTTTAGCCGCACATCTTATTCTTCAAGGAGTCGGTCCAGACGTCCTTGTTCCCTTTTGCTTCGAGAAGTCGGCATGGACTTTTGTCGCCATGCTGGCTATCATGAAAGCCGGAGGAGCGTTTGTTCCGTTGGAAGGATCGTATCCTGTTAGTTGGCTCACCAATGTTGTTGAACAGACAGGCGCGCAGATTGTGGTCGCATCGCCCGAAATGGCGAATGTGTGCTCGGAGCTGCCCGCGCAAACAGTGGAGGTATCGCGCCAGTTTCTTGAAGCCCTACCTCAAGGCCCAGTACAACACAATGTCAGATTGCCGGATGCTGCGTATGTGATATTCACTTCCGGTAGTACGGGAACACCAAAAGGTGTCATCATGGAGCATGGTGCCTTTAGCCGTGGTGTCACTGACCATGGCTACATCCTGCGATTGTGTGCAGCATCGCGTGCCTTGAACTTTGCCTCGAACGTCTTTGATGCAAGGTGAGGCTGATCCAAATTCGAGAAATGATTCTAAAACTGACGTTGAACAGTATCACCGAAATCATTACAACCTTGGTCCACGGTGGCTGCGTGTGCGTACCGTCGGCGGGGGAACGAACCGGTAATCTGGCATCCGCCATGACGCGAATGAAAGTCAATTGGGCCTTCTTCACGACCTCGTTCCTGTACACACTGAGTACAGAAAGCCTACCACATCTGCAAACTGTAGTTGTTGGTGGTGAGCCAATAAGTGCCGAAATATTCGAGACGTGGGCCGACAAAGTGTGTCTCATTGAGGGGTACGGTCCGGCAGAGTGCTGCATCTATTCAACAGCTGCGGTGAATGTGAAACCTTCTGATAGTCCTACAAATATCGGACGAGCGACTTCTGGAAATTGCTGGATTGTCGACGCGCAGGACCACAACCAGCTGGCAAGTATAGGAAGTGTCGGAGAGCTCCTGGTTGAAGCTCCCACTCTCGCTCGCGGATATCTCAATGAGCCCACCAAGACTGCGGCCGTGTTCATCGAGAACCCGACATGGGCAACTCCTACGGCAAGCGCACCTCGGCGTATGTACAAGACAGGCGACCTTGTCAAGTACAACCCTGACGGAACCTTGGAGTTTGTTGGTCGCAAAGATACGCAAGTGAAGCTGCGTGGTCAACGTGTTGAGTTAACACTCATTGAGCATCATGTCCGCAAGGTTCTACCAGAATTGGTACATGTCGCCGTCGAGGTTGTCACAATGGCCAGCGATAAGGTAAGCCCCCTGATATCTTTCTCGTTGCATTTCACTAATTGTCAACTCCGATTTCCAGGTACAATTGCTCGCTGTCTTTTTGGAGTTCAGTAACCCTACCACCGACATGCATCTATCCGAAGAGCTTCGGGCTATGCTCATCGAGGCGCAACGCAACTTGACCAAGCAAATCCCACGGCATATGGTTCCTTCTCTCTTTTTACCGCTTGCGTCAATGCCTCTGTCTATCTCTGGAAAAATCAATCGTCGAGAACTTCGAGACAAAGGCGCGCATCTGTCTAAACAGCAGATTGCGTTGTTTTCGTTGACAGCTACTGAAAAGCGGCCTCCTTCGACAAAGATTGAATCTACCCTACAGAATCTGTGGGCGAATATCCTCCAAATACCGATAGAGTCAATCGGAATGGATGATGGTTTTTACCAGCTGGGCGGAGACTCGATTCTAGCTATGCGCTTGGCTACACTGGCCAGAGAGCAAAGCATCGATCTGAATATGCAGACAATTCTCAAAAGCTCTTCGTTGAGCGAAATGGCCTCCCTCGCGCAGCCAATTCACGAACACGAGGAATACGACATTGAGCCTTTTGCGCTCGTAGATGATCGTGAGACACTGCATGAGCGGCTGAAAACGCAGCACGGCATCGACAGCACCCTGATTGAAGACGCATACGCGTGCACCTCACTTCAAGAAGGCCTTGTCGCACTATCGGCCAGATATTCCGGTACATATGTCGCTCAATCCGTATACAAACTTCATCCATTTGTCGACCTGGCTCGTTTCAAACAGTGCTGGGAGTCATTGGTCTGTCGGCACGCCAACCTTCGAACCGTCATTGCGGATCTTGATGGCAAGTCGCTACAACTAGTTCGAAAACCGTCCGCCATCCGCTGGTTAGCCCATGGTAATCTCGCCGACTATCTTGATGAAGATCGGGCTTCTCCAATGGATCCGGTGCAAGGTCTCGCCCGATACTGCATCGTGAACGACCGAGATGGCCAAGTCGTCTTCGTGTGGACAGCACATCACGCCATCTACGACGGTTGGACTGTAGAGTTGATCTTCTCCGAGTTAAGGGAGCTGTACAATGGCACGCTTCCAACCTCCCTGGCTCCTGTACAGCCCTTTGTCAAGATCGCAAGATACCTTAGTGGCCTCGATGCCGATGACAGTGCTCAATTTTGGAAAAATCAGCTCATGAACAAAGATCATGCCATATTCCCGGATACTTCATCATCGACGGAACATTCCATTGCCGATGCTGCTTATACACACACTATCACAATGTCACGAGCGCAAAACTCGACAGTCGCAATGTCAACTTTGATAAGATCTGCCTGCGCTATTGTGCTTTCTAGCTATGGAAACTCGAAGGATGTAGTGTTTGGGGAGACTTTATCTGGAAGAGATATCCCCGTTTCTGGCGTAGCCAGCATTGCAGGCCCGCTCATCACAACGGTTCCTGTTTCCGTCTCCCTGAACCTCCAGCAGCGCGTCTCAGAGTTCCTACAGCAGATGCAGGCGCAAGCAGCTGACATGATTCCTCACCAGCATTTTGGGCTGCAGAAGATCCGCCAGCTCGGACCAGAGTGCAGCAGGGCCAGCAACTTCACAACGCTACTCGTCATTCAGCCCGTCAACATGTCGGCCGACAACGTCGATATGTGGCAACAGGAGAAATCTGCCACTGCAGCTTCAGGATTCCTCGATTATCCGCTTGTGCTTGAAGCCGCGCTTACCAGCTCCGGTGTGAACCTGAATATCCTTCATGCTGCGTCCATTCTATCAAGGGAGCAGATCGACCGCATGGCGCAACAGCTTGAACATGTGCTACGACAACTAACTGACAGCGAGAGATCTATGGCCACACTGGGAGACATTGATGTGCTTTCGCCGCGCGACAAGCAAGATCTGTCGGCCTGGAATGGCGGCCAACTCTCGACGTTTTCAACTACTATTCACTCCATGGTTGGCAACCGCGCAGCTGTACGAGGAGATGCTGTCGCCATACATGCCAAACAAACAAGTCTCTCTTTCAGCGAACTTGAAACTCTCTCCACAAAACTCATGCGTCGCCTTGCGAAATTGGGTGTCAAACGTGGAGAGCGAGTCCCGCTTTTGTTCAGGAAGTCACCTTGGATGATCGTTGCCGCCTTGGCCGTGCTCAAGATGGGAGCAGCCTACGTACCACTAGATCCCAACTTTCCCAAAAGCCGTAATGATTATGTTATAAGGAAAGTGTCTGCCAAGCTGCTACTTGTGGGAGATGGCTGTGAGGGTTTTGCGGATGGCGAGGTACTGGTAAATCAAAACACCTGCGAAAACTACGAAAGCGAAAACGCTACGTGGACACTGTGCGAAAGTGCCCCATCCGATGCGGCATGCATAATCTTTACATCTGGAACGACTGGCCAACCTAAGGGAATCATCCTCTCCCACGCATCACTTTGCAGCAGCGTCCGCAGCATCATATCCAGGATGAACATGACTAGCCAATCCAGGGTTCTCCAGTTTGCAGGATACGTTTTCGACGCGAGTATCTTGGAGATCTGGGGCACGCTCATGTGTGGTGCGACCGTTTGCATTCCTGATGAGACGGACAGATTGAACCGCCTCGCCGACGCCATCAACGAGATGAATGTCAATTGGATGTTTCTGACACCTACTGTGGCCTCGATGCTGACTCCATACGAAGTTCCGACTCTACGTACACTGGTATTGGGTGGTGAAAAGTTGACGAAGGAAGTGATCCACAAGTGGAGTACTCACGTTGATCTCATCAATGGCTACGGTCCAGCAGAGACATCCATCTTCGCGATGTGCGCTGGCCCATTGTCGCCGCTGTCAGACCCCGGAAACATCGGGCATGGCGTGGGCAGTCGGATCTGGATCGTCGATCCAAAGGACCCTGGACGCTTAACACCACCTGGCGGCGTTGGAGAGATTCTGATAGAAGGGCCTGGGGTGTCAAATGGCTACGTTGGCGAGCTCAAGAAAACGGCGGCCGTCTTTATTGAACGCCCCAGCTGGCACAAGAATATGATGCTCGATGGAGCCCCGCCTACTCACCGCATGTACAGGACGGGAGACTTGGGGCGTTTTGGCTCGGACGGAAATATCCATATTGTCGGACGCAGGGATAATCAGGTCAAAATACACGGACAGCGTGTGGAGCTAGGGGAGATCGAGGTGGCGTTGTTGGCATCATTGCCAGAAGGTTGGAGGGCGATTGTGGGGGTGTCGCGCTTGGGTGTTGCGGAGAAGGAGGCAAGAATCACGGCGTTCATTTTGAGCGGCGGGGAAGAGAAGGGAGATGTGCGACTAGTATCGTGGACCGAGGAAACGAAGAACCTGGCGTCGACATTGCGCCGCAAACTCGGCACTCTGCTGCCTCCCTACATGGTCCCATCGGAATTCGTCCTTGCGAACCCAGTCCCGTTGACGGCGGGTGGCAAGGTAGACAGGCAAGCCGTGTTGAAACTTGGAGAGAGTGTCGAGACGCATCATCTTTTGCATCACGATAAAGCAATTGAAGCACCTCGTACCGCCAATGAGAGTAGGTTTCACACATGCTATATCTTTTGGATTATACTGACTTGAACTTCAGAAATGCTCCAGCGCATATGGGCCTCTGTCCTTGAGGTGAACGAAGGAGAGATTGGCATTCATTCCAACTTCATCCACATCGGCGCAGATTCGATCGCTGCTATGAGACTTGCGCAAGCCGTGCGAGCTGCTGGACATGCGCTCAGCGTTCAAGAAATCTTCACCTCGCCGTTACTGCGCGACATGGCGCAACGTGTAGAGTCTGGGGCGAAGGAGCGGCAAACCGAGTCCCACAATTATCAGACTGCATCTCTCAAAGGTCTAGACGCAGCAGATATTGCAGCGGACAATGTTGCAAAAATGTGTGCGGCTACGGACTATCAATCCTATGCGCTAGCCAGCGGCCACTTGCGCACCAGGGGCTACAACAACTACCTCATTTACGACATTGCAGGCCCACTCAATGTAGCGCGTCTTCATCGGGCTTGCCAACAAATAGTCGACCGGCACGAAATCCTCCGGACTGTGTTCGTAGTGCGCGAACGCAAACTGGCCCAAGTCGTCTTGAAGCATATGCCTGCCCGGATCGAATATCCGTCCCGTGTGGAGGGGTTGGCAAGGCTCATTAGCGGCGACCAAGACGAAGAGATGAAGCTTGGCGACAGCCCCGTCAAGTTCATCATTGTGCAGCAAGCCAGCGACCGAAACAGTCTGGTAATGCGTCTCTCGCACGCGCAATACGACGGCATCAGCTTACCGATTTTGCTGGATGATCTTTTGGCAGCGTATGCCGGCCGTAGGCTAAACAGTAGCCTGCCCTTTTCATTCTTCATAAGCCATGAGCGCGAGCAGCTCCACCGCTCCGATGCTGCTCAACAGCACTGGAAGAAACGCCTTGCAGGGGCACGCATGTCGGATATTGTGGTACATAAAGGCCCCCCGTACCGCTACGTTATGGACGCCGCCAAAAGCCACACAGTTTATCCGCAAATGCAGGCGTTGCCCTATACGTTTGCTACCGTGCTCCAAACGGCATGGGCGCTGGTGTTAGGGGCGCTCGGCCGGCGCGAGGACGTCGTCTTTGGCTACATCGCCTCGGGTCGTAGCACGCTAACGGGTGACACCATCGTAGGGCCATGCATGAACATTCTCCCTTTGCGCGTACGCGTCCCTCTTTCGTTTGATTTGGCATTGGATACAAAACAGGCTCTCTCGCAGGTACAATCGCAGTACCTGGCCAATATCCCGTTTGAGCACTACGGCTTCCGTCACGTGATTGAGACGTGCACAGATTGGCCGCGCTGGACACGCTTCTCATCGATTGTGCAGCACAACAATCTGCCTGCCTGGTCAGTGTCGAGTGTGAAGCAACAGCAACCTGACGGCACTATCTGGGACTTCTCATCTTACACGCCCCCGCATGATGCGGCTGATGTGTGGGTGAGCTCGACGCCCTCGCCAAGCGGGGGTGGCTTCAGCATCGACCTTAGCTACAGTCAGCAGGCCATGCCTGATGACGTCGCCACTAGCATGCTCGAACTGCTGTGTCGGTACATTGAGACGCTCACGAATGTTGCGGGTCCAGCGTCACCAGCGTCTCGCCGTCATGCAATCCTTGAGGCGCTCCCCACGCTGCCACTCGAGCACAAGACGTGGACGCCGCCAGACTCGCCTCCTGTCACTGAGGGCCCCTCGGACCCGTACAAGCTTGTCGACAGGGCCTGGGAGACGGTTCTAGGTGCTGACAGCGGTATCGACGGCAACACGCCTTTCTTCAACATCTGGGGCGACGCAATACTGGCCGCGGCCTGCCTCAGCGAGCAGTACCGCCGCATGGGCCTAGCCGTTTCACCGGAGAACATCATCGACCGTCCCACCAAGCGGCTACAGGTGCTGATGCTCGGAGGCGAAGTCGACCACGTAGTGTGATCGACCAAGAACTAGCGCAGCATGCTCCTGAAGGATGCAGGGACTAAGAGCAAGGTGGAAGCTGGAAGCTGGCACGTCCGTGGACCCCGGAAGCATGCATGCGAGCTAGATACCGTAACTTTCCATTACCCAGATGTTATCCGTAACACGGAATAGAGATAACTCAATTTTGCACGCTCAGGTGCGGGGTTCTATGTCAAGAAAAACCATGTTGTGATCTTTTGTATGAATCCATTCTTCTGTGCTAGTTCTCTACCACCCTGTTTTATATGTGATGTTACACTGGCTTGTAGCATGTAGGCTGTAGGCTGTAGGCTGTAGGCTGTAGCATGTTGCATCTGGCATGTGGCATGTAGCCAATCGCCATTGCCTTGCCGCACTTGATGCCGTTGTATCCCTGCATATGCCTTACTATTGTGTAGGTGTACCCTGCATGATTGTCAGATGTGCGATGCGCATCTATCACCCTACTCAAGATGCTGTGATACCCATATACCGTACAACGTGCCATAGGTAAGTTTTGTTAGTTTACGCTGGTAAGAAGTTTAAGTTTCCATGTTACATTAGAACAAAACTACGCTCTTCTAGAGTAGAAGTTTGTACATACAACAAATCCTGCACCACATTGATAGGGAGAACCTTATGGTCCTGTATCGTCGATGTGAGGGGGGGGCGGGGTGGTAGCGTTGCCCTTACTAACGGAGGTCTTGCATGTTAGGTTCCCATCACGTGTCGATTGTACACGTAAGTACATAGTAAGCTTTCGCTTCAACTAGTGCGCAAGTTCGGTTCTCAACAACCACAACGCTGTTAGCTGCTAATGTGAGATAATGCCCATGTGGGCTACGGAATGCGCTAATCTTTGCGATATGGGTTGCAGTTCATTGCTTAGCTCACCTGCCTAGTCAGTCCTGGTGTGGCGCCGGCGGCGGAGATCAACTGCAGGGATGAGACACTAACAAAGGCCTGGAGCTTGTTTTTACTGGTTTTAGGTTCGTCCCGCGAGGTTTAGTCATTCGCAGCCACGGCAGAGGGATGCTTATATAGACGTTTGCACTGCACTACTGTTTTGTAGAGTATCTGAGGGGGGAAGTATGGACCGTTTTTGTTTAGTCGTATAAGATATCGGCTGCATCATTTCACCCTACTTACTTCTGCTCTGGAATCTTTGCCTAATCTCTATACCCTGCGATTGGTATTCATGAAGTATATCAGTTGCTAGTGTATCGAGTCAGCCTTTTCTTCACTTTGGATCGACACACGACTGACAGACTGTCACTGTTCTTCCTTTCCAATTTGATCTCGATTCGATTCGATCGTTGGTAGTTACTGCATCTGTCTGCTGGGGGCTAGTTAGGATTTGACTTGCGACGCTTCTGCAATCGACCTTCCAACCCAACCTGACACGTCGTCGCGGATGAGAGACCAGTACGACGACGACACAGAAGAGCTTCAACAGGCGTTGAGCAAAGCCACGTCTAAGGAGCACAGACGGAGGCTGCAGAATCGCATTGCCCAGCGCAACCACCGTGAGTTTTCCGGTTAGACTATCTTGAGATTGGCATCCAGACTGACCATTGTCTGTGTGTGGGAATATAGGGAAGCGTGTGCGGCAGCAGCAACAGCAAGATCGACAGGAGCAGGCGAGTTTGGGGAGTCGACCACAGCAAAAAAAGCAGCAGCAGCAGCAACAAGAACAGGAAGAGGATCGAGAGAGCCGCGAACCGACGCCGCGGGAAGCTCCCGACGAGCAGCAGCAGCTGCCACCTCCACCGGCATCTGAACTTCAACACGAAGATCTCGACGCCGTTATCTCCCAGACGCACTCACACCATCCCCTTGACGCCGACGACGAGCCAGACCTGGACGACGAAGCACCCGAGTTCGGCCTGCTCAACAATACTGACGCCATTCCCCCTCTCCCCTCCACTGTGGATCTCTCCCTGCCGCTCTCGCTGTCGCTCTCGCCGTCACTGCCCATGGACACACACAGTAAACGTGACTCACGCCGCATGTCGGTCAGTTCCCCTTTCTGCGCCTCGTGCGGTGCCGTCGAAAACATGATAGACCCCTCTCTCCTCCTTGACGTGCCTATGTCACCGGGCCGGGGCCGCCAAAACGACTGGCAGGTTGTCGGCTCACCTATCCAATTCGACGACGCACTTACAGATCAAAACTTCATGACTACGACAACCCAGACAAACACGAATACAAACGGGGGCGTCGGTGGGGTGGCGTCACATCTTGGGGGCGGAAGCGGTGGTGGAGGAGGAAGAAACGGCCGGTCGCGGAACATCCTCTTAAACACCACGTGCCACCCCGCGCAAACCCAGCCCCAAAACCACCGCAGTCACACTCCCGAAGCCCTCAGGGTTGTCGGCCCAAACCACCTCCATAACAATAACAACAACAATAACTCCTCTTCCTCCTCCTCAAACAACAATAGCACCACATCCTGCCAACACCAGCACAACACTCACCCCTCATCGCACCGCCACACCCAACACCTCCCCCCACCCCACTCCCCGGTGCAACACCCACACCATTGCTCATCCTCAATAGCCTCCCAAACAAACTCCTCCTCCTCTTCCTCCTTTTCCTCCCCTTC
>Ga0265798_10002305_pt1 | contig 28335 bp, 30 predicted proteins | sample P3T30metagenome_FD_192430 | JGI IMG/M metagenome (GOLD analysis project Ga0265798, IMG submission 192430) | Plant litter microbial communities from East Loma Ridge, Irvine, California - P3 T30 | ecosystem: Environmental > Terrestrial > Plant litter > Unclassified | place: USA: California...
TGTCCGACCCATCCAACTTTGGACAATACCAGCTGTACCAGCACGACCTGGCGCAGTACATGAAGCTGGACGCGGCCGCATTGAAAGCTCTCAACCTCATGCCAGGACCGAGAGATGGCGCAAAGAACATGAGCTTGTACGGCTTGCTCAACCATTGCAAAACACCTACGGGAAGCCGACTGCTGGCGCAATGGCTCAAGCAGCCGCTGATGAACGCGACGGATATCGAGCGCCGGCAACAGCTTGTTGAAGCCTTCGTCAATGACACCGAGCTTCGGCAAACGATGCAAGAGGAACATCTGCGGTCAGTGCCCGACTTGTACCGACTAGCGAAGAAGTTTCAACGCAAGGTAGCCAACCTCGAGGACGTCGTTCGCGCATACCAAGTAGTCATTCGGCTACCAGGCTTCCTCAGCTCCCTAGAGTCTGTCATGGATGAGCAGTACAAAGACCCTCTCGACACGGAGTACACCGACAAGCTGCGACAATACTCCACAGCTTTTGCTGGCCTGCAGGATATGGTTGAGACGACAGTGGATATCGAAGCGCTTGACAACCACGAATTCATCATCAAGCCAGAGTTCGACGAGTCTTTGAAGACTATCCGCAAGAGATTGGACAAGCTGAAGCGCGACATGGAGTCGGAGCACATGCGGGTCGGCGACGACCTGAACCAGGACACCGAGAAAAAATTGTTCCTCGAGAATCACAAAGTGCACGGCTGGTGCTTCCGGTTGACGCGCAACGAGTCAGGGTGCATAAGGCAGAAGAAGCAGTACCAGGAGATTCAGACACAGAAGAACGGTGTGTACTTTACCACAACGACACTACTGGAGAAGCGAAGAGAGTTCGACCAGATGTCCGAGAACTACAATCGCACGCAGTCGGGCCTCGTCAACGAAGTCGTCCAAGTCGCGTCCTCATACGTGCCGGTTGTCGAGAAGCTTGCAGCTGTTCTTGCACATCTCGATGTCATCGTCTCGTTCGCGCATGTATCCGTACACGCACCCACGTCGTACACTCGACCAAAGATGCACCCTCGCGGCACTGGCAACACAATCCTCAAAGAAGCGCGACATCCATGCATGGAGATGCAAGACGACATTTCTTTCATCACCAACGATATCAATCTTACACGAGGTGAGAGCGAGTTCCTGATCATCACAGGGCCTAACATGGGCGGCAAATCGACGTTCATCCGCCAGACAGGTGTCATCGCGCTTATGGCCCAGATCGGATGTTTCGTACCGGCAGCAGAAGCTGAGCTGACCATCTTTGATTGCATCCTGGCCAGAGTTGGTGCCAGCGACAGCTCGATTAAAGGGGTGTCAACTTTCATGGCTGAGATGCTAGAGACGGCAAACATCTTGAAGTCAGCCACCAAGGAGTCGTTGATCATCATTGACGAGCTTGGTCGCGGCACCAGCACATACGATGGCTTCGGTCTCGCATGGGCGATCTCGGAGTACATTGTGAAGGAGATCGGTGCATTCGCTTTGTTCGCGACCCACTTCCACGAGTTGACCGCCTTGGTCGACACCTACCCACAAGTCCAGAACCTACATGTCGTGGCACATATCTCCGAAGGCACAGAAGAGACCGACAGCGGCGTGCAGAAGAAGCGCGAAGTGACACTCCTCTACAAGGTCGAGCCAGGCTTCTCGGACCAATCGTTCGGCATCCACGTCGCTGAGCTCGTTCGTTTCCCACAAAAGGTCATCAATATGGCGAAGCGCAAGGCGGACGAGCTGGAAGACTTCTCTGGCAAGCATGAGCAGAGCTTTGTGCAGGCGAGCAAAGAGGAAGTCGAAGAAGGCAGTAAGCTGCTCAAGCAGATGCTAGCCCAGTGGAAAGAAGATGTAGAGTCGCAAGGCTTGACCAAGAAGCAGCAGGTAGAGAGGATGAAGGAGCTTGTACGGCAGAATCAAGCACTTCAGGCTAATGGCTTCTTCAAGGGCATCAAGGCGCTGTAGGCTTGTTTCTACAAAAAAGGTCCGCAAGGCGATCGGGTGGATAATTGTATGGCGAGTGTTTTAGCCGCCTCTGCCAGTCTTCCGGCGTTGACGACAGCGTCGCGATACCACTAGTGTACAAATACCATTTTCTGCTTCGTCATTTGTAGTCAGCCAGGATGATGAGAGTGAATGGAGCGCCACACATTTGCTCAGCCACAGCGACCAGGGTCCAGCACCCCGCCAATGTCCATCCCACTTCCATGTCCCGCGTCTCGACCACAGCTTCAACATTCCTCAAACGCCTCAACCAAACACGAGCACCAAACAATCTCACAGATCATCACGCCTCATTTGCGTATTACTGTAATCACACCGCGATCATGCCGCCACCACAGTCTTTAGTAGTAAGTCTGATATCACAACGATGCGCTTCAGCAACTAACACCAGGCAGAACAAGCTCAAAGTGCAGCTCAAGCTGTCAATATCACGACTCCGCATGCTACAGCAGAAAGACAGCGCGAAAGCAAAGCAGCAACGGCGTGAAATGGCACAGCTCCTCGAGGTTCGTCGCCCCTGCCAGCACTATTGCGCCCAGGCAATCACACACACACACACATGCTCACACCACCATGCAGGCCGGCAAAGTCCAATCCGCACGAATACGCGTCGAAAACATAATCCGCTCCGACATCACCACCGAACTCCACGAGATCCTCGAACTCTACTGCGAACTCCTTCTCGCGCGCTCCCAACTACTCGAATCAACAGGCATCGCATCCGCCACCTCGCCCGCCATACCGCTCGACCCCGCGCTCGAAGAAGCCGTCCGCAGCATCATATACGCTGCGCCGCGCACGGAAGTCAAGGAAATGCACACGGTGCGGGCGCTGCTGGTGGAAAAGTTCGGCAAGGAGGTTGCGCTTGCGAGTATGGAGGGCGAGGGCGTGGCGGAGAAGGTGGCGCGGAAATTGCGGGTTGAGACGCCGAGGGATGAGTTGGTTGAGGCGTATTTGGCGGAGATTGCGAGGTTTTATGGAGTGCCGTATGGGGCGGCGGAAGCTGCGGACGAGGATGATTATGATGATGACGAGGATCCGTCGAGGGGTGTTGCGGAGGAGGAGGGCAGGACGCTTGATGGGGCGGATGGAAAGAATGAGGAACTTGTCAAAGCGACGCCGCCCAGCAAACTCGGTCCGCAAAGTCCTTTGCGCGTCGTACCGCCGAGCCCGAGTTCAGACAACGTTGCGCCAAAGCTGAAACTATCGGGAAGTGCAGCGGCGAAGGTGGCGAAGAGTGCTGAGGCGAAGAAGGCAGTTAAGAGGGAGGATGGACTGGGGAAGATTCCGGACGTGGATGAGTTGGCGAAGCGATTCGCGCAGCTGAAGCGATGAAGACGATGAGCATCACGACACGAATCGATTGATCTTCATCGCCTCCCACTAGCAGATATGTTCACTTTTCTTCAGCTTCCCTCTCTTCCTCTGTGGTGCTTTCATTTCGCAGTCTTCTCAGCGGCCTTCAAATGCTGCCTTTCTTCGCGCTGCTGTTGCTAACTTGCTTCTCTGGAGCCCTGGTGAAAAAGTTTACTATAGGTCATGTGGTCTTTGTATTTTCGTAGGCAGCAGTGTACCTTGTGCTACCAACGTGCATGAGTACACCGGTGTATGTGGAGCTAGTTCCAAGAACATAAGTGTATTGGTCAAGTGTGGGTCGATGCAAGGACTTCTCATGTCCTTGTCGGCGGGGGAAGACCAGTCAGATCAGAGATGCATGTGGCATTCTGGGCGTGCCGTAGTTGGGAAGCGAATGCAGGAAAAGACTTGCATAAGCCACCGATTGCTGACAACGAGTAAAGGAAGCAGGTCACAAGAAAGCTACCACGACCTCAAGATACAAACAAGAACACTAGTCTGTCATTCAAGTTCAACCTTCGTTCGAGACTTTCACTATCTCACACTAAAAAATTGTGCGAGCTCAAAGCCACCCAAAAGTCGTGCGGCAGTCGTACATAATGAGCTTCTACAAGATCGACATTTCCTGCCCACGGTTTCTTCTTTGACTTAACATTCGCTAGTTCAGCTTCGCGCCTCTTTTGATATAACGCCTTTTTCTTTTCGAGAGCGCTTGGCGCGGCTTCTTTTTCTTTCTCCTTCTCCTCTATACGCCGCTGCTCCTTTTCTATGACTGTTAATGGAGGTCATGGCTACCGGTGATTTATAATACGCACCTAGCTGCTGCTGCTTCTTGCGCCTCGCCTCTGCTTGCTTCCATTTGCTTTCGATGGTTTTGTCGGATGCATACCGAAGGTTTACACGGTGCAGAAAATGTGTCACCTATCGCTTGCTGCTGCTTGGATTGGATGCGCGCTATCAGTGACTTCTGCAAGGGGATGATGCGCAAGTGTAAAGAGCAGCAAGCACGGAAAGTCATATTGTATGTAGCTTTTGTATTCAACACATTGTCCCATGCACTTCGTTTGCATTGCCCCGCATGTAGTGCTGATCCGCGGAACTCCCGAGCGCCATGCCAGGATTTCCAGATCGTCGCTGTAAGTCGGAGTATGGTGAAACTGATGTGCTTACAAGACGACAGGTCGTTGCGCGCGATGAATGTGCTCACGACATGCTTCATTGTCAGCTGTTTATTGGTCCGAAAGGGACTCACTGCTATCAGCCTCGCGATGCTTTTTTCTTTGCCAGAATTTCCTTGTACGTTTCGGCTGGCTCAACATCTTCTTCTCTTTCTCAATTTTCCGCGCTTCTGCAGCTTCTCTCTTGGCTGTCAGGACGTGTGCATCTTCGAATTCATACTGCCTGCATATGAACAGTGGAAAGCTGTACCTTTTCGCTTCGCTTGGAGCTTCTCTCTCATTGTCTTTTGGTGGCTATTATGAATGCTTTTGTCGCTTTTGCTCTGGACAATGCTAATCTCGCTTCGGTAGTTCCAAGGAGCTCTAAATACCTCACGAAGGGAGCCGAGGGACTTTGTGGTTGAAGCTGACGTTGTAGCGCTGAGGGAACGTATGATGAGGTGAAGGAGGGCCAGGACCGCCATGGTGATTGTGTGAGTAGGATTGAATGTTCCCCAAGACGCCAGAGCAGCACATCGCGGGGATATAACAGTAAGCAGTACATCGCGACTGTACCGATGATATGGATGCGGATGGGACAACCTGCATCATGCAGGGAGTGGGTGTGTGTGCAACGTCGCACGTCGTATTGGCCTGCACCGGTCTACCATCGTGAGGCTGCGTCGGTGTTGGGTACACTTACCTACTCTCGATGACGGAAGTCTGGGACAACATGCCCATGTAAACATTAAGTGAATTTGATACACACGAGGTCCGTAGTCAGGGACGAAGTGTACGCAGTTCGTGTGAAACTACCTCACGCCGCGGCACGGGTAGTGGGGCACGGCACGTGCAGAAAGCGTACGTCATCCCTTCGCGTCTCTCATCAAGCTTCAACGTCGACTTGGTGCTCAGCCTCATCAGCTGCGCGACATCCTTGCCACATTGCTGCGATCCAATATTAAGAAGGAGAGTATCCAAAAGTTCAACCACAAATCACCAACACGATGTCACATCACCCATCAGGCGACAATCCATGGCAAGACGAGAGGAGCCCAACTGGGCGAACTGAGTTCGGAAGCCAAGGACAGCAGAATCCCAACCCATATGCAACCTACCAAGACCCAGCTCAGACACGCAACCCATATGGACAGGAGTCGCACCAAGGCCAATACCAGCCACCCGACCACCCACCACCGCATCAACAACCACTTTCATCGCATCCACCGGACCAGCAGCAACACTACAATCTGGGCGCTCAGAACGCGCCTCTCGCATCAGAGCAGCACCCAGCCTACCGTCAATCCGGGCAAAATCCAACATTCAACGAGCCAGCAAGCAACTACCAGCCGCCTCAGCACAACGCCTCAATCCCAGCCCAATTCCACCAGTATCAAGATGAAGAGGTTCCTCCTAGTCTTCCACCTCGGCGGTCGGCGACGGATCTAGCCATGCCCACTGGACAGGATCGCTCGCATCAGATCGAGGTGATGCAGAGCTACGAATCAGCGGGACGTAAGGATGAGCATGACTTCAACGTGGAAATGCTGCAGCGTGAGTTCCCCAAGCTTGATGGAAGTCTGATTGCAGCCATCTATGGAGACAGCAAGAGTTTGAGTGCGACGAGGGAGATGTTGGGGGAGCTGGAGGGTTGAGAAATGCGTAGGCTGTGGAAATTACGAACTCCAGCTACTCAGTCACCGTGGGCATCTCAAACCAATGTATCTCTTCACATTTATCCCTCCGTATATGGTATGAGTGTCTCAAGTAGCTACGCGGCCGATCTGGCGGATATAATGCATCTGCTAGCGCGGCCGATATGGCAAATGTACCGTACCTGCTTGCACAAAATAACCGTGATCACATTCGGCAGTGATCGTCTTCACATACCTCGCCAGTACGGTAACCTCTTTCCCATCCAGTACATCCTCCACTCCGCCTGCCTCAGTGACCCCGCTGCCAGACATATTCCGCTTTCTGCATTACCCTCCACTACCTCCTTCCTTGTCATTGAAAATTGCGTTTTTCGAGGTTCGCCGGCCGTCCAGAGAACACCGCGAACATTCAGCATCTCTTCACTTTCTCCGCTGCCTTCATAGAGATTGTGACTTGGCCTGAAGCAGATCCAAGCGTCCACAACGATCGTTACCCTGCCCTCAAAGATACTGTCGAGCTTCTTCACGATCGTCAACTCTTGCCACGTCGTCTCAGGACTGAAATAACGTCCATTCGGCCGCTTCTGGTCATTGAATCTCGTGTGTGCGATAGGGCCCTGCACTGCGATCGTATGGAGAGCATTCATGCAATGCGCCCATCGCTCGAGCTGATAGATAGTTTCCTGCATTTGTACAAGGTTATACGGTGTCTCCTGAAGCGTAATGCGGCGTAGCTGCTGCATCCCAACGCGACTAAGATCAAAAATGCTCTTGTACAGCGAGCCTGCAACGGTCGAAATGCCAGTCACTTTCTTCATCCCACTGGACTCAAACACGTCGCGCGATTCGGCATAGATGAGTCGGCATGTCCGCCGAATAGCAAAGGCATCCACACCGTCGCTTCGATGCTTGCATAGCTCTTGTGTCCGATGCAAGCCTGAGAATCTTGGCCTGGTGCAGAGCTGCGGAAACTGAGGGTCGGGGAAAGAGCATGGCCATTTATGGAAAGAAGTTCTGGCGTCGGGTTTGTGGACGTTGTCGAAATAGAACATGTGATGGGCGTGTAGGGTGTCCGCTAGCTGGTGGTAGATTTCGAGACGGAGCTCTGTTGGTAGGCCGAGTAGTGAGGCCTGAGGTGGGAGACTTTGAGCCATGGTGCTACACTGTTTGATAGCCTGTGTGGTTATGTGAAATGTTTCCCTGTGTGTGACTGGTGATTTTCAGCGTTTTATGGTACATACGATCGTGGCTGTGCGCGCAAGAGTCATTCCATAGCGCGAAGTAAGCGCACCCCACAGCCCCAACCTCCTTTCGACAACACAAAGTCAGCATGAAGCACAAAACTCTACTACAGCAATTCACCAAGCCATGAAGTGTCATTTTGGGTGAACTCTTCCATTACAAATTCCTACTAAGATCCCTTTCTCCAAACAAATTGACCGTTGCGCGCATGGGTGCCTCGACCACGATGTCTACATGAGTCGCATGCGCCACCAGCCGAAGCTCTTCTACAGCTCGAAGCCCTCTTGTTGTCCTCCTACCTTGGCTTCAAAGAGTACGGCTTTATGGGAAGTGGAAGATATAGCCTGCGACGCGCAAGTTCTGCAACACCCTTGGCCTGCGTATAGATCGCATCGGAGTCGATGATCTCCGGCATCTTTTCGTTGCGCTCTTCGAAGTAGCTGCGGAACCTCCAGTCGGCGAAGCTACGAAACACCTCGTCGTGCGCACAGTCACCAACATAGATTATCTTTGTAGGCGAGTACCTCTGCGTGAGTGGGACGACAAGTTTGTCCATGACCTCCTCAAAGTACGCTCCATCCGTGCTTTGCTCACCCGAAGATGAGTTGCCGAGACCGAGATAAAGGCTGGTTTCATCGTGAGTATGGTAGAGGTCATGTCCGTGCACCACGACATTCGAGACTTTGAGGTCGGCTTGTGTATATGTGACAAGCAGGTATACGTCCATGTCTTCCGTCATGTCCTTGTCATGGCAAGAGTTCCCATTCGTGTAGTCAGCACATAGGGAAAGATTGTGCCCAGCAAGCGCTGCAAGTGTATCGTAGGTCAGGAAGCCCCAGGCCGGACCATTCTCACCCCACTTGATTTGCAGGTAGTCAATCCCGGCGTACTCGAAGGCATCATAGAGATCCTCGTCGTAGATGGCGGGAAAACGAGGCACCGATGCAGCTGCCTTGGTGATGCGAAGTCCAAGCATCTTCTCGGTCTCTTCCTTGAGTGCCTTGATCATGGTGCTGAGTGCGCATACCTCATTTGAAGGAGGCAGGCCTAGGGACTTGCGAAAGTTACGCCAAGCTAGACGTGGCTTATCCGCGATGTCGTCAAGCCCAGGGTATCGGTACGGCGGCCTTCATAGTTGTCAGCTATGGCACCATGTTACGCTGGAAAGAACTTACGCTCGATGAGTTGAGGAGTCGAGCGACAATTTGCGCATAGTATCCTTGTAGCTCTCGTCACCTTCGATGCATGCATCGTCAGCTAGGGTCCCGTTCGCGTAGACTACTGCGGAAGTGCCATAGATAGGCTTTAGGTCGAATCCGACATAGTACAGGTCGTCGGCGGCAGTAGCGATAGCGGTACAAGCGAGGGCAATGAAGCTGAGCAAAAGTGATGTGCGCATTGTGTGGAGGGTGGTAGAGCGGAAGAGTTCGGGGGTTTCATAGATTGATGAGCGCGGTATTGGCGGATAAGGGTCATCGTTCCATTGGTGACACTCGCGGTGCCACAGCCGTCACCCGTATGTACGTAAGCTTCCGTCCACGTGACGGGCGACTTCACCCTGGTACGTCTCGGCCGTTTGCTAATCTGAAAATTTATGGAGAGATGCCAATCGGTTGTGATAACCTTGAAAGTAGCCGCGTTTGTCTCACTGACGCAGAAGCTTTTGTCGGGGTGAGAGAACGCAGACTAAAGAATATCTCCCTACTTTTAGCGCTTCCTCTCTAATGTACAAAACCCTAGAGCCCCTACCTTTTACGCCTCCACATTCTTTTCGTCACCTTCGACAATCTTTCGAGCTAGCACTGTCTGCCGAGTCATCTTTGGCTAATTGATGATCATGGAACTCTTCCATCATTTCATCCTCTGGGCGACTGTGTTCGCCATCACCAGTTTGGTCGTGTATCCAGACAATTCCAAGAAGTTCAACGAGTTGAATCGAGCGCTGAATGAAGGTATACGCGAAGGAGTCGAGGGTAGCTTCTTTCCCGAGCGCGCCAAATTCATGCACACCGACAAGGACATCACAAACACTAAGTTCTGCATGCCTGGTCACACCATCTGGGATCAGTATTTTGGGCCGAAGGTTCAGCTTTGGAGTTAGTAACGTCGATGAGCTCTGCCTTACCGCATAATGACCTTGAGCAGACATGTCACCAGAAGGTGTGGTTACCTGGAATGGTGGCACAGGCGGCGAAGGCGGTGAAGGGAACTCGAATGGTACCTCCGAGGTGCGCGAACCGACGCCTGCAGAATTTGATTACTGGCTCGAAACAGGTATGTTCACAGAGGACCCCCGCGAAGTGCGTTGGAATGCGACCAAGGCCGCAGCGGCAGCCCTTGACCATGCAGACGGCGCCGCAATGGCGTGGGATCCAGAATGGCTCGACTTCACTGGCCCATATCAAAGCTACTTCCCTGGCATGGGTCTGCGGCCGTTTCATCCAAAATCCAAATGACATTTGTCAATAGCGCAGTCTTTCACCAGTCAGATCAAGCGCGATTACAGCAATCGGCACATCATCAACACGAACTCGATACAAATCGTTTTCACCAAGCACAACGGCTATTTTGCCTGGTTTGCTTTCCAGGGCCCGCAAGGGATCAAGGTCGATCCGTGCAAGCCAGTCAAAGACGGCTTTCTCATCCGGATCTTCTACCAGAAGGATGCGCGACCTGATCTATCAATCGATAGCCCTCCTTATGCAGTCGCTTCCGACTGGTGGTTCAACCTCGGCACGCGGGGCTCATGTGTCTTCAAGCCCGACGCATATGGTCCAGGTGGGGTGCACTGCGATGATGGTTACGTGCTAGATTTCCAGAAGGATGCGTCGTGGGACGATGGTGTCTTCTAGTGCGAAGATTGGTCGGACGGTACGTATCGATGGCATCGGGCTTGGACTGTGGACTGGTACCGTCGTCCGGAAAAGATCGATTAGCTTCTTGATGTTGTGGTTTCGGCTTGTTATACGCTAGATGGGAGATGTTATCACGCAACAGGATTTTACGTACATGAAGACGGAAGCGTGCCTAGATGGGATCTGAATTGACAGTGGTTGTGAAGTGCCCCAACGCACATTCGATCTTCTCGAACCACCTAGAGTATGCCCTCGAGAAGAGTCTTGCAAAATGCCCCGCTCTCGGATGAAGGTCTGATAGACCAGCAACAATCTCCAAGGAACATTTTCTGCCTGCTAGGATAAGCCATCAAAGCTCTCTATAACATCAGACAGGACCTGAATGAGTGAGAATTTCACGGCTTTTTGTGAGACGTTGGCCATACATGGCAAACATGTATGGCAAATATATATGGCAGGTAAAAATCGTCCTCGTTCGGCTTTTCGAAATGTAGACCCTAATTGTTTTGAGATACCCCCGGACGTATGTAGGGTTGCTGGTTGCAAGTGGTGGCGTTACATGCTGGATACAAACTGCGCCCATGCTGCTCGTCTTCCTCACTTTTCATTCTTCTTCTCAAAGTCCTTCGCTGGATCCTTGTGTTCCGAGATGTGGTTGTCGAACTCTTCCTTCGAAAACACGCCCTTCCTGACTTTATACTGGTTCTTCTCCGCCGCCATTGAGTGCTTCTTCACCGAGTCGCCATGTCTATCGTCAACAGGTTTTGGGTGATCGCCCTCATACCAGTCCTTCTTGCCCGACTTTTGCTCCTTTTGGCCACTACTCTCTTGTGTGTTGCTCTGAGCGGTGGCCTGAGAACCTAATTGCTGAGGCTGAAGAAAGTAGTAAGCACCACCAGCTGCGAGTGCGCCACCTGAGAGAATCCTGGAAACTGGTAAGTTATTGCTTGACCTACTCTACCACAGAGGCGATACAAGGTATGAAAGAGTCGCGTGCGTGAAGATCAAATGGAGTTAACGTCACTTACCATGGGAATATCGACGACGAACTTGCCACTTGCGCTGCTGCATCCGCATTTTGTCCATATTGTCGTCGACTAATCGCTCCGGGAAGTCGCCTCGCGACGGGTCGCACGCAGGCTTGCCGCGCAGCACCAGAGAAAGCGGACAGCGTTGGGGCTGGTACTGACATCATCATGACTGAGAGATATTGTATTGAGTTGGAAGGAGTGTGAGTGTCATCTATGATATTTGAGTAGAAAGAGTATTGTTTGCGATGTTGAACGTGTTCAATTTACCTACGTCACTGTGGCTGGTCGTGTCTGGGCAGTTTCAAGGGCGCAGGACAAGTTGGCAGGCGCCAAGCTTGCAGCACAAACACGCAGGGTACGTGTTGCCCTGGTAAATAGAATGCGAACAGTCTCATAATATCTCGTGAGATTTTCATTGTTGGAAAGCACTTCCATCCCTACCCACGCAAGAAGGGTGAGTGTGTTCGGGTCCCTTTGTCACGGGGCCGGGCAGCGCGTGGGATTCCACTAGGCCGTTTCGGGAAATGATCATCTAGTTTCCATCATCCAAATTCGCGCGAGACGCTTCAACTACCAAATCTTTCATCCCCGATAGTCCTCGCGTTACACGCACTACCATGGTACAATTGACCCGGCGGACCTTGTTGCCTCTGAACAGGTCTCTTTGAGTCCACCGTCTACCGGGAAACTGCGAAGGAGACGCAGTTCACGCATGAGGAAACACGCGGTCCACGGTCTATGGGCATTTGACTTGTGCTTCGGGAGCGCTTTCCGACGTTTTTTGCTAGCCTTTCTTTCTGGTCGCCTGTCAACTGCTCATCGGAGTGTCAGATCCGACGTTCTATGTCCTTCGAAAGGCTGGACTTTAGGCTATCGACAAACCACGGGCTTGTCAATTCCTTTAGATGGCTCTTGGGTACTTTTCAAGCTATCTAGCTGGTGCGAAGCGACGTACAATCTGCAGACCTCCACATTTTGGCAGTACCTACGTATTCTTGGCTCTGGCCGCGGGTGCCTGCACCCATACGACCCCATGGGGTACGGGAAAGCCCAGGCGCGCTACTAATCCTTCGCCAATCGCTGGCTAGTATGAAAGATGCCGGCGAGTACTAGTGACTCTCGCGCGGCTCGCTTGTGCGGAGCATTCACCAAATCTTCTTCGACCGCGCTGATCACTCCTTTACTCGGGTCCTTGAACATGGTAATGCATTCCCTTCCTCGAGAAGTCATACAAATCGCATCAGGCTATCGTCTTCCTACCTTTCGCAAAAGACGCCACACATGCTCCACGGACGGGATACTTATGGCTAGGCCAGGTGCTGAGTACATAGGTGCTGCCATCTGCCATCTGCCAACGACCCAACTGTTCGCTATCTTTTTGAACTTCATTGTTCCCGGTGTTCCATCACCCACTGGTGATCAAGATGGCTTCCACGGTCGATGACAACAAGCCAAACGTACAGATGGTGCAAGATACTCATGCGGGCACTGAAATGGACATCCTGCCTGCAAGCAACGAAAACGACCCGGAAGAGAATTTGAAATCGAGCTTGTACGGAAAATACCTGAGCGCGGGATTGATTGAAGACGATGCTCGCTTTCTTTCGAGCTTTTCCAAAGCTGAAGATAGGGCCATATATCGCAAAGTGGACTACAGGTCTGCAATCCTTCCCGGGTCCACATTCATTGTCTGACGGTATGGCAGAGTCGTCCCCATGCTAGCTGCGCTCTATTTGATCTCTCATCTGGATCGCGCCAATCTTGGTAGGCGGAGACTTCCATTCAGACTCCCACAGACTCTAATTATTCAGGAAACGCGAAGATTGAAGGCTTAGAGGCAGACCTTGGTATGAGCGGAAATATGTACAACATCTGCGTGTCCCTATTCTTCATCCGTAAGTCATCTCACCGGCATAGGAAGGATCCTCCCTTAGCTAACCCAACTACATAGCCTATATTCTTCTTGAAGTACCGAGCAACATGCTGCTCGCAAAGTTCGAACGGCCGAGCATGTACATTGGCATACTCGTCACTTGTTGGGGCCTCATAGTCATGTTTTCTGGGCTGACGCAAAGCTTTGCTGGACTGTGCGTCTCGCGCTTCCTCGTCGGCGTCTTTGAGGCTGGGTTCTTCCCTGCCGCAGTGTGGCTCATCTCGACTTGGTATCCACCTGAGAGAACCGGAAGCCGGACCAGCATATTCTATGTCTCAAGTGCAGCATCAGGAGCGTTCTCAGGCCTACTAGCTGCAGGTATTGCTCAGATGGATGGGATTGGTGGACAGGAAGGCTGGCGCTGGTACGATGTCCCTATTTGATGCAGCTTGCGTTCTTATTTTGGTATCTACGGAATTCAGAACTGATACAGTTTCTTAGGATCTTCCTGATTGAAGGACTCATCTCCGTGCTCTTCGGCATCGGAACCTTCTTCCTCTTGCCAGACACACCAGCCTTATCATCCCGCTGGCTGAACGAAGATGAAGCACGATACCTCGTACTCATGAACCAAGCCACCCGCGGAAGCAATGCCGCACGAGCGCAAAACACCGGCGCAGAACCAGCGCGGAAGAAGAAATTCAACTGGAAAGCTATCAAAGCCATGCTTACAGATCAGCACATCTACCTCCAAGCTGTCGTGTTCGCGAGCAACTCGATTCCCAACAACGGACTGAAGTATACGATGCCGCAAATCGTCAGGAATATGGGCTATAAGAGCACCACCGCGCAGCTCATGTCCGCGCCACCGTACATCGCAGGTGCAATAGCCACCATCGCATCTGGCTACTACGCTGATAAGAGAGGAAACCGAATGAAGCCAATCATCCTCTTCGAGATTTGCCTACTCATCGCGATGGCTGTTCTGTTTCAGTATGCGCCGAACATTTCGGACAACGTCGCGCTGTGCTATGCGATGGTAATGATTGCTTGTATGGCAGTATATCCTAGTAAGTACCCACCCTTCAGGTACACTTCCTGTCGATCTAACACCTCTACAAGTCATCCCAGCATGTAATACCTGGTGTCTAAACAATTTGGCCGGAGCCGAGAAACGCGTGAGCGGCGTTGCGTTTCTCGTCACCATGGGCAATAGCGGTGGGTTCATTGGATCCTGGGTGTTCCTCAATACGGAAAGTCCGTCCTATCCTACCGGATTCGGAACGTCATTCGCTATCGCTGGAGCGGGTATCGTATGTGCAATCATCTTGGAGTGGCTGTACTCAAGACACAACAAAAGGTGGGAAGGGTACACGAGAGAACAAATTGAGGACATGTACACGCCGCAGCAGCTTGACGACATGGGCGATCGGAGCCCGCTGTTCAAGTACGGGCTATAGACCTCGGTAGAGGAAAGTGGGATCACAGACGTGGAATAACATGACCAGCCTGCGGAGCCAGCTGTGAATTCACGTGCAGTCTGTCATGGAGCATCATCGGCAAACGAGCAACATTGTAATCAGCGTCGTCTCCGGGGCTATGCATAGATTTGAGCAACAATTTCCAACTATAGCCTCGTGTTCCTTAATCCTGCTGCATGAAAGCACGTTCCTTAGATCGGTAGCTCAGAGTCGAACAAGAGACCTGCAAGCCATCAATCACAAGACTTATCCATGGTGATATACATTCTTCTGTCAGAGTGTTTCGCTCACTAGCTCGATGCTGTCTTGTGTTGGACTGCCTGACCCCAAGAATCCAAATGCGGCACCATCCACCAATTGAACAAAATTTGTCTTTGCTTTCTCGAGAACCATTCCCGGCCCACCCTTCGATATCCATCTGCTACCCGCTGCCGCCTTTTTGTACCTCAGACCCACCTCCGTCACAGCGTTGCCATCGTCATCAAAGCACGACTACCTCACAATCTTTAAGTGTTCTGGATCTGGCCAGATCAGCTCGGCTTTGGATGCCTCGTAGGAAAGAAATGTGGCGAGATAATGGCAATGAGGTTTACTGAGCTGAGAGTCGAGCTCGAGGCTCCCGAGAAGATCTTGAATAAGATGAGTCAATCGTATTTGGTCTGGTGCACCGTCGACGGCCTGGAACTTGACGGCCAGGGCGGAGTAGACATTATCAGTCGAGGGGCGCATCATGGATGAAAGAAGCGGGCGCTTGCAATCATCATAGGTTGATATCCAATGATTGCTACCCAATCACCCGACAAAATGCGCACATGCGCACAGGGCGCAGGCTTGCTATGAAAGGCGTATGCGGAAAATTGTGGCAGTGGAAATCAATCTGCTCGTCGACAGTCCGAGTACCTTCACTCTCGCAAACAAATGACTCTGTCTCTCACTTGACAAACAACCTCCGAAGATTGACTTGCTAGAGGGCTGGATAGATACAAAGCATCTGTGTTCTTATTACCGAGCCACCTTTCCTGTTATGAGTCACTCCCCAACGACAAAGGCATGATAGTATTCTACTTCATACGCGACTTCGGGACGCACAATTACTCCGAACCTGCGCTCAACTTCATAGCCTACATTCTCTTAGTTTGGACTGAAACGACGGCGCAAAAAAAGGCTCGGCACAACACAGTGGGATTTACATCACGGCATGGAAGTGGGACACTCAACACTTTACACAGTTTCAGTCCCATCCACATACTCTGCCGCCAGATTCTCCAACGCCTCGAAAAACGTGGACATGGCCCCTTCCCCGTCCTGCAACACTGAGCCACTCAGAACATGACGCTTCTTGCCATCATCAAGGATGTACACCAGCGATACATGGTTGCGCACACTTCCTATCTCCTGATGGATCCCTGGTTCATTACCAGCTGCCACTTGAAGGGGTCGATCGGCATGGGGAGGTCTTGTGTTTCATTGGCGAACTGATACGCGGCGATCGAAAGGGTAAGGTAGTACACTTCCTTAAGCTTGTCAGCCGGCTCAGATTCGAGGGTCTCCAGTGCCGCCTTAAGCTGCTCTTCGATGATGTCTTTGTATGTGATTTTGGCAGTGTGTTGGTGGAAGAAATTCAGAATCTCGTCGAGCTTGGAATCGCTGAATGTCATGGCGAGGTTACGAGTTGACGCAAGTGCAGAAAGACGAAGTGATCCTCCAAGTGGAGTTTTTTATACCACAGTCGAGCTAGGTCTGATGGAAGCAAACTCCACCAAGATCACAAGCCAACAGTGTGTGATAGTAAGCCAGCTTGATGGTAAACATGCGCCTTTCGAGGCCATTTGTTCCGTACAGGCTGACAAAACAGGGGCTCACGCGACGGCGGACATGTGGGATGTGAGAACGTTCTCGCATAATGAAAACCATGTGGCTTTGATTGCGTTTCGTTATCCTCTACGGACCTGCCTGTTCTTCTGTCAGCACTTCTCACCCAACGATAAGGAAATGGAAATATTACCTACCCAGGTAGGCTTCTCCGCTCACTCAAAAACACGACGAAAGAGCAAAAGAACGTACAAGTAGTGTCCAGTCCGTGCTTTTGTAGTCCAACCGCATCTATGCAGACGCATCATCCAGCCCTCAGCAATGCTGCCCTTGATGGGTGCGCCTTCAAGTCTCTCGCGAACTCCTACACCAGCCTCATCAACTCGTCTGTCCACGCCGTCCCTGCACTCTGCTTGTGCCTCGTCACACCAACGTAGAGAACAATGATCGCCGCTTTATCACGTTGCGTCGACATCTAGAAATCTAGTTTAGCGGCAATCGACGTTGCTTTCTGCCCGCAAATAAGTAGAAAGCTTTTAGGGAGCGCAAGCGTCCGCGGTGTGGTCTTGGAACATATCGTCTTCGTCATCGAATGGAACTGCGCGTATTATCTTCAGCTAAATTTGTATTCTCCTTGTTGGTTGCCGAGATCACCTCAACTTAAACTGCGTTTCCACTCCGCACCGTAATCCCTTACCGTCCATGATTCCATGCACGTACGCTTCGCCGACGAGCTGATGCGCCTCAGTACCCGGCACTTTTCGCAACACCATCGGTACCTTCGATCCATACAGAACACATACTACATCTCCCGCTGCCGTCGTTCTTGGCAGCATACACATTTCCCCTGTCTTCGTGACGCCAAATCGACGCCTCGTATCGCGTCCGCCACACAACCATCGCGCACGCTCCAAATCGCGAAGTAAATGATGTACTTGATCCAGTTGATTAGGCTCAGGTTCGTAGGGTGCATGCACGTGAAACTCCCGCACGGGTTCGGGCTGGAAGCCAGAATGACTCAGGCGGCCAGGGTGCGTGACAACGAGGGGCACGACGCCTAATGCAAGGACAGCTTTGATGAGCGGTGCGTGGTGCAGGAAGCGGGAAACGATGTTGTGATGATTCCACATCATAGGCTGGCCTAGCTCCACGGCGTTGCCGGTCAGAGTATGGCAGACCGCTTCGTAGAGGGGATCGGGGCCAATGCAGTGAAGCTTAGCGAGGTCCATCGCACTAGTAAAATACTTAACGACTTTATCGACGAGGTCAAGGTTGGATTGTAGGGTCCCGGCGTCGGGTGTGAAGTTCAGATCGGCATTTGAGACCTCTTTGACCACATCGACGGGCACACCGTAGACAACGATCTCGCGACGAGACGAGCCAGGTAAACAACAAGAACTTCTTCCCTTAGCGGCGTCGTATTTCTGATTGTGTCCAGCTACAATAGGATCGACGTCTCTGCTGACAGTCCAATCGGCGAGCCAAGACGGTAGGTTCGCTGAGTTCTTCGACAGCAGCGAAAGGCCCGCGTAAGGGAACGTTTCTAACAAGTTACCTCTACCAATGTGCTGGGCCACAGCAAGCAATACGTCATCCCGAGGTAAGCTGTAGTCGATCAGGTCTGTAAGCCTTCTGGCTGATCTTGAGAGTCCAATGAGTGCAATGATCTTGTCTTGCCATTTAGTCGCCTTGCAGCTCTGGAACGTGGCGAGAATTTCGTGAAAGTCTTCGAACCTCTCAGATAACAGCTTTCGCCGCCAGTCCTCGAATTGGACGGCACGCTTTACCCAAGACTTGAGTCGGACGCCTGGCCGATTGCCTCCGGACATCAAACAGTGGGAGACCTCCGGAACCTCCTCGTCTCCAATCATTTGTGCAAGCAAGACGAATTGATTCCAGTCGAAAGTCTGCTTGCCGTATTTCACGACCACTTGTCTTGCCATAAGATATTCTTGGATCGTCCACGCCCGTTCAAACCATTCGTTTGCGAAAAGATCCAAGAGAGAATCGATTCGGGCTCGTAGCCACCGGTCATCCTTCTTTCTTGCCATCATTTCCATCATAGCAGTCGAGCACTCGGATTTTGAGGCTCCATAGGCTCGCAGCAGTTCCTGCATGAATGGTATTGCGTAACATGATGACGCATTATCAACGAGATATATCTGTACCTTGGCCGCACTGTAATAGATTTTGCGCATCTTCTTAATTTGAGAGATCTTCTCGAGATCATCTTTGTGGTCAAAACCTGAATTCTGGTTGATGCCTGAAGATAGTCCATCAGTACGTATCCGTATTGCTTCTCCATGGAGCTTACCGTACATATGGTGTCGATCCAGACAATTCTCGACTCCAAGTAGGAACTAGATTGATCCAGGATGTTGTAGTCGCTGGAGGTAACGGAAAACGGTTCTCCATTCACCAGTATCGCACAATCGCTGTTGCCATGGCTCCACACATGGGAGATAGCATCGTAGGGCGGGAGTGATTGCGACTTCAAATCCACTTCAATGAGTTCCGTTTTGATGCCCATGAAAGGTATCCGGCGATTGATCCGAAGCAATCGAACCCTTTTATCGTACTGGAAACCCGGCTTGTAGACGAAACGTCGCTGTCCCTTTGCATGCACACTGTCGCGCGTCGATGGCATTAGCCATGCCTTGTTACACACAGACTTCAGAGTCTTCGAGAGTGATCGACACTTTTTTCCGAGAGTGCTCAATACCTTTCGTTGGCTAAGCTCTAGAGCACCCTCGAGCCAAAAGTACCGGAAACGTATGAACCGAAGAAGCTCGATCCGCCATTCCTGGACCACCGGGTTCGTGAGAAAAGGAAACGTGCTAAGGAGTATCAGTAGTGCGACACAACTCCACCACGGGTGCCACTTCATCCATCTCCATACACCGGCCATTGTCGGGTATACAACCTCCATGGAGAAAATTGATATCGCACCCTGAAAGAGCGCATCTCTATACGTTTTCCCTTCTCGATATCCCTGTTTCAATCTGTGGCGATCTTTTGCCTGGGAAACCGTTACAACAGATCTTGCAAAGACTACCAGGGGTATGAAGCTGCCCAAGATGTTCCAATTCGATCCAATGGCATGATAATACAGCAGATACACGGAGGCTATTCCTGCTACGCCAGCGAGAGCTTCGGTGTATGGAAATCCTTCTGGCTCACCGAATCCAATCTTGTCAAGTGTAGATACCGCAAGACGGATGGTTTTTGAGTCGAGCTTGGTGCGGTCCAACTGGCTGAGACGAACCCGAAATCCATCCACAAACATAGCGTACTCGTACATGTGTGTTGCATTGGATGGGATGAGTTGCCAGTGCAGAATTTGCTCCAGCTGTGAAGGACTGAGGTCCGGAATAGGCATCTCGTTGAGACGCTTGGCATAGTATTTCAGTATACGGAGGCTTGTCTTTCGGTCGAGATCCCAATAGGGGTCTTCAGGGCGATCGCTGTCGTTGTCGGTGTCGCTATTGCTGTCGGTATCGGAGTCCATGTCGTGGATGTATGGGGCGTGTGATTAGGATGCAGCCTCGCTTCCAGGCCGCAGGCGCGAGTACAGCCCATCTTAAACAAAAGCTGCAACGCTTGCGCAGAACGCCATTTTCAGCCCTCGACTCTTCCAGCCTGATGCGATTGTAATGGTAGGCTTGGCTTATCTTTCATTGGCTAGACATGTTGAGATTTCGAGATTCGTCGCTAGTTCATGCAGCGGAGCGCGCACTCCACTCGAGCTGAGGTATGTATCGAAAGGAGTCCATCATCAGAGCGTGTGCTGTTTTTGCATCTCAGTAGACGCATACAACATAGTACGTCGCATTGGGACCTTCCATGTCGAACCGCGTTTCTGTCGTACGTGAGGTTCAGGAGTGTTGGTGCCCAGGGACGCGTTGGAGTCGTGACAGACACCCCACGCTTAGCGCCGTCTGCACGAGTCACTTCCAACATCGTCCTGCCACCGTACAAGCCTTGTGTTACTTCCTCCGTCTAACTTACTACGCAGTCATCATACGTCGTCAATCATATACTGGTCCGCCCACGTAAGGCAATTCACCCCTAGAAATGATATGACTACGTACTGTGATAGATGCACGATCCATCGGTAGAGCAGACAGCATTGGCCATCAGCAAGCTCATCTTGCAGGTCTAATAAAAAACCAACTCGGAGAGGCGATCGAACAAACTCAGAGATTGTGCACGTCGGTACATAATGGTGCTGAAGAATCGTGCCCGATTCGTCTCCCACCTGGTCAAGCGCACATCATGCTAATGCTCAATCCGGCACGACTAGAAATGGGGTCATGCCTGTAACGCCTCTATGATCGCCTCTGCCACTTTGACGCTCCCAGCAGTTTGGACGTCGATTTTTCTCATCGGCGATATAGCCTACACACCGTACCTGCACAAGTGGAAGCAGGAGTACGCCGAACTCGGTGCATATCATGCCAACTCTGGCTACAAGCCAAACCATGTGTGTACCTGCAGAAGTCATCGCTTGTCGCATTGCAGGCTTCATCAGAATCTCTGGCACTATTCTGAACCAGGAAGCATGTCAAGAGAAATAACGCCCCGGGCAATGACCGTCCCATTGTTGACGATTGCGTTCATTTTGGCGGCCCTAAGCGTGGCGAGGATGGTCGTTGACTGGAGGGACAAGGAGACGGTGATTTGCACGAAGACAACGAAGACACTGAAGTCGATTGACGACACGGAATACTGAGAGTGAGCTGACCTTCCGGTGGCTATGCAATGTAGTGCGATATATTCCACATGACGTCAAGAATTCGCAGTCACACATGAAGTAAGTCACATTTCATCGTTGATTCACCGCTGCTTGGATATACTCAGACTCCTAGCCGCACGAGATATTCACCAGTCCGACTCGCTTCCTTCAATAGAGTGGCCGATGTTCCGAGTTGCCAAAAGCCTGTCCTTCCAATCCGTTCATCACCAAAGCTTCAAGGCAAAGCAGTCGTCTGCACAAATCCGATCTCGAGAGCACTTAGGTCCGCTTGCCCTTCTTGTCATCGCATACCCATCCTCCAGCAATCAACGTGCAATTAGCAGCCTTCATCTCATCTTTCGTGGCAGCGAGGGCACCTTGCACGCCATAATCACAGGCGTTGCACCTCTCCGGGTTGGTGCCGGCACAGCAAATGCAGTTGGAGTGGACGCCTGTAGGCTTAGCGTAGGTTTCGGTCGCGACGGAGGTCTTGAGGGTGGACGAGGATGGGGTAGCTTGAGCCACGGTGGCGAGGCCAACGAGGATGGAGACGATGGCAAAGACCTTCATGTTGGCGATGGTGAGAAGTGTATTTGAGTTGGGGCTTGCGGAGGTTGATTTCAGTATGTAGTCGAGGTAAGTTGTGTAAAGGGAAAGAGTCGGGAGGCTTGAGCAAATCTTGGAGAGGTAGGAGAAGTGCCACGTTTTGTTCGAAGGTGAGCACGTTGGCGCGTTTGCAGGCGCTTGCAACTCTCAACCTGTGACACATTAAGGTTTTGTTGAGCAACAAAGAGATGGACCACAGTGATCGTTCGCACAAGGCCCACTGTCTTGGGTCGAGGCTCGTGATTGACAGTACGTATCAAGGCAACGCCACAAGAAGTCAAAAATGCCTCCACGATGCTGAGAAGTACAGATTTGCTTGGTGTGAGTAGAACTACGAGTTCGACACTCCATCTACATATTCTTGACTAGGTAAGTCAGACCGGCCCACGTCTCCTCTACTGCTGGCTTGATTTGGGCCGCCGGCAGAACGAATCCATAGCGACCTGTGTCCCTCAACTCAACCGTCATGCTGTATGTCGCCTTCGCCTGCTCAAAAGCGTAATCTACGCTGCTGCCACTCACTTGATAGATGGTATTGCAGATTGGGCCACCCTCGAAGACAGTGCCGTGTACGGCTTTGATAGCTGCAATGGCTCCGTCGGTGAGTTGCTGGTTCTTGGCCGCATTGGGAACAACTCCAGAGCACGTGTAGCCGTATGGGTACATCCAGAGCTGCGAGTACGAGTGAATGTCCATGTAGAGCTGCACGCCTTTGCCTGCTGCGATGCTGTCAAGCTGAGCCTTCAGCAGTTTTGTCTCAACACCGTTGGCGGAAGATGGGCCCTTGAAATCCTGTGCACAAGGGTCTGTGGATGCTCCAGCGCGATTGTCCCAATGGTTCGGCCAGTTGCGGTTGATATCGGTGCCAATGCAGCTTGCCGATGGTGTGCTCTGCCTGTTCTTACGCCACAAGCGGTCGTTGGTCTGAGTGTAGGCGAAGCCATCTGGATTGACGATGGGGAAGATGTAGAAGTCGTAGGTGTTCTTGAAGCCTGCAACGGTTGGGTCCGAGGAAGTGAGGAGCTGGTATGCCGCGTACTCGACCGTCCTATTCAGTCAGCAATTGTACTCTCCGAAGGGTAAGAGAATGAGGCTTACATTGTCGTGATCCACTCACGAGCGTGTACAGTTCCATGCCATACCACACCCTTCTTCGAACCTTTGCCTCCACTGCCCCAAATGTGAATTCCCTTTATGTCTCGGCTCTCCACTGACTTCCCTGCTGAGATCACCTCTGAGTTCTGAGGGTACGCAGCGGCAAGGTCGGCGATCCAATTGTGATGGTCCGCGATCGCATGGTACGAGTTGAACCAGGTGGCATTGGGCGCGGCTCCGGCTGCGGCATGGTTAGCGGCTGTGCTCCAATCACTGTAGAGGCGCAGAGAACGTACCAACATACACGCCAAAGGTCTCCTCATCGGCAATGGAAGAGCCAAGGTTGTCATGCATGAGCTTGGTCTCAACGTCTGCAGTAGATGCCTCGAAGTCATTGACCTGCGAAGGAGGAACCATGACGTCGACCACAGAGCTTTCATCGGGCTTCCCCTTCCATAGCTCGAGTTGAAATTTGTTCACAACCTCGTTCACCTTTGCTGCGTTGGAATTGACATTGACGCGGTAGACTTTCCAGTCATCGTAGCTGACTTTCTTCGTGACCGATGCGGCGGATGCAAGTCCTAGCGAGGCGCAAGCTACTGTGAAGACCTTCATGGTGGAATAGGAATGGGGCGAGGATCGCAACGAAAGCAGGTGAAGACGAGAACCTCACATGGGATGGTCGTTACTTTATGTCAATTGGGAAGCCGCACTGGAGGGTCCGGCGAAAGCACGCGCTTGCACAATCGCATCTTGTAGCGAACCATTTACACCTGCCGTAGACGACCTAGTCACGCGGGGCTTGAGTTTAGACAGGAAGTTGCCACCCATCGCAACGGTACGCTTCTGGTGTTTTAGTGTCAAGGTCCCAGATAAGTCCGGAGGAAGACAAGTTCTCATGCAGCTACACGGTGATCGTCAATGCGAAGTCAGGATCGTAGCCAGTGAGCTTCCACAAGAGGTTGGTGCATGGTATACATGTGACATGGAGGACCTATGATCGGGCGTTTCGAAACCGCTTGTTTGCTTCCATCCTGGGGTTGTGATTGAGCGAAAGAGGACGGCGCCGAGGTTAGTTACCTACCTTCCCCATCCGCTAGGATTGACGGGAGATCCTCGATGCAGGGTCGACACAGGGCCAGACCGGACGATCGCGACCTTTGTCTGAAGTTTGGAGAGGAGCGCGATAATGACATCGCGAACGACGTGATCGTGCGACAGGATGAAAGGAAGGAAGTGGGATAGAGATGGGACGGGTTGTGCTCATCGGCGGAGCATTTTCGGGCCGTGCCGACACCAGTCAGCCCTGAGGTTTGACGTGGCCGCAACACGAGCTCCACACATTGCACACAAGATCATTCTTTCACCTGAACTGACACTGTTTTTCTGGACTATCGGCAAGTCTCAAGCACTACTGTGTGGCACAAATGTCGACAAAAGTGGAAGCCTGGGAATGATGCTCGTTCACTCCACTTCTGGGGCAATCTGGTACTCCAGAGAACCATGGCATTAACTCGACTTTCACGATAGCCCACGATTCACGATACGATTGGGTTGTGCATATATTTCGTCGCACTCTGTTTTCCTCTAATACCGGATTACTATCGCAAGCAAGTCCTACGGTATGCTCTTGTGTTCTGGGAAGATGGCACCAAGTACATTCCTGACTTTTCTGCCGCTCAGAATAGCATTCCCAACTCTCCATCGCCTGCACCACCGCCGAAACCCTCAAAGCCAAAGCCTCCGGCACTCCAACCCATGTCTAGAGGCAAGAACCCGTTCCACAGACCCGCGTCATCCACGTTCTGCATCGGCGCCTGGCCGATCGCGAAGTCACTTACAGCGCCGAGATCTGTCCAGCCGAAATCGCCCATCATTTCAGGGCTCTCGCCGGTTCCTGCTGAGTTTTGTGGACTTGGTTGTGTTTGCGAAGCGACCGGCAAGCCGTTGCCATCGACGGGGTTGCTTGCGAAGTGCGTCCCTGGATGCCTGAAGGAAGACCTTGAGGTCTTGTCCTTTCGAGGCGCTTTCGCCCAAAGTAGCTTGAGTAGTTGGCTATACCGACTTCCAGGATGCTGGATGCCAATGCCTTCACCAACGCTACTTCGCTGTAGACGCGACACGGTTTCGTTGATCATCGCTCGTATCGCTCGATCCTCATCGCTGCTTATCACGCCGGTGCAGCGTGCGCGATACAAAAATACGCCTGCATACACAAGATACAAGTAGTACCGCAATGGCATGAAGCGCAATGAACGCTCAGGTTCGACGAAGTTGTTCACGGTTGTTAGAATGGCTTTTGCGGCATCAAGTCCCTCGTAGATAAAGCGCGCATCTCCAACGGCCCCGACATTATTGGTGGCAAACACACGTTGCGAAGCTTGCATGAAGCTAGGTCCGGAGGGAGACGTGCCTGAAGAGTTGCCATTGACGGCAGTGCTGGAGGTCGGAAGTGCGCGGAGGACCGTAGCTTGGAAAGCAAAAGCGTTGGTGTAGAGGCGGAGGTAATCTGTGAAAGTGAGCGATTGGTAAGGCTGGAATACTACGCGGAGCTTTTGAGGACGGCATCTTGTTGAACAGTTTGGGGCTTGGTGAGTGGACGTACCGTAAGATATCAACAAACATGCTTTTAGATGTGGCGAGCATGTCAATGTACCCCAGACACTCTTCCAACCGTAGATTGCTGACCTGAAGTCATCGATGAACTTGATGTAGCTGCCACTCATGTGTGACCGGAAGCTCGACGACGGGTTCGAGTAAAGCGTGTCATGCACGTTGCTGAAGAGCTGAGTTAGCTCAAGGTTGGCCTGGAAAATAGAGGCATAGTCCTCCTCGTTGGGACTCTTTGGTATCAGTGAAGGGTAGTCCTCGCGTCGCAATGTTGTCAGTGGCCCGGGTCCTCTCGACCAGAAAGCCTTCCCAATCCTGATGCTGGTATGTCGGTCCGAGATGTATGCGCATGTCCAGATGAGTCGTTTGCGATCATGATGTGGGTCTTTGCTCTGGTCTACGAAGCGGAAGGAGTATCGATCGAGAGCGAGGAAGTACGCTATGCGAAGAGCGAGGCCAACATGCATCCAGCTTTCCTTGTCTTCCTCACCCTTGCCTATTTTACCCGAGCCTCGTTGTGTGTATGGCGCCCATTCAGCAAGCAGAAGAAGTGCTTCTACAGCTTCAATGTCTGCATCGCCGCCAGCCGCTAGATCCGAGACCAAGCTCTTCATGTGCTCCATGCACGCTTCGAAGATGTGTGGTTCATCTACGAGGTCTTTCGAAGCAATGAGAAGAAGAGCTGTGAGGAGGTGCCGCTCCTTCTTCACCATTTCTGCTAGCCGTGACGAGTCGAAGGCATGAGCTGGCGCTATCGGATAGTATGGATGGTATTGCTGCTGGAAGCGGACCAGGAGCTGGCATAGCGAATGTACCGTGAGTGTGCCGCGATCTAGCAAGGGGTACGAGAACGACAGCGAGATCGTTGGCATTGCTGACAACGGCTGCTGGCTCAATTGTGCCGTGTCTATGGTCCTCCCAGCATTGTTCGCTGCTTGCTCTTTCGAGCTGGATTCTCCAGCTACTCTGGCCAGTATTCCCAGCGCGTCAGACGGATTCTGCAGGTTGGAGAACTGTAGCTCGTCCGTTGTATTTGATGATCCAGATCTTGTTGCGTGGTTGTCCTCGGCGGTGTACTGCTGTTGCATGTTAGGCTCATGCGACCATGTGCCCAGGTTGCCGAGCGCGTGAAAGCTGCCCTCGTCGGTGCGAGGTGTGGTCAGAGGAGGAAGCGTCGCCGTGTCTGGATTGGTAGTGCCATCGTCAAGGCGCGGCTTCTTTCGCACTCGTCGACCGCCTCGATTGCTGCCTCCGAGGACGCATTCGAGATTGTCGCGTTTACATCGTAAGCATGGTATCGAACCACTTTCGTCGCTGCGGTGGCACGTTAATTCCCAGTATACAAGCCTGAATGTCCTCAAGGTGTTTCCAACCAGTCCTTCCAACGCCTGGATTCTCTTCGGAAGTGTGGATGAACACGCCCATGGTGTGCTTTCGAAACAGCGGAAAGCGGCGACTTCGGTATCTAGGGCTGTTGCCGACGCAACCTCGCGCATCGGGTGTGGGACTTACAGTAAACATCTACTCTTCCTCTTCCGGCAGCTCAGACAAGCAATCTGCGTCCGTTTGATCTTAGATGCGTCATCGTCCTGATACGACGTGCTGGTAGGCGACTGTTCGGTATTGTTGTTTTGTGGCTCCATGGCGGATGAAATGATCCTAGGTTCCAAAGGCCGATCGCAAAGACCGTACCGAAATGCGGGGGCGTCTGACAGCGGCCGTGCCGACACGGAAAATTACTCAAGACTTCTCGAGAATAACGGCCATGTCACGGCGCCCCTCGAAGTGTGCTGATAGTCGCTCATTCTGTGGCTTCAGGGAGAAAGTCAGACCCTCTTGAAGTAAGTTTCGTTCACATCTTGGATACGTGAAAATATCCTCGCTGTTACGAGTTTACGACCTTCGATGGATGGTCGTCCACTAGATATACCCAGCCTCTTCCACGAAAGGTCGGCATGGAATCGAAAGGACAGTACCGCTCACGGACAATTCCCATAATTCATGGCTCTTGAAAAGTAGTCCCTTCAATTTCTTGCAGCTTTTCCTGAGGTCGGCATTCACCACATAATGCTACCATAATTCTCTAGCACAAATTCCAGTCGCGACCATGCATAAAGCTCGCTCTGCCAAGCTGTAGTCATGATGGTTGTCGCGATCGCGTTGGCGCGGAGGTCGTCGCTGGCAGTGTGTCAAGCACTTAGTCTCAACATTGCCAACAAATGCCGTGGTCCTTTTTCTCAAGCCTTGTAACTTGGAATCACTGAGCTTGAGAACGACACCAGGTGTGGCAATAATTCGTGATCGATGGAGACGTACCGACTTTAGGTGTAGTTAAGGGTTACTACAACAATGTTTGCAATCCAAAACAATAGCCTGTCTATCTTCGATGACTGTTTTATAAGCAGGAAATCTTTATGAAACGCATTGAGGATATGCAGGCTATACTTTAGACGTACTTTGTACTCTGGGTAGGACTTCGCTGAGCTAATCGATCACGAATTCTTGCCGCTCAGCCGACCGAAAATTCGGTCCGCTCAATTCGGCACTTGGCCACGCCAATGACACACTGACCCACGCCGTTACACTCCAACGTGAAAATCTCAATCTGGTTTGCCTGAACCTTGCTCATTGCGATGGTGTGCTGCTTTTCGGATTGTATTCATTATTTTGTAGCTATTCTCGCCATTTACCATCAAACAGGGCTCGTTGGTGTAGTTGGTTATCACGTCAGTCTAACAATTCTCGTAATTGTCAAACACTGAAGGTCCGGAGTTCAAGCCTCCGATGAGTCATTATTACGCCATCCAGGCGTTTC
>Ga0265798_10002306_pt1 | contig 28335 bp, 19 predicted proteins | sample P3T30metagenome_FD_192430 | JGI IMG/M metagenome (GOLD analysis project Ga0265798, IMG submission 192430) | Plant litter microbial communities from East Loma Ridge, Irvine, California - P3 T30 | ecosystem: Environmental > Terrestrial > Plant litter > Unclassified | place: USA: California...
GCCCCGGCTTCGGCCGGGGCGCCCTCCGTCGTCCACGGCCGCCGCGCGGGCGGCCTGAGCGTCATCAGCCCTGCCCCGCCAGCCCCCTGCCGGTCGTGGCCAGATCGCCCGCACCGACCATCGCGCCGGCGAGCCCCGCGCTCATCGAGCGCGACATGCACGAGCTGAAGACGCTCCAGCTCGCCTCGGAGCCCCAGGCGTCGCGGGCCGAGGACTCCCATCCGTTCGACCCCGACGCGTTCGCCGCCATCGAGTTCTGCGCGGTGGCGATCGCCGTGGCGGCCACGCCCGCGACCGGAGCGGCCACGGCGACGACCTGCTCGCCGGCCCCGATCAGCTTGTCGAGCAGATCCGGATTCGCGACGGCGCCGGCCGCGGCGGGGGCGTTGGCCACGCTCAGCGCGAGCACCACCGAGCTGCCGAAGGCGTTCTGCGCGGCGTAGAAGGGGTTGTCCCTGCCGCCCGCCGACCACTCGGTCATGCAGTCGAGCGGCGAGGAGAGCAGGGCGATGACCGCACTGGCGGCGGCCGAGCGGGTCTTCATCCAGTCGGCGGCAGAGCCCTCCAGGCCCATGGCGTCGAGCGCCTGACCCAGGTAGCCCATGACGCTGATCGCCGCGGTGGCCGTGCTGACGACCGACTTGACCGCCGCCGCGGCGAGCGCCGTGACGAATCCGAGCGTCTTCTTCACGCCGACGCCGAGACCGTCGGTCACCGCGTTCGTCACGCGGGAGAGGTTCTCGCCCAGCGAGCGGTCGGAGTAGTACGCGATCACGGTGCGGTCCCGGTCCATCACGACGGACGCGTAGCGGCCGTCGGTCGAGTCGGTGCCCTCCCGCCAGTGGCGGAACAGCGCGCTGCCGCCGTCGTCGGCGTGCAGCACGACGGCCGTGCCGCCGAGGTAGAGCTGGTCGGAGGCGGGCATGCCGGGGCAGTTCGGCGCGGTGAGCACACGGATCTGCGCCGTGTCGTACGGCACCGAGAGCTTGTGGCACACGGCCTGGAACCGCGCGGAGATGATCGAGTGCACGCGCATGCTCGAGTTCGGGTAGGCGGACTGGAGGTGACGCGGGTCGCCCACCAGCCGCACCGCGGCGTCGGGCGTCGCGCCCTTGCCGGTCGTGTCGCCGTACCAGCCGACGAAGCGGTACGCGGCGGGGTCGGCGACGGCACGCGGCAGCAGCGAGGAGCCCGCCTGCCAGGCGATGCCGCCGGTGGAGGCCGGTCCGCCGCCCGCGCAGTCCGCCCGCGGCAGCTGGACGAACTCGCCGATGCGCGACTGCGAGGGGCGCTGGTTGTTCCCGGTGCGCAGCTCGGGCACCTCGGTGCCGTCCGGGCTGAGCACCGCGGCCTGCACCGACACGGCTCGGCAGGCGAAGGCGACGACGGTCGAGTCGCCCATGAGCGGCTGCTCCAGCGTCTGGCCCTCGGACCAGGTGCTCGCGAGCGTGGCGTCGCCGCCGGTGACCGGGTCGATCGAGGACGTGGTCCAGGCGTAGACGATGTCGGCGCCGCGGGTGGCGTCGGTCACCGGCTGCGCCGTCACCGAGATCGTGTTGCCGTTGCCGCCGCGGTCGTAGCGTCCCTCGCCGAGGGCCGCGCAGGCGTTCTCGCCGAGGCTCCACGAGACGTCGAGGTCGAGGGCGCCGGCGGGCGCCGTGACGAGGTCCAGGTCGTCGCAGGTGCGCTCCGAACCGAAGGACGCGGTGATGGCGCGGTCCTCGAGCATCTGGAACCGCTCGACCTCCCGCACCGTGCTGCCCTGCAGGTCGAGGCCGCCCCAGCCGAGGAGCGCGATGCTCCAGTGCGAGGGCTTCGCCTCGACCTGCACGAAGGTGCCGCTGCGGTACCAGGGAGCCGTCGCCGTGCCGGCGCCGAGCGGGCAGTCGGATGCGGTGCGGACCGTCAACGAGCCGGGAGCGGTGCGCGACGCGTCGCCGAGCACGCTCGTGCTCAGGGTGACGCAGCGCCCGTAGTCGGCGCCGACCCGCGTCGGCTGGTCGTCGGTGATGGTGTAGCTGAAGGGTCGCGCCAGAACGCGCTCGCCGCTGGCCGCGTCGGTCACGGTCCGCACGTTGCCGACCACGGTGCGGCCCGTCGTCCACGACTGGAAGAAGGTCCGCTGCGACGCGGGGTCGTCGACGAGCTCGCCCGTCACCGTGGTGCCGTGGGTCCAGCCGGTGCTGCCGTCCCTCGGGTCCGTGCAGTTGCGGGCGGGCTCGTTCACCGTGATGGTGCCGCCGCGCGGCTGGGTGGCGAGCACCGAGCCGGTGTAGCAGACGGGCGAGAACCGGGCGGCGATCCTGGTCGTCTCGGGGGTGATGGTGAAGCTCGTCCGCTGGGCGAAGCGGGACGCATCGGCGACGTCGTCCCAGCCGGCGAACGCCATGTGGGCGGGCAGCTTGCCGGCGTCGTAGGACATCGCCACCTCGGTGCCGACCCGGAACGAAGCGCTCCAGCGCGAGCCGTCCCACTGCGGCGCGGCGCACTCGCCGGCCGAGGGCCACTGCAGCAGGTTGAGGTCGGCACCGCCCGTCAGACCCAGACCGATGATGGTCACGGGCACGCAGGCTCGCTCGGTGTGGACGACCACGCGCATCGGCAGCAGGGCGCCGTCGACGAAGCGGGCCACGGGCAGCGCGGTGCTGCGCGGTGCGCCGCCGTCGCGCCCGTCGAGCCAAGCGCCGTCATTGACGCCGCTGATCGTGAAGCCCGGGGCGGGCTGCGCCGTCACGAACACCTCGGAGCCCTCGAGGTAGCCGGCTCCGGCGCCGCAGTCGGGTGCGGAGAGCGCAACCGTGGCCGATCCGGCGAACGGGGTGACCGAGGGCTGCACGAAGGGCACGCAGGTGCGCACCGAACCGGTGCGCTGCGCGCTCGCGGGCTTCCAGGCGTTGGAGGGGTCGCTGTAGCGGAGCTCGAGCGTCGTGGCCGTGCCGCGCTGCGCGGAGGCGGGCACGCGCACCTCGCAGCGACCGGCCATGGCCGAGGAGGTGCAGACGGTCTCGCCGGCGAGCAGCACGCTGACCGATCCGCTCGAGGGGCCGGTCACGCTCCAGCCCACGGGGATCGTCGAGAGCCCGTTCCACTCGGAGCCGCCGGGCAGCAGCAGCTGGACGGCGGGGGTGCCGGAGCCGACGACGACGACGCGCTCGGAGCTCGACGCCCGGTAGCGGTCGTCACCGTCGTAGGCGAGGCGGAGGGTCTGGACCCCCGGCGCGCGGAAGATCGTCTCGCAGCTCGCGGTGCTGCGCTCCGCGGCCGTGGCGCCTTCCTGCAGCTGCAGCGTGCAGAGGACACCGCCAGCGGCGTCGAGCACGCGGACGATGCCCGTGGGTGCACGGCCTGGTCCCTGGTCGACCGGGAGGATGCCGAGCCTCGGATCGTCGGCGGCGATGGCCACCTGCACCGTCGCGCGCTGGTTGACGACGGCGGTGGTCGGAGGGGTCAGGGCGGCGGCGGACGCCGTGGTGACCCAGGTGTGCGGGATCGTCGCCGACGAGCTGGCGACACGGTCGCTCTCCGGTACGAACTCGGCCGTGACGACGCCGGCCCAGGCCGCGTCGACGCTCAGCGCGACCCGGGCCCAGCCGTCCTCGTCCACGGGCACGCTGGCGAATCTGAAGCCGTCGCGCGAGAAGCGCACCTCGCCGACGGGGGCTCCGAGCACGGTGGAGACGCTCGCGGCGTAGCGAACGGTGCCGCCGACGAAGCCGGGCACCTGCGGGTCGTGCAGTCTGAGCGCGACGCGGGTGGGCAGGAGCTCGACCTCGAAGACCGACGAGGCGGTCGCGAGCAGGCCGGCGTCGCCGGAGTACTCGACGACGAGCGATCGCGTGCCGAGACTGCTCAACGCCGGCAGCAGCACCGACACGGTCGCCGCGCGGTCGCGCAGGGCGACGGGCGCGCCGACCTGCTCGCCGGAGGCGGCGTCGAGCACGCGCACGGTGCCCACGGATGCGCGGATCGTGTCCACGGTCACCGCGACGTCGAACGCCACGCGGTCCTCGGCCTGGACTGGGGCCTGCACCGTGATGGCGGCCGCCCGCGGGTCGACTCGCAGGACGGCGGTGTCGGTGCGCTCCGGATCCTCCGAGACGTAGCGGCGATCCGCACCATCGGCGTGGAAGGTGGCGCGCACGATCCATGAGCTCGCCGCGTCGAGGACGACGGGCTGCAGGAAGGCGTCGACGAGGGAGGCGCGGCCGTCGCGCAGCCGCACGTCGCGGTCGGTCTCGATCCGGGTGCCGTCGGGCCGCTCGACGACGAAGAGCACGGTGCCGGCGGCGGCGATGCCGTCGACCGCTCCGGGGATGTCGACGGTCGCGACGGCGCCGAGGGCGCCGCCGAGCACGCCGGTGGCGCTGATCTCGGTCTGCGCCCGCAACGGCGCGACGGTCACCCGGCGCCACTGCTCCTGCGGCTGGTCCCAGTGGCTCGCGTCCTCGAAACCGGGGGCGCCGATGAAGTCGGCGGTCAGCGCCGCCTCGCCGGGGACGAGTCCGTCGCCGCCGAAGGTGGCGACCACGGTCGCGCGCCGCACGCCGGTGAACGCCGTGCCGTGCTCGTCGGTCAGCGTCGCGCGGCCGACCTCGCGGCCGAGCCAGCGCAGTACGACCTCGCCCTCGGGCGGCACGATGAGCCCCTCGGTGCGCACCTCGACCTCGAGCGGCACCGCGGTGCCGTACGGCACGCTGGCGGCGATGCTCGAGAGCAGGATCTCCGTGGGAGCAGCCGTCACGGTCAGCGCCGTCTCGACCGTGGTCGCGGTGAAGCCCGGCTGGCCGCTGAAGCTCGCATGCAGGGTCCACTCCCCCGGAGCGAGCGCGGCGCGATCGAGGAGGAGCGCGCCCGACCCGCCGGAGAGCTGCGCGGTGCCGATCGCGACGGGGTCGCCGGATGCGGGCACGGCGGTGACGACGACCTGCGCGGACTCCGGGCGGAGCCGACCGGCCGCCAGCTCGAGCCGGAGCGTCGTCGCCTCGTGGAAGCCGAGCGTCGTCGGGGCGGTCATGCGCAGGGCCGGCGCGGCCGGGTCCACTGCGATGGAGACCTGCGGCGCGATCGATCCGGCGAGCGCGGCCGTGCCGGTGTAGCGGGCGCCGACGGCGACGGCGCCGATGCCGAGCTCGCGCGCGTCGACGGAGAGGGTCGCGGTGCACTCCCCGACCGGGCAGCCGGCCAGCGACACCGAGCCCAGGTCGCGGCCGTCCGCGGAGAAGGCCACCGAGCCATTCGGAGCGATGGTGCTGTCGGCGGTCACCGTGGCCGAGAGCGTCACGGAGGTGCCCCAGCCGACGCGGTCGGTCGACGCGCTGACGATGGTCGAGGTCGACGCCCTGCCGATGGTGACGGAGCCGCTCGGATCGGAGCTCGAGCCAGCGATCCCCGCTGTGCCGTCGAGCACGGCCTGCAGCGGATGCGCGCCGGCGAGGGCGAGGCCCGACGGCACCGAGAACTCGACGACCATCAGGCCGTCGTCGGCACCGCGCGAGTACGTCGCGCGGACGCCGGCCGGCTCCTCGCCGTCGATGAGCAGGCGCACCGCGCTCTGCACGTCGGCGGTGCTCGGGGCCGCGGTGCGCACCGTCGCGGTCACCGTGAAGGGCTGGCCCGCACCGGGCGCGGACGGGGAGATGCCCGTGATCTCGACCGTGCTCGAGGCCTGCGTCGTCTCGAAGGGCACCGGGGCGGAGACGGAGGGGGCGTAGGCGGCGTCGCCGCTGTAGGAGACGCTGGCCCGCTCGGCGCCGGGCGTCAGAGCGCTGAGGTCGAGCACGGCGCGGCCGTCGACCAGGGCGGCGCTGCGCCCGAAAGTGAGCACGGTGCCCGTCGGCGTCGCGCCGGCGCCCGTGACGACGACGTCGACGAGGCCGGCGGCATCGTCGCCGTACACGGCGCTGCCCGCTCGCGGCGTCACCGTGACGGTGCTCGACCGCAGCACGGTGAGCAGCGCCGGCGCGGCGGTGCGGCCGCGGTAGGCGCGGTCGTCGCTCACGTAGCGGGCCGTGAGCTCGACCTCCCCTGCGCCGAGCTCGGCGCCGACGAGCTCGAGCAGTGCGAGACCGTCGTCGACGGCGACGGGGCCGGCGACGACCTCGCGGCCGGCCTCGTCGCGGCTGATCGTCACGATGCCGGGTCCCTCGTGGTCGACCTCGACGCGCACGGGCAGCGTGTCCCCGTCGCCGATCCGCCAGCCGGCGGCCGTCTGGCAGGCGGCCGCGCTCTCGTCCGCGGTGCCGGGCAGGCCGCCGCAGAGCAGTCGCACGGCGACGGCCGTGGTCTCGGAGACGACGTGGGTCGCGGTGGCGGAGGTGCTCGCCGACCACGGCGAGCGGCCGGTGAAGGCTGCGGAGTACTCGACCTCGCCGGCGAGGTCGGAGACGACCAGCTCGGCCACGGAGGTGTCGTCGATCGGGTCGTCCGGGTCGTCGAGCGGCACGGGAGCCGACTCGACGCCGTCGACCGTGAACACCACCGCTCCGACGAGCAGCGGGCCCTGACCGGAGGCGACGGAGGCGCGCAGCAGCACGCGTCCGTGGATCGCGGAATCGGCCTGCGCGGAGACGGTGACGGTGGTGGTGCCGTCGAACTCGACGGCGCCGAGGTCGCAGCCCTCGGCGGCGCGGTCTGCGCCGCGGGCGTCCACGGCCGGGCAGTCGGCGCCCGCTCCGATCGCGGCGCTCGCGTAGGGGGCGAGCGGCAGCACCGGTACGGGGTCCGACCGGTCGAGCGCCGCCACGATGCGCGGCACGTCGCGGTGCTCGCCGGAACCGCCGCAGGAGTCGTCTCCGCCGATCGCGGCGTTCGTGGACCCGGTGAAGGGTCCGACGCAGAAGAGCCCGCTGCCGGCCGTCGCGGTGGTGAGCAGCGAGTTGCGCACGGTCGAGGGTGCGCCGCTGCGCAGCGAGCCGCCCTCGAAGTCGACGAAGCTGCTGTTGACGATGGACATGCCGCCGTCGGCGGAGATGTCGCTGCCCTGACCGCGGGTACGGCTGCCGACATCGCCGATGGCGCTGCGCAGGAAGGTCGTGTTGACCGCCTCGACGGTGCCTGCCGAGCGGATGGCGCCGCCGTAGACGGTCTCGCTCCAGTGCGTCGCCTGGTTGTCGATGAAGGAGCTGGCGGAGATGCGGAGGCTGCGGGCGACGATCGCGCCGCCGCCCTGGCCCGAGGTGTTGCCCTCGAACACGGTGCCGGCGATGGTGGTGAGGTCGACGCCGCCCACGTAGGCGCCGCCCTGAGCGGTCGTGAAGCCGTCGCGCAGGACCAGGTCGTTCAGCACGACGTTCCAGCGGTCGCTGACCGCGATCAGGATCTGCGTCGCATCGCGTCCGTCGAGCACGGCGCCGCCGCCGTCGATGCTGAGCACGCCGTCGGTGAGCGAGGAGGGGACCGGAGCGACGGGCTCCTCGCCACCGGGAGCCTCCTCGGAGGGCTGCTCCTCAGAAGGCAGCTCCTCGAGGGGCTGCTCTCCCGACGGCTGCTCCTCCCCCGGGGTCTCCTCGGAGGGCTGCTCCTCGGGCGGGGTCTCCCCGCCGCCCGGGTTCTCCTCGGTGGGAGGCTCGTCGGTCGGGTTCTCCTCGGTCGGAGGCTCCTCGCCGCCGGTGCCGCCGCCCGTGCCGACCCGCTCGTCGGGCCGGAACTCCAGCGGTGCGACGAGGGCGATGATCGGAGCGTCCTGGATGCGGATGCGCGCGGAGGGCAGGCCGAGCACGGCACCCTCCTCGGCGATGTCGAGCGCGGCGCGCAGGGTGCAGTCGGCACCGGCCTCGAGGCAGCTGCTGCGCTGTGCGTCGAGTGCGGACCGCTCGAGGGTGTCCACGGAGGAGGTCACCAGGATGACGCCGGTCTGCCCGTCCGCGTCGGCTTCCACGGCGGCTGCGGATTGCGCCGATGCGACGACGCCGAGGGGCGCGATGAGGGCCACCGCGATCGCGACGGCGGCTGCCCTCGCGCCGAGGGCGGCGCGGCGCGGCGCGGGTACCGGCGCAGGAGCCTGGGCCGTGAGGCGGCCGGTCGGACCGGCGGCGCGGCGGTACAGCGCGGTCGCGACCACGAGCGGCAGCGGCATGACGACGAGCTGGGCGACGAACGCGACCGTCGTCGCCACGGCGTCGCCGCCGAGCGCCGTGCCGAGCGCGAAGGCCCCGTAGGCGAGCGCGAACGCGACGACGGTCGCCGCCAGCGCACCGGCGAGCACCCGCCAGCGCCCCGTGGCCGCGGCGGTGAGCGCCGATCGGATGGCGAGCGCCGGCCAGGCGCGCTCGAGCACGGCCGCGGGCAGGACGAGCACCGCGGGCGCCGCGACCCACCAGAGCGCGCCGAAGGGCACGGCGATCACGATCCAGAACCGCGGAGCCGGCCAGCGCGACCAGACGGTCGGACGCCAGCGGCGCAGCGGTCCCCGCGCTGCGGTGAGGAGGAGGCCGAGCAGGCCGATGACGGTCAGCACCGGCGCCAGGGCGGCAGCGAGGAGCACGGCAGCCACGGCGATCACGGCCGAGAGCAGCAGACGCGCTGTGGAGCGCACCCCGGCGGCGAGAGCGCGTGCGACGCTCGGGCGAGCCCGCGCGAAGGTCCTGTCCGCGACGACGACGGTCGCCGCGGAGGCCGCGAGCAGCGGCAGCGCGGAGAGCACGACCACGCCGGCCACGACGCCGCTCGCGACACCGGTCATCCGACCGGTCATCAACTCGGGCACAGCGGTGAGCCACACGGCGAGCCCGTCGGCGGTGCTCAGCAGCAGGGAACCGGCGATGACGAGCACGGCGACGACGGCCGCGGTGAGCAGCACCTGCACGGCGACGACGCGCCACCAGCCGAGCGCAGCGGCACGGATGGAGGCGGAGATTCCCTTGGAGAGCACAGAGAGAATCTTGACTTGAGCCGTTCCGTCGGCAATTAGGTGGTCTCCACCTACTCTCGCCCATACTGAACGCCATGCCCTCCACAGACGCCGGACGCATCGCCGAGCAGGTGCTCGCTCGCCGCCGCGGTGCCTGGACCATCCAGGGTCCGCCCGGCTCCGGCAAGAGCGCGCTCGCGAGGGCCGTCGCCGAGCGGCTGCGCGTCGCGGGCGTCGAGGTGCTCGAGGTCACGGCGCTGCCGGCCCTCGCGACGGTGCCGTTCGGCGCGCTCATCCCCCTGCTGCCGGCGTACGGAGCCGAGACCGCCAGCGACCTGGTCCTGCAGCGGCTCCTCGCACGGATCGGCCGCAGCGGCCAGGGCACCGTGCTCGTCATCGACGACGCGGCGCACCTCGATCCGCTCTCCGCCGCGGCCGTCCATCAGCTGATGCGGGCCTACGGCGTGCGCTGCCTGCTGACCGCTCGGGACGCATCGCGTCTGCCCGCCCCCCTGGACGGGTGGGAGGAGGGCGGGACGGCCGAGCGCGTAGAAGTGCGTTCTCTGGATGATGGCGAGGCCGGCGCGCTGCTCGAGCATCGACTGGGCGTGCAGGTCGCGCCGGAGAGCCGTAGCGCGCTGCTCGCTCGCAGCGCGGGCAATCCGCTGTTCCTCGCGCTGCTGCTCGACGCCGCTCGCAGCACGGGCGGACTGCGCCCGGGCCCCCGCGGCACGGTCGTCGAGGCGCCGCCGCTGCCTCCGCGCATCGCCGCACTCGTCGACCAGTGGCTCGCCGGCCTGCCGGAGGCCGCGCTCGACGCGCTGCAGCTCTGCGCGCTGCTCGATTCGGCTCCGATCGGCGCGCTCGACGGCACCGCGGTGCTGCGCCTTCAGGGGATGGGGCTGGTGCGGCTGCAGGAGTCGCGGGCGCAGCTGGCGCATCCGCTCGTCGGCGAGGCCGTCGTGGGGAGCATGCCGGCGCAGCACCTGGAGACCCAGCGGATCCGTGCGGCGGCGCTGCTGGTCGGCTCGCGCAGCGAGGACGACCGCTTCGCCGTGGCCGCGCTGCTGGCCGAGACCACGGAGCCGCCGTCCACCGCCGAGGTCGCGTGGGCGGCAGGTGCGGCGACCTGGCGCGGGCGGCACGACCTCGCCGTGCGCCTCGCCGCGCGAGCCGATGCGCTGGCGATCGAACGCGGCGAGACGCGTCCGCTCGAGGCGATCGTGCTGCGCGGCGAGTCGCTATGGCTGCTCGGTCGGCTCGACGAGGCCGACGCCGCCTTCGACGACGCTGTGGCGGCGGCCGTCGACGACGCCGGCATCGCGCTCGCCGTGTCGCGCGCCAGCTCGCACTGGGCCGTGCGTCGGCACGATCATCGGCGCGCGACGGAGATCGCCCAGGAGGGGCTCGAGCGCCTCGCCGACGAGGATGCGCGCGCCTACCTCGTCACCAACACGGCCAAGTGGCAGCTGCTCATCGGCGAGCAGCCCGAGAGCCGTCCCGCGTCGGCCGGCCTCGGCGCATCCGCCGCCGAGGTGGCCGGTGCGCTCGTCGACGGCCACCTGTACGACCTGGCCCGGGCGATCGTCGCGGGGGACATCGCCGGGATCCGTGCGGCCGTCGTCGCCGGACGACCGCACGTCGATGCGGCCACGCCGATCGTGCGGCACGCGGGCGACCTCTTCGACTTCGGCGAGGCCTTCGCCACGGCCTTCGACGGCGGATTCGACGATGCCGTCGCGCTGCTGCGCGCACGCGGCGACGGCCCGACCGACGAGTTCTCCGGAACCTGGTCGTTCGGGCTCGCGCTGCTGCAGCTGCACACCGGTCAGGTCGCCGAGGCGCTCGCGAGCGCCACCGCCGCCGTGGACCAGCTCGCCTGGTGGGATCACCTGGTAGCCCGGAACGCATCGCGCGCGATCCTCGCCTCGGCCGCGACGATGCTGGGCGACGCGCGCACCGCCGCGGCGGCGCTCGACGGCATCGATCGAAGCGGCAGCCCGACGATCGCGACGGAGCTGCAGGCCGCCGAGGCCGAGGCTCGCGCAGCCGTCCGGCGCGGCGATCCCGCTCCGGCTGCACTGCTCGCCCGCGCGGTCGCGATGGCGATCCCGGTGGGCTGGACCGCGTGGGCGGCGCTCGCGGCCCACACGGCCATCCGCATGGGCCATGGCTCCGAGGTCACCGCGCTCCTGCGCACCGTGGAGCCCGCCCCTCCCGCGCGCAGCTTCCGCCTCGTGCTCGAGCACGGCGAGGCGTTCGAGGCTCGCGACGCCGTTCGGCTGCTGCGGGCCGCCGAAGCGCTCGAGGCCGCGGGCATGCACGCCGGCGCGTACGACGCGGCGCGCCAGAGCCTCGCCATAGCCCGCGCCCGCGGCGCCGAGGCCACGGCCCGCAGCGCCGCGCTGGCGGCGGGGCGCAGCGGCGCGTCGCTGTCTCCGGCTCCCCCGCGCTCGGACCTCACGACGGTGCTGAGCCCTCGGGAGTGGGCCATCGCCTCCGCCGCCGCGGGCCGCGACCGCAATCGGGAGATCGCCGATCGCCTCGGCCTCTCGACGCGCACCGTCGAGAACCACCTCGCGAACGTGTACCGCAAGCTCGGCATCAGCGGGCGCGATCAGCTGCGCGAGCATCTCGGCCCGACGGGCCTCGATCGCCGTTGAGGCGCGGCGCCCCGCCGCAGCGTCGACGTCAGGGCTGCAGCGAGCCCTCGATCGACTCGCCGCCGGAACGACGCGCGAAGCAGGCGTAGGCGTTGTCGCCGTCCTGCCAGGCCTGCTCGGTGGCCGCGTAGCTCGCCTCGAGCACGATGTCGTCGTAGGCGCCGGCGAGCTCGAGCGAGATCGCCTCGGGCGCGGCGCAGCGCACGTTGGTCTCGGCCGCGAGCGCCTCCAGGCCGGGGTAGGCCTCGGTCGGCTCGCCGAGCTCGGCGAGCGAGATCAGCTGCGCCGCGTGCGGCTGCGCGCAGTCGACGACCGTGTACTCCTCGGCCCAGGCGCCCGGGAACTGCTCGAGGCACTCGCCGCCGCCGAGCTCGTCCCACGCGTAGGTGCCGGGGGCGACCGGTCCGACGATCGTCTCCTCGGTGGGCTCCGGCGTCGGGGTCGGGGTCTGGCTCGTCGCGGTGGGGCTCGGCGAGGGGGCCGCGGCGCCGGTCCAGCCCGGCAGCTGCAGGCCGGCCCAGAACAGCGCGATCAGGGCGAGCAGCGCGACGAGGCCGCCAGCCACCCAGGCCAGGATCTTGACGTTGCGCGGCATCGGCTCGCGGGGCGCTCGCTCGCGCGACGCGTCGTCGCCGGGCCGCTGCGGCGCCTCGCCCGCCAAGCCCTCGTCGACCTCGCGGAAGCGGTTCTCGCCGAAGAGGTCGTCGAGGCCCGTGTCCTCGGTGCTGGGCCCGATCGCGGTCGGCGGCACCGCCATAGCCTGCGTGGGCTCGCCCCAGTCGGCGTCGTCGTCGGCCTTCGGCAGGCTCATCGCCTGGGTGGGCTCGCCCCAGCTATCGTCGTCGCCCGGCTTCGGCAGCGCCATCGCCTGGGTCGGCTCGCCCCAGCTCGTGTCGAGATCGGGACGAGCGGATGCGGCGGCCGGCTGCTCCGGCTCGGTCGCGGATGTGGCGGTCGCCGCCGACGGTGATGGCGCGGACGGCGCGCTGAACGTCTGCGGCGGCAGCGCGGTCGGCGGCAGCCCGAAGTCGATCGCGGGCTCGGTCGGCTCCGCGCGGCGACGGCGCGCGGGCGGTGGGGTCGGCTGGCCCCAGACGGGCTCGGCGGAGGGCTGCGCCGGGGCGATGGGCGGCACGACCTGCTCGCCCCAGGTCGGAGCGGGCGGGTCGGCGGGGGCGGGCTGCTCATCGGGAGCAGTCGGAGCCTGCGGGACGGTCGGAGCGGCGGGCTCAGCCGGAGCAGCGGGCTCAGCAGGGGCGGTGGGCGCGGTCGGCTCCGCGGGCTGGGCGGGCGCCGTCGGCTCGGCCGGCGCGACGGGCGCGGTCGGCTCGTCGCGCTGCGAGGGCGCCTCGGCATCCGCCGAGCTCGTCGCGGCACGTCGGCCGCGGGCGCGCTCCTCGTCGGCGACGTCCTCCTGCAGCGCTTCGAACTGCAGCCGCACCCATTCCTCCGGGCTCAGCGCGCCGCCGGTGGCGTCGTCGTCGCGCCGGTCGTTCACTGCGGATCCAGACCCAGGTCGGCCAGGCCGATGGCCGAGAAGTAGGGGTAGCCGGCGTCCTCGATGATCTGCTGCGCACCGGTCGCGCGGTCGACGACCACGGCGACGCCGGCGATGATCGCGCCGACCTTCTCGAGCGCCTGCGCGGCCTTGAGCGGCGAACCGCCGGTGGTCGAGGTGTCCTCGACCACGATCACGCGCTTGCCCTCGAGGTCCGGGCCTTCGACCTGGCGGCCGCGGCCGTGGTCCTTGGGCTCCTTGCGCACGACGAAGGCGTCGTAGTCGGCGCCGCGCAGCACGCCGCGGTGCAGGATCGCGCTCGCGATCGGGTCCGCTCCCATCGTCAGGCCGCCGACGGCGAAGACGTCGGGGATCGGCGCGATGAGGTCGAGCATGACGTCGCCGATGAGCGGCGCGATGCGGTGGTCGAGGCTGACCTTGCGCAGGTCGATGTAGTAGGTCGCCTTGCGCCCGCTCGTGAGCGTGAAGTCGCCGTGGAACACGGCCTCGCGCGAGATGAAGTCGATCAGCTGGGTGCGGGCGTCAGTCACGCTCCGAGTGTAGAGGAGGGGCGCGGATCAGGCCGTCGCGTGCTGGTCCGGCGCCAGCCAGATCGCGTCGGCCGCCGCATCCGGCAGGTCGACGGGCGGCTCGCCCGAGCCGGCCGTCTCGGCGCGCTCGACGCGCAGGATGCCGGCCCCGTGCATCCGCTGCAGCACCCGCACGTGCCCGCCGATCGCGATGCCGCGCTCGCTGAGGTACTGCAGCAGCTCGGGCCGGTCGTCGTAGACGCGGGCGACCGTGCCGCAGCTGCCCTCGGGCAGCGCGGCGATGAGCGCCCCCGGCGTCGTCGGTACGACGCCGTCGGCGGAGGGGATGGGGTCGCCGTGCGGGTCGACGACCGGGTGGCCGAGCAGCGCGTCGATGCGCTCGAGGAAGGTGTCGCTGACCGCGTGCTCGAGCACCTCGGCCTCGTCGTGCACCTCGTGCCAGCCGTAGCCGAGCTGGCCGACGAGGAAGGTCTCGATGAGCCGGTGCCGGCGCACCATGCCGACGGCAACGCGGCGGCCCCGCTCGGTGAGGGCGATGCGGTGGTACGGCTCGTGCACGATCAGCTCGTCGCGGTCGAGCTTGCGCAGGTTGCCGCTGACGCTGCTGGCCGCGACGCCGAGGATCGCCGCGATGTCACGGGTGGTGACGGGGCCGGTGCCGCGCTCCTCCGCCTTCCAGAGGATCTTGAGGTAGTCCTCCGCCATCGTGCTCATGGGATCGAGGGTAGCTCGCGCGCTCCCGCCTCGCGCCGTTACCTGGCGGGGCCGTTTCCGGCTCAACCCACGCCTGGCGCGGTCGTTTCCGCCTCAACCCACCCCTGGCGCGGTCGTTTCCGCCTCGCGCGGTCGTTCTGCCAGCCTCCAGCGGCGCGAACGACCGCGCCAGCGGGCGGATGCGGCGAGAACGACCGCGCCTCGCGTGAGGTCGCGCCTGACCGGGAGGCGGGGCGGGGCGGGGCGAGCCGCGGACGGGGTCGGTAGTTTTGGAGCATGCGCATCGCCACCTGGAACGTCAACTCCATCCGCACGCGGGTCGACCGCACGGTCGAGTTCCTGCAGCGCGAGAGCGTCGACGTGCTGCTGATGCAGGAGATCAAGTGCAAGCCCGAGCAGTTCCCGCGGCAGCCCTTCGAGGACGCGGGCTACGAGCTCGCGGTGCACGGCCTCAACCAGTGGAACGGCGTCGCGATCGCCAGCCTGAGCCCGATCGAGGACGTCGAGACCTCGTTCCCCGGCATGCCCGGCTTCCTCAAGGGCAGCGAGGGCCCCGACCTGCCGCTCGAGGCGCGCGCGCTCGGCGCCACGATCGACGGCGTGCGTCTGTGGAGCCTCTACGTGCCCAACGGCCGCGGCCTCGACGACCCGCACTACGCCTACAAGCTCGACTGGTATGCGGCGCTCGAGCGCTACGTGCGCGCCTGGCAGGCTGCGCATCCCGGCGCGCCCATCGCCCTCGGCGGCGATTTCAACGTCTGCCCGACGGATGCGGACAACGGCGACCCCTCGATGGTCGAGGGCGTCAGCACCCACCTCTCACCCGCCGAGCGCGCCGCCTTCCAGGCGCTCGTCGACGCCGGCATGGCCGACGTCGTGCGCCCGCTCGTGCCCGAGGGCTACACCTACTGGGACTACAAGCAGCTGCGGTTCCCGCGCAACGAGGGCCTGCGCATCGACTTCGTGCTCGGCTCCCCCGCCTTCCAGGACCTCGTGGCCGGCGCCGCGATCCACCGCGACGAGCGCAAGGGCGTGCAGCCCAGCGACCACGTGCCGGTGGTCGTCGACCTCGACCTGCCGGTCGACGAGGACGACGACGATCGGCCGATGTTCCTCTGACCCTCTGACCCCCACCTAGGGGGCGCCGCCCTCGCCCCGCCCGCAGTACGCTCGACCCACGGGACAGGGGGTGAGCAATGCTCGAACTCGTCGAGACGCAGGCCGCGTCCGATGGCGAGCTCGCCGAGCGCGTGCGCTCGGGCGATACCGCCGCCTTCGCCGAGCTGTGGCAGCGCCACTACCGGCCCGCGTACCGCGCCGCCTCGCAGTTCTCGCGCATGATCGACCCCGACGACCTGCTCAGCGAGGCGTACCTGCGGGTGTACCAGCTGCTGCTGCGCGGGCTCGGGCCGCGCGGGGCGTTCCGTCCCTACCTCTACGCGACGATCCGCAACATCGCGACGAACTGGGCGACGTCCAAGGCGGCGACCACCTCCGATCCGCTCGAGGACGACCCGGAGGACGTGCGCCTCGTCGACGACCCCGCGGTCGCAGCGCTCAACCGCTCGCTGACCTCGCGCGCCTTCCGCTCACTGCCCGAGCGCTGGCAGACCGTGCTCTGGTACACCGAGATCGAGGGGATGGACCCGCACGAGGTCGCCCCCATCCTCGGCCTCTCCCCGAACGGCGTCGCCGCGCTCTCGATGCGCGCCCGCGAAGGACTGCGCGCCGCCTGGCTGCAGGCGCACGTCAAGGACGAGGGGCAGTCGGAGGAGTGCCGCTGGGCGCTGTCGAAGATGGGCGGCAACGCCCGCCAGTCGCTCGGCAAGCGCGACAAGGCCAAGCTCGACGCGCACGTCGTGGACTGCCCGCGCTGCATCCTCGTCTCGGAGGAGGTCGACGAGGTCGGCTCGCGCCTGGCGATGGTGATGATCCCGATCGCCCTCGGCGGCGTCGCCGGCGGCGGCCTCATCGAGGCCATGAACGAGCCCGGCAGCCTCGACTTCGTGCACGACCTCGCGATGCCCGCGCTGCCCGAGGGCCTCGACGGCGCCTCTCCCGCCACCGCGCTGACCCTGCCGCTCGTCAGCACCGTGCTGTTCGCCCGCGGCAAGCGCGCCCGGCTCGTGGCGATCGTCGGCGCCGTGCTGCTGGTGATCGGCTCGGCCATCGCCGTGGAGCGCTCGATCGACTCGGCACGACCCGAGCTGCCGGTGTTCGAGCAGCCCGCGAACTTTTTCGGGGAACCCGCGTCATAGGGGGCCCAGGCGCCGGTCCTACCTGGTGAAGCACAGTCCTGCTTCACCCGTGATCAACCCGGAAGGACCGGTGCCGTGGCTTCCCCAGCCCCGCGGCCCCGGTCCTCACGGCACGAGAACGAGTGGAGAAGAGCTATGCCCAAGGTGATGATCGTGTACGGCACCCGACCGGAGGCCATCAAGGTGGCCCCGGTCATCGCCGCGCTCGCGGCCGATGACGCCGTCGAGCTCGACGTGGTGGTGACCGGTCAGCACCGCGCGATGCTCGACCAGGTCAACGAGCTGTTCGGCATCACCCCGCGCGTCGACCTCGACGTCATGACCGACCGGCAGAGCCTCACGGGCCTGGCCGCGACCGTCATGGCGAAGCTGGGTGACGTCGTGGCCGAGTCGCGCCCCGACGCGCTGCTCGTGCAGGGCGACACCACGACCGCGGCCGTCGCCGGGCTCGTGGCGTACTACGCCGGCGTGCCCGTCTTCCATCTCGAGGCGGGCCTGCGCTCCGGCCGCCTCGACTCGCCCTTCCCCGAGGAGGGCAACCGCAAGCTGGTCGGCCAGCTCGCCGCGCTGCACTTCGCGCCCACGCCCGAGGCGCGCGCCAACCTGCTGCGCGAGGGCGTGCGGGAGGCGGATGTGGTCACCACCGGCAACACGATCATCGACGCCCTGCTGCACGCGACCGCGGTGGCGCCGACCTTCGATCCCGCCGTGCAGGCCGTGATCGACTCCGGCCGCCGGGTGCTGCTCGTCACGAGCCACCGCCGCGAGTCGTGGGAGGGCGGCATCGCCGCCACCGCCCGAGCGATCGGGCGCATCGTCGAGGCCCGGCCCGACGTGCACGCCGTGATCCCGCTGCACCGCAACCCGATCGTGCGCGAGGCGTACGCCGCGGCGCTCGGGCCGCACGAGCGCGTGACCGTGATCGATCCGCTCGACTACCACCGCTTCTCGGCGCTCATGGCGGCCAGCCACCTGATCCTCACCGACTCCGGCGGGGTGCAGGAGGAGGCGCCGAGCCTCGGCAAGCCCGTGCTGGTCACCCGCGAGACGACCGAGCGCCCGGAGGGCGTCACGGCCGGCGCCGCGAAGCTCGTCGGCACCGACGAGCAGCGCATCGTCGACGAGGTGCTGCACCTCCTCGACGACCCGGCCGCCTACGCCGCGATGGCGCACGCGGTGAACCCCTACGGCGACGGCCTCGCATCCGGTCGCGTGATCGCCGCGATCAGGGCGTTCTTCGCCTCGGGCGCGCGGATCGACGACTTCTCGCCGGGCCCGGCGAGCCGCACCGCGGCGCAGGCGAACAGCAGCGGCAGTCCGAGCCAGAACAGCAGCGTCGACGGCAGCATGGCCTCGCTCAGCACCCGCTGATCGCCGAGGGCCACGGCCCAGAAGTGGATCCAGCCGGCGAGCATGGCGAAGACGGTGGCGAAGCCGAGGCTGCGGCTGCGCACCGGGTGCTGACGGGCGAAGGCCAGCGAGAGCGCCACCAGGATGCCGGCGAACTGCAGGCCCGGCACGATGAGCGGCACCGCGAAGAGCAGCAGGCTCGAGGTGGCGACCGGTGTCCAGCGCTGGTCCTGCACCGGCTCGCCGTCGCCCACCGGCAGCATGGTGCTGCCGCGCTGCTGCTGCACCGGCTGCGAGATCGCGGCGAGGCCGCGGTCGGCGACGGCCACGATGCGCTCCGGGTGCGCGACCTGGAAGCGGATGAGGTCGTCGACCCCGATCTCGGCGAAGGCCGGGTCGGCGAGCACGGCGCCCGCCTGCACGTCGGTGATCCAGCGCCCGCTCGCCTCGAGCGCCCGCTCCGGCAGGCCGAACCACTCGACGTCGGCGGCCGGGTCGGGGCTGCTCGGCAGGATGGTGCCGAAGATCGTGGCGTAGACCGCATCCGATCGCACGCGCTCGAGCGAGGTGCCCGCCTGGGCGACCGCCACGGCGACGAGCGCGAGCGCGGCGAGCAGCGAGGGAACCCGGCTGGCGAGGGTGCGCGCAAGCTCGCGGCTGCGATCGCCGCGCAGCGCGCGGCCGCTCTCGCGGGAGCGGCGCTCCTCGGCGTCGCGCATCCAGGGCAGGAGCACGAGTCCGGCGACGAAACCGGGCAGGAAGGCCAGCAGCGCGGGCGAGGTCGCCAGCGCCGCAGCGCCGAGCAGCACGCCGAGCACGGTCGCGGCGATGCCCCGCGGCGGCACGTCGAGCGTCGTCACCCGGTCGGCCCAGCCGCCCCAGAGGATCAGCAGCGCGACGACGCCGGCGAGCACCGCGAGCAGCACGGTGCCGTCGAGGTCGGCCGAGACGAGGAAGTCGGCGAAGACGCCGTCGAGCAGCACGGCGCCGAAGAGAACGGCCACCACCAGTCGGAACGGCACCGCGCCGGGCAGGTAGCGGATGAGCGCCACCGTCAGCAGGCCCAGCACGACCGCGAGCAGCACGCCCAGCAGCCGCACGTCGAGCACCCCGCCGCCCAGCAGCCGGGCGAGCGCGACGAGCAGGTGGAACGGCGAGAACGGCCAGAGCGGGGGCTCCGGGCAGGCCGCACCGCTCCAGTCGGCCGGCGACCAGATCGGGAAGACGGCGCTCGCGGCGTCCGCGGTGAAGGGGCGCTCGTTCGCGAGTCCCGCCGAGCAGAGCAGGCGGAAGGCGTCGCCCGCATCCGCCATGCCGACCGCGGAGGGCACGAAGAGGCGCAGCAACGCGAGACCGGTCAGCGCCGCGCCGCCGAGCACGGCGGCGATCCAGATACGCGGCCGGCGCTCGGAGCGGCCCGGTCCGAGCAGCGCGAACGCCGCGGTGACGCGCTCGACGACGACGATGCGGCGCCGGGTGCTCTGCCGCTGCTCGTGCTTGGCCCGGCGGCGGAGCTCAGGCTGCGACATCGGCGTCCACCGAGACGCAGCGGAGGGTGAGGTTGCCGTTGGCCTCCTGGCGCAGCACGCCGGCCACGCCGCTCGAGGCGCGCAGGCCGAGGCCGATCCACTCTTGCACGGTGGCCGCGCAGTCGCGGATCGCGAGGCCCGTCGTGGGCACGGCCTCCTGGCGCAGCCAGTGGTTCACGTCGCGGTACTCGTGCGGCTGGTCGCAGCGCACGTCGACGGTGTCCTCGGGGCCGCTCAGCAGCGGGTCTGCGATCGCGCCGTCGGCGGCGTAGCAGCGGGTGAGCGCATCCGCTCGTGCCGCGTCCGCCGCGGCCCCGGCGAGCGAGGCGGTGTGCACGAGCGGATCGAAGGCGCCCGCCTCGTCGGCGACCGTCACGAGGTCGCAGCGCACCCACCGCGCGCCCTGCTGCCACTGCTCCTCGGCGGGCAGCCACGGCACGGTCCAGACGCCGTAGAGCGCCTGGCGCTCGTGCGCGGCGAGGTAGCCGCGCACCCTGGCGGGCGGGCAGGCCTCGGCGGCGATTGCCTCGCGCTCGCCGAGCACGGGGTAGGCGTCGCGGTCGGCCTCGAGCTCGCCGACGAAGTAGGTCTCGGCGCTGTGCTCGGCGGCGCAGTCGACGACCGGCGAGCCCTCCTCGAGCACGGCGAACTGCTCGGGTCGGTCGATCAGCCGGCAGTCGCCGACGGCGGGCTCGGCCGGCGGCTCGTCGGCGTCGGGAGCGGGCGTGCAGGCGGTGAGGGTCGCTGCGAGCAGGGCGCCGACCGCCAGCAGCATCCCGACCCGGCGACGGTTCAGCGCGACTCCTCGGCGGTCACGGCCCGCTCTCCGCGGATCGAGGCGATCCAGCGGCGCGGGGGCTGGAGGCGGCCGGTCGACGAGACGACCAGCAGCAGCACGATGGCGAGCGCCGAGGCGAGGATGACGAGCACCGAGCCGACGTAGTAGTGCATGATGTCGAACCCGACCTCGCCCCAGAGCTGCCAGGCGGTGGCGATGAGGATGAAGCGCAGCGTGTTCGCGCCGACCGCGACGGCCAGGGCGAGCAGGCCGCCGAGCACGGTCCAGTCCGCCCGCTTGCGGCCGAGCAGCACGAGCACGCCGGTGAACACCAGGATCGGGCCGATGAGCACGAGCGAGGTGCAGACGGGCGTGATCAGGAAGCCGTGGATCGCATCCGTGCCGATGCCGGTCCAGATGAGGTGGCCGACCGAGCTCGTCGAGCCGGTCGTGAAGGCGTCGAGCACGACGGCGACCAGCTGCGCCTCGAGCGTGATGGCCGCCTCCGAGAAGAGCGCGAGGGCTGCGGCCGCCGCGACCAGCAGCCCGGCGCCGAGCAAGCGGCCGGGGCGGTTGACGCCCTTGGACGCGACCCTGCGGCCGCGCACGTTCTCGATCGTCGCGCTCATGTCTCCCTCGCCACCAGTCCGGTGCTGCCGACCTCGGCGTTGCGCCGGGTCTTCGACCAGTTCTCGTTGCCGCGCACGAGCCGCACGAGGGCCCGCACCACGCAGATGTAGTTCTGGTACATGTAGAACCAGTAGCCCAGCCCCCACTTGGCGAGGCGTGCCCAGCCCGTGCCCGGCGCCGCGTCGCGCCGGTAGATGAGCACCCAGAAGGCGAACGGCATGATGCCGGTGAGCAGCACGAGCGGCACGAGCCACCACGCCGAGACGAAGAACTCGATGATGCCGCCCTGGTTGATCGCGCCGGCGGCGGTCATGGCGATGAAGGCGGCGGGCCACAGGATCAGACCGGCCAGCTGCACGAACGGGATGAGCAGGAAGTAGGTAGCCTCGAGCGCGCCGGCGTTCGTGAAGTGCTGCGAGCGGAAGATCTGCGGCAGGTAGCGCGCGCACTGCATGCCTCCCTGGCACCAGCGCACCCGCTGGGTGAGCAGTCGGCGGGTCGAGGGCAGCGCCTCCTGCTCGACGTAGGTGTCGTGCATGTAGGTGTTGCGGTAGCCGGCGAGGGCCACGTGCAGGCCCAGCTCGTAGTCCTCGAGCAGCGAGCCGTGCCACGGCTGGCCCGACATCTCGGCCACCTGGTCGAGGGCGGAGAGGCGGCTGAACTGGCCGTTGCCGCCGAGGCCCACCGAGATGGTGCGCAGCCGCAGGCACTGCATGGCGGCGATGGTGGTGCGGAACTCGATGTCCTGCATGCGCACCAGGTACCGACCCCAGGCCTGCTTGAGCTTGGGCGCGCCGCCGTGGACCGGCTCCCGGTCCTCGCGGTTGCTCATCCAGACCGCCGCCTGCGCGGCGCCGACCTCCGGGTCGGCGAAGGCGTTGGCGCCCGAGGCCTGCTGCAGGGCGTTCGGGGCGAGGCGGCCGTCGGCGTCGACCACGGCGACGATCACCTTGCGGCGGTCGGTCGCGCGCGGCAGCCAGAGGCTCAGCGCGCGGTAGGCCGCGTTGAGCGCGGCGCCCTTGCCCTGCCGGGCCTCGGGTCGGCGCCGCTGCACGAGGTGGACGAGCGGATCGGAGGCGGCGGCCGCCTGCACGATGGCCGCGGTCGAGTCCTCGCTGTCGTCGTCGATGACCCAGAGGTGCAGCGACGGGAAGTCGGTGCGCAGGCGCTGGATCGTGCCGCCGATGACGACCTCCTCGTCGCGGCAGGGCACGAGCACGTGCCACTCGAAGGCGGAGGGGTCGCCCTCCGGGTCCTTCTTGCGCAGCAGGAAGGGCACGACGATGAGCAGCACGTAGGCCAGGAAGACCACGAGCAGCACGAAGGCGAGGGCCTGCGCGGATTCACTGGCGGGCATGGCGGGCGCTCCCGGGGGGAGTGCTCATCCGCCAGAGTGCGTTCCGGAACGGGCTCCCGACCCCGTTCCGGAACGCCGCGAAGACCGCGGTGCCGGTGGGCACCGCGGTCTCCGTGTGACGTGCTGACTGCTGGTTCACGCTCGGCGCGGACCCTGTTGGAGCGGCGCCCGTCGGCGGTCCTGTGCCCGGACTGCGTACCTCACGAGGAGGTAGCCGACCACGACGGCCACGATGGCGAGCACGAAGATCCAGCCGAAGGGGAGCACGACGCCGGTGGCGGCGAGGGCACTCGCGAAGGATGCCGACCGTCCGGTGTACATGGGGACTCCTCTCAGGCCGCGGCGGTGGCGAGCGCGGGGCTCGCGTTGCGACGGCGGTTGACCAGGAACCAGGCGCCGCCGCCGAGGGCGATGGCGCCGACGATGAGCATGCCCGCGATGCTGGCGATCGGCACACCGCTGATGCCGGCGTTGGGGCCGACGGTGGCGTTGGCCAGCGCGACGGTGGCCAGCGAGCCATCGGCACCGAGGCCGATCGTCAGGGCGTTCTGCGTGAAGCTGCCGTCCGGGTTGGTGGTCTTGTTGTTGACCTTCAGCTGGGCCAGCGAGGAGACGACCGGGGCGAGCTCGGCGAGCACGGTGTCGAGCAGCGGGTCGATCGAGTTGGTCACGATGCTGTTCAGCGAGGTGGTGAGCGCCGTGATGACATTGGTGACCGGGGTGAGGGCGCCGAGGACGCCGCCGATCAGGCCGCCGAGGTTCAGGCCCAGCACGTTGAGCTGGGTGAGGTCGAGACCCGCGACCTGGCCCTGCGTGAGGCCGCCGATGGTGCCGTTGAGGGTGCTGATCGCACCATCGACGATCGAGGTGACCTCGGCGACGATCGCCTGCGGCAGGTACTGCAGCAGGTCGGTGCCGGGGGCCAGGTCGTTGAGGCTGGCGACGCCGGCCGCGGCGAGCAGGTCGTCGAGCGTGATGACGACGGCGCCGTTGGCGTCGATCGGGCTGGCCACGCCGAGCGCTCCGAGCACCGGGGCGAGCAGGGTGTTCACCTGGCCGAGCAGCTGCTGCAGCTCGGGGCCGGTGACGCTGATGTTGAGGCCGGCGATGTCGTACTGGCCGGTGGCGCCGCCCGCGGGGTCGCCCGGGTCTTCGCCGTTGCTGCCCTGCACGGCGCTGGCCGCGAGGGCGCTGACGCCGATGCTGAGGTTCAGCGCGTCGCCGAGGCCCAGGGCCGAGGTGCCGACGTTGATCGTGGCGGCCTGGCCGGCCGAGGGGCTGCCGATGTTGCCCGCGGTCACGGTGTCGACGCCCACGAGGCTCGGCGCGCTGCTGACGGTGCCGGCGAAGGCGGTGGAGCCGCCGTTGCTGGCGGCCTGCGCGTACTGGCCGACGGCGCCGAGGCGGATGAGGCCGTTCTCGCCGAGCAGCGGGATGTTGCCCGAGGTGAGCGTCAGCCCGCTGAGCACGGTCGCGTTCAGCGGCGTGTTCTCGGTGACCGTCGTCGTGCCGTCGGGGTTGACCGCGACGGCGCCGGCGAGCTCGAGGATGTTGTCGATCGGCTGGCCGCCGAGCGTCACGTCCACCAGCTGGCCCTGGGCCTGCGAGACGACGGGGCCGGTGGTGGCCGCGGAGGCGGCGGAGGGTGCGAGCAGCACGGCTGCGGTGCCGAGCGCCACGGCCGCGGCGGTGCCGCCGAACCGCTTGCGCGAGAAGGGTGCGAGAGACATGGCTGGGATCCTTTGGTTTCGAGGCAGACAGAAGCGTCCTCGAGAGCGTCTGCTCCCCAGCCAATGCGTCCCGAGTTGAACGTGAGCATTCCACGCGTCTCAAGATCAGCGCAAGTGGGTTTCACTCATCTTGTCCCGAAAGGGGGGTGCGCCCTGCGTCAGCCCTGCGTCAGCAGTGCTAGCCAGGCACCGGCGAGCATCGCCGGCGCGTAGGGGATGCGGCTGCGCAGCGTCGCCCGCCGCGCGAGCAGCAGCACGAGGCCGGCGACCGCGCCCGCGATGAAGCCGGCGAGCACGCCCAGGAACCAGGTCTGCCATCCGCCCGCTCCGAGCACGATGCCGAGCGCCAGCGCGAGCTTGACGTCGCCCATGCCCATCGCGCGGCGGGTCAGCAGCGCCGGCGCGAGATAGACCGCGAACATCGCGGCAGCGCCGAGCAGCGCGCCGACGATGCGCAGCGGCTGCGCCTCGATGAGGGCGGATGCGGATGCGGTCGCCAGCAGCACGAGCGCGAGCGGCAGCACGAGCCGGTTGGGCACGATGCGCCAGCGCAGGTCGATCGCCGCGAGCAGCGGCGTCGCGAGGGCGAGCTGCAGAAGCGGGACGATCGTCCAAGTCGCGCCGAATCTCGCGATGACCAGGACGACGAGCGCTACCGCGGCGAGCGCGATGACAACCCAGGCGCCCTTGCTCCACGCCCGGAGCCACGGGGTTCTGGCCGGCGCCGGAGAGTCCATGGACGCCAGCTTAGAAGTCGAGCCCGACTCGACATTTTCTGACGGCGCCCCATAAAGGGGGGCTAGACGCCACCTGTTGAGCGGGGCTCAACTTATGCCGTCGAGGGTCCCTTGCCCTCGCCGCTCCTCCGTTCGGGTGAGGAGCACTCACGCAGTACTTCGGGAAGTCGGGACACACCATGCTTGCTCTCTATACGCGCATCTCCACCGAGCTCCGCTCGCGGCTCGCCCGCGATGAAGAGGGGGCTACGGCTGTCGAGTACGGGTTGATCGTTGGGTTGATCGCTGTGGTGATCATCGCCGCGTTCACGGTTCTCAGCGGCGCACTGAGCGGAGTGTTCGAGGACATCTCGAACACCCTCGGCGGCGCTGCCACCACCCCGGCTACCGGAGGCTCGAACTAACCGCAGTAACTGCAGCGGACGGACGCCGGACCTTCCCCCGGCGTCCGTCCGCCATTTCTCGCGAGGGGGTGAGTCGCTGATGCGACTCCGACGCGCACGGCTCCGATCAGGTTCGGAGGAGGGCGCCGCAGCCGTCGAGTTCGCGCTCGTCGTGCCGCTGCTGCTGACCCTGCTCTTCGGCATCATCGAGTTCGGCACCGCCTACAACGCCCAGATCCTCGTCACCAACGCCGCCCGCGAGGCCGCGCGCGAGGTCGCGGTGAACGATTCCGCGACGCAGGCCAGCGTCGATGCGATCGCCGATGCGGCGGTCGCCGCCGTCGACTCCCAGTTCACCGGGTTCACCGTCGCGGTCTCCCCCGCGCTCGACGGTTCGACCACGACACCGGCGTGCACGCCCGGCACCCGCATCACCGTCACCGCCGTGGCCCAGCGCCCGCTGCTCTCCGGCTTCCTGCCGCTCGAGCCCTTCTCGCTGACCGGGAAGGCGACCCGACTGTGCGCCGGGTGACCCGCAGGTTGCTCCGCGAGCAGCAGGGGGCCTCGACGGTCATCGTCGCGCTCTGCATGACCGCGCTCCTGATCCTCGTCGCACTCGTCGTCGACATCGGGGCGACCGCGGCCCGCAAGGCCCAGCTGCAGGACGCGGCCGACGCGGCTGCCCTCACGATCGCCCAACGTTGCTTCGACGACTGGGATGCGAAGGCGCAGAGCTCGACGAATGATCTCGTCGGCTGCAACGCGACCGTGCTCGCGAGCGCCAAGATCGAAGCGATCGCAGTCGCGAACGACCACTTCGGCAACGGTGCTGATCCGCTCGCGCTGAGCTTCCCGGAGGCGCCGTCGCTCAACTCGGTGGCTCTCGCCGTGACGAGCTCGCAGGATGCGCTGTTCTCCTTCGCCACGGGCACCGACGAGCTCGGCGTCGCCGTCGACGCGGTCGCCGAGTGGCAGCTGCCCGCGATCGCCGTGCCCCTGGCCTTGAACTCCTGCGTGCTCGACCCGACTACGCCGGAACAGGTCGCCTTCGTGGGGAGCGGCATCTACGACGGTGTCGGCACGCTGCTCGACGCCGTGCTGAAGGTGCTCGACACCCTCAGCGATCTGGGCAACCTCCCCGACTTCCTCGATGGGGTACTGGCCTGCGGCACCAATGTCGCAGCCGGCGGCTGGCTGACCAATAGCGGCACCGAGAACTGCGAGTACGCGCCCAACCTCTTCACCACGCTCGGCGCGGTGCTCAACCGACTGCTGCCTGTCGATCGCGGCTGCATCGACGCGCTCGACGGCGCGCTCGGCAAGCGCATCATCGTTCCCGTCTACAACAATTCGACCTTCGGGCTTCTGGGCCAGCTGGCCGGTCAGGCCGAGCCGCTCGGCTACGCGGAGATCCTGCTGACCGGTTACGAGTTCGAGACAGCGCTCGGCAGCGTGCTCAGCGGCCGCCAGAGCGACCATCTCGGCGCGGACACTCCAGGCTGCCGGGACCGCCTCTCGTCGCTGCTGAACCTCGGCACCTCAGGCGCTGTCGGGCTCACCAATGCAGCCATCGATGCCATCGATCTGCTCGTCAGCCAGATCGCCGCCGGCCTCGCAGGCTTGATCCGTCCCGTGCTCCTGCTGCTGAAGGCGGCGATGGCCCTCACCGGCGGCGTCACGGACGGCCTGCTCGTACCCGTGCTCGATGCCACGCTCGGCGTCGTGACGAGCCTGCTCGGCCTCTGCCAGGGCGTGCAGGGGCATGTACTCAACCCCCTCATGACCGAGGAGGAGGCCACCGCGGCCCTCACTCCGTACCGCCTCGTGGCGTAGGCCGTCCCCGATCCAGCACCGCCGCATCCGCTGTCCCGAATTCAGCCGCAAGAACCCCCGAGAAACCGAGAGAACGCGCCCCGTGAGAACCCGCATCATCGCCCTCGTCATCGCCGCCGTGCTCGCCATCGTCGGCGGCGTCGTGCTGGTCACCTACGTGCGCAGCGCCGACCAGCGGGCGGCCGGCGACGCCGAGCTCGTCGACGTGCTCGTGGTGCAGCAGGAGGTCCCGGCCGGCACGGCCGCCGCGCAGCTGGCGCTCGTGACCTCGGTGGACCAGATCCCCGAGGCCTTCCTCGCCGAGGGCGCCCTGACCAGCCTCGATCAGCTCGAGGAGCTGCAGGGGCAGGTGACCAGCGCCGCACTCGTGCCGGGCGAGCAGGTGATCGCGGCACGGCTCGCCAGCCCGGGCGACTTCGTCGGCGGCGGCGGCTCGATCCCGGTGCCGGATGGCAAGCAGGAGATCTCGTTGTCGCTGGACGCGCAGCGGGTGCTCGGCGGGCGGCTCGCGGCCGGCGACCTCGTCGGCGTGCTCGTCACCGTGCCCGAGACGCAGGACAGCCCCGCGCAGACGTTCCTGCGCTACGACCAGCTGCTCGTCACCGCCGTGGGCGGCGCCTTCGCCGAGGACGGCTCGGCCAGCGGCGCCGTGACCGTGACCCTCGCGGTAGAACGCGACGAGGCGCAGGCGATCGTCTTCGCCCAGGAGACCGCGACGCTCTGGCTCAGCAAGCAGGTCGAGGGCCTCGAGAGCACCGGCGGCGCGCCCGCCACCCGCGCGGATCTGATCCCATGAGCCGCGTCGTCCTCGTCGGCCCCGACGTGACGCTCGAGCACCAGGCGCGCCTGCTGCTCGGCGACCAGGTGCTCTCGATCCCGCCCGGCGCCCCCGAGGCGGTGCTCGCGCGGCTGCTCAAGCTCACCACCTGGCCGCAGCTGATCGTGTTCGGCAGCTACGTCACCGACGAGCAGAGCCGGGCGCTCGCCCAGACCCTGCGGCGCAGCGTGCCGACGCTCGCGGTCTCCACCGTGGAGGCGACGCTGCCCGCCGAGCTCATCGCCGCGGGCATCTCGCACGCCCTGCCGGCGAGCGCCGAGCTCGAGGACATCGACGCGCTCATCGTCACCGCCGGCGAGCGCGCCGCTCGCGAGGCCTCGCTCATGGGCGCCCCGCGCGAGCTCAAGGACCGCGGCCAGGTCGTCGTCGTCACGGCGCCGAAGGGCGGCGTCGGCAAGACGACCATCGCCACCAACGTGGCGACCGTGCTGGCGGCCGTGCATCCGCATCGCGTCGTGCTCGTCGACCTCGACCTGCAGTTCGGCGACGTGGCGGAGGCGCTCGCGCTGCAGCCGCTGCGCACCATCGACGAGGCCGTCGGGCCCGCCGCCTCGCGCGACCTGCTGCTCGTCAAGCACGCCCTGACGACGCATCCGAGCGGACTGCTGGTGCTCGCCGCGCCGCTCTCGCCGGCCGGC